>Ga0073934_10008573_pt1 | contig 13571 bp, 9 predicted proteins | sample LarsenN4metaG_FD_76834 | JGI IMG/M metagenome (GOLD analysis project Ga0073934, IMG submission 76834) | Hot spring sediment bacterial and archeal communities from British Columbia, Canada, to study Microbial Dark Matter (Phase II) - Larsen... ...
ACGACGCCTTATGCCGGGGCGGCACGCCGTTACCGGCGACTCGTGACGCTCAGTCCAATCGCTCGACGTTGATCCGTCGTGCCTCGCTCGTCCCTTCGACCTCGAACAACAGGTTCCCGTCAGGGTCGAAGACGTCGGTTCTGAACACGGAACGATAGGCATTGCCGCCCCTGTCGAGCGTCACTGTCTGGCGAACCTTGAGCAGAAACAGGAGATGGCCGTCGGTGAGATCGGATCCGATTGAGACGGCCGTCGTGCTGAAGGTGCGCCCGCCCTGATGCGTCCACTGGCCCTGGGCCGGCGTGAACGACGCCGGCAGTGGCGGCCCCGTGACCACGGCGCCCTGGGCGCTGCTGATCCACCCACCATCTGCGCCGTACGTTTCGACTGCATTGAACGGAGATCCGCCGGCTGGCGCGAAAGTTTCCAGCCAGCTCCCCGTGATGGCCAGCCTGCTCCGTCCGGATTCCTCGCCTCCACCCTGGCTGGCCGTTCCGGCCATGGTTGTCGTAAGAGCCATCAACGCAGTGACGATCCACAGGCGCGCGCTTCTGATTGTGTGCATCGCTCTCCTCCTTCGAACGTTCCTGTGGAGGTAAGCGGAAAAACCCGAGCGCACCTAGAATCGGCTCGGTCCCGACTGGAAGGACGCGCTCGGAGCGCGACTGCGGCTCAGGGTACAGACACGCGGTAGATGTTGCGCTGCGTCGAAACCTTGACGAACGCGTACATCGACGGGTTCGGACCCGGGACCGAACGGTCCTGTTCTGAGACCAACCGCGCTCCCGGGAGCGCCGCGACGCCGTCCTTCGACTGGATGCCTCCGGCGGGGATGCGCGGCAACAGTCGACCCGGCGGCAGCGGAATCGCGTAGGTCGCCTTCGTAAAGGTCCAGTAGACAAAGGCACGGTTCGGAGCCCAGCCGAAGTAGAACGCTGGCGGTTCGGTCCCCCAGGGCGGTGCGCACCGATCGCAGAGTCGCCGCGGAGCCCCGCCGGCAGCCGGATACACGAGCAGCGCACCCCAGGCGGTCGGGTCCCCCACCGCTATCCATTGGCCATCAGGGGACACAGCCAGCGGGAAGAGCGGTGTGGTGATGACCTTCTGCAGCTCGCTGCCGTCGTCCTTGACGCGGTACACGTACAGCTCCTTTTGTCCCGCAAAGAGCACTTCGCCGGGGGCGCCGAAGAACGCGGCCGCCGCATCCATCGTGCTGACTTGTCGCGGCGGCAGTTGCCCGTTCAGCGACGAAAGCCACACCGGATTTCGTCCCTGTTCGTCCACCGATACGAACACGACCCGTTGGCCATCCGCGGAGATCGAGTAGTGGAGGATTTGAAAGTCCGTCAACAGCTGCTGCCGCCGTCCGGTCTCCAGATCGGCCACCCACAGACCGCCCTGATTCCAGCTCCTCAGACCGTACGAGCGGACCAGGTAATACAGTTTCCTGCCGTCGGCAGATAGAGCAGGCATGAAGACGTAGCCTTCTGACGTGATCTGTCGATCGCCACGCGAGTCGTGGACCCACAACGTGCTCTGGCTGGTGCCGACTGACGTCACGAAGGATCGTCCGTCCGGGGCAAAGTGAATGCCTTCTTCAGTGCTGGTGCCGAACGTCACCTGCTCCGGGGCCCCATCAGGGAAGCGCTGACGCCAGATGTGAATTCCATTCCCGGTCATCGCGGTGAAGTACATCCACGTTCCATCGGGCGACCAGGCGGCGTCCGTACATTGCGCGGGCACGGGACCGACCGGCTTTCCCGTCGAACCGCCATCGAACGGGACTAACCGGCACGGCAACCACGACTTCACGTCCATCTCGACGACCAGGACCCACTGCCCGTCCGGTGAGCGATACGACCGATGCGCCATGCCGTCCGGCGGGGCCGGGACGTATACGTTCTGCGGTGCGGTCCGACGCTCCGTCGCGGAAACAATCGACATCTGCGCGCCCAGTCCGGTCATCTCAGAGAACAGGACTCGCCGCCGACCGGTTCGATCGTTGAACCAGGTGAGGCCCGCGGCATTCGTCAGGAGCCGCTGCGATGCTCCACCAGTGACGGGCACGACCCACGTGTCAATCGACGGGCCCGCAGCACCAATCCCTGTGGAATAGGAAATCCGTCCACCGTCCGGCAGGAACTGAGGCCCCATCTTGTCGGTGTCGTCATTGGTGAGTTGGACGGGCTCGCCATCGGGAAGGCGTTTGACGTACACCTGTCCGGGACCGGAGAACGTGAGCGGGCCTCGAATGAAGGCCAGCATGCGGCCGTCTGGCGACAATGCGGGCGACACCGCCGAGTCCGCGAAGTTGGTGAGCTGTACGTACTCCTTCGCCGGCGCAGCGGTCTTGGGCAGCCGTGGCGCCAGGAGCGCCGCCGCCAGCGCGACGGCCAGCGCGGCCACCGACACGGCTTGCCAGCGTCTGTGGTGTCGCGAGCGGGCGGTCGCTCGCAGCGCCTGAGTCGCGTCCCCGCTCTGACGCACCAGCCGACGGAGCTCCTCAACCAGTTCGCGCATCGTTTGAACGCGCTCGACCGGGTCCTTCCGCAGCGCTCGTTCGAGAATCTCGCGCAAGGCAGGCGGCACGCGATCGGGCAGCGCCGGCACAGGGTGGTGGACAACCGCGTAGAGGACGTCCGCGGCGGATGCGCCCCCGAACGGTCGTTGCCCCGCCAGTACTTCGTAAAGCACGACGCCGAACGAAAAAATGTCGCTTCGCGCGTCAAGCGGCTGTCCTGACGCCTGCTCCGGCGACATGTACGCGACCGTGCCCTGGATGATGCCCGGCTGCGTGCGCGACTCCGTCGTCGCGGATCCGGCTTGCGCTGCTGTCACGCCCTCGTTCAGTTTGGCGAGCCCGAAGTCGGTCAGTTTTGCGTATCCGCTCCTGGTAATGAGAATGTTTTCGGGCTTGATGTCGCGATGCAGCACACCGGCATCATGCGCCGCAGCGATCCCGTCGGCGACGCCGATCAGCAACTCGACCGCCTCTCGCCAGCCGTGTGGCCCGCGCGCCCACTCGCGCAGCGTTCCTCCGTCGACCAGCTCGGTGACGAGATACTGACGTCCCTCGAACTCGCCTGCGTCGTGCACCGTGACGATGTGCGGATGGTTGAGTGACGACGCCGTGCGGGCTTCGCGTTGGAAACGCTGCCGGGCAGCCGGACCCGCGAGATGATCGGAAAGAAACTTGATGGCCACGAGCCGATTGAGCCTGGTATCGATCGCCCGGTAGACGACCCCCATGCCGCCGGAGCCAAGAGGCTCCTGCACGATGTACACGCCAAGCCGAAGGTCGGTCAGCACCGGCGGCCGTGTGTCGCTCAATACCTGCGCGGCTGCATCCAGGGCCGGCCCGTCCAGGAAGTTCCTGGTGCTGCCAGACCGATCGAGCAGTGCCGCGACCTCGGCTCGGAGGTCATCATCACCGTGGCATTCCCTGTCGAGGAACGCTTCACGCTCGTGTGCGGGGTGTTCCAGAGCGCCCTGGAAGATCCGCTCGGCTTCGCGCCAACGCTCCGGGTCGATCGGCCCGTGACCCACGGCTATCGGCCTCCAGCCCCGGCATCGAGTCGTTTCAGAAGCCAGCCGCGCGTCATCCGCCAATCACGAGCCACCGTATCTGGAGAGCAGTCGAGCACCGCCGCCGTTTCGGCCACGCTCAGGCCTGCGAAGAATCGAAGCTCGACGACCCGCACCTTGCGGGGATCGACGGCGCCAAGCGCCTCGAGCGCGTCATCCAACGCAATCAGATCGACGAAAGCGTGCTCGCGTGCGGGAGCGGCGATCCCCTCGTCGAGCGTCACGTAGTGCGGGCGGCCACCACGTTTGGTCGAGGCTTTCGCACGCGCCAGGTCGACCAGGACGCGCCGCATGGTGCGGGCAGCAACGGCGAGGAAGTGGTTGCGATCGTTCCAGTCAACCCTCCGCGCGTCGTGCAGCCGTATGAAGACTTCATGCACGAGGGCCGTCGCCTGAAGTGACTCCCCGGCGCGCTGGGCGCGCACGTAGCGCGCCGCTCGGGATCGAAGCTCGTCGTACAGGATGGCCGACACGCGGGAGTAGGCCTCCGGGTCGCCTGCATGCCACGCACGCAGCAGTGCAGTGACCTCGCCTGCTGGTCTGTCGGACACGGCATCGCCTCGTTCGCGTATTCTAGACCCGGGCCTCCTTCTGCGCGCGTCAACGAATCGCACCGAACAGGGGGGCCTCACCCTGGCAGCCGAGCACGACGTGCGCGCTTGCGACCCCGTGCGCCGGCGCTCGACGAGTGGCTGAAGCGCCGAGCGCTGGCGAATGAGGCGGCGCCGCGTGCTCCGACGGAGCGTTTCAAGCCGCGCGCGAGGCGCATCTTGCCGGCGAAGGCCATCCAGACCCCTCAGGCCGCCGGCTGCTCATAGTACAGCTCACATTCGTGTTCGCGGCCGACCACGACGCGCCGGCCGCGAAGGGGACCGCGGGTGGCGGTGATGACCGTCTGCTGGCGCTCACCATCGCCGTCGTCATGGTAGAGCACGACCCAGTCACGGGTCTTGCCCAACCGGTGCGCGCGGGCGGTATTCGAGAAGAGTGCGGTGTAGTGGCGTTCGCCGCGCCGGGTGTGAAGCACCGGGAGCCACGCTGTGCCGGTGGGATTGAACCGGCGCGGCGCGATCAATCGAAGCTGACCGGCGGCTGCCTTCTCGCGGTACTCGCGATCGACATCGAGCAACTCGGCAACGGGCGGCAACGTCTTGGCCTCCTTCGGAGGCACACGGACGCGTCCTAAACGGTGCGCGAGCGAATCGCGGATTCCTGCGAGCCGTTTCGCGCCAAACCCTGCCACGTTCTCGAGTCGACCGTCATGGGCGGCAGCCTCCAGGTCGGCCAGGGTCTCCAGGCCGAGCTCGTCATGCAGGCGGTGCGCGAGCCGGCGCCCGATCCCCGGCACGGTGGCGAGGAGCGAAACCGGGTCCGAATCACCGCGCAGCCGATCGAGCATCGGCAGGCGCCCGTGCGTGAGCAGCTCCCGAATCGCCCGGGCAATCGAATCTCCGACGCCGCGCAGCTCCTTGAGCCCCTCGAGGCCCTTCCGCCGATACACGGCATCGACCGGCTCCGGCGCGGTACGAAGCGCCGAGGCCGCGCGCAGGTAGGCGTTCACCCGGTACACGTCGGCCCCCTGATCGCGAAGGAGATGGGCCACCTCCTCGAGACGGCCGGCAATCTGCTCGTTGATTGCGTGCGCCATGAGCCTGTCTCCCACCGAAGCAAATGGCACGCCCGAGGATGACCTCTTTCGCCTGCCCTGGGCGAAGCGGGTTGCTGGCGTCAGCACCGGGAGAGCTCACGTCGGGGAACTTTTCACCTGGCCATCCGAAATAGTTCCCAGCACACGGGCTCTCTTCCTGCTCACACCGGAGCACTCCGGCGCACGACGAACGAGGCATACAGGTTGCTCTCTCGGTTCGTGGCGCTGCGAGCATGACCGGACTGCTCGCTTGCAGGAGAGACTCGCAGGAGAGAAGAGCAATGACTGTGATGCAGAGCCTTCCCAAGGAGGCCTGGAAGGCGTACTTCGAGGCGCTGTCGGACGCGCTCGTCGGGAAATGGGTCGAGGTCGAGGTCGCGTCGCTCGAGCTCGGGGATCAGGTGGTCGCCGAGTGGCTGCCGCTGCTCGGCGTGACCTACGATACCCGGGACGACCTCGTCGACGTGGCGCTCGGGGGGGCCGATCACTTCAATCACCTGATTCGACACCCCCGCCAGATCGAGGTCACCGAAGCCGCCGAAGGGCTCCGCAGCATCGCCGTGACCAACGGCGACGGCACGGTGCAAGTCCTGAGGCTGAAAGAGCCGCTGCGATTGCCGCAGTCCACTCGGTCCTGACCCTCGCCCGGGCTGGCGGACCGGTCCATTCGAATCTTCGCGCCCCCGATTGTCGTGTCGAAGGATGAAAAGGCGCGTGGCCGGCGGTACCCAGCTTGCTCGCTCCCAACCACGGGTATGAGCGTTCGTGTTTCGCGTGTCGGGCGCGGGCCCAGGCGTCCGACTTAACGGCAGTCCGGAGGACGCACTTATTGACCGAGGCAGACGCGGCGGCAAATCGAGGGCGACCCGCCCGCACGCTCGTTGACGTGCTCCTGATCGAGAATCGCGCAGTCGGCCGGCCGGATGTGGTGGTCCCGTGACCTATCTCATTGCGATCTGGGCGCTCGTTGGCATCGCGTTCGTCGTCTGGTTCGTGCTCGTGGTCTTTTTTACGCCGCGCATCGATTATCGCGTCAGTGCGCCGCCGCGCCTCGACAGCGCGGACTTCCTGCACGTGCTCCAGGCGACCTGTCAGGCCGCCGTCGTGCCGGGAAACCGCATCGAGATCCTCACGAATGGGTCCCGGTTCTACCCCGCCATGGTCGATGCGATTCGGGCTGCACGCGCGTCAATCAACCTGGAAGCGTACATCTTCGAGCCAGGAGCCGTGGCCGAACGCTTCATCGACGCACTGGTGGAGCGCGCCCGCGCCGGCGTGGAAGTCCGCGTGGTCCTCGACTCGATCGGCAGCTCGCGCATGGGCGGTGCGCCCGTTCGCCGGCTGCGCCAGGCGGGGTGCCGCGTCCACTTCTATCAGCCCATCTCGCTGTACCGCCTGCACCGGTTGAACAATCGCACGCACCGCGAGCTGCTGATCGTCGACGGAACCGTGGCGTTCACTGGAGGTGCGGGCATCGCGGACTGGTGGGCGGCACCCGTCCGTCGGGCGCCGGCCTGGCGCGACACGATGGCCCGGCTCGAAGGCCCCATCGTCACGGCGCTCCAGGGTGTCTTTGCCGAGAACTGGCTCGAGTGCTCCGGCGAGATCCTCATGGGACCGCGCCACTGGCCTCGCCTGGAGCCTGCGGATTCCACCGAGGCGATGCTCGTCAAGAGCTCGCCCTCGGATCGGGCGACTGCGTCACGCGTCGTGTTTCAGATGCTGATCGAGGGGGCCGCGCGGGAGATCGCCATCAGCACACCGTACTTCCTGCCAGATCGGTCGCTGCGCCAGGCGCTTGCACGGGCGGCACAGCGCGGCGTTCGCGTGCGCGTGCTCGTTCCGGGACGGCTGAGCGATCAACGGCTGGTGCGGCTGGCCAGCCGCCGGTGGTACCGCGAGCTGCTCGATGCCGGCATCCGGCTCTTCGAGTACCGGCCCGCGATGATGCACGCCAAGACGCTGACGGTCGATCGAACCTGGGCGGTCGTTGGGACCACCAACATCGACAATCGATCGTTCGAGCACAACGACGAGATCAACGTCGCCTGCCGCGACCCCTCGATCGCAGAGCGCCTGCTCGAGGACTTCGAGGCGGATCTCGCGATGAGCGACGAGATCACGCCGCGGGAGTGGAACGCTCGACCCGTGGTCGAGAAGCTGGTGGAGCCCATGTGCTGGATCCTGGAACGGCAACAGTAGCGGGGAACGGCCGCGCCGGTCGCCACGTTCGGGACGTCGACCGGCCGTGAACACGATGTGGATCGAGCCGCCAGGCCGGCGGCCATCGCGAGGCGCTGCCGGCGCAGGTGCGCGCGCCAGACGGATTCGACCCGCGCCGCGGTCGTCGCGAGCTTCTCGTTCGAGTCAGGCGCCGCCGGCGGCGGCGAGCGGGATCTGGACGATGAACACGCTGCCCTTCGGTTGATTCTCCTCGACCGAGATCCGGCCGCCGTGCGCTTCGACGGCGATTCGGCAGAACGCGAGACCGAGGCCTCTCCCGACGACGTCATGGGTCCCCCGTGCGGGCGCGACGCGCACGTACTTGTCGAAGATCCGGCCGCGCATGTCTGGCGGAATTCCCGCTCCCTGATCGCGCACGCGGAAGGCGATGCATCCATCGACGTGCTGAGCCTCGATGAGCACGGGGGTGTCCGCCGGACCGTGCCGGATCGCGTTGTCCACCAGGTTCTGGAGCACCCGGCGCAGGAGCTCGCGATCGGCCTGAAGCCGCGGCAGATCCCGTGTCATTTCGGCGATCAACTGTTGCCCCCGGCTCCTCGCAAGCGGGGCCATGAGCCGCTGCACCTCGCCGACCAGCGCTGCCACATCCACGTCGCTCCGAAGGGGTGCAAGCACGCCCTCTTCGCTGCGGGCAATGTCGAGCACGTTCAGCACCATGCGGTTGATCGCCTCCGCGGCGGCGTAGACCTGCTCCCACAGCTCGCGTTCGGCGTCGGCCACGCTGGCGTTCCTGAAGCGCGATTGCGCCAGCATCATGATCCCCGCGGCCGGCCCCTTGAGGTCGTGGACGAGGAGCGCCGTCAGTTCTTCCTTCTGGCGCTCGGCACGCCGCAGTGCGTCATGCTTCTCGGCGAGCGCATCGCGCGCCGCGACCAGCTCGCGGTTCTTCCGGACCGTATCCTCGAACGTCGACACCAGCAGATCGATAATCTGCTGGCGCTCCGACGAAATCGAGAACCGTCTGCCGCCGAACAGGATGTCGCTGCCCGACGTCGTGCGCGACGTAGCTCGCAGACGGCGGTTGTCGAGCAGCCACGTGGCACGCGCGACGAGCTGCTCGGGGTCGGCCGGCTTGCTCAGAAAGCTGTCGGCGCCCGCCTCGAGCGCCCGCATCACGTCGATCGGCTCGGTCAGGGACGTCAGCAGCAGCACCGGCACCTGCCGCGTGGCCGGCTGGCTCTTCAGCCGGCTGCAGAAGTCGTAGCCGGAGAGCCCCGGCATGACGATGTCGGAGATCACGAGGTCGACGTCCGCGGATTGCGCAAGACGGTCGAGTGCGGCCCGCGCACTCGAGGCGGTCTCCACCTGGAAGCCGGCCGCGTCGAGAATCAGCCGTACCTCCTCGGCCTGCGTGGGGCTGTCCTCGACGACCAGCACGCGCCCGGCCAGGCTGCGGCTCATGGCGCGGCCAGCTCCCGGAGGCGTGGACCGATGGCAGCGAGCGGGAGCGTGTCATCCACGAGGCCGGCCGCAACGGCGGCGCCGGGCATGCCGAAGACGACCGACGTCTCCTCGTCCTGCGCAATAATCCGTCCCCCCGCGCTGCGCACGGCGCGCAGGCCCGCGATACCGTCCGTCCCCATGCCCGTGAGGACGACGGCGACCGCGGCATTGCCGAACGTCTTCGCGATCGATTCGAACAGAAACGTCCCCGACGGACGAAATCCGTCGATCGGCGGGGCGTTCGAAAGGGCCACAGACTCCCCATGGACGCCGAGATGGTGGTCGTCTGGCGCCACGTACACCGTGCGCGGGCGCAGGGGTTCGCCGTTCTGGGCGATCTTGACCCGCAGCGAGGCGGCCGCCGTGTTGAGCCACGCGGCGAAGCCTTCCATGAACCCCCTGGCCATGTGCTGCACGACCAGCACCGGAAGCGCGAAGTCGGGCGTGAGCGCGCAGAGCACCTGCGCCAGCGCGGCAGGGCCGCCCGTGGACGCCGCGACCGCCACCACGCGCGGGCGCACGCGAGCCTCCGCGCGAGGCGCGCGCGGGGGGTATCGCCCGGTGACGCGCTCGGGCAACCGGCGCACGACCTTGACCTGAGCCATGGCCTTTACCGTCTGCAGCAGCCGCTGGCTCTGCTCCTCGAACGCGCTCGATTCGGGTCCCGGCGGCTTGGGGAGCACGGCCAGTGCACCGAGGCGCAGCGCGTGCATCGACGTCTCGACTTCGTGCAGATCCGCGATGCCGGAAACGATGACGATCGGCGTCGGTGCTTCGATCATGATGTGGCGCGTCGCCTCGAAGCCGTCCATCTCCGGCATCCGAATATCCATCGTGACGACGCTCGGCCGAAGTCGTTTCGTCAGGTCGATCGCTTCAAGCCCGTTCTTCGCCTCGCCGACCAGCTCGACCTCCGGATCTGCACGGAGGATCTCCGCGAGGAGCTCTCGCGTGGTGGCCGAATCCTCGGCAACGAGCACACGGAACGGCGGACGCTGGCTCATAGCAGTTGTGCGATGACCTCGAGAAGCCGACGCTGATCGAAGGTGCTCTTCGGCAGGTAGGCATTGGCGCCCACCTCGATCCCGCGCGCCTTATCGCCCTCGGCTTCCCGTGCCGTCACGAGAACCACAGGCAGGTCGTGGAAGCGCCTCGAACCGCGGATCGCTTCGCAGAGCGCGAATCCATCCATACGCGGCATCTCGACGTCCGCGACGACCAGATCGGCTCCCTTGTCCTGGAGCAGCCGCCACGCTTCATCGCCATCCACCGCCGCGGTCACGTCATACCCGGCGGCTTCCAGGATGCTCTTCTCCAGGCTGCGGGTGGTCACGGAGTCCTCGGCGAGCAGAAGCCGGCGCCTGCCGTCGCGAGGCTTCGGGTCACGCGGCACCGCACGCGCAGGCGCAGCCGACGGCCGGCCGAGTGCCGTCTCCACCAGGTCCGCCGCATTGAGGATCAAGGCGAGGCGTCCGGTGGGCAGCAGCGTCGCCGCCGCAAAATGACGAACGCGCGAGAGTCGCGGCCCCAGACTCTTGACGACCAGCTCGTGCTCCGCACCGAGCTCGTCGACGATGAAGGCGACCTGGCGGCTGCCGGACGCGACGATCGCGATCGGAAGCTTCCCGCGCGTCTGCCGCGCATCCTCCCCGATGCCAAGCACGCCCGACAGTGATGCGATCGGGACGGGCCGTCCGTCGGTCAGGAGGACGGCCCGTCCCGCCGCGGACCCAAAGTCCTCCGGATCCATGCGCAGCAACCGTACGAGGTTGGCGAGCGGCAGCGCAAAGCTCTGCCCTCCGGCGGCGAGCAGGAGCGCACGCACGGTGGCCAGCATCAGCGGAACCGTCAGGGATACGCGAGTGCCTTGCCCCGGCGTGGACGAGACTTCAACGTGCCCGTGGATCGACTCGACCTGATGTTTGACGATGTCGAGGCCGATGCCCCGTCCCGAGACTTCGGTGACGAGCGGAGCGGTCGAGAAACCCGGAAGAAAGAGAAGCCGCAGCAGGTCGTCGTCATCATCGGGGACGAGCATTCGCCCGCGCCGGGCGCGCTCTCGCACGGCCGCAAGATCGACTCCCCGGCCGTCGTCGGACACGACGATATCGACCGTGCTTCCCCGGAGCGTGGCCGTGACCGTGATGGTTCCGCGGGGTGGTTTACGAGCGGCATGGCGCTCGTCCGGGGTCTCGAGGCCGTGATCCACGGCGTTCCGCACGAGATGGAGCAGCGGATCCTTGAGCCGGTCGAGCACGCCCCGGCCGATCTCCACGCCGCCGTCTTCAACGCGGAAATCGACCTCTTTCGACGTCGCCCGAGCCAGATCCCGAACCGCCCGTTCCAACCCGACACCGACCTCGCTGAAAGGGACCAGGCGCGCGCTCAGCAGCTCCTCTTCCAGAGCTGACGCCGCCTGCTGCAGCCCGCGGTGATCGGTCGTCAGCCGCCAGACCATCCGCTCTGCGCGATGTTCCAGACGCTTCAGATCCTCTCCGAAGCGCTCCAGAATCTCGATGGCGCGGCGAGGCAGGGGAGGCGAGTGTGGCGCAGCGTTCCGTCCGTCACCGTTACGAGGGGTGCGTCGCGACCTCCACAATGCCTTGAGCGGCCTTTCGGCGAGCCGCCATGCGGTTCGCTGAAGGCGCACGGCGTCGCGCAGCAACACGGCCTCTTCGAGCCCGTCCGCCGCCCGATGCCGCGCCACCAGGAGTTCGCTGCTGCGTCCGAGCAGCGCATCGAGCTTGTCCGTCGAGACTCGCACGAAGTCGGCGAACGTGGCCGGGCCGGGTCCAACGGCGGCGTCGGCAGGTCTCTCGGACGACGCCTCGAATGGCCGACGCGGCGCCGATGCCTGCAACGTCTCATCGGCCCCGCGCCCCGCCGCGTCAAGATCCGGCACGGCCGCCTGAACGGGCTTGCCGACCGGCGGTTGCCGCGCGCGGAGCCGTTGTCCTGCGTCCTTCATGGCGTCAATCGCCGCGAAGAGCTGTTGGATCAGGTCGCCGTCGATAGCGCGCTGGCCGTCGCGTGCGGCGGCCAGCGCACTCTCCAGGCGGTGGCAGAACGCCTCGATCGCATCGGCGCCGACGGAGCGTGAAGCCCCCTTCAGGCTGTGCACGGTTCGGAACAGCGTGTCCACCAACTCGGGGTGCGACTCGTCGGAGCTCTTTTCCAGCGCCAGGACGTCCCGGTCCAGCGCGCGAAGGTGCTCCTCGAGCTCGGCGAGGAACGTGCCCATCAACCGCTGCTGAAGCTGCTCCCTGTCCATTCGCGTCAGTGTCGGGTCTCAGCGACCGAATCCCGCAAGCAGCTCCTTCAGCTTCGACCCGAGCGCATTCAAATCCTGTGCGGCGCGCTCCGACTGCCTCGTGGACGCCAGGTTCTGATTGGTGACCTGGCTGATGTTCTTCGTCGCCTGATGGATCTGCCGCATGCCGGCGGCCTGCTGGCTGGCCGAGGCGGCGATCTGCGAGGCCGACTGGGCGGCGTCATTGATCGTGTCGGCCAGCGTGCGAATCGCGTCGCCGGCCTGAGTGACCACCTTGATGGCTCCGTTGACGCTCTTGGTGCTCTCTTCGGTCGCCAGCACCGCGCTGTTGGTGGCCTTCTGGATGTCGCCGAGGATCTGGCGCACCTGCGCAGTGGCCCTCTTCGACTGCTCGGCCAGTGCCTTGACCTCGCTCGCCACCACCGAGAACCCCTTGCCGTGCTCGCCAGCCCGCGCGGCCTCGATGGCGGCGTTGAGCGCGAGCAGATTGGTCTGGTCGGCAATCTCGTTGACGGCGGCGATGATCTCTCCAATCTGCTGGGCCTGTTCGGCAAGGGCCAGGATGTTCTCGGCGAGCGACTCTCCCTGCTCCTTCACCGTGCCCATCACGGCAACGGCTTCATCGACCGCTTTCCGTCCCGTCCGACTGATGTCGACCGTGCGCTGCGAGCCCTCGGCGACCGCCTTGGCGCGCTGTGCGGCCTGTTCCGACGTTTGCACGACCTCGTCGACCGTGGCCACGGTTTCCGAGACGGCGGCCGCCTGCTGCTCCGCGCCGGCCGCCTGCTGCGTGGTCGCTGCCAGGATCTCGGCAGCCGCCGCGGCCACGCCCTGCGCGGTCTCGGCGACGGCTTGAAGCAACCGATCCTTGGCCTCTTCGGCGACTTTGCGGGCGCTGATGTCGATAATCGACGCCAGGACGAACTGGCCCTGCTCGGTGGCGACCGGGCTCAGGCCGATTTCGATCGGAACTTCGCGGCCGTCTTTCCGCAGGCCGTACAAGTCCCGGCCGGCGCCCATCTGCCGGGCGCTCGGGCTGGCCATGAACATTCCACGCATCCCGGCATGCTGCGATCGGAATCGTTCCGGGACGAGGGTCTCCACCGATTTGCCCATGAGCTCGCTGCGCGCGTAGCCGAAGATGCGCTCGGCCTGGGCGTTCACGAGTGCGATCCGGCCCCCGCGATCCACCATCACCAGGGCCACCGGCGCGCCCTCGAGTGTGAGGCGGAGACGTTCTTCGGCGCGCTTGCGTTCGGTGATGTCGACAATCGAGGCCAGCACGAAAACGCCCTGCCTGGTTTTCAGCGGACTGAGTCCAATCTCGACGGGCACTTCGCGGCCGTCTTTCCGAAGCGCAAACAGTTCCCGGCCCGCGCC
>Ga0073934_10008575_pt1 | contig 13570 bp, 13 predicted proteins | sample LarsenN4metaG_FD_76834 | JGI IMG/M metagenome (GOLD analysis project Ga0073934, IMG submission 76834) | Hot spring sediment bacterial and archeal communities from British Columbia, Canada, to study Microbial Dark Matter (Phase II) - Larsen... ...
CAACCTGTACATCGTGGCGCTGTCGATCGGCTTCGGCCTGATCCCGCTGGTGGCGCCGCGCTGGACGCAGCAGATGGCGCACGGCCTGCACCCGCTGCTCGAGAGCGGCATCCTGCTCACCGCCGTGGCTGCGGTGGCGCTGAACCTGTTCTTCAACGGCGCCAAGGCCGACACGGCAGGCGCGGTCGAGGCCGCCAAGGCGGCCGAGGCGCACTGACCGCGTGACCGCATGACCGCATGGCCTCCCGCGACGGCCGGTGTGCCGCCGCGGCGACACCGAGGCCGCCGTGGCCGGGCTGCTCGCGCACCTCGACCGCGTCGAGGCCAGCCTCGGCCTCGACGGCGGCCGGCCCGACCGTCAGCTCGACCTGGTCAAGGCTTTGCTGACGTGAGCTGCGGCGGCAGCGGCTCCGGCACGCGGTTGCGGATCGGCGGCAGCGACTTCAGGTACGCGAAGATCGCGCCGAGGTCCTCGTCGGTGAAGTTCTGGTACACGGCGATCGGCATCGGCGGCAGCACCTCGCGGCCGCGACCCATGTGGCGCCCGGTGCGGATGGTCGCGACGAAGTCGCGCTCGGTCCACAGGCCGAGGCCGGTGTCGGGGTCGGGGGTCAGGTTGGCGGTGAAGCTCACGCCCCACGGGCCGGCCCACGCGGTGTTGGTGCCGGCGGCGGCCATCACCCACGGCTCCTGCAGCTTCGGCGCGGGCGGCATCGTCATCTTCTCCGGATGACCCGACAAGGTGAGGCTCAGGTCCGGCTCGGGCCCCTTCGGGCCCATCTTCCACGGCGTGTGGCAGTCCATGCACGCCGAGGTGGACACGAGGTACTTGCCGCGCGCGACCTTGTCGAGGTTGAGGTTGGCCTTGCCGTCCTTCGCCTTCGGTGCGGGCGCCTGTGCGGCGACCGGCGCGCCGAGCGCGAAGCCGAACGCGGCCACGGCGGCGGCCGCGGCGGCGGCCGCGGCGCGGCGCGGTGCAGAGCGGGTGTCGTGGGTCATGGTGCAACTACTCCTGTCGTGTCGGAAGGTCGTCGAGGATCCAGCGCGTGACGAGCGCCAGTCCTTCGGGGTCGGGCACCTCGGTGCCCAGCGGCGGCATGCGCACCCGCGGCTCGCGCGTGCGCATGCGGTCGAGCAGGACGCTCGAGGTCTCGTGGCCCGGCACCACCAGCTGCGGGTCGGCCGGCGCGCCGTGCGGCCGGTAGCGCGCCGGCGCGCGCACCATCGACGCGAGCACGGCGGCGTGGCTGCCCTTCGGGTCGGCCACCGACTGCGCGAGCGTCAGCCGCACCGGCGCCTGCAGCCCGCTCGTGTTGTGGCAGTGCGCGCAGTTGCCGTGCAGGTAGCCCAGCGCGGCGCGCTCGACCGGCGTGGCGGCGGCGATGCGCGGCGGCTGCTCGAGCAGCGACGCGGGCAGGCCGCGCAACATCTGGCGCGCCACGAGCTCGCGCAGGTCGACGCCGCCGCCGCCGGCCCGCGAGGCGAACGCCGGGTCGCGCTCGGGCGAGAGCTGCAGCGCGCCGAAGCCGAGCACCGGCACGCGCGTGCTGCCGTGGCAGGCGATGCAGTCGGTGCGCGCGGGCACGCGATAGCGGCCGCCCGGAGCGGCCGGCACGTCGAGCACGACGCCGTCGGCGGGGGCGAGCGTGGCGCTGCGGCCGTCGTCGCTCCACACGTAGGCGGCGAAGTGCCAGCGGCCGTCGGCGCGGCGCTCGATCAGCCGCGTCTCGACCGGCCGGCCCGCGTAGGCGAACTCCTTCCACAGCTTCGTGCCGGGCGGGAACTGCCACGCGTCGGGATCGGACGCATCGATGCGCCTGCCGCGCGGCAGGTGGATCCATCGCCGCTTGTCGGTGCCGTCGGACCACAGCGGGTACTGCGGCGAGAACGGCAGCACCTCGCGCCGCTGGGTGCCGGTCGCGCCGGCGATCGGCAGGCCGGTGTCGGACAGCTGCTGCGGGAAACCGTCGTGTGCGTCGCGCGCTGCCGCGCCCGGCGCCACATGGCCCGTCAGGGCCATGGCCAGCGCGCACGCCCAGGTCCGCAGGCGGTGCGCGGTCGCGGCGAGGGCGGGGCGGATGGCCATGGCGGCAGGCGTGGAAGTCGGCGTGGTCTCGAACGAGCCCGTACTGTCCGCAAGCCGCGCGCGGGCCGGATCCCCCGATGGAGCCAGAAGCGCCCGCCGCGATGGGCCATGCGTGCGCGGGCCACGGGCCATCGCGGCGCGGCTGCGGCACACTCGGCCGCATGAATCCGTCGCCGCGACCGACGCGACCGCCGCGCACCGAGTCCGAGGTCCGGCGCGACCTCGCCGCGGCGTACCGCCTGGCCGCGCAGCGCGGCTGGGACGACACCGTCTACACCCACCTGTCGGCCGCCGTGCCGGGCGAGCCGGGTGCCTACCTGATCAACCCGTTCGGCGCCCGCTTCGACGAGATCGGCGCGTCGAGCCTGGTCAAGGTGAACACGCGCGGCGAGGTGATCGACGGCTCGGGCCGGCCGGTCAACCCGACCGCCTTCACGATCCACGGCGCGGTGCACGCGGCACGGCCCGACGTCGAGTGCGTGATCCACCTGCACACGCGCTGGGGCGTCGCGCTGTCGATGCTGCCCGGCGGTCTGCGCCCGACCTCGCAGTGGGCCATGCGCCTGCACGGCCGGCTGGGCCGCCACGCCTACGAGGGCCTCGCGCTCGGCGCCGACGAGCAGCGCCGCCTGGTGGCGAACCTCGGCGCGCTCGACGGGCTGATCCTCGAGAACCACGGCACCCTGACGGTCGGCCGCAGCGTCGCCGAGGCGTGGATGCTGATGTACCTGCTCGAACGCGCCGCCGAGGCGCAGCTGCTGGCGATGGCGGCCGGCGGCGGGCGCGTGCTCGAGGCGAGCGCCGAGACCGCCGCGCTCACCTTGCGCCAGTGGATCGGCGACGGCAGCGAGATCGACGGCGACCTCGAATGGCCCGCGCTGCTGCGCGGCCTGGACCGCAGCGACCCCGGCTACCGCCGCTGAACCCTCTCACCCGTCGTACTGGAGACCGACATGCCGACGATCCGCGTCGAACTCTTCGAAGGCCGCACCCGCGAACAGAAGGCCGCGCTCGCGAAGGAACTCACCGACGCCTGCGTGCGCGTGCTCGGCGGTTCGCCCGACGGCGTGGACGTCGTGTTCTTCGACATCGCGCGCCACGACTGGGCGACCGGCGGCACGCTCTGGAGCGACAAGGGCGCGCCGCCGAAGCCGCAGGGCTGAGTACGGCACGGCGACGGGCGCGCGGCACGGCGACGCGCGCGCGACGGTCCGCGGCGTTGTGGCCCATTCCGTGGCCGGCCGCTGCGGCAGCTTCGACCGGCCGCGCGGTAATCCCGAGGGTTTACCCGGATCGCCGGGGGCGCGTCGTTGCCTACATTGCTTGTATGCAAGCTTGTGGGCAAATGCCGCCGGGCTTGCACCCACCCGGAGGTGCCCCATGCCCAAGTTCCTGAAGTCCCTGTTCGGCCAGGTGCTCGTCGCGCTCGTGGTCGGCGTCGTCGTCGGCTTCGTCTGGCCCGAGTTCGCGGTCAAGCTCAAGCCGCTGGGCGACGCGTTCATCAAGCTGATCAAGATGATCATCCCGGTGCTGGTGTTCTGCGTCGTCGTGCACGGCATCGCCGGCGCGGGCGACCTGAAGCGAGTGGGCCGGGTCGGCGTCAAGGCGCTGGTGTACTTCGAGGTCGTGACCACGATCGCGCTGGTGCTCGGCCTCGTGCTGGCCTACTGGTTCCAGCCCGGCGTGGGCATGAACGTCGACCCGAAGGCGCTGGACCCGAAGGCGATGAGCGCCTACGCCGAGAACGCGAGCAAGCTCACCGGCGGCGGCACGGTCGAGTTCCTGATGAAGCTGATCCCGACCACGGTGGTCAATGCCTTCGCCACCGGCGACGTGCTGCAGGTGCTGCTGTTCGCGGTGCTGTTCGGCTGCGCGCTGGCGATGCTGGGCGAGCGCGGTGCACCGGTGGCGCACTTCGTCGACACGCTCGGCCACGTGCTGTTCAAGGTGATGGGCATCATCATCAGGCTCGCGCCGCTGGGCGTGCTGGGCGCGATCGCCTTCACCGTCGGCAAGTACGGCATCGGCTCGCTCAAGCAGCTGGGCATGCTGGTGGTGCTGTTCTACGCAGCCGTGATCGTGTTCGTCGTCGTCGTGCTCGGCGCGATCATGCGGTTGTCGGGCTTCAGCCTGTTCAAGCTGCTGCGCTACCTGCGCGAGGAACTGATGGTGGTGTTCGCCACCACCTCGTCGGACAGCGTGCTGCCGCAGATCATGGCCAAGCTCAAGAAGATGGGCATCCGCGACTCCACCGTCGGCCTGGTGATCCCCACCGGCTACTCGTTCAACCTCGACGCGTTCTCGATCTACATCACCCTGGCGGCCGTGTTCATCGCGCAGGCGACCAACACGCCGATCACGATGACCGACCTGCTGACGATCCTGGCCATCTCGCTGGTCACGAGCAAGGGGGCGCACGGCGTGCCGGGCTCGGCGATCGTGGTGCTGGCGGCCACCTTGCAGGCGATCCCGGCGATCCCCGCGATCGGCCTGGTGCTGGTGCTGTCGGTCGACTGGTTCATGGGCATCGCCCGCGCACTGGGCAACCTGATCGGCAACTGCGTCGCCGCCGTCGCCGTCGCGGCCTGGGAAGGCGACATCGATCGCCAGCGCGCGCATGCGGTGCTCGACGGCACGCCGCACGAGGTGCTCGACATCGAGGACTCGCAGCCGCCGGCCGAGGCGATCGTGCAGCCGGCGCCGGTCCGATAGAGTCGCGCCAGTCCGCACGAGCCTGAGCACGGGAACCCGCCGTCCATGAGCGCCAGCCAGTCCGAGATCGCCCAGCGCGTGGTCGAGTCGATCCTCGCGCAGAAGCTCAAGCCCGGCGAGCGGCTGGGCGAGCAGGAACTGGCCGACCTGTTCGGCGTGAGCCGCACCCTCGTGCGCGAGGCGCTGATGCAGCTGCAGGCGCGCGGTTTCGTCGAGGTGCGCTCGCGCAAGGGCTGGTTCGTGGTGGAGCCGTCGATCGACGAGGCGCGCGACGCGTTCGCCGCGCGCCGCGCCGTCGAGGGCGGCATGCTGCGCCAGACCGAAGGCCGGCCGATGCAGCAGGTGATCCGCACCCTGCGCCGTCACATCGACGACGAGCGCCGCGCCGTCGATGGCGCCGACGCCGCGACGCGCGCGTTCGTGCTCGCCGACTTCCACGTCTGCCTGGCCGAGTGCCTGGGCCACAAGGTGCTGGCCGACATGCTGCGCGACCTGACCGCGCGCACCACGCTCGTGGCCACGCTCTACCAGAGCACGCACGACGCGCGCGAGTCCTGCGAGGACCACGCGCGCATCGTCAGCGCGCTCGAGGCAGGCGAGCTCGAGACGGCCGAGCGGCTGATGCTCGAGCACATCGGCAGCGTCGAGTCCGCGCTCGGCAAGTCGATCACCGGCGAGCCCGACGCGCGCGAGCGCCTGCGCGCGACCCTGGCGCCGCTGGCGCGCGCGCCGGTGCGGCGGGTGAAGTGAGCGGAGCGCGGGCGCGCTAAGGCGCGCGCCGCCACCAGTCGCCGTCGAGCTCGCGCTGCAGCCAGCCGATGAAGCTGGTCACCTTCGACGGCACGAGCTTGGGCGACGGGAACACCGCGTGCACTTCCTGCGTGGGCAGGCTGTGCTCGGGCAGCAGCGCGACGATGCTGCCGTCGGCCAGCGACTCGCGCGCCACGTACCACGGCAGGATCGCCAGGCCCATGCCGGCGCGGCAGGCGGCCAGCACGGCCGACAGGTTGTTCGAGCGCAGCGGGCCCTTGACCGGCACCGACATCTCCTCGCCGGTGGGGCCGGTGAAGTGCCAGCGGTCGTCGCCCTGCACGCTGCTGTAGACGAGGCAGTCGTGCTGTGCCAGGTCCAGCGGCACGCGCGGCGTGCCGCGCGCGGCCAGGTACTCCGGCGCAGCGGCCAGCAGCCACGGGTTGAGGCCCAGGTAGCGCGCGCCGAGCGTGGAGTCGGCCAGCCGGCCCATGCGGATGGCGAGGTCGATGCCCTGCTCGACGAGGTTGACGTAGCGGTCGTCGAAGCTCAGGTCGATGTGCAGCTGCGGGTGCTCGCGCATGTAGCGCAGCACCAGCGGCACCAGCACGCGCCGCCCGAAGCCCACCGACGTGCTCACGCGCAGGGTGCCGGCCACGCCGCCTTGCAGCAAGGTGGCCAGGTTGTCGGCCTCGTCGAGCTCGCGCACGATGCTCTTGCACTTGTCGTAGTACAGGGTCCCGACCTCGGTGGGCGTGACGCCGCGCGTGCTGCGGTGGAACAGGCGCGCGCCCAGGCGCTGCTCGAGCGCGGCCACGTGCTTGGTGGCGGTGGGCTGGGTCACGCCGAGCTCGGCGGCCGCCTTGCTGAAGCTGCCCGTCTCGACGACGCGGATGAACAGGGTGAGCCCGGTGACGCGGTCCATGGCGCGAATGCTAGGGCGCGCGGTCTCGCCATTCCACGCCGGAATGGCAGATATCCCGTGACTGGCGTTCACAAGCGGGGCCCCGCGGCCGACCATCGCGTCCATCGATGACCGGAGGTTGCTCATGGCGAAGATGAAGGCCGCGATGGCCGCGGTGCTGGTGATGGAGAAGGAAGGCGTGACGCAGGCCTTCGGCGTGCCCGGCGCGGCGATCAACCCGCTGTACGCGCAGCTGCGCGAGCGCCAGACCATCGCGCACGTGCTGGCGCGCCACGTCGAGGGCGCCTCGCACATGGCCGAGGGCTACACGCGCGCCAAGGCCGGCAACATCGGCGTGTGCATCGGCACCTCGGGGCCGGCGGGCACCGACATGATCACGGGCCTGTACTCGGCGCAGGCCGACTCGATCCCGATCCTGTGCATCACCGGCCAGGCGCCGCGCGCGCGGCTGCACAAGGAAGACTTCCAGGCGGTGGACATTGCGTCGATCGCCAAGCCGGTGACCAAGTGGGCGACCACGGTGCTCGAGCCGGCGCAGGTGCCGCGCGCCTTCCAGCAGGCCTTCCACCTGATGCGCTCGGGCCGCCCGGGGCCGGTGCTGATCGACCTGCCGTTCGACGTGCAGATGGCCGAGATCGAGTTCGACATCGACACCTACGAGCCGCTGCCGGCGTACAAGCCGGCCGCGTCGCGCAGGCAGATCGAGAAGGCGCTCGAGATGCTCGACGCTGCCGAGCGCCCGCTCATCGTGGCCGGCGGCGGCATCATCAACGCCGACGCGTCGGACCTGCTGGTCGAGTTCGCCGAGGTCACCGGCATCCCCGTGATCCCGACCCTGATGGGCTGGGGCTCGATCCCCGACGACCATCCGCTGATGGCCGGCATGGTCGGGCTGCAGACCTCGCACCGCTACGGCAACGCCACGATGCTGGCCAGCGACTTCGTGCTGGGCATCGGCAACCGCTGGGCCAACCGCCACACCGGCAGCCCCGAGGTGTACTGCAAGGGCCGCAAGTTCATCCACGTCGACATCGAGCCCACGCAGATCGGCCGCGTGTTCGCGCCCGACTACGGCATCGTGTCCGACGCCAGGGCCGCGCTGCAGCTATTCGTCGAGGTGGCGCGCGAGTGGAAGGCCGCCGGCCGCCTGCGCGACCGCTCGGCCTGGGCCGGCGAGTGCCGCGCGCGCAAGGCCGACCTGCAGTACCTGCGCAAGACCAACTTCGACAACGTGCCGATGAAGCCGCAGCGCGTGTACCAGTGCATGGTGCGCGCCTTCGGCGAGGACGTGTGCTACGTCTCGACCATCGGCCTGTCGCAGATCGCGGCGGCGCAGTTCCTGCACGTGTACAAGCCGCGCCACTGGATCAACTGTGGCCAGGCCGGCCCGCTGGGCTGGACGGTGCCGGCCGCGCTGGGGGTGCGCGCCGCCGACCCGCAGCGCCGCATCGTCGCGCTGTCGGGCGACTACGACTTCCAGTTCATGATCGAGGAGCTGGCGGTCGGCGCCCAGTTCAAGCTGCCGTACATCCACATCGTCGTGAACAACAGCTACCTCGGCCTCATCCGGCAGGCGCAGCGCGGCTTCACGATGGACTACTGCGTGCAGCTCGGCTTCGACAACGTCAACACGCCGCAGCACGAGACCTCGCGCGGCTACGGCGTCGACCACATGAAGGTGGTCGAGGGGCTGGGCTGCAAGGCGATCCGCGTGCACCGGCAGGAGGAGATGGCCCCGGCCATCGCGCAGGCCGAGCGGTGGATGGAGGAGTTCAAGGTGCCGGTGGTCATCGAGGTCATCCTCGAGCGCGTGACCAACATCGCCATGGGCACCGAGATCGACAACGTGGTCGAGTTCGAGGAGCTCGCGGCGGGCAAGGCCGACGTGCCCACCGCCGTGGCGATGCTGGACTGAAGCGGCCCACGAAGCGAGGAGACGCGAGATGCCCAAGTTCGCCGCCAACCTGACGATGCTGTTCAACGAAGTGCCCTTTCTCGACCGCTTCGAGCGGGCGGCGAAGGCGGGCTTCACGGCCGTCGAGTTCCTGTTTCCGTACGCCTATCGGCCCGAGGAGATCCGCGCGCGGCTGCAGGCGCACGGGCTGCAGCTCGTGCTGCACAATCTGCCGGCCGGCGACTGGGACGCCGGCGAGCGCGGCATCGCCTGCCTGCCCGACCGGATCGACGAGTTCCGCGACGGTGTGGCGCGCGCCGTCGAGTACGCCACCGCGCTGGGCGTGGGCCAGCTCAATTGCCTGGCCGGCAAGGCGCCCATCGGCGCGAGCGACGACGTGCTGCGTCGCACCTTCGTCGGCAACCTGAAGGTCGCGGCGGCCGAGCTGAAGAAGGCGGGGCTCAAGCTGCTGATCGAGCCGATCAACACCTACGACATCCCAGGCTTCTACCTGAGCCGCACCGCGCAGGCCGTCGCCATCCTCGACGAGGTGGGCGCCGACAACGCGTTCGTGCAGTACGACATCTATCACGCGCAGCGCATGGAAGGCGAACTCGCCGCCACCGTGCAGAAGCACCTCGCGCGCATCGCGCACATCCAGCTCGCCGACAACCCGGGCCGCCACGAGCCGGGCACGGGCGAGATCCACTATCCGTTCCTGTTCGCGCATCTCGATCGCATCGGCTACCGCGGCTGGATCGGCTGCGAGTACAAGCCCGCGGCCGACACCGAGGCCGGGCTGGGCTGGCGGCAGAAGCTGGCGCAGTGACAGCGCGCATCACCGACGTTCACCAGGAGTCCACGACATGAGCAGCACCTCCCTCAAGCTCGGCTTCATCGGCCTGGGCATCATGGGTTCGCCGATGGCGGGCCACCTGATCAAGGCCGGCCACACGCTGTTCGTGCACACGCACGGCAAGGTGCCCGACGAGATCGCCGCGACGTCGGCCAAGGTGTGCCGCAACGGCCGCGAGGTGGCGCAGAACGCCGACATCGTGTTCGTCATGGTGCCGGACACGCCCGACGTGCAGCAGGTGCTGTTCGCCGAGGACGGCGTGGCCAGCGGCCTGAGCAAGGGCAAGACCGTGGTCGACATGAGCTCGATCTCGCCGATCGAGACCAAGGCCTTCGCGAAGAGGATCGCCGAACTCGGCTGCGACTACCTCGACGCGCCGGTCTCCGGCGGCGAGGTGGGTGCGAAGGCGGGCTCGCTGTCGATCATGGTCGGCGGGCCGCAGGCCGCGTTCGACCGCGTGCTGCCGCTGTTCCAGCTGATGGGCAAGAACATCACCCTGGTCGGCGGCAACGGCGACGGGCAGACGGCGAAGGTCGCCAACCAGATCATCGTCGCGCTGAACATCGCGGCGGTCGGCGAGGCGCTGCTGTTCGCGAGCAAGGCCGGCGCCGACCCCGAGCGCGTGCGCAAGGCGCTGATGGGCGGCTTTGCGGCCAGCCGCATCCTCGAGGTGCACGGCGAGCGCATGGTCAAGCGCACGTTCAACCCGGGCTTTCGCATCGGGCTGCACCAGAAGGACCTCCACCTGGCGCTGAGCGGCGCTCGCGCGCTCGGCGTGGCGCTGCCGCAGACGGCCAATGCCGCGCAGCTGATGCAGGCCTGCGCGGCGCACGGCTGGGGCAACCTCGACCACTCGGCGCTGGTCAAGGCGCTGGAGGTGATGGCGAACCACACGGTGGCGCCCGACGCGTGAAGGCCCGCGTGACGGCACGAGCGCGCGCGAACGCGGCGGCGAACCCGGCGGCGCACATGACGGCGCACATGACGGCGCACATGACGGCGCACGTGACGGCGCACGTGACGGCGCACGTCGCGGCGCCGCGCGTCGCGTCCTCGCGGACGCCTACCATCGCGCCATGAGTGCCACACCGTCGCCCCAGGCCGACCCGCGCGGCTTTCTGCGCGCGCTGTACGACGCGGCGGTGCGCCGCGCGCTGCCGCAGTTCAACGTCGCGCCGTACCTGCCCGCGCCGCCCGACCCGCGCAAGGGCCGCACCATCGTGCTCGGGGCCGGCAAGGCCGGCGGGGCGATGGCCGCCGCGGTCGACGCACTGTGGCCGCAGGACGCGCCGCTGAGCGGCCTCGTGGTCACGCGCTACGACCACGTGCCGCCCGCGTACAAGGCGAAGCCCGGACGCATCGAGGTGGTCGAGGCGGCGCACCCGGTGCCCGACCACGCCGGCCGCAAGGCCGCGCAACGCATCGTCGAGATGACGCGCGGCCTCGGCGCCGACGACCTCGTGCTGTGCCTCGTCTCCGGCGGCGGCTCGGCGCTGCTGTCGCTGCCCGCCGAAGGCCTGACGCTCGAGGACAAGCAGGCCGTCAACAAGGCGCTGCTGGCCAGCGGTGCGGCCATCGACGAGATGAACTGTGTGCGCAAGCACCTGTCGGCCATCAAGGGCGGACGGCTGGCCGCGATGTGCGCGCCGGCACGCGTGGTCACCCTGACCATCAGCGACGTGCCGGGCGACGACCCGGCCATCATCGCGAGCGGCCCGACCGTGCCCGACCCCACCACCTGCGCCGACGCGTTGGCGATCCTGAACCGCTACGGCATCGAGGTCCCAGCGGCGGCGCGCGCGGGCCTGCACAGCGGAGCGTACGAGACGCCGAAGCCGGGCGACCCGCGCTTCGCGGGCCACGAGGTGCACCTCATCGCCACGCCGCAGCAAAGCCTCGAGGCCGCGGCCGATCTCGCGCGCGCGGCGGGCCTCGACGCGCACATCCTGTCCGACGAGATCGAAGGCGAGTCGCGCGAGGTCGGCAAGGTGCACGCCGCGCTCGCGCGCGCCGTGCGGCGGCGCGGGCAGCCGTTTCGCAAGCCGTGCGTGATCCTCTCCGGCGGCGAGACTACCGTCACCGTGCGCAGCAAAGGCGGCCGCGGCGGACGCGCCACCGAGTTCCTGCTCGGCTGCGCGATCGCGCTGCAGGCCGAGCCCGGCGTGTGGGTGCTGGCCGCCGACACCGACGGCATCGACGGCATCGAAGACAACGCCGGCGCGATCGTCACGCCCGACACACTGGCGCGCGCCGCTGCGAAAGGCCTGAAGGCCGGCGACCACCTCGACCGCAACGACGCCTACAACTTCTTCGCGCCACTCGGCGACCTGGTCACACCAGGCCCGACGTTCACGAACGTGAACGACTTCAGGGCGGTGTTGGTGGTTTGAGCGCGTGATCGCGTTGGGATCGCACCGAAGGTGGCGTACACGTCTCACGCGTCGTTGACTCCGTGACGTGCGGCTGGCAGACTGCTCCCACACAACGACAAGTAAGGGAGAGGGTCATGCCGCTGTTCGCAATGCGCCCGCAGCTTGCAAGACTCTGTCGCAGCGCGGTCATCACGGTTTGCGTGTTCTTGTCGACGACCCGTGTCGTTGCAGCGGTCGGCGATGACTACTACGCTCCCTTGGCGTGGAGCGGAGGACCGGTCGGCTATCGCGACACACCTCAGCAGGTATGCGCCACGGGTGCCTCCTGGTGGGGCTGGGACCGCAACGGCTACAGCTACACGACGGAGTACGTATCGCCTGGCCTTTATCGCTGCCAGCGGTTCTTTCAGGGTGCCCGGGAGCCGAGCTGGTACTTCAACGTCAGCGGCGAATGCCAGCGCAATGCGTCAACGATCCTGACGGGGTCTGACTGGTCTTACCCGTGGTACGACACGAACCACGATCCGTCTTGCTACTGCTACGCGCCGAAGAAGTTCGATCGTCGGACCGAGTGGTGCACGGCCTACCCGTCGTGCATGTCGTACCCGAACAGCGCGCAGACGGAGTGCGGACAGACCGTCGGGCGGCTGCTGGCCGTGTCGAAGGCGGCGACCGACCCGACGCGGGTCTTTCACCAGACGCAGACCTGCATCGCGAGAGTGTCGTGTTGACGCGCGCTGCAAGATGGAGAACTGCAACTGGTTGAAGGCGGTGCTTCCGGACTTCGTGGCTCCTTACATGGAGAAGGCAGGCCGGTGGTCGGCCATCGAAGCCGAGTGTCGGCGCGCGACCGGATGGGTGGCAGATCGGGACTGCGCGCAGGCGATGGCGCGCTATCACATCGCGAACGATCTCGGGCCGGCGTTGATTCGCTTTGGGTGTGGTTCTTCGGCGGACTGGAACAAGGTCTTCGATGCGATTGCGAGTTGCACCAGGCAGACTTTCTCGACGGCATTCGAGAGCGCAGTGTCACAGGCTGTGGTGTTGGTCTATCGCAACCTGATTCGTAGTCGCTGTCTCGCCGTGCGAGAAGCAGCCGGCGCGAATCGTGAGATCAATGATGACTTGAGAGGGTCGGCATGCACTCCCTGACGAAGCTCTTCGCAATCGCCACGACAACGGTGTTGGTGAGCGTTGGCGCGACCGCTCAACAGAGCGGACCGGACGACCGGTATCGGATTCAGCTGCTGCTCGACGGCGTACCCGTTCAAGGGTCGCAGGAGCTGACGCAGAGGCTCAGCGGGAAGTCGCGCGCAGAGCAGGATGCAATCCTCAACGAGCCGCTGGTCGAACTCACGTATGGTGCTTCTGCTCAGCTCAGCGTCAAGGTCACGGATCCCAATGGTGTCACGAGGACATTCACGAAGGGAAATCGCGTCCGGTTCAATCACTTTGGATGCCTGACGATCTCGAAGGACTGGTTCATGACCGTCATGCCATCTCGGGCGTGCGATGCACCGGAGTGGCCGACGTTGTTCGTGTACTTTCACGACGCTTCCGGCCGCCCCATCGCCTACAGCGAATTCCAGTTTCAGTTGCGGAAGAACCAGTAGCTTGCGCCCGAGGCCGACAGCCGCGGCGCCGGAGGTGTGCATGCCTGCGCGTCCGGCGATGAGCGTGGCCTTGACTTGATCGATGGACTGACACGGGCCTCGCCGTCGTCATACCGCCGCTTGGAAGCAGACTCGCAGGTGGTGATCGACGTGCATGCCGTGACTTCGATGAGCGCAGCAGTTCTTGTGGCTCTGCTGCCGATCACAGGCTGGGCTCAGACGTCGTCTTCCGGGCCGGATGAACCGCACCGGGTTTCGAGGAGGCCTGTTGGCTTGAGTCAGACCTTGCTGGTCTGACAGTCAAGTTGGTTGCTTGGGTTCTGGGATTCTCTCTCTTCAAGCCCCCCGCAGGGGCCGCCGGA
>Ga0073934_10008576_pt1 | contig 13569 bp, 12 predicted proteins | sample LarsenN4metaG_FD_76834 | JGI IMG/M metagenome (GOLD analysis project Ga0073934, IMG submission 76834) | Hot spring sediment bacterial and archeal communities from British Columbia, Canada, to study Microbial Dark Matter (Phase II) - Larsen... ...
CCCGCGCCCGCCCGGCAGTTTGGACCTGTGCGCCGGTCCCGGCCGTCACGTCCTGCTCCGGGAAGTGGAAGACGTCCCCGAATGGCAGGATCGGGCGCAGGGGGATCCACTCCCCAAAGGGCACGAGCCACTGCTTGTCGTACCTGGCGGCGAGCGCGCCGTCAGGAGCGAAGAGGGCCGCGGAGTTGTAGGACCGGCCCTGGTCATCCCGATAGCCCGTGCCCACGAGCACGTGGGCGCCAAGCCGGCGCGCCATCCGGGAGAAGGCTCCCCGCGTGGCGGGGGCGTTCACGGCGTCCTCCGGGGCGATGGTCTCCGGCCAGGCGGCCAGCTCCACGCCCTGCCCGGCGGCGTCGGCCGATTGCGCCTCCAGGACCCGCAGGTCGCGCTCCACGGAGTCCAGACCGGTGCGCTCGCTTCGGATGTTGGGCTGAAAGGCGGCCACGACGACTGCGCCCTCGCCGGCGGACGCCCTGTTCCAGGCCAGCGCCGCCATGCCATAGGCGAGCGCGGCCAAGGCCAGCACGGCGGCCGTTGCGGGGGCGCGCCAGCAGAACCGGCCGCTCCGGTCGCGGGCGAGAAGTCCGGCTGCCAGCGCGGCGTTGGCGAAGACGACCAGGAAGCTCACGGCGTAGATCCCCGCCAGGTCCGACGCCTGGATGAGCGGCAGGGCCCGGTGCTGGGTGTACCCGATCAGCAGCCAGGGCATGGCCAGGGGGCCCTGCCCGCGCAGCCATTCGATCACCGTCCACAGCGCCGCTGCAGCCACCGCCTGCCGAACGGGACCTGCTTCGCGCGCGGCACGCCAGAGGGCGACTCCCGCGGCGCCATGCCAGAGCGCCTGGATCAGCGTGAGCAGCACCCAGGCTACCCAGCCCACGGGCGTGCCCGACCAGTTGGCGACGGTGGAGCCGATCCAGGTGGTGCCAAGCCCCCAGTGGATCAGGCCGAAGAGGTAGCCCAGCCCGAAGGCGGGCAGCGGGCGCCCGGTCTGGCCGACCGCCACCAGCAGCGGAACCAGGGCGATCCAGGCCAGCCAGCCCGAGTCCAGGGGAGGGAATGCCGCCGTGATGAGGAGGGCGGCAAGGGCTGCCAGGCCCGGACCGCGCCGTTGCGGCCGGGCCGGCCTCTCGGGTATGCTGGGCGCGGTCGATACGCTGGGGACGGTATGCACGGGATTCGCGGGAGGCAGGAGTGTCCGGGAGCAATTATACGGCAATTCCAGCCGCGGCGGTCCTGGCGGCCGTGCTCCTGCTGCCCGGATGTGCCCGGGCGCCCGCCGCGGCCGGGGGCGGCACGCGGCTCGTGGTGTTCGCGCGATTCGCCGGGCCGATCAACCCCAACTTCCAGTACTTCTTCCTCATCCGCAACGCAAACGACCCGTCCGCTTCCAACGGGCCCATTTCCGTGATCGAGCCGCCTTACGGCAACGGGTTCGCCACCGCCGCCAGCCCCGGATCGCCCACGGCGGGGTTCACAGACTTCGTGGAGTACAGCCGCGTGCAGCGCACGGTGCTCACCACGGGCTACACCGTGTACCACCTGCCCGGCGGCGTCAACGGCGACCCCAACCGCAACATTTTCGAGGTGCGCGGGGAGCCGGACATTGCCATCGTCCCAAACGGAGGCTCAGTGCTCCGGTTTGAGCTGGACCTCTCCCGGCTGCAGCCGAATCCCGGCGAGCCGGACCCGAACGGCGGGAATCCGCCGCGGTTCCTGCAGGTGAATCTGGTGGCTACGACCACCACACCCGCAAATCCCTCGGTGCCCGACCCGAACAAGTTCGTGGATGCCTTCGGTGAGCAGAGGCTGGGATCGGGCACCTTCAACTCGTTTGTCACCTTGGACGCGAGCCAGGTGGGCCGCGTCTACCAGAGCAACTCCATCCCCGGGGATCCCCAGTACGAGCCGGACAACGACACCTACCCCGCCGCTTCCGATCCCGCAGTGGAGATGACCGCCTGGTCCATCCAGATCCAGGGTGGACGGTGACGTCCTGGAGAAGGAGCAGGCGGCTCATGGATGGCCGGCGACCGGCATCTTCGCGGTTGTGCGCGGCGCGCGTTCTCGGTGGGCTCCCGGCTCGGGAACCGCCGCCAGGCAGACGTTCCAGTCGCCCAGGAAGTTCGAGGCGAAGACAACGCGCCGGCCCCGTCGGTCCCATCCCACGTGGGGATGCTCACCGCCGCCGTAGGTGCGGTGGCCGTGGGTGAGCTCTACCAAGCGTGTGGTGCGCGCGTCGAAGAGCACGATGCTGCCATGGAAGGTGTCCGCGGCCACCCAGGCGCCGTCCTCGCTGGCGGCGGCGTGCCACCAGTTGCGCTTTGCCAGCTCCCGGGGCGTTGCGCCGGGCCACCACGAGCCGGCCCCTACGATGCGCGCCACGCCGGTGCGGGGGTCCAGTGTCTTTACGTGCCACTCATTCTCGCGGTGGCCGCCGACGAACAGGATCTCTCCGCGCCCCCACCAGGACTCATGGGTCACCAGCTCTCCCGGCGCCTGGGCGTAGGGGCGTGTCACCTCTCCCGAGCGCACGTCCACCACGTTCAGCCGGACCTTCAGTCCCGCGTAGCTCAGAAGGTTCGGGTCGCTTCGGCTCCACTGCACATGCCCTGCGAACTCCCCGGGCTCCACGGAGCAGACGTTCCGAACGTGTCCGCTCGTGATGTCGATCGTGAGGATGGCCCGGCCGCCGTCCTGAGAGGCCGCGCCCACGCTCAGCAGGCTTCCGTCGGCGTTTTCAATGAGGGAGGTGGCGGGCTGCCACTGGGCCGGCAACCGGGCCACCAGGCGCTCCCGGGCTGCAACGCGGGAGGCGCCCGGAGGGTTCGTCGAGATGGAGAGGCCGATCTCCAGCACGTCCCGTCCGCGGAGTGCGTAGAAGCGGCGTCCTGTCCGGGCCGCCGTCGCAGCCGTGAGCGGCCCTGCCGGCGTGCTAAGGCGGACCAGCTCCCCGGTGGCCAGGATGCACCCCATGAGGCCGCCGCCGGGACGGTCCGAGATGAAGAGCACGAGGGATTCATCCGCCAGGAAGCTCCGCTCGTGGAAGTAGAGGTTCAGGTCCCTGGCCGGGTGGGTGGTGAGGAAGAGCAGCTCCACCCCGGTCTGCGGGTCCACCGCGCGGCGCTGTTCCGCGGGGAGCACCTCCAGCGCGTGCTCGCCCGGCGCTCCCAAGCCGGCGGCGAGAACCATCGCCGCCCCGACGATTCCCATGGCGTCCTCCTCTGGACCGCCGCGTCCCCCGGCCCGGCCACGCGGACGCGGGTGCCGCGCAAGCACGAATGACCCCGCGATCCCGGCGCGGAGTTCACTCGATCCAGACGCGCTCCACGCGGCTGGTGAGGCACGTGGTGATGGCGTGCTCGGTGGTTTCCGCCAGGGCTGCCAGCTCCTCTGCCCGGATCTGCTCACCCCCCTGGGTTCCGATGAGCACCGCCTCATCGCCCGGGGCGGCACCGGGGACGTCCGTGGCGTCCACGACCATCATGTCCATGCAGACCCGGCCCAGGATTGGCGCGCGGCGGCCTTGCAGCAGCACGCATCCCCGGCCGCTCAGGGCGCGCGGATAGCCGTCGCCATAGCCAACCGGGAGCGTGGCCACCCGGGACGGCCGGGCCAGCCGGCAGGTGGCGCCGTAGCTGATGGGATGACCGGCCGGGAGGCTCCGCACCAGCGCCACCCGCGTGCGCAGTGTGAGCGCGGGCCGCACCTCCACGTCCGGGGCGGCGCGCAGGCCGAATGGGCTGATGCCGTAGACCATCAGGCCCGGCCGCGCCAGCCGATCGCGGGACCGCACTCTTGCGAGCAGCGCGGCGCTGTTGGCTGCGTGCACCGTCTCCACGGGGAGGCCCGCGGCGCGCAGCGATTCCAGCAGCCGGTCAAACAGGCTTGCCTGGCGGGCTGTGAACTCGGGATCGGTTTCCGCGCAGGCGAAGTGGGTGGCGGCCCCGGTGATCCGGATGTGTGGCAGGCCCGCGAGCCGGGCGGCCGCCTCCCCTGCCTCGCCCGCGGGCACGCCGCTCCGGCCCATGCCGGTGTCGATCTCCAGATGGGCCTCGGCCACTGCGCCCGCCCGGGCGGCAGCATCCTCCAGCGAGCGGGCCTGCTCCCACGTGCTCAGGAGGGGCACGAGCCCCAGGCGCAGGACCTCCGGGGCGTCCGGGGGCAGGAACGGGGACAGGAGGCAGACGCGGGCAGCCGGAACGGTCCGGCGCGCCCGCGCGCCCTCCTCCACGGTGGCCACGCCCAGCCACTCCACGCCGGCCTCGGCGAGCGCCCGCGACACGGGCTCCAGGCCATGCCCGTAGGCGTCGGCCTTCACGGCGGGCATGAGCGCCACGCCGGGTCCACCCACCGCGCGCAACGATGCCACATTCCGGCGGATGGCACCCAGGTCGATGACGGCCTGCAGCCTGCGAAGAGAGGATTCCAAGGCTGGATTTCGCTGCTGCAACTGCGTCGCTCGGGTGTCTAAAAGGGCAGCAGCTCGATTAGGGGCTTTGCCCCTGTTGATGTGTCCTTCCGCCTGCGGGCATTCTTGTCCCCGGCACGGAGGCATGGGCCGGAGCGACCCTGCGACGCTCCGGCCTTTTCTTTCTCCTAGCGGCTGGCGGCCCGCAGGGGGATCGGCACCAGCGCCTCCTGCACCTGCTCGTAGCGGTTCCTGTCCTCGTACACCACCACGAGATTTGTCAGCCAGCGCCTGGGCTGCACGATCGTCCTGCCGCGATAGTGGAGCCCCATGGAGGAGCCTGCGTCCAGGTTGATGGCGTTCCAGACGCCCAGCGCGCGCATGGCCTGCGCCAGCCGACTCAGGTAGACGGGCTTGCGGGTCATCACGATCACCAGCTTGTTGCCCCGCGTGACGCCGATCGCGAGCCGGCCGTTGCGCGCCAGCATCCGCCTGTCCTTGAACCCCTCGGTTCTGGGGTAGACGCCCACGATGCCGTTCGTGATGAGCCGGGGTCCGCAGGCGATCACGAAGTCGAATCGGCTCCAGTCCTGGTGCACGTAGCGCTCCGGCTGGACGAACTCCACCTCGTTGTTCTCCGTGATGCAGAGCGCTGTGCCCATGCCGCCAAAGTGGCAGAGCCGTCCGCCGATGACCACGTCACCGATGGGAACCGCCGACCGCACGTCGAAGAACGTGCCGGTCACGGCCACCGTGGGGCGGGAGCGCCGAACCATTTGGGAGAACGGCTCAGACCGGCCCGGCCCGTACTTCGTGAGCTGGCCCGTCACCTTCACGTTCAGGTCGTTCAGATCGACGGCGATCACCTGCAACGGAACCTTGGCCTCGCAGGCCCGAAAGTGCGTGATGGGTCCGGCCGCTGCCGGGATCCCGAGTGCCAGTGCCACCGCGGTCCACGCCGACCGAAGGGTGTTGCCGGAAAACACTGTCATGCTGTCCTTTCGACGCGCACGCCTCCCGCGCCTGCAGGCCGGGAGGCGTGCGTGGTGCTGGGCGTTTCTTCCATGACGCGCGCGGGCGGCCCCCTAAGGAGCGCGCCCGTGGATATACTGGTAGATGGCGCCGCGTCCGCCCCGGTTCGCGCATTCTGCGGCGCCGCCAGCCGGTTGATGAAGGTCCCGGTAGCACAAGTCGTGCCAGCATCAGGCGCAAGTGCGCTGCCGCGGCGATTCGTGGGGAGACCAGCCAGGATGACGCGACCAATCGAGGAGGCCGCTGCCGAGCACCTGGTGGAGACCCAGTGGCTGGCAGAACGGCTGGAGGATGCCGGAATCCGGATCGTGGACATGCGTGGCCATGTGGGCACCCACACCACTCCGGACGGTGCGCAGACGGCAAGGTACCTGGATGCCAGGGCGGAGTACGAAGCCGGGCACATTCCGGGGGCGGTCTACGTGGACTGGACGCGGGACATCGTGGACCCCGGCGACCCAGTGCCGGCCCAGATCGCACCGCCCGACCTGTTCGCCGCGATCATGGGGCGGGCCGGCATCGGGGACGGCACTCTGGTGGTGGCCTATGACGACCATCCCGCCTGCCAGTTCAGCACCCGGCTGTGGTGGGCGCTTCGCTATTACGGGCATGATGCCGTGCGGGTGCTCAACGGCGGGTGGAGGAAGTGGGTGCGCGAGGGCCGTCCCGTCTCCACCGAGGTTCCCAAGCCCGCGCCAGCCGTCTTCACGCCCAGGCTCCGGCCGGGCCTTCGGGTGACCGCGGAGCAGGTCCTGGCCGGGCTCGGCTCCTGCACGGTGGTGGATGCCAGGGACGAGGGTCAGCATACGGGCAGGGTCCGCCGGGGACCCCGTGGAGGGCGAATCCCCGGCTCGCTCCATCTGCCTCGGGAGCGGCTCATGGCGGAGGACGGGCTCTTCCTCCCGCCGGACCAGCTGGACCAGGCTGTGCGGCAGGCCGGGATACCGCAGGATGGGCCGGTGATCGCCTACTGCAACGGCGGGGTGGCCGCGACCGCCGTGCTCTTCGCGCTCTCCCTATTGGGCAGGAAGGACCTGGCGAACTACGACGGCTCCTGGAACGAGTGGTCCCGCCGCCCTGACCTGCCCGTAGAATCGGGCTCCGTCGGCAAGGACCAGGCCACCTCCTGAATGGCCTCGCCGGCACGCGCCCGCCCGATCCGGCACCGGGCGGGCGCGTGACCACGAGCAATGGGATTGCCGGCCGATTCCAGTCAGGGGCCATCGGGCCCCGCGCTGCCTTTCAGAGCGGGCGCACGTCGATGGCGGCGACCGCCGCGCCGCCGGCCACGGACTTGAACGACACCACGAGGGTGCTCCCGGCAGCGGTCGTGAAAGTGCGCGAAAGCGCCCGGTTCTTCCCGCCCGCCTCCGCGAACACATCAAACCCGCTCAGGACCCGGGAGCCGTTCAGGGAGACGTCGAACCTGCGGGCACCCGGCACTCCGTACTGGCACTCCGCAAACCAGAGGGTCACCTGATACGAGCCCGGCTTCACCGGGAGGCGGTAGGAGAACGCGCTGCCGGTCCGTTGCCGGAAGAACATGCCGTCGTTCACTGTGTCCAGGATGTCCCGGGCTGTGTAGGCGGCAGCGGCCCCGCCCTTGAAGCAGGTGTCCGCCAGCCAGACGCGGCCCGCGGAATCACGGAACTCCGGGCCGCCCGCGTTCACCCGCATCTCCAGTGTGGGGATGAGCAGAAAGGCCCGGATCGCTCCGCTCTTGGCACCGTATCCCACGATGCAGCCCTGGTCGTTGATTCCGTTCGCAGCCAGCAGCTCCCAGCCGGTGCGTCCTTCCACCAGCTTGTTCAGGTCGCGCATGACGCCGTCGCGCCAGAGGAAGGCATGGAACGCTCCGGCGGCGGTGTCGCTCCAGCCCACCACGTGGTCCGCGGCGTTGATTCCCGCGGCGGAGCTGCGCCCGCCTCCCAGCGTGCCCAGGGCGCGCATGGCACCGTCGTGGAGGAACGCCTGAAAGAGGGGATTGCCCGAGGAGTCGAGCGCGCTCCGGTCGGCCTGTCCCACCACGTGGCCCGTCGCGTTGATTCCGAGCGCGTAGCTCTGGGGTCCGCCCAGCGTCCCCAGATCGCCGGAGGCGGTGATCTTGCCGCCGGGGGCGGTGCGGAAGGCGCGGAACCGGTACAGGGCGTTCTGGGCCCAGCCTGCCGCCTGCCCGGCATCGTTTACGGCTGCGGCGACGCTCTCCGCTCCGCCCAGCGTGCCCAGATCCGCGAGGGCGTCGATCGTGCCGCCGGGCGCGGTGCGGAAGGCGCGGTAGGCTCCCGCAGCGTTCTGAGCCGTCCCCACCACCTGTCCCAGGGAGTTGACCCCCCGCGCCATGCTGAACCGGCCCCCCAGCGTGCCCAGGTCCGTCAGCACCACCGCTCCGTCGCGCACCTCGGCCCGGAAGGCCCGGCTGATCTCGTAGCCTGCGGGGTCCAGGATGCCGGTGGAGGCCTCGCCCACCACCTGTCCAAGTCCGTTGGCACCATAGGCAAAGCTGGCCGTGCCCCCCAGCGTTCCCAGGTCGAAGAGGGCCCCATCGCGCCACCAGCAGGCGCGTTGCTGGAATGTGCTGTTGGTGGCCCACCCCGCCACCCCTCCGGTGGGGCATATGGCCGCGCCCACGCTGAGCGACCCGCCGGGGAGCACCCCCAGGTTCGTGATCTTGTAGAACTGGGCCTCCGCGGGTCCGCCGGCCGCCAGGGAGGCCAGCGCCGCTCCGGCAACGGCCGCCCAGACGGTCCGAAGCTGGCCCCCGCGCGCCAGAAGGACTGAGTTCGTCATCCGCATCCCCTCCGCGATCGTGAGGGCGGGCGGGATTCCGCCCGCTCTTCCGGGACAGCTTTTCCACATCCCGGCAAGGGCCGAAGCCGTGAGAATTGCGAGGTTCGTGGAGCGGCGGCACAGCACATCGGGGCGCACGGTTGTGCGCCCCGATGGAGAGGAGACCGGCCGAGCGGGGCTCAGCCCTCGGTCTTGCCCCCGTTGGGGGCCACTTCTATGGGCGGCTGGGCGAGCCCCGGCACGTTCTTCATCAGGTCGCCCAGCTTGATGCCGGTCATGGCCTCGATGACGGGGGGCACCTGCGCGATGATGCTGGTGATCTCGCCGGTGAGGCGGCTGGCACCCACTCCGTCGCCGTTCCCGGAGTTCACCAGCACGATCTTGTCCACCCGGGACAGCGGCGCAGCCACCGCCTGGGCGATCTCGGGCAGCTTCTCGATGAACATCTGGGCGACCGCCGCCTCGTTGTAGGCTCTGAAGGCCTCGGCGCGCTTGGCCATGGCCTGGGCCTCCGCCAGCCCCTGGGCGCGGACCGCCTCCGCCTCGGCGAGGCCCTTGGCCTCCACGGCCTTCGCCTCGGCCAGCCCCTTGGCTTCGATGGCGGCGGCCTCCGCCAGCGCCTTCGCCTTGGCCACCTCGGCCTCCGCGAGTCCCCGCATCTTGTTCGCTTCGGCCTCAGCCTCGCCCGTGCGCTGCACCACCTCGGCCTGGGCGAATCCCGTCGTCTTCGTGGCTTCTGCCTGGCCCATGGCAGTGGTCTTCAGCCGGTATTGCTCTGCCTCGGCGACGGTCTGGATGCGCTGGCGCTCCGCCTCCGCGGGCCGCTGGACCGTGGCGATGAGCTCCTTCTCCTTGCGGAGAATCTCCTTCTCCTCCAGCTCGGCCTGCTTGATCTTCTCCACGATCTGAACCTGGACCGCCTGCTCCTTGACGGCCTGCTCCGTCTTGTATCTCTGGAGGTCGTAGGCCAGGTCCGCCTCGGCCTTCTTCTGGTTTACGGCAGCCGTATAGTCCTGCACCTTCAGCTTGTAGTCACGGTCGGCCTCGGCGATCTTGGTGTCAGCCAGATACTTGGCGGTGGCGGCCTCCTGATTGGCCTGGGCCGCTCGGATGGTGGCGTCCCGGTTGGCTTCGGCCTCGCCGATCTGGGCGTCGCGCTTCACCTGGGCGATCCGCGTCTTGCCGATGGCCTCCAGGTAGCCGCGGCTGTCGCTGATTTCCCGGATGGTGAAGCTGACGACTTCCAGCCCCATGTTTGCCAGGTCGCCCGCGGAGACCTCGGCCACGCGCTGGGCGAATGCCTCGTGCGCGGCGTAGACCTCCTCCACCGTTAGCGTTCCCAGGATCGCCCGCAGGTGGCCCGCCACAGTCTGGTAGGCGATCTGCTTGATCTCCTCCCGGCTCTTGTTCAGAAACTGCTCGGCCGCGGTGCGGATGGCCACCGGGTCGCCCTTGATCTTGATCTGGGCCACGCCGTCCACCTTGATGGGGACGCCCTGCTTGGTGTACATCTCGGGCGTGACGATGTCCAGAGTGATCAGCTCCAGCGACATCACCTCCACGCGCTCCAGAATGGGGTTCACCAGGGTGCCGCCGCCCTGCACGATGCGGAACCCCAGGCGGCGCTCGTGGCCATTCTCATCGATGATCGCCTCGCCCTTCCGGCCGGAGATCACCAGCACCTCGTTGGGACCCACCTTCTTGTAGAGCCAGCGGTAGACGTTGATCAGCATCACGCCGAAGACAAACAGCACAAGGACGCCGGCTCCGATTGAGGTCCAGATCACAGGATCAAACATTGCGAGCTCCTTTCAAGAACTCGATCGGCAGAGGGGCCGGGCGCGACGCGCGCCGTGGCTATTCTATCCGTATCACCTTGGCGGTGTTGTCCTGAATGCGGCGAATCCGCACCACGGATCCCGCCGGGATGGGGTCGGGGTCGTCCGTGATCGCGCGGACAAGCTGGCGGCGTCCCGCGATGGTGCAGGCCACCATTCCCGGGCGGCTGCCTTCGATGGGGGCTGTGACCTGTCCGCGGAGGCCCACCATCTCTTCCTGGCGGTAGTGGCTGGAGGCCTGCGACCCGGCGATGAACCGCGCCACGAGCAGGTAGGTGGCCAGCCAGAGGCCCATGCCGCCGGCCATGGCCCAGAGCAGGCTGCCGAGCACCGGCAGCTTGAAGGCAAGGCGGCAGAGGGTCCCGACTCCGCCGAATCCCAGGCAGAATCCGGCCATGGCCACCGGATTCAGGTAGTGGAGGAGGCTGAAGTGCCCGTCGTCGCCGGTTGCCGTGTCCGCATGGCCGGTGTCGCCGTCGACGTCCGGCGTGCCCGCGTCGTGTGCCAGGTGCCCCTGGCTTGCGTCGAAGCCCGAGTCGGCGTGCGCGATCTCGCCGCCGTGATGGAATCCGCCATCCGCCAGGGAATCCACGTGTCCCGCGTCCCCGAAGTGGTGGCCGTGGCCGCCCATCTCGGAGATGCCGCCCATCACGAGCGTGAACAGGGTGTAGATCCCGCCCAGCATCAGGCAGGCTGCGAAGAGGATATCGACAGGGTGCAACGCACTCCTCCTGGGCGCCTGATAGCGCCCTCTCTCCCGCGGCGGCCTCGATTGTCCTGCTTCTCCGCCGGTGTCATGCACCCTTCGAGATTATACTACGGTCCCCCTGCCGCCCGGCAGCGCGGATTCCGTGGGGCGGCGGCGGGTAGGATAGGACAGGAGACTCTGGAGCGCGGAGAGCGGGATGGCGATTGGCGAGGTGATGCTGGGAATCGACATCGGAGGCACGAAGTGCGCCGCGGTGCTGGGCACTCCGGGCGGGGAGATGGTGGGGCGCGTCCCGCTGCCAACCGACCCGCGGCGCCCTCCGGCGGAGATCGTGGCCGAGCTGGTGGCGGCCGCGCGCGGCCTGCTGGCGGCGCATGGGCTGCCGCCCGCCGCCCTGCGGGGCATCGGGGTCTCCTGCGGCGGTCCGCTGGACCACGAGTCCGGGGTGATCCTCCGCCCGCCGAACCTGCCGCTCTGGGACGCGGTGCCCATCCGGGCCCTGCTCCAGGAGGCGTTTCCGGGCGTGCAGGTGGAGGTGGAGAACGACGCCAACGCCACCGCCCTGGCGGAGTGGCGATGGGGCGCGGGCCGTGGCTGCCGCAGCATGGTCTTCGTCACCATGGGCACCGGCATTGGGGGCGGGCTCATACTGGACGGGCGGCTGTACCGGGGCGCCAGCGGCCTGGCCGGGGAGCTGGGCCACCAGACCATCCTCGTGAACGGGCCCCTGTGCGGATGCGGCAAGAAGGGCTGCCTGGAGGCGCTGGCCTCCGGACCCGCCATCGCCCGCCTGGCGCAGGACAGCCTGCAGTATGGCCGCGGCCGGCCCCTGATTCAGCGCGCGGGGGGGCGGGCCGCTGACATCACCGCCCGCCATGTGGTGGAGGCCGCCCGGGACGGCGACGCCTTTGCCCGCGGGATCCTCGCGGAGGTCGGCGGCTACATGGGGATCGGCCTGGCAAACGTGATCCAGATCTTGAATCCCGAGCGCATTGTGCTGGGCACCATTGCCGTCCACGCGGGGGACCTGCTCCTGGGGCCGATACGCGATGCCGTGGCCGAGTTTGCCTGGGAGCGTTCAGCCTCCGCCTGCCAGATCCTGCCCGCCGCACTGGGAGACCGCGCCCAGGACCTGGCCGCGCTCAGCCTTGTCAGCCTGAACCGAGGCGGTGGCGGCGGGGCTCTGGAGCACTCCGGATGAAGCGGCCGCGGTCCATGGGCGCGGGGCTGGTCGGTGGGCGGAGAAGGAGATCGGCTCCGGAGCCAACGGCCCCGGAGCCGTTCCGCGGAGGATGAAGGATGATTACCAGGCGCTCACGTTTTGCAGGGCGAAGAAGCCTGGCCGCGGCTCGTGAAGGAGAGGCTCCTCCTCCAGGCTCAGGTCCATGGCGAGGAGCCGGCAGGCGGCTGCCACGTCGCGCAGGGTGGTGTTGAGGGGCTTGCCTTCCGTCAGCGAGAGGGATTGAAACCACCGATAGACATCTCGCGGCGTCCCCGCCCCCTCGTTCACGAAGTAGTCCGCCACGGTGTCCGTAAGATGGCGGACCGACTGGAACAGCCCGGGTCCCGACAAGGAGGGCGGTGAACCCATGCAAGTTGCCTCCGATGCGTCAGGGTGGCGCGGCGGATCGCGCAGCGAGCGTGCTCAGCCCCTGCTCCCCGCTCGTCATTATGGCAGGGCACGCGTCGCCTCCGCAGGGTTCCCGACGCGCGGCGCGGGGCGCCCGTCTCCTCCATTTTACCGCGTTCCGCAGGGAGCGCGGCGGCCGCCGGCGGATGAGATCCAATTCGTCCCGGCACTGCGGTCTCCGGCGGACTGTGCCTGGTGAAGGGTGCCAACGCATGCACCGTTCCGCGCGGGGCTGGGCTCCAGGCCGATCGGGACGCGCCGCTCTGTGTCAGCCTCCCACCGGTGGCCGGTAGGGCGGCAGGGGGCGCAGCCTGATGTTCCGGTACCAGACGCGGCCGCCGTGGTCCTGAAACCCGATTCGGCCCTGCTGGCGCATGGTGGCATAGGCCCGCGCAAACTTGTTGCGAGATCCGTCCGGATTCTGGCCCGCGGTCGTCCATTGGGAGAGGTTCGCGTGGACGATCACCGTGCCGTTCAGCGTGACCCGCACGATGGGTCCCCAGCAGTCCACGACCATCCGGTTCCACTCGCCGGCCGGGCGCGCCGCGTCCACGGCCGGAGCGACCAGGTCGTAGAGGGCGCCGCAGTCGTGCTTGTCCGGGGGCACGCGGCCGAAGCTGTCCAGAATCTGGATCTCCATGGCCGAGTTCACGGGGTCTTTCAGGTCCTCTCAGCGCAGGAAGACCCCGCTGTTCACCCGGGGAGCGGTCTTAAAGTCCACTGAGAGCGTGAAGTCGGCCCACTGCTCGTGGGTGTGGATGCAGCCCCCTCCGCGCACCGTGCACGCGATGGCGCCGTCCTCCACCACCCATCCCTCGTGCCGCCCCGTGATTCCCCATCCGTCCAGCGTCCGGCCGTCGAAGAGGAGCCGCCAGCCCGCCTGCTTCTCCTCCGCCGTGAGCTCGTTCTCCGCCGCGCCCGCGGCGGGAGCCAGCAGAGCGGCCGTTGCCAGAATCAAGCCCGCGACTTTCAAAGTCCTCATGCTGCTGCCTCCATCCCAGGGTCTCCGGCCCGCGCCGCCGGCAGATCGCATGATACCCGCCGCACTCGGGTGCGCGGAGCGTGCGCGGAGGTTCATCGCGAAGCCGAGGCGCCCCGACGCCGCGGGTGGGGGCGACAGGGTGTCCCGGAGCGAGACCGGCGGCCGGCAGGTGGCCGGAGG
>Ga0073934_10008577_pt1 | contig 13568 bp, 15 predicted proteins | sample LarsenN4metaG_FD_76834 | JGI IMG/M metagenome (GOLD analysis project Ga0073934, IMG submission 76834) | Hot spring sediment bacterial and archeal communities from British Columbia, Canada, to study Microbial Dark Matter (Phase II) - Larsen... ...
CAGTTCAAGCTGCGCTAGGCCCAAAAAGCGAGTCAGGCTGGCCACGATTTTGCCCGACTCGTGACGAAACAGCGAGTCAACCAAGGGGATGACTTCAGATTGATGGGGGTGATGATCTTGACCTGTCAAGATTATTGAGAGACCTCATCCAATAGATTGTGCCAACTTCTTGATTTGGCGTTGAATTATCCAGAAAAATTCTGACGATTACGGTGCTTGAAATTAATGACAACTATCGTCCTAGAAAACTATAGGCAATCATGAAGAGGTAGCCCCAAGCTAGAGCTACCTCTTCAAAAACAAATGGCTTTACATTGACATGGCTTCGTAGACTCTGACGCTGGTAATGATGGGACAGGCTTGAGCAATTTTTTCCGCCTCAGTCATGCTTTCGGCATTAAGGATGGAGTAGCCTTTCTCCTTATTTTTGGTTTTCTCTCTACCCAAATATTGGGCATAGTTTTCTAAGGTCTCTTCGTTACTGCCCCAGTAAGGGTGATATTGCATGACCCAATCTTGAAGCGCCCATAATGAGTCTCGGTTGAGGGCAAGAAAGTTGGTTCGGCCGATTTTCTTACGGATGATCATGCCCGCGTTCTCAAGCATTTTTATATGTTTGTGAATGGCCGGCAGGGAAAGGCCTTGCATCGCAGCGAGCTGATGGATCGAGCAAGGTTGCAAGCTTAAAGTGTAAATGATCTCTCGCCGGTGTTTGTGGGCGAGAGCTTCAAAAATATTGTCTAAATCTTGGGGATGGTGAACGTTGGTCATTATAGTTAACTTTTGAGTTAACTATAGCACAGATGTTCGATCTTGTCAAGAGGTTTTAAGTCGAGCTTTGTGGGTTCCCAATAAAGCTCATTTCAACGTTCGATGAATTGATCTGGACAATTGGCATGGACCAGCGTAATCTGCCCTCCGCCTGGAATTTCGTGAAGGTCAAGATCTGAACACTATTCAAGTCGGCCTCAGCCCAGACATTCCCTATGGAGGCAGCCTGTCTATTTGGGGGGCAATAACAGGGCGAAGTCTATGCCTTGTTGCACCCACTGGGCCAGATCTTCATCATCCTCATAACCTGCCGAACTAACATAGACCCAACCTTTCATGGGGCGGCCGGTAAAGTCCATCTCGCGGGCATGGGGATGGGCCAACGCCTCTGCATACCGATCTGGCCCTACCCGTACCACCAGGTTATCCTGGTTCAATCCACAGACAAAGTTTCCTTGGAGCATAAAAGCCACACCCCCAAACATCTTCTTCTCAACAGGGGACAGGTGACGGTCAGCCAGAAACTCTCTGATCCGTTGCATTAATCCTTCGTCATAAGCCGGCATAATTCCTCCTTACAAAGATTGGTTTGATAGTCGTTTTGTTTGGACATTGGATTAGGCCGCGACACGCTGACCAACTTTGACCAGCCACCGTTGGATAGGGGCCATCTTTTGAAAGTGGTCAAAGCAAATCTCAACCAACTCCGGCCTTGTCACCTGGTCCGGTTCGAGGCGTGGCGGAGAAGCGTATAATCCATTGTAGCGCAGCAATTCGGCCCGCGGGTGAGCAGCATCATAGCCGGACGGAACCCGTTTGTAATGCGCCTCGGCCAGGCTATATGCCCCGGCCTCGCGGACAGCACCCAACGCCTGTTCCAATTCTGAGCCAAGACGCTCATCCATGACCGCCGCTCGATAGGCGGTCAGGAATGGTGGCGGGAAGGTGAAGATCCCTGCCATCAGCCCCATCCCGCTTGTTTCAAGCTGAAATCCAAAGGCCGGGCTCTCGGTTTTTTTGGCCGCGCCTTCCCAGAACAACCCGCTGATGTTTGTTTTGTAAGGTGACTTATCCGCACTAAACCGGGTGTCCCGGTAGATGCGCATCAACACCCCTGTGCCGTCAGTGCGTGTATTGGTGTGAATGGCAGGGGAAATCGTCTGGAGTTTTATCCCTAAAGCAGCCACGAAAGTCTGGGCAGGTTGGAGAAGATAGCTCTGATACGCCTGCTTACGGGCCGCGAACCAGTCACGATTGTTATTGTGGGCCAGGTCTTTTAAGAGTTGCAAGCCTTCTGCTGGAAACCCCGAAAATGTTTGTACATCGTCCATTGACACATCCCTCTATTTTGTTGATAAAGAGTAGTTCAAACCTGCGCTCGTAGCCAGGCCGGGCAGAAGTTAAAAAAGTTGACCACGAGCGCAGCTCGCCTGAGTTCCTCTCGTCCGATGCCTTACATGGCAAACACTTTTTCAAATTCGCGGGGGTCATAGTAGATGCGCTGTTCGGCCATGCGGCCATTGCGGACCGTCACCCAGTCGGCCATCATGGTGGTGAAGATTTCACCATTCGGTTTTTATCTCCTCAATGGTTTAATTGTTTGATGAATTGATATGAAGAAAGGCCTTTCCTTCGAGTGAATTGCATTTTGCAAGTCACTTGAGTACAATTATACTAACTTTCAATTTGCAAGTCAAGACCAAATGTTCTATTTTAAGGTTGGATTAATATGGCATTGAAACGTTCTACCTGTCCCATTGCCAATGTGCTGGACCTGGTTGGCGACAAATGGAGTCTATTGATTGTGCGGGATATGTTGCTCTTCAATAAACACCGCTATAGGGATTTTCTGACTGCCGACGAGGGCATCCCCACCAATATTCTGGCCGACCGGCTGAAACGGCTGGAAGAAAACGGCCTGATTGAAAAGAGCCCCTATCAGCATCATCCGGTGCGATATGAATATCACCTGACCGACAAGGGTCAAGACCTGGAGCGACTGGTGCAAGAAATGGTGCGCTGGGGCTTAAAGCATATTCCCGGTACCGGTCCCCGTCCAAAGGCACAGAAATAATGAACCGGACAGATCGCTTGTTAGCCATCATTCTGGAATTGCAGGATCGAAAACACCTGCGAGCCGAGGATTTGGCCGCTATTTTCGAGGTCAGCAAACGCACCATCTATCGGGACATTCAGGCCTTATGCGAGGCAGGGGTTCCGGTTGTAGCAATGACCGGCCAGGGCTATTCCCTGCCGGAAGGGTATTTCTTGCCGCCGGTCAGCTTCAGCCCCGATGAGGCCCTGCTTTTGATTTTGGGCAGCGAGGTCATGGTCCATAATTTCGATGCCGACTATCGAACAACTACTCTAAGACACAGCGCAGCTATACCTTCAAACACCTTCAAGTACCTCTGCCAGTGAAGAAGTCCCAGGGCAAATTTATGGTTGAAGCAGAAGGGACAGCTTCAGTGGTTGTATTGGAGTGGGAATTCGAGCCCCTGGATCCCACTCAGGAAGCAGAATTGGCGCCGATGCTCGATGGCGCAGCCAAGATGACCCTGGAAAATCTGCGGCAGCGCGTGGAGGTAGCCGATGACTAGCAATGAACTGTTCGAGTCCATTGCGGCGAAGCTCTTAAGCGACGAAACCATCACTCGAAAAAAGATGTTCGGCTCGACCGGGTTGAGCATCGGCGGCAAGATTTTCGCCCGGCTGGTGAAGGGCAAACTGGTCGTGAAATTGCCCCGGGAGCGGGTAGAGGCGCTTACCTTATCTGGCATGGGCGAGCCTTTTGATCCCGGCCACGGGCGGTTGATGAAGGCGTGGGTGGCTGTGACGGCGACGGCTGGAGACGAATGGCTCACCCTGGCCGAAGCGGCGAGGGATTTTGTCGGGTCGGAACCAGGGCGTTAAGATGGGCTAGTTATAGCTAGATAGCACACCGGACATACACAGTTGATGCCCGGTGTGCGTACAAGATGTTTTATTGAGCGGATTATGATGGAATGACACCGAGCTGTCGCATCAGCGATAAGACATCGCGTTCACCCCAGCGCTCCACAACCTGGCCATCGGCGAACCGGAAAATGTCAATCCCGGTAAGTGTGACCATCTTTCCAGTCGCGGGGATGCCTGCCAACTCGGCCTTGTGCGTGCCCTGACCACTCCAGCGGAGCACCACCTTGTCACCCTCGGCGATGAGATCCTCGACGACGAATTGCATATCAGGAAAAGCATTGCGAAACTGGACGATGTACTGTTTGTAGCCCTCACGTCCTGGCTCCTGTCCCGGAGATGGAACGTGCTCAATGAAGTCGGCTGCCATGATGGCATCGGCAGTGGCCAGGTCACCTCTGTTCCAGAGTTCATCAACGTACCGGCGAACAATGAGTTTGTTTGCTTCAGGGGATAGGGTCATTGTTAAAAACCTTTCTTTGAAAATAATTAGTTCGGCATAACCCTACTGTACCCCTTAAATCACTGCCAGGTCTATGAAAATAACTGCCAGATAGTGCCAGTTTTAACCGAAGTGAGGCGAAGAAATGGGAGAATGAAGGCTAGGGTGAGTTCCACGGTGATCATATCCCCGTCTTAAAGAAAGGCATCTTGGCGGGCCTCCTCAGACTCGTCCCAGGCCCGCTGATAGGTATAGTCCGGTCGCCGTGACATCACCGCCCGTAGATCAAGCCGTAACTCCTCCACGGTTGGCCGTCCGACAAACCACCACCCATTATAAATTTTGTAGATTTCACGATTGCGAATAGTAGGCCAGCCTCGCATCCGCTGGCTCAACTTTAGAACCTTGCCCTCCTGATCAGGTAGCTCAAAGTCGGGAAATTTGTGGCCGGATACTTCACAGTGTCCAGCCATCATAGGGAGGTGACCATGTTTCTAGCCGGTGAATTTTCTAAAATCTCTCGGGTTTCCAAGCGCTTGTTGCATTACTATAATCCAAGAAGAACGACTAAGCGCGATCCATTTATTACGAGCCGGCCATAGTCCGAAAGAAGGGGCTGAACAGTTGGTTTGAATGTCCATTGGTCCGTTCCCCAGCCTGATCCAGATAAGGGGGTGTGGGTCCCCCTGGAGTTTCAGCCCACTGGAGCTACGCTGAGCATCTATGATGCCGCGCCAGATGTTGGTGACCGAACCTGTCTTGCTACCTGGCCTTTCCCCTGGTCTGAACCCGTCTTACCGCGTCAACAAAACCAAGCTGCTTGTTCCCAAACTCCTGGAACGCCTCCGCCGCCGCTGCTCGAGCCTGAACCAGTTCCGTTCCTAACTCGTATCTCAACCAGCCTTATCCCAATATCTCAACAATTGCTCCGCATCCCGTTATCTCTGACCACCCGCTGGGCTTATCGTTTGTGGGGTGAAACGAGGTATTGAGGGTTATTTGGTTGTTAAATTACCGTCTTTTGAAACGATGTATTGAGGTACGACATGTAAACGCTGGCGGAGCTTGCACTGGTTGGTCTACCTGGCAGTGCCTCTTAGTGTGTGGCATTACCTATGGCTTGATCGAGATTTTATTACCCTGCCCTTAATCTATGGCCTCATCGTCGCCATTTTACTGCTGGTCCGGCTCCCATTCGTCCGCCTTGCCTACAAAAAAGTATAAAGGAGTGAGCGAAACCATGAACGGGCAAATTGAAGCAGAGCATCGAGTTAAGGCCGATAAGCTGTTGGACCTGGTGACGGCCATCTTTGAGCGGTGCGGTATGGAATCGCCGGAGGCGCGGCTGCTGGCCGATTCGCTGGTCTTTGCCGACCTGGGTGGCGTCCATTCCCATGGCGTGCTGCGGGTACCGGAATATATCAAAAAGTTGACCCAAGAGGGGGTCAACCCGCGCGGGCGGCCCCGGCTGGTTCGGGATGAGGGAGCCTGCCTGGTGATTGACGGGGATAACAGCATGGGCCAGATTGGGGCTCATTTTGCCATGGCCCAGGTGATCGAGCGGGCCAAAGGCGCCGGCATTGCGGCAGCCGGCATCCGGGGCAGCAACCACTGCGGGGCCATGGCCTATTTTGCCATGCAGGCCCTGCCGCACGACATGATTGGGCTGGCCACCACCAATGCCCTGCCGACAATGGCGCCCTGGGGCGGCGCGGAGCGAATTTTGGGCATCAACCCGGTTGGCATCGCCATTCCGGCCGGCCAGAAGTGGCCGGTGGTTTACGACGCCGCCTTTAGCGGCTCCTCGCACGGTAAAATCCGGATCTGCCAGCAAAAGGGGCTGACCCTGCCGGAAGATTGGGCCTTAGACAGCCAGGGCCGGCCGACAACCGACCCCAACCTGGCCGTGGATGGGCTGTTAAGGCCGATCGGCGGTTTTAAAGGGGCCGGCCTGGCCATGATTGCCGGTATCTTTGCCTCGATGTTATCGGGCGCCAGCTACGGGACAGAGTTGGGCAATATGGAAGAGGGCCCCCAGCCGGGCCAGGATGGTCATTTTGTCGCCGCCATCCGGGTCAGCGCCTTTGAAGATGTTGGGGTGTTTAAGGCCAGAGTTGACCGGGCGATCGAACAGATCCACGCCTGCCGGCTGGCCCCCGGCTTTGAGCGGACCTATGCGCCGGGCGAGCTGGAGTTTATCAACCGTGAGAATTACCGGCGCGAAGGCATTCCGCTGAACCAGATGACGCTGGCCGACCTGCACCAGGCCGCTAGCGAAATGGGTCTTGAGGTAGAACCCCTGAACGAGTTTTTAAGGTAGGCCAATGATGAAACGGTGGCGAGTGGGCTTGATTGGCTGCGGCTGGGCCGGAGAGCAGCATGCCCAGGCTATGAAGCGTTTAGATGAGCGGGTGGCCCTGGCGGCGCTGGCCGATGTGCGAGCCGATCTGGCCGAGACCAAAGCCGGGGAATGGCAGGTTCCGGTCTGGACAGATCATTACCCGGAACTGCTTGATCCGAATAAATTAGACCTGGTGAACATTTGTTTACCTCACGATCTCCACGCCTCCGTCGCGATCGAGGCGATGGAAGCCGGCCTGCACGTGCTGATTGAAAAGCCGTTGGCTACCAGCTTAGCTGAGGCCGACGCCATGCTGGCTGTCGCCGAGCAAGCTGGGGTCAAGCTAATGGTGGCTGAAAATGTGCGCTATGACCGGACTTATCTGAAAGTGGTTGAATTGATCGAGGCCGGGGCGCTGGGCGACCTGTTTATGATCCGTATCTCGCGGGAGCACGAGATGCACGACTACCTGCGCCAGCGGCCCTGGTTTTTGCAGCAGGAGTCGGGCGGGATTATGGTTTCGGGCGGTATCCATGATTATGAACTGCTGCGGATGGTAGGGGGTGAGATCAAGCACGTCTACGGGCTAACGGCTCGCAAAGTTTTGCCTGAAATGGCCGCCGATGATACCAGCCTGGCCCTGGTCAGGCTGCAGAGCGGGGCAGCGGCCATACTGGCCGAAAGTTTTTCACTTAAGACGCCCCGGCCCGGCGTTCACGGCACGATCCACGGCAGCCAGGGCAGCCTCTGGTTTTATAAGGAACAGATCGAGCTTTACCAGGCTTCGAGCGATGGCCGGCCGGAACGGGTAGAAGCGATGGCGGTCCCGGCTGAGAATACCTTTGAGGCAGAATGGCGCCATTTTATCGATTGCCTGGAGCATGACCGTGAGCCGCTCACTAATGGCTGGGAGCAGCGGAAACCTTTAGCCGCCGTGCTGGCCACCTACGAATCGTTCCGGCGGGGCGAGCGTGTTTATCTGCAAGAACTCAACCCGTAGCCTTACCCTACAAGACTGAGTAATGTCACCTCAATTATTTACAGGAATAATGATGGTTATCCTGGTCCCCTGTTTTGGCGCGGACTTTATTTCCAGCCGGCCGCCAATGAGGTTTAAGCGCTCATCCATACTGAAGAGGCCAAAACCGGTTCCGCTTTTTTCGGCGCCCGCTTCCAACGCCTGAAGGTCAAAACCACGTCCCTTATCTTCAATGCAGATGAGCAGCATCTCGCCCTCCTGCCACAGCCTGACTTGGGCTTGATTCGTTCCGGCATGCTTCACGACGTTGAACAGTATCTCACGCGCCATTCGGACTAATAAAGCGCGAACATCTTGATCAGGCACCTGATATTCCGCCTGAGCCGAAACCTCGACGTCGAGACCGTACCCTTCTTTCATGTGGGAGATGATCCATTGAAAGGCTTCGTTCAATCCATTTGATTGGAGGATGGGCGGATTCAATTCAATGACCAGGGTCCGGGTAACTTGAATGGTCCGGTCTAATATTTCAGATATCTTATCCAGGTACTCTTTTAAGGCCGGTGGTTCCAGGGCTGAAGGCTGAGCGTTCAGCGTCATCAACCTTATTTGCAGGCTGTAGAGCAACTGTTGCAAGTCATCGTGAAGAACTTGGGAAATACGATTACGCTCCTGCTGTTCGGCCAGCGTCAGAACGGAGGCCAGGGTACGCACTTGCTCGGTGCGCTGTTCAACCAACTCTTCCAGCGTTTCGGTCAGTTGTTTAAGTTGGGCCCGCTCCTCGGCCAGGTCATGCAGTAACTGATCTTGCACGATTTCAGCCTGTTTGCGTTCGGTGATGTCTCGCAAGATGACGGTGTACAGTTTCTGCCCGGCCATTTCAACTTGTGAGATTGAGGCCTCAACCGGGAACTCTTCGCCATCAGCGCGTAGGCCGCTCACTGCTCCCAGTCTGCCCATGGCCCGATTGGTTATCCCATTCTGACCAAAAGCATGGATATACTTTCCGTGCAGCAAACGGAATCGATCTGGAATGAATTGATCAAGGGGTTGTCCGATGACACTGGCGGCAGTGCAGCGGAACATTTGCTCGGCTGCCTTGTTGAAGAGAATGATCCGTTGGTCAGCGCCAATCGTGATAATGGCATCCATGGCTGAAGTGACAATGCCGGTCAACCGGGCTTGGTTCTCCCGCAGGGCTTTCTCCACCTGCTGGCGCTCGGCCAGGGCCGCCGCCAGCAGCATCGCCGTTACTGCCGCTGCGCCCATGTAGCTGCCTAGAAAGATCAGGCTGAGGTGAACCGTCTCCAGCACAAAAGGGCCAAACCCATGCGCCGTACCCCAAACAGCCATTCCCGTCCCAACCAAAGTCGCCGTCACTGCGCCCCGTTGGCCAAAGCGGAGCGCTGCCCAGACCAGGAAAGGCAACAATACAAATGACAGCCGAACATCGACCATGTGTGGCGCAAACCAGCCGCCAAAAGCAATTTGACTGACGACCACCAGCGACGCCAGTAAAGCAGTTGCTTCGAGAAGAGTGCGGGGCTGCCGGTCAATCCTGGAATTTGTTCCCCAGGTTAGCAGTACCGGGGCTACAACCAAGGCGCCCAGGGCATCCCCTAGCCACCAGACCCACCAGGTTGAACTATAGGCCGTCCAGGGAATGATTCCGGTCAAAGTCAAGCTGGCTGTGCCAATTGTGGCGCTGACCATCGCGCTTATGGCCGTTACGCTAATAAAGCTGGATACATCCTGAAGCCGTTCCAGCGAATGATGGAACCCCACCACATGACGTAGCAGGTAGGCTCCTGCCACCGCCTCTAATGTATTCCCAATGGAGATGCCGATCACTGTAGCCAGGGGCGCGCCGGCTGAACTGTTCACCACAAAAGCGCCCAAAGCAACGCCCGGCCAGAGCCGGTAACCAAATAAAAGGAGCGCAGCCAGGGCAATACCTGTTGGCGGCCAGACCAAGGTGACAATCCCTTCTATGGAGGAGACCGTCAGACCTAGTCTTCCAGCAGCAAAATAAATGAGGGTCAGAAGGCCCACCTTAGCCAGGTAGGACAAAAATTGAGAATTGAGTGCTGTCCGGCGCATTGTTATTTCACCTTAGCCTGCTCACTGTTCTGGTGCCTCTCGTTCCGACGCTAGCGTCGGAACGAGAGGCACCATAGGGGTGTATGGCTCACTAGCCATCCCCGGCTTGTGAGCTTCAAGAACTGGTTTCTCCTGACGATTAGCTTACATCGTACCTCTGAAAAATAAAAACCATTACAGATGATTTACATTCCCATGTGACTTTAGGGCAAATAATTCGGTGACTAATAACTTGATTTATTAGTGACCTTTGCCCCTATTAACCTCTTGATTTTTAATGTATGCTTACAGATGGCGTAATCGACTCTTACCCTTCAATGTTGTTTAAAATGGATATCACCTATGACGCTCCCTCAAAACAGCCGTACCCCTACCGAACCTTTCCAACCCAGGCTGCTCCAGCATATTGCAAACCTGGAAGCGCTATTGGCCGAGGCTAAACAAGGGGAAATCGGGCCAGATGAACTGTTAGCTACCGAATGGATTCAAAACAGTATCGCTGCCGCATTGTATCAGGCCAGCTTGGTTCTAAATAGCAGCCTCAATTATGAAGAAGTTCTCGACCGTCTCTTGGAACAACTCCCTCACATCATCCCTCACGATGCCGCTTCCATTATGCTCATCGAAGGAGATATGGCCTATACCGTTCGCTGGCGGGGCTATAAGCAGTTTCTTGCTGAAGATGATTGGGTCTCCCTCCATTTCAATATCACCCGTACCTCGACCTTCCAGACGATGTCGCAGACGGCCCGGCCCTTAGTCATTCCTTCTGTAGAGCTGGATCAGAATTGGGTTACGATACCTGAAACAAGTTGGATCAAGTCATACCTTGGCGCGCCGATCCGGATTCGAGAGCAAGTGGTAGGCTTTATCAACTTGAACAGCAGTATCCCGGCTTTCTTTGGGCCGGCCGATCTTAAATCTCTCCAGGCCTACGCCGATCTGGCGGCCATGGCTCTGGGAAACGCCCGGTTATATGATCAGCGCCGGCGGGAGGTGATGCAGCAAGTGCGGGCGCTGAAACGGGAACGAAACTTTGTCTCGGCAGTCCTCGATACGGTTGGAACATTGGTGATGGTTCTGACCCGGCAGGGCCGGATTATCCGCTTCAACCGGGCCTGCGAGCAGATGACCGGTTATTCCTTTGAAGAAGCGAAAGGTAAATATTGGTGGGATCTCCTTTTGCCGGCCGAAGAGATCGAAACGACCCAGGCCGAGTTCAAAAAGCTGGGGCTTGACCAGCCGTCCCAGCGAAACGAGTGTTACTGGATTACCAAAGATGGCCGGCGGCGCTTGATGGTCTGGTCGAATAAGATTCTGTTGAGCCATAAAGGCGAGGTTGAGTATATTCTTAACAGCGCCGTTGATCTGACTGAGCGTAAACAGATGGAAGAGGCGCTGCGTGAGACCCGAGACAAGCTAGAGCAACGGGTTGAAGAACGGACGCTAGAATTATCCAATGCCAATGCCATCCTGGTGCAGGAGATAGCCGAGCGCAAACGAGCTGAACTGGTTGTGCGGGATAGTGAGGAACGCTTCCGCCAGGTCATCTCTTCCATCGCCGATCACATCTATATGAGCAAGATTACCGAAGATGGACAGCATGTCAATCTTTATCTTTCGCCCAATATTGAAAAATTAACCGGATATCCTGTGGAAAAATTTATGGCCGACGCCGGTTTTTGGCCGGCGGTGGTCATTCATCCTGATGACAGAGCGCTGGCGGCAGCCCAACTGAAATACTTGAGCCTAAACCAGAAGAGCGAGGCAGAGTACCGCCTGATCAAGGCGGATGGGGAGATTGTTTGGGTCCGTGATAGCGCTGAAGTTCAACTCAAAGACGGTTCCAGGATGATTTATGGGGTGGTCAGTGACATTACCCGGCGCAAAGAGGCAGAAATAGCCTTGCTTGAAGAGCGGGCCTTACTGGCTCAACACGTGGCCGAACGAACGGCCGATTTGAGGCAAGCCAATGCTGCCCTGGCTCGCGCCGGACGCCTCAAGGATGAGTTTCTAGCCAGCATGAGCCATGAGTTGCGCACCCCCTTAAATGTTATCCTGGGCATGTCAGAAGTGTTACGTTTATCTGTTTATGGTTCGCTTAATCAAGACCAATTGAATTCATTGAGATACATCGAGGAAGGCGGCCGCCATCTGCTAGCTTTGATCAATGATATTTTGGATCTATCAAAAATTGAGGCAGATAAACTGGATTTGGTGATTTCTGAGATTTCTATTAAGGATGTTTGTGAAGCCAGCCTCCGCTTGATTAACCAGATGGCCCAACATAAACGGATCAAAGTCTCCCTCCATCTGGATGAGGCAGTGACGACGCTGCCGGCCGACGAGCGCCGCTTGAAGCAAATCCTGGTCAATCTGTTAACCAATGCCGTTAAGTTTACGCCAGAAGAGGGTAAAATTGGGTTGGAGGTTACAGTAGATGACAGGCTTGATATCGTTTGCTTTACAGTTTGGGATACAGGGATCGGTATTTCAGCCAAAGATTTACAACACCTGTTTCAACCCTTTGTTCAACTGGATAGCAAACTTGCTCGCCAATATGATGGCACAGGATTGGGATTGGCGCTCGTTTCTCGCTTGGCTGAAATGCATGGAGGCAGCGTTTCGGTAGAAAGCGAGGTCGATCGCGGCAGCCGCTTCACCGTTTCGCTGCCTCGGTCCATCAGAGCTAGCCTGGCAGAGACGCTGCCAGGATCTGAGGGATTTACAGGGCAATCTTTAAGTTTAGCCCAGGAGAGGGGAGGGGATTCAAGCCCTGCCCAGACCGGTCAAGAGGTTTCGACCCCCTTGATTTTATTGGCCGAGGACAACGAGGCTAATATTGTTACCGTTTCAGATTTCTTGGAGGTCAATGGATATCGTGTGCTCGTGGCTCGAAATGGATTAGAAGCTCTGGAACGGGCCAGGGAACGGTTACCGGCAGTGATCCTGATGGATGTGCAGATGCCGGTGATGGACGGATTGGAAGCAATTTCGCGGATTCGAAAGGATGATCTGCCCGCTTTAGCGACCGTTCCGATCATTGCCGTCACGGCTCTGGCAATGCCGGGAGATGAAGAAAAATGTTTGAATGCCGGCGCAAATGCCTATCTCAGCAAGCCATTCAGCCTAAGGCAGCTACTAGCGATGATCGAAACTTTGGCGTAATTTATTTGACCGTCAAGATTTGTTTTCCTCCGTCTCTATGTCTATAATGGCTCTTAGAAAGAATGGATATATAGCAGGGAGAAGCCATAATGGATTTTATAGGCGTAGTCAGAGGAAAAAGAATTGAGCTGGTCGATATCCTTCCTTATCCTGAAGGTCAAGTTGTTAAGATTTCGGTTGAGCCTTTGGAGGAACAGTTACGACCCGGTTCACCCCTGGCAATCCGGCAAATGATGCACCAATCCCCCCATCTAACAGAGGAAGATATGGCGGAGCTGGAGCAAGTCATGACTGGCTGAGCGTTGAAGACTGGACAGTAAAGTAACGCTGCCTGATGTTCGGAATCAAATACTCCCGGAACGAACGCTCCACATCATACTGGGGCTCCCAGCCCCAGTCCCGGCGGGCTGAACTGTCGTCCAGGTCGGCTGGCCAGCTATCGATAATGGCCTGCCGCTTTTCATCCGGCTCAAAGCTGATCTCAGCCTGGGGAAAGGCCTGCCGCACCAGGTCACGGATTTGGCCGGCCGAGAGGCTAAAGCTGGTTACGTTATAGACCGGCCGGCTCAAATTCTGGCGAGGGGCCTGGGCCAGCCGGATCAACGACGTTACCGCATCCGGCATAACCATAAACGGGATGCGGGCATCTTCACGCACAAAGCAGCGGTAGGGCCGGCCCTGGGCGGCGGCGTGGATCATCTCTGGGCCGTAATCGCTGGTGCCGCCGGTCGGCACGGTAATGGCGCTGATCAGCCCCGGAAAGCGAACCCCGCGAAAGTCGATCATCACCGGCTGTTCGGCGGCTAACTGGC
>Ga0073934_10008578_pt1 | contig 13568 bp, 6 predicted proteins | sample LarsenN4metaG_FD_76834 | JGI IMG/M metagenome (GOLD analysis project Ga0073934, IMG submission 76834) | Hot spring sediment bacterial and archeal communities from British Columbia, Canada, to study Microbial Dark Matter (Phase II) - Larsen... ...
CCTATCGAGGCTGGCATGAACCCATTGTCGTTGAAAAGGGTGAATCGTGTAACTCTGTTGCGCATGGATGGCAGCCAATTGGCTCGCATCAAATCAAGGTCCCGCTAAAGCCCGGAGAGCAGAAACAGATTATTTTTATCCTTGGCTATCACGAGAATCCCAAAGACGAGAAGTTCGACCCGCCTGATTCACAGGTCATTAATAAGCAGACTGTCAAACCGATCATTGAAAAATATCTGAAGCCTGAAAACGCCGATCAGGCTTTCGAAGCCTTACGCGATTACTGGACCATGTTGCTTGGCAAGATGCAGGTGTCCACACCCGATGAACACACAAATCGCATGGTCAACATCTGGAACGCCTACCAGTGCATGGTGACGTTCAACATGAGCCGCTCGGCTTCCTACTTTGAGAGCGGCATCGGACGCGGCATGGGATTCCGCGACTCGAATCAGGATTTGCTCGGCTTCGTTCACATGATCCCGGAACGGGCCCGCGAGCGCATTTTGGATATCGCCGCGACGCAGTTGAAAAACGGCGGCGCGTTCCATCAATACCAGCCGTTGACCAAGCGCGGCAACAATGATGTCGGCTCTGGTTTCAATGACGATCCTCTCTGGCTGGTGCTGGGTGTTGCTGCCTATGTCAAAGAGAGCGGCGATTGGTCCATTCTGGATGAGCCAGTGCAATATGAAAATGAACCGGGCACAGAAAGCCCGCTTTATGAGCATTTGCAGCGTTCCATTCAATATACCCTCGACCGTCTTGGACCACATAACCTTCCCCTCATCGGGCGGGCAGATTGGAATGACTGTCTCAACCTCAACTGCTTCTCTGATGAGCCGGGTCAATCCTTCCAAACGACGACCAACAAAGAGGGCAAAGTAGCCGAAAGTGTGTTCATCGCCGGGTTATTCGTGCTGGCTTGCCAGGAAATGCTGGACATCGCCGAGCATTGTAACGATCAGGCAGTAGTAAACAAACTGCAAACCTGCGCGGCAGAGATGGAGAAGGCCGTCTGGGCTGCAGGCTGGGATGGCGAATGGTTCCGCCGCGCCTATGACGATTACGGATATGTGCTCGGTTCGCAGAAGAACACAGAAGGACGGATTTTCATCGAACCCCAGGGCATCTGCGTTATGGCCGGATTGGGTGTGGAAAATGAGAATGCTGTCAAAGCGCTTGACTCCGTGGAAAAATATCTTGCCACACCCCATGGAATCATTTTACAGCAGCCTGCGTTCAGTCAATATTATTTGCATCTGGGCGAGATATCGTCGTATCCGCCGGGCTACAAAGAAAATGCCGGTATTTTCTGCCACAGCAATCCATGGGTCATGATCGCGGAGACGGTGGTCGGGCGCGGCGAAAAAGCGTTTGATTACTACAAGCGCATCAACCCCTCGGCGCGGGAAGAAATCAGTGAGTTGCATAAGTGCGAGCCATATGTCTATGCCCAGATGATCGCCGGTCGGGACGCCCCAACCCATGGCGAGGCCAAGAACTCCTGGCTGAGCGGTACGGCCGCCTGGAATTATGTGGCGATCACGCAGCACATCCTCGGCATTCGTCCCGCGTTCCATGGCCTGGAGGTGAAGCCGGTCATTCCGTCAGACTGGACAGGCTTCGAAGCCGTGCGCAGCTTCCGCGGAGTGCGATACGAGATCGCTGTCAAACGCCAGGGATCCGGAAACAGCGTCGCGCTGACGGTGGATGGAAATTCCATTGATGGTACAGTCATCCCGTTACCAGCAAAAAATACGGCGGTGGTAAAAGTCAACGCTATTGTCCAATGACAACACCGATACACCACTGAGAGAAACACCATGAACTACGGCTACTTCGACGATCCCAACCGTGAATATGTGATCACGAATCCGTGCACACCCACGAAATGGATCAATTACATCGGCACCCTGCAATTCGGCGGCTTTGTAGACCACACCGGCGGCGCACTCATATGCAAGAACGACCCGACCTTCAACCGCATTACGAAATATATCCAACAGATGCCGTCCTCTGATTTCAAAGGGGAGACTCTCTATCTCAGAGTCCCCCTCTCCCAGCTTGGGAGAGGGCTGCCGAAGGCGTGGGGTGAGGGCAAATACAAAGTCTTCTCCCCCTTCTTCGTCCCCACCCTCGATGCCTACGACAAATACGAATGCCGTGTTGGACTTGGCTACACGCGCATTCTCAGTGAGTTCTATGGCATTCGCACTGAAGTGATGATTTTCGTTCCCACCAATGCAGCGGTAGAAGTGCGCGACATCAAGATCACCAACATCAGCGACCAACCCATTGAAGTCGATGCCATTCCCGTATTGGAATATACCCATCCGGACGCGCTCAAGCAATTCACCAACGCAGACTGGATCCCACAGACCATGACGTCGAAAGCGGTGAAGAATGGAGATTGTGTCGTGCTGATCCAATATCCGTTCATGAACCGCGATCTGCAGATCAATTATTTCACGTCTAACCTGCCGGTGTCCTCCTTCGAGACGGACCGTAAGAAATTCCTTGGGAACAATGAATATGGTACCTGGGCAAATCCTGTGAGCTTACAGAAGGAGGAACTCTCGAACACTGAAGCCTTGTGCGGAGATAACATCGCGGCGCTCATGCATCATCTGGGCACGCTTCAGCCTGGCGAGACCAAACGTCTCATTACGCAACTGGGACAGGAAACAAACCTTGAAGTTGCAAAGAAAAGCATCGAAATCCATCAGAACCCCAAGGCCATAGACGATGTGCTTGTGGAAATGAAAAACTTCTGGGATGAGTATTTATCTACGATGCAGGTGGAAACACCAGATGCCGCGATGAACGCTATTCTCAATGTTCACAATCCGCATCAGTGCTTTATCACTCGGCAGTGGTCACGTTACCTTTCGTATTACCAGCTTGGACTTGGCGCACGTGGCATCGGCATTCGCGACTCGTCGCAGGATATTCTCGGAGTGATGGCGAACATTCCTCAGGATGCAAAGCAATTCCTGAAGACGCTGCTCTCCTTCCAAAAGCAAAATGGCTCTGCGCTACACCAGTTCAACCCGCTGACGCTGGAAGGCAACATCGGGGATTCAGCCGAGAGGGAAGATCGCCCGCATTATTACAGCGATGACCATCTTTGGAGCATCCTTGGCGTCACAGCGTACATCAAGGAAACAGGGGACGTCGCGTTTCTGGATGAGATGGTGCCCTTCTATGAAAAAGACAAGGAAGGGAATCCGCTTGAGACGGCATCGGTCCTTCATCACATGAAGCGCGCGTTGACCTTTACCTGCAATGATCTCGGTAAGCATGGACTCCCCCTCCTCGGCTTCGCAGATTGGAATGATACGATCAATTTGGCAACTGGTGCAGAGTCACTTTTCTCTGCACATCTGTATGGCCGCGCGCTGAATGAATTCATTGCTTTACTTGATTTCCTCGGAAAAAAGGAAGAAACAGTTGAGTGGCGTAAGGCCCATGCCGAAATGAAGTCGCGCGTCGAGGAACATGCCTGGGATGGCGAATGGTATGTGATGTACTTCGATCATGATGGAACGCCGGTTGGGTCGCGCAAGAATCAGTATGGGCAGATCCATCTCAACGGACAGTCCTGGGCAGTGCTTTCTGGCTTTGCCTCTCCGGAACGCGCCCGCAAGGCAATGGATTCTGTCTATCAGCGCCTCAATACAAAGTACGGCATCAAACTTTCTACTCCTGGGTTCAACGGCTTCGACCGGCGCTATGGTGGTGTAACTACCTATCCGCCGGGCGCAAAAGAGAACGGGGGAATCTTTCTGCATCCCAATCCCTGGGCGATGATCGCGGAGACCATGCTGGGCAACGGCGACCGTGCTTACGAGTACTACTCACAAATCAACCCGGCCGGCAAGAACGAGATGATCGATCTCTACGAGAGCGAACCATATGTCTATCCGCAAAACATCTTGGGCGACGAGCATCCGCAGTTTGGGTTGGCGCGTAACTCGTGGCTGTCTGGCACTGCTTCCTGGATGTATCAGACGGGCACGCAATGGATCCTGGGCATCCGCGCGGAATATGAGGGGCTGCGCGTCGATCCGTGCATTCCGTCGAAGTGGGACGGCTTCAAAGCGATGCGCAAATATCGCGGGGTAACCTATCACATAACGGTGAAGAACCCGAAGCACGTTTGCAAGGGCGTGGAAAAGGTCACAGTAAACGGCGGAAAGGCAGAGGGGAGTCTGATCCGAGCAGATGCAGGGGTAAGTGACGTGTATGTGGAAGTCATGTTGGGATAACGATGACCACCTCCCCACTTCCTTTTGATTCCATAGAAAATAATTTCCTGCGCGTAGACTATCTGACGACAGTTGGGCCGCGTATCATCGGCTTATATGCCAAACAAGTCGATCTTGAGCTTCTTGTCCAAACACCAGATATTCATTGGCCCACGCCGCACGGTGAATACTATTTGTATGGTGGCCATCGCGTGTGGAAGGCGCCTGAAGATTCCTTCTATAATTGTCCCGAAGATCATGTAACCGTGATTGTGGAAAAAGACAGAGTTAGGTTACAAAGCCCCATTGATGCATCAGAGCTGCAAAAAGAGATCTCTTTTTGTCTGGATGAAAACCGGGTCCTGCTGACACATCAGATCACCTGGCATGGACAGGAGCCAATCGAACTGGCGCCCTGGACAATTACACAGCTACCCTTGGGCGGAGTGGCAATCTTGCCGCAATCCAACATTACGGCCGGGTCGAACCCGACTCGTAGTCTGGCCGTGTGGCCATACGCAAGCATTTACGATCCACGCCTGGAACTGCACGATGATCTCATCCTTGTGTATGGGTCTGCTCATCAAAAATACTTTAAGGCTGGCAGTTACAATCCGTTTGGATGGGCTGCCTATCTGCTGAATAAAGTATTGTTCGTCAAACGGTTCCCGGTCAGTGACTTTCGGGCACTGCCCGATATGGGTTCCAACGTGGAGACCTTTGTATGGGATGCATATCTTGAGTTGGAAACACTCGGACAACTAACTTTGTTGAACCCGAGCGAGGCGGTGAGCTTTGAAGAAACCTGGGAAGTGATCCCGGGAGATTATTCCATCACTTATGAAACGGCAAATACAATCACCAAGCAATTATTGTCAAAATCAAATTAACTGGAGCATATGATGGCAAACAAGATTACCTTTCCTGAAAATTTTCTGTGGGGCGCGGCAACCGCTGCGTATCAAATCGAAGGCGCGTGGGACAAACATGGCAAAGGCGAATCCACATGGGATCGCTTTGCACATACCCCCGGGAAGATCAGGAACAACGAGACCGGCGACGTTGCAGACGATCACTATCGGCTTTGGAAAAAAGATATCGGCTTGATGAAGAAGATCGGGCTAAAAGCTTATCGCTTTTCGATTTCATGGCCGCGCGTTCTGCCTGCTGGGCGTGGCAAGGTTAATAAAAAAGGGTTGGATTTCTACGACAAGCTTGTCGATGGTTTATTGAAAGCGGACATCGTTCCATTCGTTACCCTGAATCATTGGGATCTGCCGCAAACGCTGGAAGAGGAGGGCGGCTGGCCGGTCCGTTCGACGGTCGATGCCTTCGTTGAGTATACAGAGGTGGTCACGCGCATGCTCGGCGACCGCGTTAAGAATTGGATCACACATAACGAACCCGCCGTCGTCGCCTGGATGGGATATTCGACCGGACAACACGCGCCGGGCTTGAAAGACTATGGGCTTGGAGTGCGCACTTCACATCATCTTCTTCTCTCGCACGGGTTGGCCGTGCCGGTCATTCGGAGCAACAGCCCCGGCGCAGAAGTTGGAATTACCATCGATACCAGCTGGCGGGTTCCAGCCTCCAACAGCCGCGCAGACAGAGAGATGATGCGTGAGGAGGACGGCAAATGGTTCCGCTGGTTTGCAGACCCGCTCTATGGACGTGGGTATCCGTCCGACCAGGTTGCCGACTTTACAAAAATAGGTGCACTACCAAATGGAATGGATTTCGTCCAACCGGGCGACCTTGACGTGATTGCCACGTCAACAGATTTCCTTGGGTTAAATTATTACTCCCGAAATATCTACCGCGCCGACGGTTCAGACAATGACCCACAGATCGACTTCCCCCACCCAAAAATGCCAGAGCACTGGACCGAGATGAACTGGGAAATACACCCGGATGGATTGCTGGGCGTTCTTGCCCGTGCCTATTTCGACTACCAGCCGCGCAAACTTTATATCACCGAGAACGGTGCAAGCTACTCCACGCCGCCGGACGAAAAAGGCAATGTCCCCGATGAACTTCGCACTCATTATCTGCGAACACACTTCGCGGCGGCTTACCGTGCCATCCAGATGGGTGTGCCTCTGGCGGGATACTTTGTCTGGTCGCTCATGGACAACTTCGAATGGTCATGGGGTTACATGCAGCGCTTTGGTCTCATCTGGGTCGATTATGAAACGCAGAAGCGTACACTGAAAGACAGCGCCAAGTGGTATAAGCGCGTGATCAAGAAGAATGGGTTCTAGGAATAACAGGTGACAGTCACTTCGGATGATGTTTTCTGACAAAATCGTTGAGAAAAGTGACTGTCACCTTGTTTTCGAGATAGTTCAATAGAGCCACTTTCTCGACGAGAGAGTGGCTCTATTCGAGTAGGTTTTGAAAGTTTGAAATTCATGGAAGACGCATAGGAGCCTGTAGATGAGCCAGAAACCAAATTCGATTTTCATCGGGGATACCCCTCAACAACTGTCGGAGCAGGAGGTTAGAGGTGAATTTATCACCATGCTCGGCGACAAATTTTATAAGATCGCGAATTATGATGCTCTGGCGCCGTTCTTTATGAGCATCGTCAGCAGCTCGAATCACTGGCTCTTCATATCATCGACGGGCGGGCTTTCGGCTGGCCGGGTCAGCGCCGAACAATCGATTTTTCCTTACTACACGGACGATAAACTGACCGAAAACAACGAGAACACCGGACACAAGTCCATTCTGCTGGTCAGGCGCGGCGAACGGACGAGTTTGTGGGAACCTTTTTCCGATCGATACAAAGGTAGCTACAAAATTGAACGGAACATTTACAAGAACGCGCTCGGCACAGCTCTCCTTTTTGAAGAGCGCAACCTGAGCCTGGAATTGTCTTACCGTTATGCATGGCGGACCAGCGACCTTTTCGGCTTTATCAAAACTTCCTGGCTGACGAATTTTGGAGATTCCCCCTGTCAGGTTGAGTTTCTTGATGGGATTCAGAACATTCTGCCTGCCAATATCACCTCGCTGACCCAGAACACGTTCAGTCCCCTTTTGGATGCCTACAAACACAGCGAGGTGGACTCTGTAACCGGTCTCGCCATCTTTGCTCTGAGCTCTACGCTCACTGATCTGGCCGAGCCCAGCGAATCGCTTCTGGCAACTACCGTGATGCAGCTTGGGCTTGACCAAGCGGATTATTTGCTCTCGTCGGCTCAGTTGGATAATTTTCGTGCTGGCATGGGCATGACCGTGGAAACAGAAATACGCGGTCGGCGGTGCGCTTATTTTGTCCACTCCACGCTTGAGCTTGGCGCGGGTACAGAGCGCTCCTGGCATCTGGTGGCAGAGGTTGGTCAGGATAGCGCTGCCATTGTCAGCCTATCGAAAAAACTACGCGGCAATTTATCAGAACTATCTGAGTCCGTTGAGCGCGACATCGCACTCAACAATCTAAATCTTGAAAAGATCGTTGCCAGTGCAGATGGATTGCAAGCTTCGAGCGATGGGCTGTGCACCGCCCATCATTTCGCGAATGTGATGTTCAACGTCATGCGCGGTGGGGTTTTTGTGGATGGATACCACATTCAAAAACAGGACTTTATTGACTTCGTTTCTATACGCAATCGCAGCGTTCTCACAGAAAATGCGACCTTCTTTTCTGAGCTGCCGCCTGAGCTCAATATTTTGGATCTTTACTCCCGGGCAGAGACAACCGGTCATGCCGATCTAATCCGTCTGAGTTACGCCTATCTGCCGCTGTCATTCAGCCGGCGTCACGGTGACCCGAGCCGTCCCTGGAATCGGTTTGTCATCGATATCAAAAAACCAGACGGGTCCCTCAAGTTAGGTTATGAGGGCAACTGGCGCGATATTTTCCAGAACTGGGAAGCGCTCGCCTACTCCTACCCGGAATATATTGAAGGTATGATCTGCACCTTCCTGAACGCGACAACAATGGATGGATATAATCCATATCGAATTACGCGAGAAGGGATTGACTGGGAGCTTCCTGAGCCACATAATCCCTGGGCAAACATTGGCTACTGGAGCGACCATCAGATCATCTATCTCCAAAAGTTGATGGAGATCAGCGTCAAGGTGCATCCGGGTAAGCTTCAGTCCTTGCTGTCCAGGTCAATTTTCAGTTCGGCGAATGTTCCTTACCGAATCAAACCTTACAAAGATCTATTAAAGAATCCATTCAATACCATTGATTTCAGCTGGGAACTGGAAGGGGACATCAAGGCACGAGTGAAGGAACATGGCACAGACGCTAAGCTGGTGCTGACTTCAACTGGAGGAGTCCTCCACATCACGCTGGCAGAGAAACTGCTCACGCTGCTTCTTGCCAAACTGGTGAACTTTGTCCCGGAGGGCGGCATCTGGATGAACACCCAACGCCCTGAGTGGAACGATGCCAACAATGCTCTGGTTGGCAAAGGATTATCCGTTGTGACGCTCTGCTACTTGCGGCGTGCCATTGTTTTCTGCAAGGAGTTATTGCAGCAGAGTGGCATCCTTTCCATCCAGGTCAGCATTGAGGTTCAGAATCTTTACTCACAGATTTTCCAAATTCTTGCGGGATTCAAGGACACTCTGTCAGGCTCTTTCAGCGATGAGCAACGGCGCGCCGTGATGGATGCCCTGGGAGAGGCTGGCAGCGACTACCGCTGGAATTATTATTCTCGGGGTCTCTCGGAGACAAATGCCCAATTACCAATTACCAAGATAGTCACGTTTCTCGATCTGGCACAGCAATATGTCGAACATTCACTGCGTGCCAATAAACGTAGCGATAACCTCTATCATGCCTACAACATCCTGCATCTCAGTGACGGGCTTGCCTCGATCGGCCATCTTTACGAAATGTTAGAAGGACAGGTTGCCATTCTCTCCTCAGGGATGCTATCGGGCGAGGAGTCACTGTTGCTTCTGGAAAGCCTGAGAAACAGCCAGTTGTACCGCCCCGACCAGTACAGTTACATTCTTTATCCAGATCGAAGTTTGCCGCGCTTTCTTGAAAAGAATAGGATGACACTCGACCAAGTGAGTGACTTAAAACTTGTTGAAGAACTTGTGAAGACACAGGACAAGTCCCTCATTGTCAAGGATGAAGAAGGCAATTACCACTTTGGTGGATATATCCACAATGTGAAAGATGTGACCCGTGCGCTTAATACTCTTCCGTCCCAATATGCTGAACTAGTAAAGCAAGAGGCTGAAAAGATCAAAGTTCTGTTCGAGGAGATATTTCATCACAACGAGTTTACTGGTCGCTCGGGCACGTTTTTTGCTTATGAGGGCCTGGGAAGTATTTACTGGCACATGGTGTCCAAGCTACTGCTGGCAGTACAGGAAACAATCCTCCGTACAAGAGGCGAGTCATGTACTTCTGCTCTGATTGAAAAATATACGGATATTCGCAGAGGGTTAAGCTTCAACAAGCCGCCTGCTGTGTATGGAGCATTTCCCACCGATCCTTACTCTCACACGCCGAAAGGACTGGGTGCCAAGCAGCCCGGAATGACAGGCATGGTCAAGGAAGAAATCCTCACCCGCCAAATGGAACTTGGATATTCGATAAAAGATGGTTGTCTGGTATTTGACTTTCTGTTGCTAAATAGGGATGAATTTCTTTCTGAGCCATCTGAGTTTGCTTATCTGAATGTCCATGGACAACCGGAGAAGATAGAGTTGCCAGGGGGTTCCATGGCTTATACGATCTGCCAGGTTCCAATCATTCTGCGGGTGTCAGACGAGCCGTGCATACACGTGCATCGCTCCGATGGAAGTATTCAGAAGATCGATGATCATATTCTAGATTTGGCGAATAGCAGGCACATCTTCCAAAGGGATGGCCGTGTGGATCATTTAGTTGTATCTACAAAACAAGCGATCAGGAAGAATGGGCGCTAGCCTCCATGGGATGATTTTAGAGGGCGAGACGGTGTTCTCCAAATATGGTTACATTTGCCTAGCATGAACAGATTGAACCGCCCGAGCCGTTTGGTTGAACTACAAATTATCTCAAAAACAACTCGCGCCCGTCATTGCGAGCCTGCTAGGGCGAAGCAATCTCGCAAGAAATTTCCCATGAAAATAGAGAGAGATTGCTTCGTCGGGATTTCGACGCTATCGCGTCTCAACCCTCCTCGCAACACCTGCATGATTTGCCAAGCAAATCACACGCAGGTGCAAGTGTGACGGAAAAGTGTCTTGAGACAAGTTCTACTCAATTTGGGCTGGCAAAAAGTATAATGTGAAAACTAAATGGATATTTCAGTAAAATATTTCTATGTAATCTCTATGGCATGGTGATTGAAATGGAAGAAGAGTTAATTCGTAATATACTTTCTGAGTTGCTAGAACAAGATTCGAGAAACATTACACGCGAATTGTACAGGAGAGCGTTGAGTGAAACCTGTAATTACATTGAACAGAGTATGTTATTGGTTAACTCAACTTTTAGAAACAGATACGAATTATTAGATTATGCAATACAAACCGCCGCCATCCAAGATGGATTGTGGCTTGAATTTGGGGTCTATAAAGGCGAAACGATTAATTACATTGCGAGCAAAATCGACACGACGATTTATGGTTTTGATTCCTTCAAAGGGAATCCAGATGATTGGAGAAGCGAACATCGAAAGGGAGAGTTTGCATTAAAAGAGATCCCATCGTTTGGCCAAAATGTTAAGATTGTCAAAGGATGGTTTCAGAGTTCTCTACCAAGGTTCCTAAAGACGCATCATGGGCCGGTTTCCTTTATGCATATTGACTGCGATCTCTATTCTTCAACAAAAACGGTGCTAAACGAATTAAAAACCAGATTGATTAATGGCAGCATCATTGTGTTCGATGAATTTTTTAATTACCCCGGATGGAAACATCATGAATTCAAAGCTTTTATCGAATTTATAGAAAGCACAAATATAAAGTATGAATACATTGGTTATGTTTACAACCATTCACAGGTATCTGTAAAGATAAAGGGATAATCAGAACCCTCCAGCGTATCGAGTTCAATCAACCGCAAAATAAAATGCTTTCTTCTGCTCGAGGTCATTACAATGAGTAAAGATATATTCATCAGCTATGCAAGGAAAGACACAAGAATTGTTAACCGAACAATTAATGAGCTAGTTAAATACGGATATGAAGTGTGGATCGATACTAGAAGCATACAGGGTGGAGCACTATGGCAGGAAGATATCAACAAGGCCATTGAAAACTGCAATATATTCTTGTTTTTTGTTTCATCCCACTCGATTAAATCAGCCAATGTACGCCACGAATTTCATCTAGCGGTTGAAAAGAACAAGAAGATTGTCCCCATACTTTTGGAAGAAACTCGTATCCCTGAGGATATGCGTTATCCAATAATGGAAATTCAATGGATAAAGCTTGATGACGATTTTCATGATGCGATAAAGCGTTTGTTCGTTGCCTTAGGAAATAACCGGGAGGCAAAACCATTGAAGCAGGACAAAGTAAAAAACATTTTATCGTTAAGCGGAGACAAAGGTGTAGAAGACCTTATTCAAGCAGTTGAGAAAATTATAAATCTTGTATCTTCAAGTCAGTACACACGTGCTGTGACTGAAGGTGCCAGAGTACGAGAGAGATTAATAAAGCTCACAGAACCTAATAATCTGGATAGGTCTCTCCTTCAAGGAGGCTTTGACGTTTGGTATGCTCATGCACTTATGTATGCAGGCAATACAGATAGTGCAATGACCTTGCTTACTAATTTGATCAATAAATTTGAAAAGCTGTTTTCTTCTAATTCTAATGTTGAAGCAAACCCACGATTTTTTGAAATATTAGGTCGCGCCCACAATCACTTAGGGTATATCAACTGGATGAATCTAGCACACTATGAAGTAGCACTGTCAGAATTTCAAAAATCCATAAAAATTCTGCAACTTGGGGGAAAAGGTTTAAAGCGCGAATTGGCAACAGCCTATGACAACATGGGGCGAGTATATGCTCAGCTCGGTTTCCAGCCCAGAGCGGTATTACTTATCGAACATGGAAAACAATTGCGTGAGCAATCAAATGATTGGGATCGCCTGGGATTAAGCCTAACTTCCAACGCTATTGCATATTTAGGGTTCGGCCAGCCCCACCAAGCCCTTCAATCATCTGAAACAGCATTTACAATCTTTAAGCAAAAAAGTAGTGTTATAGGTGAAAGAGGAATTGGTTTAGCCCTATTGACAAAGGCACAATCGATACGAAATATTATTTTGCAAGCATATAACGTTAATCAAGTTGGCTGGTCACTAAGACATATAGAAATGGCGTTGAAAATTCTCAGGCGCGCTGAAAAAGCATTTCTCCATGTAGGCGAGGAGGTGCGCCTGTTTCAAGTATATAATGAACTTGGCTGCATATATCGCGAACGAGCAACTTTGCTAAAACAAGCTGGAGATACCGACAAGGCTTTTGGCTCCGTTGACTTGGCAATACAATTCTTGGGAGAGAGCATTAGAATTGCTAAGGGCAATGCTAAAGGTTACAAATATCACGCCTACTTTATCGACGCATGTGAGGACATGGCACAGGTTTATTTTATTAATGGAAACAATAAAAAGGCTAAGGAATGGCTTGAGCAAGCTGAGCAAACTATCCCGCGAGGTTACAAATTGACGAATGGGAAAATATCAAAAGAAATTCTCGTTAACAAATGCTACGAGGAGTTTTGGCAACAATTAGGAAAGATCTATTTTTTGCGCGGGCAGATGATATCCGATCTATTTTTTGCCGGCCAACGAAAGAAGAACCTTTCTCCTTCGTTGCAAAGTGCTGTTGAAAATTATGTTATCGCAGCCTCATATTTCGGACGCTTTATGGAACGTCCATTGAATAGCAATAATATGCATTTATATCCACGTTATAAACCAAATTTGAAGAATCACTGGAAACTCGCAAGTAATATTTATAATGTTCTTTCAGTATTGGAATTAGAAGATTTGAAGATGGTAAAACAACAAATTTTACCTAGACTGTATTCTCATTATCATTTGAAACCGTCTTGGTTAGAGTTATTTAATGAGGATGGATTGGATTTTCTCTTAACGATCAGCGGTATATCCACCCTCCAAGAAGCAATCTAACTACACAGAATTACGCCTGCACTGTTTTCTTAGAAACCCAAATTGAGGCTTGTAGCAAGTTATCAGCCATGAAATTGGCTGCATCTAAAGTCTCATTATCATCTACGTTCTCTCTAGAACGTAGGAAAATAGATGAACAACCTGCATTTTTGCCAGCCTGAACATCAGAGAGCTTATCACCAATCATATAAGAAGTCCCTAA
>Ga0073934_10008579_pt1 | contig 13568 bp, 10 predicted proteins | sample LarsenN4metaG_FD_76834 | JGI IMG/M metagenome (GOLD analysis project Ga0073934, IMG submission 76834) | Hot spring sediment bacterial and archeal communities from British Columbia, Canada, to study Microbial Dark Matter (Phase II) - Larsen... ...
ATAGGCTTCCGTCTCAAGCAGCGCTTGAATAAACAGCCGGTACCAATCAAAAGCGATGGCCGGCCGGCCGGCGTCGGGTACGGCGATGGCCGCTTGCCAAAACTCTTTAACGGCGGAACCGGTCTGAAACCAGGCCGGGTCAAAAAATTTATATTGGGCAGCCTCAATCCATTGCCAGCCCAGCCAGACCCGTAAAATAAGCCAGAGCCAACTGGCCCGGATATCGTTGAACAGCAGCTTAACAAAAGCGGGCTCTTCAACGGCAGCGCCTTTACGAGTAACGATATTGGAAGCCATTTTATCCTCCTGCGGATCAATCTCAGAAACAGGTAAATTGTTCGATGGCTCTAATATACCGGCAAGTGGGCCAATCGTGTAGGGTCATGTAACCTGATTTGGTTGGGACATCATCCCCTATTCCATCTGGTTTTAGCAGACTTGATTAGCCTCTGGCTCTGTGTTATTATTTCAATGATTTAGCCAATCACTGATAAAAATTTTATCCAACAGGTAAAGACGCCTCACTACCCAGGAAGGGTCAGCTCTCGGTGTGGTGTCTTTTTTTATCGACAAAATCTTTGTTACGAGGTATAAACAGCAAATGGGCCCAACGATTACCGAAAAAACGTTTCGCCAGATTATAGAGGAGATCAGCGACCACCATCACCCCATGAGCGGCTTTGCGATTGCGGCCGCGGCAACCCAGGCCGCGGCGCTGGCCGAAGCTTGTATGCAGATCAGCCTGGACAACCAGGTGGATAAGTTGAATTGGCAAGATGTCACCCACCAGATTGGACAAATGGCTCATCTCAAAGATACCTTGCTGGAATGGTGTAACCAGCACACCGGCCAGATCGAGCTGTTGATGGCCCGGGCTAATTACCAGGTTGAATTGACCAGCCGCCAGCTTCTGTGGGATCACCTGATCGAAATCAGTTCGCTTTCGATTCGAGCGGCCTCACTGGTGCAGGAGTTCCGGCCGTTGGTTTTTGCCGAGATTCAGGATGATTTGGAGCTGAGCTTTCAGCTCCTGCTCAATACGGCCCAGACGGCGCTACTGCTGGTTGAGCGTAACCTGCGGCAGTGGCCGGGCGAAACGGTGAATGAATGCGCGCCAAGATTGATCCATTTAAATGCTGAAATTAGCCGGTTAAAGCCCGCTACTGCCGGTTGAAGCGGGCATAAAAAGGATGGAAATGGTTGAGATTGTTGGAAATTTGCATCTCCATACCACCGCCTCTGATGGAACCGGAACCCACGACGAGGTGGCCTCGGCGGCGGCCAAAGCCGGCTTGGATTTCATCATCTATACCGATCACAATGTTTGGGTGGAGGGAATTGAAGGTTGGTATCAGGACCCGGCCAGTGGTCGAAATGTTTTGTGCTTGATGGGTCAGGAGGTCAACGATCAAAACCTTGAGCCTGAGCTTAATCATCTGCTCTGTTATTTTGCCCTGTGCGATCTCAATGTTGTTGCGGCTCGGCCGCAACAATTGATCAATACCGTCACCGAACGAGAAGGGCTGTCCTTTCTGGCCCACCCCCTGGAGCGGCCTGGCCTCGGTGAAGCGGCTCAAATCTACCCCTGGATCAATTGGGAAGTTTCGGGCTTTACCGGCATCGAAATCTGGAATGCTATGACCGATGTCAAGTGGAGTTTGCGGACCTTGTGGCCCCGGGCAATCCTGGGCGCTTTTTTTCCCCAGTGGGTGCTGACCGGCCCTTTTCCAGAAGTGCTGGCTAAATGGGATGAACTGTTGGCGACCGGGCAGAAGGTGGTGGGGATTGGCAACTCCGACGCGCACGCCATGTCTTTCTCCTGGGGGCCGCTGACCCGAATGATCTACTCTTATGAATATCTGTTTAGAGCGGTCAACACCCACCTCTTTCTGGCCGAGCCGCTGGCGGCCGAGGTTGAGATTGCCCGGTGGCAAATCTTCGAGGCGCTCCGGCAGGGGCGCTGTTTTGTCGGCTATGATCTCATCGCCGCGCCGCATGGCTTTAGCTTTAGCGGGCGCAGCGGCTCACAGACCGCCGGCATGGGCGACAGCCTGATGTTAGAAAAAGAGGCCGTCCTCCAGATCAGGAGCCCGCACCCGGCCAAGCTGCGGCTGTTAAAAGATGGGCGGCTGGTGGCGCAGACTCAAGGCTGCCAATTGAACTGGACCGCAACCGAACCGGGCGTCTACCGGGTCGAGGCTTACCGCCGCTTCTGGGGCCTGGAGCGGGGCTGGGTCTTTACGAACCCGATCTATATCAGCAAGTAATGGGTTATTAGTGATTGGTAATTGGAGATTGGATCAATTTACCAACTACCCATTATCCATTACTAATTGTTAATTATTAATTGTAATTCGGGGAACCAGGCGCAGCTCTTCAACCCCTAGCAGCAGCCCGGCGGCGATGTAGACCAGTAAGCCTAAAGCGCCGCTGAGGCTGACAAAGATCAGTAAACCGAGCGTGCCGCCGGCGGCCATAAAAAAGGGCGAGGCGGTTGGGGCCAGGTTGGCAAAAGCCAAAACCGCGCCGCCCATCGCGGCGGCGGCTAATAGAGTCCGGACCAGCGTCCGGGCCATGGCGCCGGCCTCAACCCCGGCCATGCGCCGGTGGGCGATCACCAGCATGATCAGGACCTCAACCGTGACGGCGATCCCGTTTGAAAGGGCTAACCCTCCGGCTCTCAGCGGTTGGTACAGGGCCAGAGCCAGGCCGATATTGATGACCATACTGGCGACAGAACTCAAAAAGGGCGTAACGGTATCTTTTTGGGCGTAAAAGACCCGGTTCACGACCTCCAGGGCGCAGTGGGCGATCAAGGCCAGCGCCCAAAATTGGAGCGACTGGTAAACCGCCGCGGTCGAGTCGGGGCCAAATTCGCCCCGCTCGAACATCAGGCGAATGATCGGCCGGCCCAGCACGATAAGACCGACCATCGCCGGGATCGACAGGGCCAAGATAATCCGGAGCGTTTGGGCCATGGTCTGGCGCAGCGCGGCAATGTCGCCGGCGGCGGCCAACTGCGATAGCGCCGGAAACAGCACAATCCCAATAGCCGAGCCAATGATCGTTTGGGGCATCTGCATCAAGTCCCAGCCATAATCAAGGGCCGAGACGCTGCCTTCGCCCAGATAGGAGGCCAGGTTGAACATGACCACAAAGTTAACCTGGATGACCACGATATTCAAGACCCTCGGCCCCATAAGCCGGGCGATCTGCCAGACGGCCTGGTCTCGCCAGCCAAACAGGGGATAATATCGTATGCCATACCACAGCAGCCCCGGCAGTTGTATCCCCAGGTGGCCCAACGCGCCTAAAATCGCGCCGTAAATAAGGCCGTACACGCCCCAGGTTGGGGCCAGAAAGATCACGCCAAGGATGAGACCAAGGTTATACAAAAGTGGGGCAATGGCCGGCAGCAGAAAATGTTGGTGGGTGTGGAGCACCGCGCCGGCCAGGCTGCTGACGCTAAAGATGACCGTCGAGATCAAGGTCAGCCGCATGAGGTTGGCGGTGAGGATTTGTGTTTCGAGCGGAAAGCCCGGCGCGACCAGAGTCTGGACCAGGGGCAGCGCCAGCACGGCCACGACCAGGGAGATGGCGATGACCACCAGCAGCAGCAGGTTTAAGACGCTGCTGGTCAATTGCCAGCCATCAGGGTCTCCGGCTAAAGGTTGGGTGAGACGCTCGCTCAAGACCGGGATAAAGGCCGTGCCCAAAGCGCCGCCGGAGATCAGCATAAACAGGATATCAGGCAGCCGGAAGGCGGCCACAAACGCATCATAGTCGCTGCCGGCGCCAAAGGCCTGGGCAATGACGATTTGCCGGCCAATTGCCAGGATTTTGTTGGCCAGAAACGCGGCCATCAAAATCGCGGTGGATCGAATAAGATGCTTGACGCGAATCTTGGGTTGCATAGCTCCGGCTTAGTTTACCATTCGTCATAGCTCTGAGCAAAAGTGGGCGGCAGCAGGTTTAGCATGGTACAATAGATACTACCTGGGTAAGGAAATCATCACAGTGTTGGAAGGGAGTCGAAAGATTAACGGAAAGGATTTGCCTAATCTGATTATCGGCCATATTGGCAGCGACCATGCCCGGATTTGGGTCCGGGGGTCGATGGAAAGTCCGGTCGCTTTTCTGAGTTACCGGACAGAAGATGGCTCGGATGCGGGTGAAGCCACGCTGCTGCTCGAAGAGCGGCACGGCTATACCGGAGTGATCGAACTTCGGCCGCTGGCGCCGGCTACCGGCTATATCTGTGAAGCCTCATTTGGGCAGAGTCTTGACGAGGAGGCCGGGCGGCGCGATGCGCCCCGGTACAATACCGGCAGGTTTAGAACGGCCCCACCGGAGGGCGCCGATGCCGATCTCTGCTTCATCTTTGGCAGTTGCAACCTTCACTCGCTCGGCATCGTCAGTTCGCCCGACCCGGCCTACCGCCGGATCGGCCAGCTTGTCGAGGAGAAAAAGGCCGATTTTATGATCCACTGCGGCGACCAGATCTATTATGATGTGCCGATCCCGGCTGTTTTGCCGACCATCGAAGGCTACCGGAGCAAATACCTGGACGCCTGGGGCGACAGCGAACCGACCGCCCGGCTGTTAACCATGCTGCCTCACTATATGATCCTGGACGATCACGAAATCTTTGATGATTTCTCAAATGATAAAGAGATCACCGTCGGCTCGATCGATTATATCAAGGCGATCAGCATTAAGGCCTACCGGGAGTTCCAGCATATCCACAACCCCCAGGTTTACGGCAATGACGCGCTTTACTATAACTTTTCTTTTGGCCGCTACCGCTTCTTTGTGATGGATACCCGGACGGAGCGGTATAAGTTGCCGCCCGGCAACCAGATGATCGGCGAGCCGCAGCTCAACCGTTTTTTTGAATGGCTGGAGAGCTACCGCGAGGATGTTAAATTTGTGGTCAGCAGCGGGCCGTTTGTCGGCGAGGCCCGCAGCTCTACGGACAAATGGTCCAGCCCGTCATTCCGACCGCAGCGGGAGCGGATCATCGACTTTATCGCCGAAAATAATATCCCTAATATCGTTTTCCTGACCGGCGACCGGCACAACGCCTATTACGCCACGATGCGAATAACCGGGGCGGGGCAGCATGAAATTGTGGTTCACGAGTTGATGTCCAGCCCGATCAACCAACTGAGCAAGCGCAGTTTATACCATTACCACCAACGCCTGGAGTCGGTCACCGCCGGCGGCGTGCCTTATGTGGCCGAGATCGATGTCGATACCTATTACAGCACCCACTCCAACGTGATGACCGTCCAGGCCAGCGGCAAAACGCTCCAGTTTGATATCTACCGGACTAAAAAAGAAGGCCCGCCCCGCCGAACCGGAACCATTGACCTAATATAGCATATGGAGGACAAAAAGAAGGATTGAAAATGCAGCAAGAATTTAAGTTTTTAGGGAAACCCGTTACGGCTCCCTCCAAAGAGCTTGATACGTTTTCTAAACCTGATCATGTTACTTTGGTTAAATTTGAATCGAATGAGTTGACCAGTTTTTGCCCCATCACCGGACAACCCGATTTTAGTACGGTTGTTATAGAGTATGCTCCTGACCAGTTATGTGTTGAAAGTAAAAGTTTAAAACTCTATTTATGGACATTTCGAGAAGCGCATATATTTGGCGAGGGCTTGGCCAGCGAGATCGCGAAAGATATTTCTAATACCATCTCGCCCAAATGGTGCAAAGTCACGCTCATTCAAAACATTAGAGGAGGACTGCAATTGACGGCTGTTGCAGAGATACATAAAGAGGGGACAAATGAAGGCTAAAACATTAAAGTACGAGGGTGAAATTTACTTCGCCCTGTTTATCGGGGTTATTTTTTTAGCCAATTACTTGGATTGAGGGCCAAATCATTGGCAAAGTATGGATGACCGTTGCCGCTTTTCCTTTTATTTGGTTACTTCGACACTATGATCAAAAGCGTGATATTGAGCCGGTTGCTGACCAGGTCGTTAACTTTAGTTAATTTTATCGATGTACTCCAGTCTCTGGTCATCGAATGATATTGTTTGGCTGAAGGTTTAATGAGTGGATAGTTTTAATTAAGGCTCAACCCAGACGACAAATGTCAGTTCGCTCTCGGCTGCCTTGGCAGTGACTTCCCAACATCCTTCGGCCGGAAAGACCAGGCCGGTGGCTTGAAAGCGGGTCGGATAGCAGCAGGGGATATGGGCCTCCATCGGAGGCGCTTCGGCATCGATCCGCCGGCCGGTGATGGCTAACGTCGCCCCGGCTGGCCGGAACCAGCCCAGTTTGTTCCCATCTTCACCCGCCCGCAAAGGATACTCTTCTGTCCACCAGGCAGATGCCAAAATCGAGCGGTCAGCGTTGACAAAATAATAGCCAAATTCAGGCGGGGTTAAAACAGCGGAGTCATCCGGCGGTTTGACCCAAACAGGTTCGGTCAACGGGCAGACAGCCGAAGCGGTTTCATCGGCTTGCTCTGGGGCCGATTCCGGGGCTGCTGTTATGGAACCTGTTGTTGCATCAGAGGTGGATGGGGTCGAGCCTTCAGGCGGGGGCCCGGCTAAAGCCTCGACTCCATCCCTGGTTTTTGGGGCGATGGAACCCGGCGTCGCCGGGGTACGTTCTGCGGCAGTGGCGGCAGTACAGGCCGCCAGGAAAAACAGCCATAGAAATATGGTTAGCGAGCGGGTGAATACAATCATGCTAACTTCCTCCTGCAAATTGTGTTTACTATGGTACACCGCTCGCTTGGGTTAGGTTCCCGGCCGCGCTAGAGATAAAACACCCAACGTCTTGTCTTCACCGGCGCCTTATTGTTTTAGGGCAATCGCTTTGAAAAAAGTATAGCAAAAAACACCATCCGATTCTGTCGTCCGGTACAAACCCTTGATCCCTTGATCAGAGGTTGGCGACCCCTCACCCCACGCCTTCTTTCGTCACTGGCAGCCCTGCATCGATCCAGGCCTGCGTGCCCCCTTCAAGAATAGAGACGTTCCGAAAGCCCATATCTTGCAAGAGCTTGCCGGCCAAAGCCCCTAATGGCCCTGTTTCGCAAGCTGTAATGATGGGTCGGGAGCGGTCTTGGAGTTCCGGTTCGCGCCATTCGGGGGGAAGCTCATTGTCAGCCTTATAGGTCAGGGCGCCGTAAGAGATGTTCATTGCCCCAGGGATCATCCCCGTGTAGGGAATATCAGCCGCATCCCGCGGATCAATGACCAAGGTTTTCGGGTCCTGTTGGATGCGGCGGTGGGCTTCCGCCGGGCTAATGACGGGTACTGCGGCCATTGCCTCACTCACCATTTGATTAAAGGTTTTTGCCATGATTACATCCTCCTTTTAAATGTAATAAAGTTTATGGCTGCTGGAAAATTGATGCTGAAATCAGAACAAAGCTTGCCTGCCTGGTTTTATGATGACCTACTTGTTACTCCGGTATCGAAGTGGCGTAATAGAGCCAATAAACAGGTGACCAGGCCCTCCCAGCCGCGAAAGGCCCTGCTTTCGCCGCTGAGGGCGTGTTGAACCTGGCCGCGCCATTCAGCCTGGCCGTCGCCTAATTCTTCTCGCCACACCCGCACCGTAAAAAGGTGCGAACGGGCGGGTGTTTGGTTCTCATCTAAAGTTGTCATCAAATTTAAACTGGCGTTTGGGCGGATATTGTTGCAGCCAGTATAGCAAAAGGAGCGTTTCCAAAGCGTTTCATGGAGAGAATTAAGATGGGAGACGTATCCATATTCGCTTGTGGCTGTGGGTCAAGACTCTCGTATCAGGCTTGCTCAAGGGGTGACGACCAGAGCCTTGGCAATAACTTGATCTAGGGGCTGGGCCCGGCCTCCAGCCCAGGCGGCGGCAAAGGCGGCCTCGCCGAGTTGGCCGCGAGCCATATTGACCAGTTGATCATATTCGGCCCGGTCGGCCGGGCTTAAAAATGGAGGCAGGGTCTCAAACAGGAGATAGGCTGCGCCCAAGAGCCGGGCGGCTCGCTCAGGCTGCCTCTGGCTGAGGGCGAGGCCGCCCAGCCCGGCCAGGCAGCGGGCGATCATAGATTTGCGATTGGTAGCCTGGCTCATGGCCAGGCTTTGGGTATAATAGTGGGCCGCCAGGCTCAGGTTGCCCTCCTTACGCTCGACCTGGGCCAGGTGGTGCAGAACAATGAGCAGACCGGACGGGATGCCCAACTCCTCGAACAGAGCCCGGCTGGCCTGGCAGTGGCTGCGGGCCAGGGCGTAGTTGCCTTGATGCCAGGCAGTTTCACCCAAGCCACACAGCGACCAGGCTGCATCGCGCTTGTTTCCTAATTCCTGAAACAGGCCAAGGCTTTCAGTTTGCAGGGTCATTGCGGTGGTATGATCCCCGGCCAGCGAGGCCAGTTCACCCAAGCCATTCAAAGCATAAGCAATACCCTGACTATCTGCCAATGCTCTAAAGAGAGCCAAACTTCCCTGGAAGTAGGCAGTGGCCTGGTCGTTGGCGCCCTGTTGAAGGGTGAGCCAGGCCAGGTCGGTGAGCGTTTGAGCGATGGGCCGTTTGTGGCCCAGTTGTCGAAAGATGGCCAGGCTCTCTTTGAGAAGCTGAATTGCATGTGGCCCGTTATCAGAGCGGTTATAAATCCAGGCCATGGTGCGCAAGGTATGGGCGACCCCGGCTTGATCTTGTCCCTCCTGGTACAAACCAAGCGCCTCCTGGCAAAAGATATTTGCTCGCTCTAAGTCGCTCTGTTGGCGAGCGAAAGTACCGGCCCACATTAGGGCTTTAGCCCGAGCCAGGGAAGGGGCCGGACTGGCGCGCAGGGCTGTTTCAAGCCAATTGCGGCCTTCACTCAAGTGGCCGTGCGTGTCCCAAAAGGGAGCCAGCGCCGCTGCCAATTTCAGGGCGGCCGGTGGGTCATGTTCTAGAGCCCAGGTCAGCGCGGCGCGCAGGTTATCGTGGTCGTGCTCAAGGCAGTCGAGCCATCTTTTCCGGTCCGGACTTTCCAGGCCCGGCTCGGCCAACCGGGCCAACTCCAGAAAGAAGGCCAGGTGGCGGTTTTGGGTTTCTTCCAGTTGGCCGGCCTGGCGCAGTTTCCCGGCGGCGTATTGCCTGACCAGTTCGTGCAGTTCGTAGCGCCCGGCGCTATTGCGCTGCAAAAAGGCTTTATCCAGCAGAGCGGCCAGCAGCGGCGTAGAAGCTCCGGCGACTTGTTCGGCCGCTTCACGCCGGCAGCCACCCCGAAAAACAGAGAGCTGCTGCAAGAGACGCTGTTCAACCGGTGACAACAATCGCCAGGAATGGTCAAAGACCGCCCGCATGCTGCGATGTCGTTCGGGCACGTCAGGCCAGGCGCTTGTTAGAAAATCGAGGCTCTGTTCGATTTCTTGGGCTATTTCCCGGCATGAGAGGAGGCGGACCCAGGTTGCGGCTAAGATAATCGCCAAGGGTAGCCCTTCAACCAGCCGGCAAATATGGGCGATGAAGGGATATTCCTGGTCCGAAAGCTGAAAATTGAGATCGACCTGGCGAGCATGTTGGATAAACAAGGCCAGGGCGCTGTAGCTTTCCGGCTCTTCCCCGGTCAGGGAGCCCGTGGGATATTTTAGCCCCCGGAGATCAAGGACCCATTCGCCCTGCAAATTTAGTCGCTGGCGAGAGGTGACAAGAAGCGTAACTTGCGGGGCTTGCTCTAAAATTTCCGCCAGCAACCCTGCGCCTTCTCGTAAATGCTCAAAGTTATCCAACAATAGGAGTAGGTCGCCTTTCATCTGGCGGAAGTGGTTAAGGAGTTGGGTTTTGAGGGGCTCTTGGCCGGGGAAGGAAAATTTCATGGCTTCGGCAATGGCGGGAACAATAAATTCAGGAGAACTCAAGCCCGCCAGCGGGACGAAATAGAGACCGTGGCTGAAACATTCAGTCTGCTCAATCAGCATGTGGAAGGCAGCCTGGATGGCCAGGCAGGTTTTGCCGCTTCCGCCAGGCCCAACCAGGGTTAGCAGCCGGCAGGCCGGATTGGCCAAGAGTTTGGTAACCTGGGCCAATTCATCCTCCCGGCCTACAAAGAGCGTGGCCTGAGCGGGAAGGTTATGGCGTTGGGCAGCAGGGATAGCTACATTTAGAAAGCGCTCATAGGCGGCCTGAGTCGCGAGACTTGGGCTGGTCGCCAATTCGCCCTGTAAAATGGCGATGCAGTCCTGATAAACGCGCTGGACTCCGGCTCTATCCTGATTGAGCGCATGCAGGCGCATCAGCCGGCGATAGACGGCCTCCTGGAGCGGATCGTGCTGGAGCAGGCGTTGGGCGTAGTGAATGGCCACGGGATAGTTGCGCTCATTTTCCAACAGCCCGACGAGTCGCTCTAGCGTTTCGCCAAAGATCTGGCGCAACCTTTCTCGCTCGGACAGCAGCCAATCGTCGTAGCAGCTCGGCAGCAGGTCGCCCCGGTATAACTCGACGGCCTGCCGCAGCGCCGCTGGGGAAGAAAACTGTGCAGCAGCGTTTTCAAAATCGGCCACATCAAAGCTACAGGGAGCGTCAGGTCGCCACCGAATCGTTTGGGTGTCGGCTTGCAAGAAGCGATCAGGTTCAGGTAGAGCATGACGCAGCTTGTGCCACAGATTTCGAAGATTAGTATGAGCCTGGATTTCGGTTGCGTCTGGCCAGAAGAGAAAGGCCAGGTAAGCGCGCGATTGAGGGGCGTGGCCATGCAGGAGCAAGTAGGCCAGAAGAGCTTGCAGGCGCGGCCTATTGATGGTGGTCAAAAGCGTGTCGCCATAGACCAAGCGGAAATTACCTAACAAGGAGATGTGTAACATCGAGGTCATTGATGACCTGCTTTCTCGTAATGCGCAAAAGGCGTCAGATCAACCTATTTCTTATAAGCCTTCTCCCCCGCCCGAATCGCTACCTTTAAATAATTCTCAAAAGGAGGTAAAGGACAAGAATAATCATCGGAATATGCACAAAAGGGATTATAGGCCAGATTGAAATCGACCAATAGATTGCCGTCAGGTAGCACCTCCGGCTCCAGGTAGCGGCCGGCGCCGTAGGTTTCGCGGCCGCTGGTGGCGTCGCGGAAGGGCAGAAACAGTTCGTCGTGGTGGGGCGAGCTGTAAATGGCTAGCCGGGCCGGCTGGCCTTCGACTTCAAATTCGATGGTCCCGATGCGGAAATAGGTCTGCTCGTCGCCGGTGCTGGTCGGGAAGGTGAGGGGTTCCGGCTCATCGGCCCGCTGAAGCGGGAGGGTGTAGCGGTAAGCCGGGTCGGGCGGGTAGTAGTTGAGGCCGGTAAAGCCGGCCCGGTCCTCGATCGGGCTGTAGGGGCTGGTCCGGAAAAAGCGCTCCTTTTCGGCTCGGTTGGCTTCAAGGGCGTCGATGTAAAAAGAGGGAGACATCTCCTCTTGTTCGGCCTCAACCGGCTCGGCCTCGACCGAGCCGCCGTTAAAAACTTTTTTGATACGGTTTAAAATTCCCATCATCATATCCTTTCAGGGCTGCATCTGATATGTTGACGTAGGGGATTCCAGCATTCTTACGGAATAATAAAAGGCACTCTATTGAGGAGGCTCATCTTTCTCACTCATCAATCGCAAAAAGGCGATGAATTGCTTAATATCGGCAGCAAAGATATCAACTGCTGTGGCCGCATTATCTAACAAAGGTTTCATATGGATCCAGGATAATCTGAAGCCGTAAATGTTCCGGAAGAGATGGCGAAAACGGCGGTACTCATCCAGTAAGGAAGCAGTTTCTGTCTGAAGGACCGCAGGTCGAGTCCGGGGTACTGGCTTAGCCATTTCATCCAATAATTGACCATTCCAGTTTGAACCTATGGGACTCCTTTGATCTACCTCTTTGGCAATTTGGATACAGATAACCCCAGCATTCTGATAAACATCGCGCAGAATGCTGCCCAAAGCCCGCAACTCAAAAATGTTGGGTTCATGCTTGCCAAACTGCTGTTGGGCAGCATAAATCTCGTCTTTGAGTCGTAGAAATTCATCTAATTGGGCGTTTAATTCATCAACTAAGCGCCATAGCCGGTCCTGAACCATTGAGTTCTTGTTATTCTCCCATCTTCATCTGCTGTAGCCGCAAGCTATTACCCACCACCGTAATCGAGCTAAAGGCCATCGCAAAGGCCGCAGCAGCGGGGTGAAGTTCGCGTAGATATACCGGCCAGCCGGGAAAGAAAAAGGCCAGGGCGCCGGCGGCGATGGGGATCAGCAGGACATTATAGGCAAAGGCCCAGAACAGGTTTTGCTTGATGGTCCGCATGGTGGCCTGGCTGAGGCGGATGGCCCTGGCCACGCCGCGCAGGTCGCCACTGATGAGGGTAATGCCGGCCGCCTCTATGGCAATATCGGTCCCGGTCCCGATGGCAATACCGACATCGGCCTGGGCCAGGGCCGGGGCGTCGTTGATGCCGTCGCCGACCATGGCCACGGTCAAGCCTTCTTGTTGCAGCCGGGCCACCTGGGCGGCTTTGTCGCCCGGCCGGACCTCGGCCAGGACGGGACCGTCGGCGGCCCCGGCGGACGGGGCCAGGCCAACTTCGGCGGCAATCGCCCGGGCCGTCGCCCGGTTGTCGCCGGTGATCATCATCACTTGCAGGCCGAGCCGCTGCAGGGCAGCCACGCCCTCGGCCGACCCCTCTTTAATCGTATCGGCGATGCCGATCACCGCTTCGGCCCGGCCATCGATGGCGGCCCACATTGTCGTTTTGGCTTCATCTTGCAGCCGCAGCCCGGCCTCCAGCAGCCCATCCAGTTCAATCTGCCGCTCCTGCATCAGGGCCAGGTTGCCCAGTAAAACCTCGTGGCCGTCGACGCTGGCCGCTACGCCCTGGCCAGTAATGGCCTCAAAGGTGGCCGGTTCGGCCAGGGGCAATCCTTCGGCCAGGGCCGCCTGAACCACGGCTTGGCCCAGCGGATGTTCCGAGCGGCGCTCGGCGGAAGCAACCAACCCGAGGATTTTGGATTTTGGATTTTCCCACAGGGGGCCTTCGGCTCGGATTTTAGATTTTAGATTTTGAATTTTGGGTTGCTCATCATCTGCTGACAACTGGTTACTGAGCAGGAGGTCGGTGAGGGTGGGTTTGCCGGTGGTGATGGTACCGGTTTTGTCGAGGATGACCAGGTCGAGGCGGTGGGCCAGTTCGAGAGCGGCGCTGTTTTTGAAGAGGATACCCTGGTTCGCGCCTTTGCCCATACCGACCACGATGGCGGTCGGGGTGGCCAGGCCCAGGGCGCAGGGGCAGGCGATGAGCAGCACGGCCACCAGCCGGATCATGGCGTGGGTAAAGGTCGCGCCGCCGGCCAGCCACAGGAGGATCAGCCGCTTGTCGCTCCGCTTCAGCTCGTCCGCCAACGCGGGGCTCTTCAAGCAGTCGAGCACCGTCATGTCGGCAGCCAGTGCCGCGCCGGCGGCGGCCGTGCCGAGGAACTGGCGGCGAGTGGGAAGAATGGGAAGCACAGCGTTTCTCCTAACGTGGGGCAGCCGTCTGGCCTGCCTTGCCACACCAATGGGTCGGCGGGGCTGAACCCCGCCGCTCGCTAATAGTTGAATCGGCATTCGCTGGTGGTGAGCAGC
>Ga0073934_10008580_pt1 | contig 13567 bp, 16 predicted proteins | sample LarsenN4metaG_FD_76834 | JGI IMG/M metagenome (GOLD analysis project Ga0073934, IMG submission 76834) | Hot spring sediment bacterial and archeal communities from British Columbia, Canada, to study Microbial Dark Matter (Phase II) - Larsen... ...
AAGGCCCGAGATCTCCGGCTTCTCCGGATGCACGAACTTGAACTTCTCGCCGAACACCTTTCGCACCTTCGGGCTGAACGAGAGGACCTCGCTCGGCTGGAAGTTTTCGAGCCCACGGAAGTTCGTCTGCGGATCGACGATCGCGTAGAAATTTCCACCGTAGGCGACGTCCACCACCAGCGGACCGAGACCGTCGATCTCCGCCTCGAGGCCGGTGGCGTGCAGATAGGAGGGCACGTTGGTGATCCGCACCCAGTCGACGAAGGGACCGGACATCTGGTACTCGGCCTTGACCACGCCGGCCGGCGTATCGAGCATCAGCGTTCCCGGCGTCCGCGGATGCACGAGCCCACGCTCCAGCGCGATCGTCACGGTGCCGATGGTTCCGTGCCCGCACATCGGCAGGCAGCCGGACGTCTCGATGAACAGGATCGCGACGTCGCAGTCATCGCGCGTCGGCGGCATCAGAATGGAGCCCGACATCATGTCGTGGCCGCGCGGCTCGAACATCAGCGATTTACGGATCCAGTCGAACTCGGCGAGGAAGTGCGCCCGCTTCTCGATCATGGTGCGGCCGTTGAGCGCCGGCGTGCCCCCGGCGACGACCCGCACGGGATTGCCGCAGGTGTGCCCGTCGACGCAGAAAAACGTATGAGTTGCCATGGCCGCCTCCGTGCTCGCGCCGGAGCAGTTTGCCCCGACGACCGCCGGCCCGCAATCGGGTGAAGGCGACCCCACCGGCCCGATAAGGTCGGCCGGTGGGGCGACGCGGCTCGTCATCGGGGGGCCGAGAGCCCCGCTGCCCGCTCGACGCCTGCCGCGCAACGGAGCGCTCGCGCGTTACATGCTGGCGCCGGCGGGTGCCATCACGGCGATGTCGGTGACCTTGCCCTTGAGACCGCCGATCTTGCCGGCCGCCGTCGCCTTGCCCGTCGCGAGATCGACCGTAAAGAGACTATCGTCGCTCATCAGCCACGCCGCGTTGCCGCCCTTGCCGTCGGCAAGGATGTCGAAGGCGACGTGGGTGCCGAGCTTGATCCCGAGAGAGCCGACCGTATTGAGGATGCCGTCGTTCGGCGGCGCCTGCTTCACGAGCGCGTTCGTGGTGGCGTCGACATCGTAGAGGGCGGTTTCCTTGGTCCCGGCGAAGCTGTTGACGTAGCCGCCGGCGACGACGCGCGCCGTCTGCAACTTCGCGGCGTCGGCGTCCGCGAACTTCAGCGGCGCGTCGACCGTCGTCTTGCCGTCGTCGACGTTGATGCGGAGGTTCGTCCCGTTCGACGCGATCACGCGCAGACGATCCGCGACCGGGTTGAAGTCGACCGTATACGTTACGCCTGTTGCCAGTTTCTCGCTGAGCTGGCTCTTCTTCTCCCACTTGCCGGTCTTGGCATCGACGATCACGATCGTGCCGTCGCCCGCGAGCCCGTAAAGCCGGCCGTCCGCGGGCCGCACGTCGATGCCGACGAGCGTCGCGCCACCGTCGAGCATCACCGACCGCATGACCTTTTTCTGAGCGAGATCGATGGTCGCGAGCGATTTGCCATCGACGAGCGCGGTGACGGTCTGCGCTGCGGCACCGGTGACGCCGGACATCAGCGCGACTGCGGCGACGGCGAGCGGGAGAGAAGCTTTGAACATGGGAGATCCCTTGGCTGATCGGACGCCTTCTCTCGGAAGGCGGCGTAGCTACGGGACGGCGGCGGCCGGGTTTCGCGGCGTCGATCACGCCTGCGTGATCAGTTGGTCTGCGGCACCCGCAGAAGCCGGGCGTGGAGCGCCGGGCCGGTCGGGACGCCGGTCGGTGACCCGCCCTTCGGCTCGACGCTGATCCCGAAGGTCGCCGTGCGAAGGGAAGCGACGTCGATAGGAAGATCGATCTCGGCCGTCGTCAGAGAAGCATCGCTCAGCAGGCCGAGCGATCGCGGGCGGGCGCCGAGCTGATCCGACGCGATCCAGAGCTGATAGGTCCGGTCCGGCTGGCGTGGAGCCGCGACCGGCTGGATCGTCACTCGCCGCTCTGCGAGATCGATCGACAGCAGGAACGACGGCGTCTCGTCGTTCTGGTGAAAAACGGCGACGTAGCGCGACGGCGGCTCGCGACCGGTTTCCCGCACGCCGATGACGACCAGCAGCGCGGCTGCCGCCGCCATGGCCGAGAGCCCGATCGAGCGCCAGCGCCGCACCGCGCGCTGCAGAACGACGACCTCCGCGCCGGGATCGGCACGGTCGACGCGCTGCCGGATCTTGTCGAGGAGATCGGCCGGCGGTTCGACCGGCGCGGCAGCCGTCGCCAACGGCCCGAGGCGCCGCTCCCACGCCGAGATCGCGGCATCGAGTTGCGGCTCGCGGACGCGGCGGCGCGCGACGTCCGCGCGCTCCGTCGCGTCGAGCGTGCCGAGCACGTACTCGGCTGCCAGCATCTCGATGTCGTCGCCGTCGGTCATGACATCAGGCAGTCCTTCAGTTGCTTCAGGCTCCGGTGCAGCCACGTCTTGATCGTTCCGACCGGCGTGCCGGTCCGAGCCGCCAGATCCTCACGGCTGGCGCCATCGAGATAGGCGGCGATCACCAGCGCCCGGCGCTCGGGTTCGAGAGCGTCGAGGCAAGACCTGAGCCGCCGTGCGTCGTCGTCGTGTTCGAGGAGGTCGAGAGCGGACCGCCCCTCGTCCGCACGCTCGGCGAGCTTCGCGTCGTCCTCCGACACGAAGCGCCCCGATTGGCGCACGTGGTCGATGGCGAGATTGCGCGCAATCGTTGCCAGCCAAGCGATCGCCGACCCTTTGTCCGGCGCGAAGCGTCCGGCTTGTCCCCAGACCCGGACGTAGACATCCTGCAACACGTCGTCGGCCACCTCGCGTCGCTGAACGATACGAAGGACGACGCCGTAAAGTTTCGCGGAGGTGCGGGCGTAAAGCCGGTCGAGCGCAGCCCGGTCCCCCCGGGCGACGCTCGCGAGCAACTGATTGAGCTCTTCCCCAGAAATCCGGCTCTCCTGGGCCCGGTAGCATTGCGGGCGACCATGCCATGCTCCCCGGTGGAGCGGAAGAGCGAGCGGCGCGATCGGGTGCGTTGGATCAATGACGCGACGCCTAGCTTACCCACAGGCTGGATCGATTGCACCGCCCGATGTATCGAGCGGAACCGACCGGCTGATCAGAGTTGCTTATAGTCGTGCGTGTCAGGATGATTCCCGGGTGATCGGCAGGAATGCAGCGCACATACGCATTTGTCGTGTTTCTGTGCTTGGTCCTGGCTCAGGCTTGGCCGGCCACGGCCGCTGATCAGCCGTTCGATCTCTCCCGCGCCGTCTCGCGCCTCGTCGCCAGCGGCGCACCCGGCGCCGTCGCCCTCATCCGCGAAGGAGAATCCCAGGCGTTCGCAGCGGCCGGCGTGGCCGACCTCACGACAAAGCGACCGATCGACCGCCACGACATCTGGCGCATCGCGAGCGTGACGAAGCTCGCAACGGCCGCCGTCGTCATGCAGCTGGTCGCCGAGGGCAAGGTCGATCTCGCCGCGCCGCTCGGGCGGTATGTAGCGGGTCTGCCCAAGCGACAGGCCGATCTGACGATCGAACAGCTCTTGAACCAGTCGACCGGGATGCCCGAGTATCTGACGCTCGGCAACGACATCATGTCGGCGGTTGCGATCAAGCGGATGTTGGCGCGCCGGCCGCCGCAGCAGACGCTCGTGACCCGCGCGCTCAACGAAAAATGGACGCCCGTCGGCCGCGAACACAACTACTCGAACACCAACTACGTGTTTCTCGATCGTCTGATCGAAGCCGTCGAGGAGAAACCATTTCGCGCCGTCATCCAGGCTCGGGTGATCGCACCACTCGGGCTGACGCGGACCGGATTTCCGTCGGTCACCGGCGAACTTCCGCGCGGACATATCCGCGCCTATTTGCCGGGCGATGGCCGCAAAGGCCCGCTGACCGATTACGCGCGATGGGCCGACGTCACGATCCATCCCTACGCGCTCGGCGGGGATGGCGGGCTTTACGCGAACGTGGATGACCTGACCCACCTGCTGGAAGCCCTATGGTCGGGCCAGTTGCTGCCGGCCGGCAGCCTGAAACGCATGGTCGCCGACCCGATCCAGGACCATGACGGACGCTATCTCTACGGCCTCGGCATCATGATGGTCGACCTGCCCTGCGGGGTCCGCATCTACGGCCACGACGGCCGCGATCTCGGCTCCACGACATTGGCTTTCGTAGATCCGGCCAAGGGTCGCCGCCTCGTCGTCACGGTGAATACCATCGCCGATGGCAATCCACGGCTGGATGCCGCACTCACCGAACTGCAGACGGCCGCATTCTGCAGCCGCCGCGTCTCCATGGTACCGAGCCGCGACAGTTGAACGATCAATCGACGGAATGGGCGGAACCGACACCGTGACGGCGCGTTATCTCGCGTCGACCCAAACGGGACGGTCCATATGCCGAGCGTACTCATCGTCGAGGACGAAGTCCTCACTGCCTTGATGTATCAGGAAGAACTGGAGAACGACGGCTGGACCGTCGTCGGACCCGCCTACGACTTGGCGCGCGCCCACCGTTTCCTCGATGCCGGTTTCCCCGACGCTGCGCTGCTCGACATCAATCTGCAGGGCGAGCTCGTCTGGCCGGTTGCCGCCCGCCTGCACGAGGCGCGCGTCCCGTTCCTGTTCGTGAGCGCACATTCGGACCGGACCTACGCGTCCCCGCGGTTCGCACGCGGCTATGAACGTCTCGACAAGCCGGTTCACATCCATCAGCTCATCGCGCGGCTCGCCATCATCGGGGGGACGCAACCGCGGCCACAGCAGCGGGATACGGGCCGCGATCAGTTCGCGGCCCGCTGAACCCGTTCGGGTCGTTACTTCTTCTGCGTTCCGCCCATCGAACCGCCGGACGTGCTGCCCGAGCCGCTGGAGCCGCCCGTCGTCGAGCCGGTCGAGCCCGTGGTGCCAGTGCCGCCACCCGTGGTCGCCGAGCGCTGGACCTGGCCGGAGCTGCAGCCCTGCATGAACTCGGTCCGCGAGATGCGGCCGTCAGAGTTGGCGTCGACGCGCGAGAAATTGGTCACATAGTTCTGCGCCTGGGTCTGTGAGAGCGCACCAGAGCCGCCGCTGTCGGCCTGATTCCACAGAGATTCGCACTCGCTCTGTGAGAGCTGCATGGCGCTGCCGCTCGCGGCGCCGCCCGTCGATCCAGTCGTTCCGCCGGTCGATCCGCTCGTCTGGGCTACAGCGGCCATCGAACCGGCCGTGAGAAAGACGACGAGCATTCCCGCAGTTTTCCGCAACATCACTCTGCTCCTTGCTTGTCTTTGCTGACAGCCGGCTTTCATCGGCCATCGGACGAGCCGGCCACGCGAGGTCAACGGATTGACCCCGAACCCGTTCCCCGGCCATCCAGGCACCGGAAGCGGCTCCAGCGCTTGGTTTTCAATCGAATGAAGAAGCGCCTATAGTGGGCTCCGCCACTGCGGAGGACGATGTCGATGAAGACCATCCTCGTGCCGTTCAATCAGGACGGCCTCCCGAATGCAGTCTTGGAAACGGCGCGTCTGTTTGCCGATCGATTTGGCTCCTACATCGAAGGGGTCCCCTTCGACTTCGTGCCCGCCGAGTACGTGGCGGTCGATCTTTTCGGCGGCGGGTGGATCCCTCCCTCGGAATCGCAAATCCGTGAAACGGCAGCTCAGAGCCGGCAGCGCTTCGAAACTTTCATGGCGTCCCGGAACTTCGCCCGCGACGACGGCAGAATGGCGCCGCGCACCTTCGGCTGGCGTCAACCGATCGACGAGCCGATTTCGGTTTCGGCGTTGAGCCGCGTTTTCGATATCACCGTGTTCGGCAGACCATCGCCGCCAGCACTTCCGTCCCTTCGTGTCATGCTCGAGGCGACCCTGTTCGAAGGCGGCCGCGCCATTCTCGTGGCCCCGCCAAATCCGCCTCCAACCATCGGCACGCGGGTCGTCGTCGCTTGGAACTGCAGCACAGAGACGGCTCGCACCGTGGCGCTGGCAATGCCCGCCCTGCAGGCGGCCGAGCACGTCACGGTACTGACCATCGAGGGAGGCACCGTACCAGGACCATCGGGATTGGCACTCCGCAATCATCTGGTCGCGAACGGAGTTTCAGCAGACGAGCTGACCGTCGCTCCGGGCTCCCGCACGACCGGCGAAGCGATGCTCGGAGAAGCCCAGAAATTAGGCGCGGATCTCATGATCAAGGGCGCCTATACCCAGAGCCGATTGCGGCAAATGATTTTCGGCGGCGCGACGAGTCACATTCTCGATGCAACCGAAATCCCGGTGTTTATGGCGCACTGACCGGTAACGTCGCTCCGCCAACGGCTGCAGCTCGCCATTTTAGTTGCTATTTCGCAACAATTAGGCAGCAATAGTGCCGGAATGCGCGTGGGCTCTGCCCCGAGCAAGAGAGAATCAGCCTGATCAAATTCGAGATCGGGGGACGGAGGGTCACATGACTCGCGGAAAGAAGCAGATGCGCACGATGGGCCGCCGCGGCTCGTCGAGCCGGGTTGAAAAGCTGAGCTATCGGGAATTGCTCGACCTGCAGTCCCGGGTTTCGGCAGCCATCGAGAAACGCCGGCTTGCCGAGCGGCAGGAATTGGCGAGCAAGCTCGAAGCCTTGGCGGCCTCCTCGGGATTTTCCCTCCCGGAGGTGCTTGGCATGCGCCGCCGCGCCGGCAAATCCGCCAATGGCACGGTCGTCCGCTATCGCCACCCGAAGGATCCCAACCTGACGTGGACGGGACGCGGTCGCCGGCCGAAATGGCTGGTTTCGGCCGGGCGCAATATCGAGCGCTATCGCGTCGCCTGATCGGCGCCGACGTAACTTTGCCAACCGTTTGTTGATAACCGGCGCAGTTCCCGGAACGGCGCCGCTCGCTTCGCTTATCATGCCCGCTCGTAACGCGGGGCAAAACGATGGCGAAGCGCTTGTTCGATCCGACTGCAACGGCGCCGTTCGCGCTCAGTCGCACGAAACTGCATCTTTTTCACGAATGCCCGCGCTGCTTCTACCTCGATCGGCGGCTCGGCATCGGCCGGCCGTCCGGACCGCCGTTCACGCTCAACGAAGCGGTCGACCAGCTGCTGAAGCGCGAGTTCGATCTCTACCGGGCCGTTCAGAAGCCTCATCCGCTGATGACGGAAGCTGGCATCGACGCCATCCCTGCGCAACGGCCCGAACTCGAAAAGTGGCGCCATAACTTCACGGGCGTTCGTCACAATCACGCGCCGAGTGGGTTCGAGGTGTTCGGAGCGATCGACGATCTCTGGATCGACCGCGTTTCCGGCGCCTATATCGTCGTCGATTACAAGGCGACGGCGAAAGAGGGCGAAGTCGGTCTCGATGCCGATTGGCAGATTTCCTACAAGCGCCAGATGGAGACTTACCAGTGGCTGCTGCGGGCGAACGGCCTGCCGGTCAGTGACACCGGCTATTTCGTCTATTGCAACGGTCGCAAGCAGGCGGAGCGGTTCGACGCGAACCTGGCCTTCAAGATCAGCGTGCTGCCGTATACGGGAAAGACGGATTGGGTGGAGCCCGCGCTGCTCGATGCAGCCGCGTGTCTCCGCGGGCCCCTTCCGCCGCCGACAGCGGAGTGCGGCTGGTGCCGCTATCTATCCGCTGGCGGACGACTTGCCGAAGGATCGGCGCCCTAGTGTTGCGGCTCTGACGCTTGGTCCCCGCCAGCCGCTAGGTGCATAACCAAGCGTCAGATACATGAGCAACACTAGAATCAATAAGTTGCTAGTGTTCCTCTTGGCTCTGACATTTGGTCTCGACCGGGCTGCGAAAGGAAACCAAATGTCAGAGCCGGAACACTAGGCGGCGATCCGCTTCAGGAAGTCCTGGACGCAATCGCCGAGCCGCTGGACCGCCTCCACGCTGCCGCCGACCGTCGTTCGGACTTTCTCGGCCGACGAGCGCGCTTCCGCGGCGACGGCATTCGACGACTGGGAAACCTGGGCGACGGCCGAGGCGGCATCTGCCGCACGAACGACATTCTCCGCGATCTCGGTCGTCGCGGCGCGCTGCTGCTCGATGGAGCCGGCGATGGTCGCGATCACGTCGACGATGCGGTCCACTTCGGACGCGATGCCGTTGATCCGGCCGACCACCGTCTCGGTCGAGCGCGAAATCGACTGGATCTTGGTCTCGATGTCGCTCGTGGCGCGCGTCGTCTGGTCGGCAAGTGCCTTCACCTCGGTGGCAACGACGGCAAACCCCTTGCCGGCCTCGCCAGCCCGTGCCGCCTCGATGGTCGCATTGAGTGCGAGCAGGTTCGTCTGGCTGGCGATCCCCTGGATGAGGCCGATGACCTCGCGGATGCTTTCGGCTTCGGCCGTCAACTGACCGATTTCCGAAGAAGCCGCATGGGCGAACGTGCGCGCACGTTCGACCACGGCCTGCGTCTCGCTGGCGCCGCTGGCGATCTCGTTGATCGACGCGGACAGCTCTTCCGAGGCGGTCGCGATTGCGCCGACCCGGGTCGACGCATCGCCGGACTTCGTCGCAGCTTCCGCCGCGCGCGCAACCGCCGTCTCGGCGATCTGGCCGAGCGTGGCGGACGTCGACTGCAGCCGATGGCTCTGCTCGCCGAGCGAAGCCATGAACTTGGCGACTTCGTTGCGAAACGCATCGACGCTGGCCCGCAGCTTGTCGTTCCGCTCGGCCTCGAGGCGAGCGGCTTCGATCTGCGAGGCCGCGAGTTGGTCGGCTTCGGCCTTGGCAGCCTCGGCGCGTTCGACGGCGCTGTCGGAGGTCGCAAAAGCTTCGTCGAGCCTGATCGTCAGCCACGAGAGCGCGGCCGTCTGGACGACCAGCACCGTCGCATGCACAAGAACCCGCACGAGGTCGGTGTCGGCCGAGGGAAATACAGCCGTCGGAAGGACGACGGCAAATGCCGTGTGATGCAGCGCGACGACGGCCGCGCTCGCGACCAGGGCGCGCCAGTCGCACCATCCGGCCGAGAACGCCAGCATGGCAAAGAAGTACATGTGGGCGTCGAGCTGATAGCGATGCCCGTCGAGAACGTAGACGATGACAGCGACGATCGCCGATCCCGCCATCGAGGTCACGAGACGCGTACTCCCGCCTGTGCGATCGCTCGTCCACGCAGCCGTCGCCACGCCGACGATGGCGAGCGCCGCACCGAGCGCGACCCAGGCCGACCCTGAGCCGACGGTCAGCGCGAGAACGGCGACGACGGCGACGTTGACCCACAGGAAGCCGACGAACAGGAGTCCGAAGTTATTCCGGACGCGGTCGATGGCGGACATTTCGATCACCTGGATACCTTGCTTGTTGCACAGCCTGCGCTCATCGGCGCTTTGACCACGAGTGTCGCGCCGGCCGCATAGAGACGGCCGACGAAATCGGAGCGCTCGGAGGTGGCGAAGACCAATGACGGGCTGAAGCTGCCTGCGAGAACCTCGCCTCCGGCTTCCGCGACGGTCGCCAGCGCAGGGCCGGCCGCCAGCACGGCGACCGGACGACCCGCAACCGGCACGAAAGCCATCGCGAGGAAAGCCGCAGCGATCGAACCCGTTTGCAGAAGAAAGATCCTCACGTCGCCCCCGCTCGCATGAGAGAGACGATGTGACCGCAATAGCGTTAATCGATCGTGTTTCAGTGAAACAATTTGACCGAAATGAATAAAGCTCCCGAGAAATGCGGGAGAGGATTTATTTCTTTCTTTGCGGACGAAAAGGCGCGCTACGGTTCGTCGATGCCGGGTGTCGTCGCCTTGTCGAGCAGGCGGATGGAATTGGCTTGCGGGCCCATCGGTCCTTCATCGTTCGCGTGGACCACGTGCACGAGCATCCCGGGCTTCAGGTCGTCGAACGCGTCACCGGCGACCACGTTGCGGGTGAAATAGAGTTCGGACGAATTGTCGACCTCGACGAAGCCGTAACCCTGCTCGGGAAACAGCCGGACCACCATCCCCGTCTGCGCCTCGCTCGCCGCCGCGGTGCGGACGTCCCGCGTCCGGATATCGGCCAGCTTTTCGAGTTGCCTCTCGACCGCGTCGAAGGCGTTGTTCACCGGCGCCATCTGATCTTCCTTCGCTTCGTGGCGCTCCTGCGCATCCTTGGCGACGATGGTCGGCCGCCCAGGGACCGTCACTTCGACGGCGACGCCGAGGGGAACCTTGCCGCTTTCGCCGCTGCGATGCGGGACCTCGATGACCACTCGGCAGCCGATGATGTTGTCATGGAATTGCTCGAGACCCGCGATGCGACGGCGAACGATGGCCTCCACGGCGGCGGAAGCATCCATGTTTTTGAACGTGATCTGCGGTTCCGTTTGCATGGCGACGCACCTTTCGCTGGGTGCCCTGCCAACAACCGCCAACCGTTGGCGGTTCCGAACCATCCACATGCTCGGTCGGGCAGCGAGCCAGTAAACACGCGGTCTGTTACGCTCTCGAACAGCGGAACCAAACCCCAGTACCAACGTTCCCGCCCCGAACCGGGAAACGAGTGGGGCCGGTCCTGCGGGCGTGACGACTTCTCGTGTCCCCGTAACGCGTAGCTAGGGAGGGGTTCATGCCGGTCAAAATCGAAACCGCCTTGAAGCCAGACGGGCGTTGGCGCGCCGAAGCCCCGGCCGTGCGTGGCGTCGTCGTGTACGCTGCGAGCGAAGAGGCCGCCCGCGCGAGAGCGAAGGTGGTCGCGCGCCACGTCGTCGACGAGTGGCGCGAACTCGAGCGGGACGGTCTTCGCGTCGCGGCGGCCAGAAGCGTGCTGCACGGCCCGCGCTGACGCTTGAGCTTAGTTCTTTTCGGCTTGTGCCTGGGCAGGATCGGGCTGAAGCTCGGTGCGCACGATCGTCAGAAACTGCGACACGACCGCATACGCGAGCGGCAGCCCGATGGCCTGATCACCGCGTGACCAGCGCAGGCACTCTTCGGCCATGGCCTCTGCAATACGCCGGGCCTCTTGATCCATATCGTTGCGTTCCATAGTCCGTTGCTCATGAATGACCTAGTGTTGTGCTATGTTTGTGACGCTGATCTCGGCTCAGTAGTTTGATCCATGTCAGATCACCATATGTCTCGTGAGCGGCCGGCCGCCGCTCGAGGGAAGCAATGGAACCGACGATGGGCGCCCGCCTCGTGAGCATTTTGGCCTTCGCTGTCGTCTTGGCCGGCGGCCCCGCCCTCGGCCAGTACGATAGGGACGGTCGCTACGTGCCCTCGCCGATGGGCGTGCCCGCCGATCCGTATGCGCGCGTCGTGCCCATGTACCCGGGCTCGCCGGGGCGCGTCATCGGCACGCCCAATCCTCCGCCCGCCCCGCCGAAACTGCGCGTCCCCGAATTCGGCACCCGTCCGGTCGCCCCGGCGCCGGTCGAGTCGGGCGCCCGCACGTTCGTCCCGCTTTCGCTGGCGCAGTGCGACGAGGGCTGGTCCAAGTCGCTCGGTGTCCCGCGCGTCGAGTTCAATCGGCGCTGCAGGCGCATGCGCTTTTTGGAACAGCAGAAGAAAGACGCCGAAGACTGACAGGGGGAGCGCATTCGATGAGTTACGTCGTCATGGCCGAATTCAAAACGGTCGCCGGGTCCACGGACGAATTTCTGATCCGCATGCGCCGGCACGCGGAGCTGTCGCGGACCGAGCCGGGGTGCCACGTGTTCGACGTCTGCCAGGACACGTCCGACCCGACCGCCGTCATCCTCTACGAGGTCTATGCCGACGCGGCAGCCTACGCGGCCCATCAGGCCATGCCGTACTATGCCCTGTTCCGCGAGTGGGCCCCGCCTCTCCTCGTCGCCCGCGAGGGATCGCTCTTCCAGTCGCGACGCGTGCTCACCCGGCGGTAAGGACCCGCGCCGTCGGCTTTCCTCGAACTCTCCGGATGCTAGAGTACCGCCGCCTTCGCTGCCGATCGCGCCGCGATCCACGGGGGGCGAGATGGGCGGAGGGTGGCCGCGGCGATGGGCGTTTTGCCGAGGATCGGTCGTGTGGCGGCGCGCCTGCTGCCGCGACAGGGGCTGCCCGGGCTCGCCGTAACGGCTCTCGCCTTGGCGGCGTGGATCCTGCTGCGCCTTCTCGATCCTGTTCCTCTTGCGGCGCTGCGCAATCTCGCGTTCGAGCAGTTCCAGCGCACCTATCCGCGCATTCCCGCCGAGTACTCCGTGGTGATCGTCGACATCGACGAAAAGAGCCTGCGCGAGCTCGGCCAGTGGCCGTGGCAGCGCACCGTCCTCGCCGATATCGTCGACCGGCTGCATGCCGCGGACGCCGCCGCCATCGGCTTCGACGTCTTGTTCGCCGAACCCGACCGGCTCTCCCCCGGCACCCTCGCCCGGACGATGCGGACCGAGGATCCGGCGATCCGGGACGCGCTCGCCGCCTTGCCCGACAGTGACGCGGCGTTCGCGAGTGCGCTCGCGCGTGCGCCCGCCGTGCTCGGCCAGTCCGGATCGCCGAGCGCGACCGTCGTGCGCGCGGCAGACGACATCCCGCGCGCCTCCATCGCGACGCTCGGCGGCGACCCGCGCAGCGACGTTCTCTCCTTCCCGTACCTGCTCACCAACTTGCCGGCGCTGGAACGCGCCGCGAAGGGCCGCGGGCTGTTCAGCGTCGGCCTCGAAGGCGACGGCGTCATTCGCCGCATCCCGCTGATCGCGTGGGCCGGAGATCGCCTCGTTCCTGCGTTGTCGGTCGAATTGATTCGTGTCGCATCGGGCGGCCGCACCACCCTCGTGAAGCGGGACGAAGCCGGCGTCCGCAGCGTCGTTCTCGCAGGAGTCGAGGTCCCGACGGATCGCAGCGGCCAACTCTGGCTGCACTTCGGCCCCCATGCGCCGAGCCGCTACATCCCCGCCGTCGACATCCTGAGAGACCCGAAGGCCGCGGAGGCCGTTGCCGGCAAGATCGTGCTGGTGGGCACGTCGGCCGTCGGCTTGTTCGACCTCAGGACGACCCCCGTCGAACCGATCATGCCGGGCGTCGAAGTGCATGCGCAGGCGATCGAAAGCATCCTCACCGGCGCGACGCTCGAACGCCCGAACTATGCGACGGGCGCGGAAGTCTCGCTCGCCTTCGTGGTCGCCATGGCGATCATGTTCAGCATTCCCCGGTTCGGAGCGCGCGCCACGCTCCTGCTCGGCACGGCAATGGCCGTGGCGATCGCCAGTCTCTCCTGGATCCTGTTCACGCAGGCGCGCTTTCTTCTGGACATGACCTTCCCGCTCCTCGCCGGTGGCACGATCTACCTGTTGCTGACGTTCCGCAATTACGTGCGCGAGGAACGCCAGCGCACCGTCATTCGCGACGCCTTCCGGCAGTATCTGTCGGCCGAGATGGTCGAGCGGCTGGTGAAGGAACCCGATCGCCTCGTGCTCGGCGGCGAGAGACGCAACCTGACGGTGATGTTCACGGACTTCCGCGGCTTCACTGCCGTCGCCGAGCGGTTCAAGAGCAACCCCGCCGGCCTCACCCGCTTGATGAACCGGCTGCTGAGCCCTCTGTCCCACGCCATCATCGACCAGCGCGGGACGATCGACAAATACATGGGCGACGCGATCATGG
>Ga0073934_10008583_pt1 | contig 13564 bp, 9 predicted proteins | sample LarsenN4metaG_FD_76834 | JGI IMG/M metagenome (GOLD analysis project Ga0073934, IMG submission 76834) | Hot spring sediment bacterial and archeal communities from British Columbia, Canada, to study Microbial Dark Matter (Phase II) - Larsen... ...
ATCAGGTCACTGCGCGCCTCGGTCAGGAAGAGGCGGTAGGCGCGGTTGACCACCGCTTCGGTGGTGATCTCCATGGCGCGGATCACCGGCACGCCGCTGGAAAGGAGCAGGCCGAGAACCTTGGCAAAGCGGGCGAGAACGAGCTTCTGCATCAGGGGGCCCAGGCCGGGTACCTTCAGGAGCAGCCTGTCGCGCCGCAGGACGAACCGATCCTGCTTCAGCATCCGGCGGTAGAGGATGACCGAACCCGCTCCCAGAAGCAGGGCGAGCCACCACCCCTTTCTGACCAGGGTGCTGATCTTGATCAGGACAACGGTGATCAAGGGGAGCGCCGCCTTGTTGTCGGCAAAAACGACGGTGATCTTGGGGATGACGAAGCCGAGGAGAAAGAGCATGACCCCGCAGCCGACGACGACCATCAGCAGCGGATATGCCAGGGCGGTGGTGACTTTGCTCCTGAGCGCCTCCTGTTCCTCCAGGAAGGTCGCCAGACGCTCCAGCACCAGGTCAAGGGCGCCGCTCGCCTCCCCCGCCGCAACCATGCTGATGTAGCTTTCACTGAACAGCCCCCCCTCCTGGGCGAGTGCCGCGGCCAGTCCCGAACCTTCGGCAAGCCGGTCCCGCACCCGGGAAAGTACCCCGCGCAGTTCACCCGGTCGCTCCTGCTCCATCAGGGTGGTGGCCGCCTCGTAGATCGGCATGGAGGCGCCGATCAGTGTGGCGAGCCGCCGGGTCATGAGGGCGAGTTCCGGGAGGCCGACCCTCTTGCGCAGCAGCCGCACCCCGCCGGTAGCGGGAGCACCGGCCTCCGCGCCGACCTCCGTAGCGAGGATCCCTTCGCTTTTCAGGCGGCTCCGGGCATCGCGCTGGTTGTCGGCGGCGATGCTTCCCGAGCACTCCCTGCCGTCCTGCCGGTACCCCTTATAGCGAAATGTCGGCATAGTCGTCCTGGGTCACGCGGAGGACCTCTTCGATGGTGGTGATGCCCCGTGACGCCTTGGCCAGCCCGTCGTCCCGCAGGGTGCGCATGCCGCGGGAGATCGCGTATTCCTTGATCTCGCCCGTCGAACAGCGGCGGATGATCATGGAGCAGAGCTCGCCGTCCACCGGCAGCATCTCGTAAATGCCGGTCCTCCCCGCTGTCCCAAGCTGGAAGCACTTGTCGCACCCCCGTCCCCGGTAGAGCTTTGCCGGGAGGGTGATGCCGGCATATTCCCGCTCCGGCAGGTACTCTTCCCGGCAGTGGGGGCAGATCACCCGCACCAGCCGCTGGGCAAGCACGGCCGAGAGGGTGGAGGCGACCATGAACGGCTCGATCCCCATGTCGATCAGGCGGGTGACGGCGGTGGCGGCATCGTTGGTATGGAGGGTGGAGAGGACGAGGTGGCCGGTGAGACTCGCCTGCATGGCGATTTCGGCAGTCTCCGCGTCGCGGATCTCGCCGACCATGATGATGTCCGGGTCCTGGCGGAGAATCGAGCGCAGGCCATTGGCGAAGGTCAGGTCGATCTTCGGGTTCACCTGGATCTGGCCGACCCCCTGCAGCTGGTATTCGATCGGGTCCTCGATGGTGACGATGTTCTTGTCCGGCGAGTTGATGCTTGAGAGGGCGCTGTACAGGGTGGTGGTCTTGCCGCTTCCGGTCGGACCGGTGACCAGGATGATGCCGCTGGTCCGGTGAAGAAGCCGCTCCATGACCCCGTTCTCCCGAGCCCCCATGCCGATATCGGTCAGGGAGAGGACCCCCCGCTGCTTGTCCAGCAGGCGGAGCACGGTCCGTTCGCCGAAAAAGGTGGGGATGATGGAAATCCGGATGTCAACCTCACGTCCGGCGACGATCACCCGGAAGCGGCCGTCCTGGGGGAGCCGTTTCTCGGCGATGTTCAGACCCCCCATGATCTTCACCCGGGAGGTGAGTGCCTCCTGGATGATTTTCGGGGGGGAGAGCATCTTGTAGAGGATTCCGTCGACGCGAAAACGTACCAGCAGTTCCCGTTCGAACGGCTCGATGTGGATGTCGCTGGCCCGCTCCTTCACCGCCTGGAAGAGGATGGAGTTCAGCAGGCGGATGACCGGCGCCTCGTCGGTCAGGTCGAGCAGGTCCTGTTGCTGGGTGAAGCGGGTGGCGATGGAGGAGAGGTCCTCCGCCTCCAGTTCGGCGACCACTTCCTGGGCGGAGCCGGAGTGACGGGCGTAGAGCCGGTTGATGGCGGCAAGGACCGCTTCCGGAGGAGCGGCAACCCCTTTTACCGGAATGCTGACTGCGGTCTGCAGCTCATCGAGCGCCAGGAGATTGACCGGATTTCCCATGGCAACGAGCAGGCAGCCGTCCACTTCCCGCAGCGGAAGCAACAGGTTTGCCTTGGCAAAGGAGAGAGGCAATCGCGAGAGCCATGCCGCATCGATTTCCGTATCCTGAATCTCGGCCTGAAAGGGGAGGCCGAGACGGGCGGCCATCTCTTCAACCTTTATTGTTGCAGGCGCGTCTGACAAGGCTACTTCCCCCTGTCCTGGGTCGAGGTGCCGGCATCCGACGGCTTATGACCGATCAGCGCCGGGATGTCCACAGGGTCCGCCTTCTGCGCGGCCTCCTTGAATCGCTCCCGCTCTTTCCGGGTAACCTCTTCCAGGTCACGACCATCCTTGATAACCCGTGGCGTAAGGAGAAGAATCAGATTGGTTTTTTCCCGCTTCATGGTTTTTGAGCGGAAGAGATATCCCAGCAGCGGCAGATCGCCGATAAACGGCACCCTGGTCTCCGACTCGCGTTCGATCTCGGAAATCAGTCCGCCGACCGCGACGGTGTCCTGGTCCTTGACAATGACAGAAGTCTTGGCCGAACGCTTGGTGATTGATCTGTCGGTGGACGAAACGCCGACCGTCACGGTATCCTTGAGCGCAGAAATTTCCTGCTGCACATCGAGCTTGATGTAGTCGCCATCGGTTATCTGCGGGGTAATCTTCAGCGTGATGCCGGTGTCCTTGCGCTCGATAGACTGCTGGGACGTAGCGCCGTTAATGGTGGAGGTGCCGAGGAAGGGGACATTTTCCCCGACAAAGATTTCCGCCTCCTTGTTGTCGGACGTCAGAATGGTCGGGCTCGAAAGGATGTTCAGCATGCCGTTGCCCTGCATCGCCTTCAGGATAAAGGGAAAATTGGCCGAAGTTGAAAGCTTCATGTCCGGCGGCAGCAGTCCTGCCTTAGAGAGCTGTCCGACAGCATTGAAAAAGGGTTCCAGAGTCCCGAACGGGTCGTATATGCCGGCAGTCGCAACATCTCCGCTGCTTGCCCCGCCGAAGAAACCCCACTGGATACCCAGTTCCTTGGCCCTGTCCAGAGAGACTTCGACAATCGATGCCTGCACGAACACTTGGCGGCGTTTCCGGTCAAGCTTCTGTACGACCTGGAGCAGGTTCTGGTAATCAGTCGGCGAAGCCATGATCACAAGCGAGTTGGTAGCCTTGTCCGGGGTTATGGTGATCTTTCCCCCTTCAAACGGTGACTGCTGCGGGGCGCCACCCTGCCCTGCAGGTGTGGGGGCGGCGACAGACCCCTTGACGACACCCTCGAGAACCTTGGCTACCTCGGTTGCATCGGCATTCTCAAGATAATAGACATTGACCTTGCTGCTGCTGTTCGGCGGCGCAACGTCAATGAGTGCTACCAGTTTTCTGATATCCTCCTTGTCCTTGTCGTTGCCGAAGATGAATATGGCGTTGAGGCGGCTGTCCGCAATTACCGATGCGCCGAAGGAGGTCTGCGTCTGCTGGCCGGCGGTTTTCGCCCCCTTGCTCCCGAGCCACTCCTGGATGATCTTGGCGACGTTTTCGGCACCGGCGTTCGTCAGGTAGAGGATCTCGGCGCTATCCCGCTTCTTCTCCGAATCGATCACCTTGAGGATCTCAAGGATCTTCTGGATGTTGAGGGATGAGTCGACCACCAGCAGCATGTTGGCCGGACCGAAGGCCGAAATGTGGCCATCCTTGGAGACCGTCGGCTGCAGGAAGGTAAGGGCATCCTGCACCGCTATGTTTTCAAGTGGGATGACCCTGGCAATGTACGATTCGTTGACCGGCCCCTTCTCCTTGCCGCTGTAAAAGCGGGTGCCTGACTGTTTTGCGGCGGACAGGGGGACGATTTTGTAGACCTTCCCCACCTGGATCAGGGTGAACCCTTTCAGCTCCAGGACCGAGGTGAAGACGTTGAATGCCTCCTCCGAAGAGAGCTTGGCCGGCGAATAGACCGAGATCTTCCCCTTGACCCGCTCGTCCATGACGAAGTTCCTGCCGGTCAGGTCGCTGATGAACTTGACCATGGTGGCTATGTCCACATCGGTGAAGTTGAGGATGACCCCTTTTGCCTGGGCGGCCACTGGTGACAGGAGCGTCAGGAGCAGGAGCAGTGACGAAAATCGAACGGATACGTATCGTTTCAAGGGAACCTCGTTGCCATGGCTTTCAATCGCTTCGTTGTCATGTGTGCCAGTGGTCTTGTCTGCAATATCGTCATCTTATTTCATAATTGAACGTTGCCGGCTGTCCGTCCCTGACCAGGTCGAGCTTGATCCTGTTCTGCCCCTTGAGGGAGGCGAAGGACTGGATGGCCTTTTCCGGTGAATCGATGGGGAATTCGTTGATCCTGAGGAGAACGTCGCCGTTTTTTATGCCGATGGTGCCGAAGATCCCCTGGGGTTTGACCTCGGAGACGCGAAATCCCTCGACTTTGCCGTCCTTTATGCTCGGCAGCAGCCGGGCGTCGGTCATGGTCTGGCCGATATTGTCCAGGGAGGCATTCAGGGCACGCTGGTCGATGACGTAGCTCCCGCTCCCCACCTGGGAGGCCATTGCCTGTCCCTGGGCGGTTGTGGAGACGGGAGCGGCGGTGCCGGCGCCTCCGGCGGCGGTCGGGGTGGCAATCCTGACCTTGGTCCCGGCGGCAAGGATCTCCACCGACTCCCTGGCCACGGAAGCCAGGGTGCCGGCACCGAAGACAGTGTCCCCAAGGCGGAATACCCTTTCCTCCTTGGAACTGTTCTTCTGGATCAGGGCATAGGTTTCACGGAATGAACCGATGACCGTTCCCAGGAGGGTATAGTCCGTCTGGGCAAAGGGGGGCTGGGCACTGCTTTTGGGGGACTGGGGGGTGAGGGGGGTGAGTTTCCCCTGGGTGGCCTTGCCGAAAAGCCCCTTCTCCAGGATCGGGCTGTAGATGGAGAGGTCCTCTGACAGCGGTGCGGCTTGCGGCTGAGCTTCCCGGCGCGCCGGCGACCGGGGGAAGAGGTGCCCCAGGCGATAGGAAGCGACATCCGAGGCGATCAGTGCCAGAAGTGCGATGATCGTGGCCGAAAGGGCAAGGTTGATGGGGGTTAAGCACCTGTTCACGGGAGGCCTTTTAGTGGATGTAATAACGAGTAAATATATTTTAAATGAAATGTGTATGCAAGCGGAATAAGAGGGATTGCTCGCCGGCTGGCTGTTCACGGAATGCCCGCCGCTTTTCTTGTCTCGGGTTGAAAATGGAGGTATAGTGGCATCCTTTCCGCAGAGACCCCACGAGGAGGAGAGATGGCCCCACAGTCCCCTGAAGCCGATCGGTCCAGGCCCGTTGTCATGCTTGCATCAGTGGAGCGCGAACTCTCCCTGCTTGTCAGGGAACTGCACGCCGAGCCCGTTGACGGACCGCATGCGCGCCGTATCTGGCGGGCGGATACCGCAACCGGCACGGTTTTCCTGGCGGTCAGCGGCATCGGCAAGGTCAATGCCGCCGTGGCCTCGACCCTGCTTCTGGAGCGGTTCTCTCCCCGGCTGATCATCAATACCGGTTGCGGCGGCGCCTACCGCGAGAGCGGCCTGCAGGTGGGAAGTCTCGCCGTGGCCACGGCCGAGGTCTACGGCGACGAAGGGGTGCTTACGGTGGACGGCTGGCACTCCCTGGAGCTCATCGGCATTCCGTCGGTGGAGCGGAAGGGAAACCGCTACAGCAACGAATTTCCACTCTCTCTGCAGACGGCCGGCAAGGTCTTCCAGTTCGCCACCTCTCTGGGGCTGCCGGTCAGGAGGGGGAAATTCATCACCGTCTCCACCTGCAGCGGCACTACCCACAGGGGTGACGAGCTGCACCGGCGATTCGGCGGCATCTGCGAGAACATGGAGGGGGCGGCGGTGGCTCATGTGGCGCTCCTCTATGATACCCCCTTCCTGGAGGTGCGCGGCATCAGCAATATGGTCGAGGACCGGGACATTTCCAAGTGGGACATACCGCTCTCCGTGGAGATGGCGCAGCGTTTTCTCTTCAAGTGCATCGAACGGGGGGTGTTATGAGCGTGATAGAGAGAGTACTTACCCTCGGTTTTTCCCCCTGCCCCAACGACACCTTCATCTTCCACGCACTGGTCAGCGGCCTGGTGAAAATCCACGGTCTGTCGTTCCGCGAGCGGCTGGAGGATGTGGAGACCCTCAACATGCTCGCCCTTGCGGGTGAACTGGACGTGACCAAGGTCTCATGCCACCTTCTCGGCCATATTCGCGGGGAGTATACCCTTCTGGCCGCCGGCGCAGCCCTGGGGCGGGGGTGCGGGCCGCTGTTGGTGAGTCGTGGCGCGGTTGAACCGACCGCCCTGCGCGGCAGGCCGGTTGCCGTTCCGGGGCGTTTCACCACTGCCGCCCTGCTGCTGCGCCTGTTCGACCCCTCCCTTGACAACCTGGTCTACCTGCCGTTCCACGAGATCATGCCCGCCGTCGTCAGGGGGGATGTGGCTGCCGGCGTGATCATCCACGAGTCGCGTTTCACCTATCCCGAGTACGGCTTGCGGAAGCTCGTCGACCTGGGGGAGTGGTGGGAGGGGGACTCCGGCCAGCCCATACCGCTTGGCGGCATCGTGGCGCGGCGCTCCCTCGGCGCGGAAACCGTGCGGGGGATCAGCGATGCCATCCGCGACAGCATCGACCATGCCCATGCCGACCCCGGGGGGGCGCGTGAATACATCCGCTCCCATGCCCAGGAGATGGGGGACGAGGTCTGTGCCGCCCACATCGGCCTGTATGTCAACGAATTTTCCCGCGACCTGGGGGAGGTGGGGCGCCAGGCGGTCAGGACGCTTCTGGATCGGGCCGAGCAGGCGGGGATAATCCCCACCGGTGAGCTGGATATCTTCGGGGTGTGAGAAGAGAGTCGCTTTAATCGTCAAAACGCTCTATGCTGGATGGAGTGGCAACAACCAGCAGCATCCAGACGCGCATGAACAGGCGGAAAAACGATGAATTCCCTTCAGGCACGACAGAACTGGATTTTCGACCTTGACGGCACCCTGACGAAGCCGGTGCACGATTTCGCCTACATCCGCAGGGAGCTGGCCATTCCGGACGGCAGCGACATCCTTGGCCATCTTGCCGTTCTTGATCCACTGGAGTCTGCCCGGCGTCATGCCCGGCTGAGCGAGATCGAGTTGGGGCTCGCCCGGGGGGCCGAAGCCGCGGACGGGGCGCTGCCGCTGGTGGAGCGCCTGGTCTCCCGCGGGTGCCGGGTGGGGATACTGACCCGCAACAGCCGGGAGATCGCCCTGCTCACCCTGCAGGCAATCGGCGCCTGCCGCCACTTCAGCGGGGGGTGCGTCATCGGCCGCGACGAAGCGCCCCCCAAACCGGATCCCGAGGGGATCTTCCGCCTCCTTGCCGACTGGGGGGCGGATGCCGACGTGACGGTGATGGTGGGGGACTATCTCTTCGATCTTCAGGCCGGTCGGGCTGCGGGGGTGGCGACACTCCATGTGGGGCGACCGGACGGTCTGCGCTGGCCGGAGTGCACCGATTTCGCCGTGAATTCCCTGGCCGAGTTGATACCGCTGTTCGCTTGACCCGGCGCGATATTGATGCTGCACCATAATATCCCATGAAACGATCTCGCAAAAAAAAGAGCCCTGCCGTCTGACGGTCAGGGCTCTTTGCGTGTACGATTGAAAGCCGGATGGGGATGCCGGGATTAACGATCCCCCTTGGATGCTTTTTTGCCGGTTGCTTTCTTGCTCGATTTGCCGCCGGACTTCTTGCCCCCCTTCTTGGAGGAGGACTTTTTCCCCTTCTTTCCTTTTTTCCCCTTTTTCCCCTTCTTGTACTTCTTGTACTTGCTCGGGTCGGGGGCCAGTTCGTCCCGTATGTTGCTCAGCAGCAGGGAGGTCTCCTCCAGGCTCGGGTCGGCGGCCTTGGCTTTTTCAAGATACTCCTTGGCCTCCTTGATGTTGCCGGTCTTCATCTTGACCCGGCCCATGGCGTTGAGCGCCTTGGCGTTGTCCTCCTTCAGCCTGATGGCCTCCTGATAGCTGGCCTCCGCGGCATCATACTTCTTCTGGAATTCGTGGACGAGACCCAGCTTGTAGTGCAGGGTGCTATCCTGCGGGTTCATGTCGACCGATTCCTTGAGCAGGGCGGTCAGCTCGTCATAGCTCTTTTTCTTCACGTAGATCGAGGTCAGGGCGTTTCTGACCTCCGTGTCGTCCTTCTTCAGGCGGAGCAGTTCGCGATACTCCTTCTCGGCCTCGTCCTGAAGGTTTCCCTTCTTGTAGAGCTGGGCCAGCTCGCGGTGGGCGTCGATATTGTCCGGATTGATCCGGACCGCTTCCCTGAATGCGGCAATTGCGTCCTTGCCGTTGTTGCTGGCAACGTATGCCCGTCCCAGCTTCATCTGCAGCGCCTGGTCATCGGGGTTGGCCTTCAGGAGGATGCGGTACTGTTCAATTGCCTGGGGGATGCTCCCCCGTTGGATATAGATGTCGCCAAGCCGGTTGCGGGCATCGACATTCTCGCCGAATTTCAAGGCCTGGCGGTATTCCACCACCGCTTCATCGTGCAGCCCCTTCTTTTCGTAAAGGGTTCCGAGATTGTAGCGCAGTTCCTGATTGTCCGCCCTGAGCACCAGGGCTTCCTTGAACGCGGCAATTGCCTCGTCATCGCGTCCGGCGGCCATCAGGGCATTGCCGAGCTTCTGGCGGAGTTCGGCGCTGTCCGGCCGGGATGCGATGTCGGCCTGGTACGCGGCAACGGCTTTTGCGTAATTTTTGGCGGCAAGGAAGTCATCCCCCTCGTTGACGGACCTGTTCCCGGCAGGCCTGATCGGCTGAAGGCCGGCAAGTATCATTTCGGAATCGGCGCTGGTCATGTCCCCTTTCTTCTGGTAGACATCGGCCTGCAGTCGATGAATCTCCTTGTCCAGGGGGGCTGCTGCCTCGGCTTTTTTCAGCTGCTCCAGGGCAAGATCATACTGGCCGGCGGAGCTGTGGATCGTGGCGAGACCGACAAGGCTTTGCCGGTCTCCCGGATTGAGGGCCAGGGCGCGGCGATATGCCTCAGCGGCTTTTTCGGACTGGCCCGATTCCTGGTACACGTGTGCCAGTCCGGCCAGCAGTCCGGCATCGGCGGGATAGCTTCTGATGGCCTCCTGATAGTGGTAGGTTGCCAGGGAATAGAGCTTGCGGTTGGTGAATACCTTGGCAAGGCCGCGGTGGTACTGGGGATCGGCGTGGGTGCGGCTTGCCTTGGTGAGCTCGATGGCCGCCTCGTCTTCCTGGCCTCTTTCGAGCTGGATCAGGCCGATTCTGCCGTTTGCCGGGGCGAAGTCCGGATCGAGACGCAGAGCGCTCCGGTAGGAGGCCAGGGCACGGTCGAGATTCCCCGCCACCTCATACCCTATTCCTGTAATATAGATCCCGGCGGCGCCATCTTCGCAGAGTTGCCTGATGGAGGACTCGGCTTCCAGGCGACTCTCCCTGCCCGTGTTGGAGGCGAGGCCGTATGCAAGCTGTTTCGCCTCCTCGCATTTTTCGGTACCGCTCTTTCCCCAGGTGAAGCCGGAGGTCAGCGCTGCCATAATCAGTAGTGATATCAGTTTTTTCATATGACTTCCTTCTGTCCGGATACGGAACAACTTGCTTTTTCGCAAGAAATGCCGGCTATCAGCGATTGAAGAGCGAAATAATACACGCTTTGATGGAAATGTTCAACGAATTACGCGTACATGCCGGTCGAAGGGGGCGTAATGACTTGACTTTCAGGGTAAAGATGGTTAAATCAACGGATTGTGCCGGACAATTGCCAGCCGGAGGAACATTATGGCGCTCCCACCAAATGATGCCGCATCCTGGATAGCCATCTTGCGCCAGCATATGGACGATATGTTCAATTATATTTTCCATATGAAGGAGCAGCGGGGTGGACATCATGAGTTTTCTCCCCAGATCGATGTGTACGAGACATCGGATCATTTCGTCGCGGAAATAGACCTGCCCGGTTTTTCGGAAAACGATTTTTCAGTCAGTCTGGTCGGTTCGGCCATCCGGGTGGAGGGGGTGAAGCGCCTGGAGAAGATTGACGCGACCATGAGCTATATCTGTCTGGAGCGTCACTTCGGCAGGTTCTGCAGAACGATTGAGATTCCGCCCCAGTTTGATTCGGACGCTGCCAAGGCAAAGTATGAGCGGGGTGTTCTCTGGATTGCCGTGCCCAGGATTGAAGGTTGAGCGCTGAAACAGGTGCATAGGTCCGGTTGCCGGTGTTTCCGTCCGGTGCCGAAGAGAGTTTAAGCAAAGGAGCAGGAAATGGAAATTGAAATGGAAGCCGTGCCGGAGACGGAAGAGCTGAAGATACCCGATCTGTTGCCGCTTTTGCCTGTCAGGGATGTGGTTGTGTATCCCTACATGATACTGCCGCTGTTCGTCGGCCGGGAGATATCCATCAATGCGGTCGACAAGGCGCTGGCGGGGGACAGGCTGATCTTCCTCGCCACCCAGAAGGATGTGGGTGAGGAGGACCCGGTCCCGGAGGCCATCTACACCGTTGGTACGGTGGCAATGATCATGCGGATGCTCAAACTTCCCGACGGTCGGGTGAAGATACTTGTCCAGGGTCTTGCCAAGGGGCGCATTCTCTCCTACGAGAGCCAGCAGCCCTGCTACGAGGTCAGGATCGAGCGGATTGTGGAGCAGCCGGCGCCGGAGGAGTCCCTGGAAACCGAGGCTCTGGTCCGGGCGGTGAAAGATCAGCTCGGCAAGATCATCTCCCTGGGGAAGGCGGTTTCCCCCGAGGTGGTGGTCATCGTCGAGAATATGCAGGATGTGGGGAGCCTGGCCGACCTGGTTTCCAGCAACATCGGTCTGCGGGTCGAGGAGGCCCAGGCGCTGCTGGAGATTTTCAACCCGGTGGAGCGTCTGAAGAAGGTGAACGAGCTCCTTGCCAAGGAGCACGAGCTCCTCAGCATGCAGGCGCGTATCCAGACCGCCGCCAAGGAGGAGATGGGGAAGAGCCAGCGGGAGTACTACCTGCGGGAACAGCTCCGGGCAATCCAGCAGGAGCTCGGGGAGACCGATGCCCGTTCCGAGGAGATTGCCGAGATCAGGAAGGCGATCGAGCATGCCCGCATGCCGAAGAACATCGAGAAGGAGGCGTTGAAGCAGCTGGGGCGTCTGGAGCAGATGCACCCGGATGCGGCCGAATCGGGGATGCTCAGGACGTTTCTCGACTGGATGGTGGAGATCCCCTGGAGCAAGTCGACCCGCGACTCACTCGACATCAGGAAGGCCCAGGCGGTGCTCGACGAGGACCACTACTGCCTGGAGAAGATCAAGGAGCGGATCCTTGAATTCCTGGCGGTGCGAAAGCTGCGCAAGAAGATGAAGGGGCCGATCCTCTGTTTCGTCGGCCCTCCGGGAGTGGGCAAGACCTCCCTCGGCAAGTCGATTGCGCGGGCCATGGGGCGCAAGTTCGTCCGGATGTCCCTCGGCGGCATGCGGGACGAGGCGGAGATCCGCGGGCATCGCCGCACCTACGTGGGGGCACTGCCCGGCCGGATCATCCAGGGTCTGAAACAGGCGGGCACGAACAACCCGGTCTTCATGCTGGACGAACTGGACAAGCTGGGGTCAGATTTCCGCGGCGACCCGTCTTCGGCCCTGCTGGAGGTGCTCGATCCGGAGCAGAATCACATGTTCTCCGATCATTACATCAATCTCCCCTTCAATCTCTCCAATGTCATGTTCATTGCCACGGCGAACCAGATTGATACGATCCCCGGGCCCCTGCTGGACCGGATGGAGGTGATCACCCTCTCCGGCTATACCGAGGAGGAGAAGCTGGAGATTGCCAAACGCTACCTGGTCCCCCGTCAGACGAGGGAGAACGGCATAACCGACAAGCTTATCGCCTTCACCGACGAGGCGATCAAGGGTATCATCGCCAGCTACACCAGGGAGGCGGGGCTGCGTAATCTCGAGCGGGAAATCGGCAGCGTCTGCCGCAAGGTAGCCCGCCAGGTCGCCGAAGGGGACAAACGGCGGTTCATGATCAATGCAGCAAATGTGAGCAAATACCTGGGTCCCCCCCGGTTTCTCCGCGAAGCGGAGCTGGAGCGGAACGAGATCGGCCTGGTCACCGGCCTTGCCTGGACCCCGGTCGGCGGCGAGACCCTCCACGTGGAGGCAACCATCATGAGCGGCAAGGGGGGGCTCACCCTGACCGGACACCTGGGGGATGTCATGAAGGAGTCGGTGCAGGCCGCCCTCTCCTGGATACGCTCCAGAGGGAAGGAGCTGCAGCTTGCCGATGACCTGTTCCAGAACGTGGAGATCCATGTCCACGTGCCGGCCGGTGCCATCCCCAAGGATGGCCCGTCTGCCGGAATCACCATGGCCACGGCCCTCGTCTCCTCCCTGACCAGGACGCCGGTGCGCAAGGATGTGGCCATGACCGGCGAGATTACCCTGCGGGGGAAGGTCCTCCCGATCGGCGGCCTGAAGGAGAAGATCCTGGCTGCCATCAGGGCCGGAATCAAGACGGTGATCATCCCCTCCCAGAACGAGAAGGATCTTGCGGACATACCCAAGGTGATCCTGAAAAAGGTGCAGATCATTCCGGTTACCGAGGTCGAGGAGGTTCTGAAAATCGCCCTGGTGGGGTTCCCGATGACGCTGCCTGCCGGCGATGAGCCGGTTCGGAAGGGGAAGAAATCATCCGCCGGCAAAGCACTCGTCACTTCCCGTAAAGGGATTGAGGCGTGAACCTTGCCGATCTGGGCGAATTCGGCTTCATCGGCACCATTGCCGCCAAGGCGGTCAGGCATCCCGGCGTAAGCATCGGCATCGGCGACGATTGCGCCGCCACGGTGCCGACACCCGGGATGACCCTGCTGACAACCGCCGATCTGCTGGCCGAGGGGGTTCACTTCGATCTGAACTGGAGCGATCCCCATACCCTCGGAAGGAAAAGTCTGGCGGTAAATCTCTCCGACATCGCGGCAATGGGGGGTATCCCCCGCTACGCCCTCCTCTCCCTGGCAGTTCCGGCGGATCTCCCCCTGGAGTTTCTCGACCGGTTCATGACCGGTTTTCTCGGGCAGGCCGAGCGGTTCGGCGTCTCCCTGATCGGTGGCGACACATCCGCATCACGGGGGGGGCTGTTCATCAACGTCACCCTGATGGGAGAGCAGTTCCCTCAGCTGATCGTTACCCGTTCAGGGGCGAAACCGGGGGACCTGATCTGCGTCAGCGGCACCCTGGGGGATTCCGCCCTCGGCCTTGAACTG
>Ga0073934_10008584_pt1 | contig 13563 bp, 13 predicted proteins | sample LarsenN4metaG_FD_76834 | JGI IMG/M metagenome (GOLD analysis project Ga0073934, IMG submission 76834) | Hot spring sediment bacterial and archeal communities from British Columbia, Canada, to study Microbial Dark Matter (Phase II) - Larsen... ...
AAGCAGCGGAATAAATTCCGCACTCCACGATTACCCGGTTATTTTCTTAATGCTCACTACTCATTCCCTATCAACCCAGCCGCCTTATAGATGGCCAGAACTGTGGCCAGGCTGCGCCAGCCTTCGGCGCCATCGACGGCGGGCGCTCGATCCTCCCGAATAGCCTCGATAAAATCCCGCACGATGGCGATATGGCCCGTCGGCGCAATCCCGCGCGGATCGCCGCCGGCGCCGGCCCCGGCCGTTTGCCCCACTTCCGGCGGCTCAACCGTCGCTTTAGCCGGGTCGGCTAACTGCCAGCGCATGACGGTCTCCCCTTCGATTTGAATCCCGCCATTGGAGCCGTAAAGCTCCAGGCGGTGGGGAAAGCCGGGCGCGGCGGTGGTGGTGGCGGTCAGGGTCGCCAGCCCGCCGTTGGCAAAGCGCAGCGTGGCCGCTAAGATATCCTCAACCTCGATCTGGTGGTTGAGCGTCCCGCCGTAGGCTTTGACTTCGGTCGGGTTGCCCATCATCCAGATCAGCAGATCGACGATATGGATACCCTGGTTCATCAACCCGCCGCCCCCATCCAGGGCCCAGGTTCCGCGCCACTCGGCCTGGTCGTAATAGGCCTGGGGCCGGTAGTAAGGCATGGTCACCACGGCCAGAGTCAAGTCGCCCAGGTCGCCCCCTTGAACAGCGGCCCGGACCCGTTGAAAGAGCGGCTCCATCCGGCGCTGGAGCACTACCCCCAGCTTAATCCCGGCCTGGGCGCAGCGATCGATCATGGTCTCGGCGTTGGCCAGGCTCAGGGCCATGGGCTTTTCAACCAACACGTGTTTGCCGGCCTGGGCGGCGGCCATGGCCTGGGCGGCGTGCTGCCCGCTGGGGGTACAGATACAGACGACATCGACATCGGGCCGGGCCAGCAGCTCCGCCTGGCTGAGACAGGGAACCCCAAATTTGGCGCTGATTTCGGCAAAGCGCTCAGGCTTGTAGTGGCCCACGGCGACCAGGCGCGCCCCCAACGCCTGGTTGGCCTCGATCGCCTGGCGGTGATAATCGGCGACCATGCCGGTCCCTAAAATCGCAAAGCCTATCGTTTCGGAAGCGGCCATGCTCAAGCCCCGGTCAGCTCCACCGAGATGCCGTCGGTCGCCGTCTTATCCAAAAACATGGCCCGTTTGCCCTGGGTGCCCTGGTGGGGCTTGGCCTGGGCCGGAGGCAGGCCCATCTGCTCGACCTGGTCAAAGGCCGCCCCAACGTCATCAACCTTTAAGCAGAAATGGTGCAGCCCCGGCCCGTTCTCCTTGAGCCAGGCCCGCAACGGATGATCGTCGCCCAGTGGCTCGACCAGTTGTAGGTGAGTGTTGCCCAAATCGAGGTGGGTCAGCCGGACGGTGTTGTTGTTGACAACCTCGCTGTACAGCACCGGGAAGCCAAATTTATCCCGCCAGGTCTTCAGCGCTTCCTCCGTATCAGGCACGACAATGGCTAAGTGATCTAAACCTTTAAACATTATGATCTCCTCTTTAATTTTTTGGTAATTGGTTATTGGTAATTGGTAATTGATCCAATCTCCAATTACCAATTACGACTTACTTTGCAAACTGCGGCAGATAAGCCCGGTTCGTTTCCAACAGATCGTCGAGAACGGCCTGGATGCCATCCGCCGCCGGGCCGAGCGGGTGGGCCAGGAGGGCCTGGTAGGCCGCATCCCGGTCGCCGTGAACGGCCGCCTCAACCGTGAGCAGTTCGTACGCTTTGACCTCAGCCAGCAGTCCAAAGCAGACCGGCGGCAGCGGCTCGGCCGGCAGCGGCTGGATACCCTTCCGGTCGACCCGGCAGGGCATTTCCAATACCCAATCCTCCGGCCAGCCCGGAACGGTTCCGGCCTGGCGGGCATTGACGGTGTGGGTCTCGCCCAGGTCGTTATAGTGGGCGTTGAGCAGTTGGGTGGCGACGGTCGAATAGTAGGCCCCGCCCCGCTTCATCAGGCCGGCCGGCGGCTCGGTCCGGTCAAGCTCGGCATACTGGCGCAGCAAATCGGCCTCGATGCTCATGACCTGCTCGGCCCGGGATGGCGGCCATTTTTGCTGCTCGGCCAGTTTTCGGTCCGTATAGTAGAAATATTGCAAATAGCTGTTGGGGATCATTCCCAGTGCTTCCAGCGTCCGAACATCCCAGGTGGGATGGCTCTTGCCTCTCTGTTCGGCCAGGTAAGCCTCAAAGATATCGGGCCACATCTCCCGATCTTCGACCTTAAGGCCGCGATACCAGGATAGATGGTTCAACCCCAACCCGTCGAGTTCGGCCTGTTCCGGCCCGATCTTGCGGCCCTGGCGCTGTTCAAGCCCCTCCAGCAGCCTGATCTTGGTCGTAATCGGCCCGTTGCAGACCCCCACCGCCGGCACGCCGGGGGCGTAACGGTTAAGGGCTTCGGTGACCAGGCCGGCTGGGTTGGTAAAGTTGACCAGCAGCGCGCCCGGCGCTAACGCCTGCATATCCTGGGCGATCTTGAGAATCACCGGGATGGTTCGCAGCGCTTTGGCCATGCCGCCCACGCCGGTCGTTTCCTGGCCGATCAAGCCGTGGCGCTGGCCCAGGTACTCATCGCCACGCCGCGCCGCCATCCCGCCGACGCGTAGTTGAGTCGTGACATAATTGGCCCCCCGGACCGCCTCGCGCTGGTCGGTGGTCAGATGCACGCTGAAAGGCGCGCCTTTCACCGCCACCATGCGCTGGGCGAAGCGGCCAACGATATCCAGCCGCTCCTGGGAGAGATCCATCAACCACAACTCCCGGAGCGGGAAGTGGCCGATCCGTTCCAGGAAGCCATTCACCAATTCAGGGGTATAGCTGGACCCCCCGCCAATAACGGCGACTTTCATAGGATTTGCCTCCATTCGTTAGGCTAAAACATATACCAATTTTGCACTACTTATCAAAGCTTTGTGTTTGCTAGCCCCACTGCTGCTGCCTCATCAAGCAGGAGATGCGGCTGCTGACAGCGAAAAATCACGCTGGCCGGCCAATCGGGCGTAAAATCTTTGCTGGCTGCCAGGCGGCGCACGGCCGCTTGCTTATGCGCCCCGTGGATGACCAGGATTACCTGGCGGGATAAACCGGCAATCGTCCCTAAACCTACGGAGACGCCGTGGCCGGGCACTTCGGCCAGCGTTTTGAATTCGGGAAAGGTTTTCAGGTTATCCTGGCGGGTCGTCTCGGCCAGGGGAATAATCCGGGTCCGGCTTGATAATTCAGTGCCCGGCGGATTAAAGGCGACGTGGCCATCGGACGCGCCGGAGGCGATCAAGAAAACGTCGATCCCGCCGGCGGCTTTGAGCTTATCATCATAAGCCGCCGGGTTGGCCGGGTCGGGAAACCAGACATTTTCCCGGCGGATTTGTTTCTCTTTGGATAGGCCGGCTTTGAGCACCTGCCAGATATCTTCCCAGGCAAAGCGGCGGCAGCTATAGTGGGCCTCGGCCGGGCAGTGGGCAAAGCCATGGGCCGCAGGTAAGACGTAATCATCCATCATCACAATAACCAGGTGCGACAGGTCTGCGCCCACTTGTTTGGCCTGCTCGCCCAGGGCCTGGTAAGTGGTCTGGAGGCTTCTGCCGCCGGGACAGCCTAACAAAAAGGGCCGCCCGGCTGCCCTGGCGGAGTTGATTTTTGTCAGAAGCTCGGCGGCCAGGGCCTGGCCCAGCGCCGCCGGCGTTTCATAAATCGAGACAGGCACGGGGCGACCCGGCCCGCCGAGCGTTGAATGTCGCATAAGTAGCTCCAAAACCCAATCTCCGGAGTCGAGGCTTTAGCCGGTTAGAGGCGGGTCAAGTCACGCAACCGGCTAAAGCCTCGACTCCAACGATCAGGGGCTATATTTCACATTAGTTCTCCGAATCCTGTCACGCCGCCCACGGCAGCCAGGGCCGGTTGGCTGCCAGCAGCTCATCTAACAGCGGCCTGGCCACCTCCCAGCCCGGCGTCAGCGGGTGGGCCATCAGGGCCTGCATGGCGACGCGCCGGCTGCCTTCGACGGCGGCCTGCACGGTCAGGCTCTCGTAGGCTTTGACGGCCTGGATCAAGCCCCGCACCGGCAGCGGGATGGCCCCGATGCGAATCGCGTGCGCGCCCAGGCGGTCGACCAGGCAGGCCACCTCGACCGAGGCGTCGGCGGGCAGGTCATCAAGCGCGCCCCGGTTGAGGGTCTGGATGTACTGGCGGTCGCCGCTGTTGCCGGCAATGGCCCGCATGGCCGCAAAAGCCACCTCGGCATAACCGCCGCCGCCGCGCTGGGCCAGCAGGGCTGGCTTTTCGGCCAGGCTGGGGTCGGCATACTGCCTGAATAGCTCGCGCTCGATGGCTTTGACCTGTTCGCCCCGCGTCTGGCGGCCCGGCTGTTGGGCCTCTGCCACAACCTGGCCATGGTGATAGAAATAGCGCAGGTAGCTGGCCGGAATCGCGCCCAGCGCCCGCAGCCAGTCGGGGTCGATGTTCCAGTGGCCGGCGACCGCCTCAACCGCCTGGCCGGTGGCATCCCGGCCATCGACCCAAACTCGCGTGGCAAAGCTCAGGTGGTTCAGACCCAGCCACTCGACATTAGCCCGCTCCGGTTCAACCTTCATTAGCCTCAAGATTTGCCTGATCCACATCTTTGGGCCGCTGCACAGCCCCATAAAGTGGACCTGGCTGTGCTTGCCCAACGCCTCGGCAATGATCCCGCTGGGGTTGGTATAGTTGATCAGCCAGGCTTCCGGGCAGACGGCAGCCATATCATTGGCCAGATCGAGCATGACCGGAATCGTCCGCAGCGCCTTCATCATGCCGCCCGGCCCGGTCGTCTCCTGCCCTATAATGTTGTACTTCAGCGGGATGTGCTCATCCTGAATCCGGGCCTCCACGCCGCCGACCCGGATCAGGCAGTTGACAAAGGTGGCCTCTTCCAGTGCGGCCTTGCGCTCGGTCGTGGCCGTGACCTCGACCGGCAGGTTAGCTTTCGCGATCATGCGCCGGCTAAGGCCGGCCAGGATATCCAGGCGGCGTTCGTCAATATCCATCAAGGCGAGCCGGTTAAAAGGCAGAGACTGGTAATGGTCGATCAGCCCTTGAACCAGTTCCGGCGTGTAGGAGCTGCCGGCGCCGATAATCGTTAATTTCATCGCGGCTCAATCTCTTTCGATGGTGCTAAAAAATTCCGGGCCGGGCGCCGTCCGGACCAGGTTCTGAACCATCTCGTCGGTTACGGCCAGGCCCAGGGCATCATAGGCCAGCAGGATGCTGCCCAGCGCCGGCTCGAGTTGGGGCCGGACGATCCTCGCCTGGGGCGCGACCCGGTGAACGGCCTGGGCGATGGTATCGATCAAGAGCGGCCCCCGGCCTTTAAAAACGCTGCCGGCCAGAACCACGTCAAAGGCCAGGTGCTGCATCTTAAAGCGGCGGATCGCCGCCGTGGCATATTCAGCCAGGGCTAAGCCCTGCTTGACAATCAGCTCGGCGGCCACCTCATCGCCTTGGTAGGCCGCTTCAAAAACCAGGGGGCAGAGCAACAGAAGCTGGTCGCGGTGCAGCTCGCCGGCGATCATCCTCTTGAGCAGAGCTTCGGCGCTGGCATAGTTGAGCTTATCGAGCACCAACCCGGCCAGCGCCGTCGGCGCGCCCCGGCCATCCTCGGCCCGCAGGACGGCATCGATCGCATCCCGGCCCATATCTCTGGCGCCGCCGTAACGGACATAATAACCGTAACACCATTCGGTCCCATCGGGGGTAATGATCGCCGTGTTGGAGCCTGTCCCGGCGGTGACGACGACGCCATAGGTCTGGCGGGTGCTGGCCCGCCAGCCGGCCAAGGCATCGTTTTTTACGACCACCCGTTGGGCAATTCCGCTTTGGGCCAACACCCGCTCGCGGCGCTCGTAATCTTCCGGCCAGTCCGCCCCGGCCAGCGCAAACGCCCCCAGCCTGACCTGGCTGCCAAGTACGCTGGCCCGGTCCAGCGCCGCCTGGACGGTATCGACCACGACCCGCATCGGGATTTCAACATCAGGCCGGGTCCAGTTGCTGTTCCCGCCCCGGCTCGCGCCCAGAATATGCCCCGCTTCATCGGCCACTAGCGCAATCGTTTTTGTCGTGCCGCCGTCAACTCCGACGACGAATGAAGCCATAAGTTACTTCTCCTTCGAGGATTTGGATATACCTGTTTCGGTTAACCAAAAAGTTGTTCCTTTTGAAAATGAATGATATGGGGTACGAAGAATAATTCATTTAAGCGGGGTAGATTACCACAGCTATTTCATCAAATTCGGCCCAGGCAGCTAAAAAGCTATCCCATAAAACCTCTTGTGGAGCTTCAGGCATGGCTGGATCGTTAAGATAGACATGAGTGTCATCAAAACCAACTACGACAACCACATGTGATGTGGAACTGTCCCAGTAATCTAGCATAGCCGTCCAGACACGGGCTATCACCGGTTTGCCAGTAGTTAAATAAGTTTTCAAATCTTCCAGGGTGAGTGAACCAAGTTCGACTTGATAACCTAACTGAGTTAAGCGCCCAACATGACTGATAGGTGTACCGAAAGTTTTTGTTCCCAGGATTCTCGCTATTTTTGTTTCCGAAATGTTTTGCTGCCAATAAGCCAGAATCATCTGAACACAAACAGGCAAGCACATTCCATCTTGGGATTGTTCAAAGTGCGGTACTGACAGCAAGACGCTGGGCATTTTGTTCTAGTTCGCTGATCGTTTGATCGGTAATATTCAAATCACCTGTTTCAACGTCGACATCAATCACTCCTACATTGCCAACCCGACCCAAAGAACGTGAGGCCAGGACAACTGGCACCCGCCAATAGACACCGTTCTCTCGCAGTACAAGGTCTGGCGCTTCGCCATAAAGTAAATCGGCAATCTCATTGCCTACAAAGACACTAACCCGGCGGCGGGCCATTTCTGGAGTTACTTGAATGTTTGCCGTTAACTTAACATCTATAGCAAATAAACCTCTATCAGGAGGAGTAACGGTTTCTAACATTATGGCCATATTACTTACCTCTGTGGCATCATCCTCATTTCAAAGCACCTATATTTCGAGATTAGCATATCCTATGATATGCCAGATGTCAATTAAATCTACAACTCACAAGCATTTACCACTAATCTTAGAAGGCCACTATCATTCTCTTCGTGCTTTTGATACAGACCCGGACTCTGCACGACCACCAGATCAAGGCCGGGGCAGACCCAGATAAGCTGGCTACCTGCGCCCGAGGCAGCGTAGGAATCGCGCGGCAGGTTGGGCCAGAGCCGGCCATGATCATTGGTCCAGAAAGCATAACCATACTGCCACTGTTCCGGCGGGCAGTTGGCGCGGATGGCCGGCGCGGTTTGGGTGGCCTCCCGCAGCCAGGTTTCCGGGATAAGCTGTTGATCCTGCCAGCGGCCCCAATTCCGCCATAACCAGCCCAGCCGGGCCATATCCAGCGCCGTGGCCTGAACCCCATCGTAATAGCCAAAAATATTGATCCGGGCTTGAGGGGGCAGTTCAAAATTGGCCAGATAATAGCCCCAGCTTGCGCCAATAGGAATGCGTAAATGTTTTTCGATGAGTGGTTTAAGACCGGGCGAGCCTTCAGGATCGTTGATATCATAAAGGCCGTAGCTCTTGGCGATAGCGTGGGTCAGGATATTCATGCCGTAAGTCTGGTAATTAAAGACCCGGCCCGGTTCCTCGCCGGGCTTCATATAGCCGGACGTATTGGAGATAAGCTGGCGGAAGGTGATGGCCCGATCCTTTTCAAAGGCGTAGCGGCCCGGTTTGGGCCCCGCCCCCTTCGGTACCTTCATGGCCTCGGGGTAGCAGTCGATAATTTTGGCGTCGGCCGAGGCGATTTTTCCTTCTTGAATGGCAATGGCCAGGATCGAGGAAAAGATGGACTTGGTGGCCGAAGCCAGCCGGAGCTGGTCAGCCCGGCCAACCCCGTGATTCCATTCGGCCACCAGCCGCCCGCCCCGAACGATAACCACCCGGTAGCGCCGGTCGCCCGCGTTAGCGTCAAGCCAATCCTTGATCGTTTCGAGCTTGCCAGGATCAAAACCGGCTTCGCCTGGCGAAACCTGTTCCCAGGCCGCGCCGGGATAAACTGTTTCCGTCATGAGTTAACTCCCTCAATTTCTCTACGCAGCTATGGCCAAAACCAGATTGGGATTCAGGAAACAGGGTGGTACAATGGCCGGGATGTTGGACAGCGGCAGCACCTCTTCCGGCAGCTCAATGCCCAGGACGCCGGCCATAAACTCCCGCCGCTTCTGGCAGCGGGCGAAACAGTCCGGAAATTGCGCTTGCAGCCGGCGGCGCAAATCCTCATCGGCTAGCACCACCCCATCCTCCATCCGGGTCGAAAAATAAGTTTTGGAAGATGGGATCACGTCAACCTGGATGGCCATACCGGAATGAAGAGGGATGGTCGAACCGAGATAGATAGGTGAGCTGACCCATTCATCCAGGTGGATCAGGTGGCCGGGGTTGAGAAAGATGCCAAATTTGGCAAAGGGCAGCTTGTCATTGACCAGTTGGGCCAGGCTGTGGCCGGTCGCGCCGATCTTTAACAGGCCGAACCATTCGCTCATCACCTCAAAATAGGGCCCGGCAAAGTTTTCGACATAATCCTGGGCCTCAACCGGCAAATCCTGGGCCGAAGCGGCGACCCAGCCGGCCCGGCAGCTATTGCTGCCCCAATAGCAGATATTGGTCGAGAGCGGATCGCCCCGGCGCACCACCGCGCCGACCGGGCCGGTTAAGCCTCGCTCTCGATTGTCGCCCGTGGCCAGGGTCATATGGCAGCCGAGCGGCTCCCCATTATATTGGGCTAGCGTGGCCAGTTCGTAATCGATCATTCCATCCCGCAGGCCAAACAGCATCCGCTTCATCCCATCCGAGGCGAGCATGTTGGTAAACTCAAAATAGGCAATTTCGGTGGGCGAGCAAAAGGTTCTTAAGCCATAATTGGGATGCATGAGTAGGTCGGTCGCATTGACCACCTGTTCCCGGCCCGCCAGCTCCCGCAGGGTATCGACCAGGTAGGCCGGCAGTTCGAGCGCATGGCGGCCACTAGGATGTTCGGCCTCGCTAAAATATTTCCAGCCAATGCAGCCAACGGTTGTCCCCTGATCGATCCCTTCCGAAGCAAAGATATCCTTGATCAGCCGGCTCTGGCTGCGCGGTTGATCGAGCAAGGAAAAGGGTTGAAATCGCTCGTGCCGGAGCTTGCCGGCGACATAGAGCGGACTGATCGTCAGATAACCTTCACACTCATTGCCCACCACCAGCAGCGGCTCACCCTGGCCGGCCATAATCAATAAGGCTTCCTCAAAACGGGGGTCAAAACCGGTCAGGTAAGCCAAGTTGGCAAAATGCTCCCGGTCGCCGTAAACCACCAGGTGGCTCAGGTTACGCCGGGCCATGGCTGACCGCATCGCCGCTAACCTGGCTTCAAACTCTGCCAGGCCGGGGCGGGGCGGCGCTGAAGGGCCTGGGCCAAAATCGGGCCACTCAATTTCAATCAAGCGATGTTTTGCCATACCTTAACTCTCCTTTCGCTCAATTCCCTAAACAATGCCGGCGACGGCCAGAACCCGCTCCATCCGCTCGACCGCCATGTCCGGGTCGCGCCAAAGCCCGGCCCGGTCGGCCAGCCGAAACAGCTCGGCCAGATGGACTACAGAACGGGCGCTTTCCTGCCCGCCGACCATGCGGAAGTGAGCCTGGCGCCCATTGAGGTAAGCCATAAAGACGATGCCGGTTTTATAAAAATAGGTCGGCTTCTGGAAGATATGCCGGGATAGGGGCACGGTTGGGGCAAAGATCGCTTCGTAGCGATCAAGATCACCCGCGTCCAGGGCCTGAAGCGCAGCCGAGGCCGCCGGGGCAATGGCGTCAAAGATACCCAAAAGGGCATGGCTATAGCCCTGCTCGTCGCCCCGGATCAATTGAGGATAATCAAAATCATCCCCGGTATACATCTTGACCCCGGCCGGCAGGCGGCGGCGCATCACAATTTCACGCTGATGGTCGAGCAGCGAAATCTTGATGCCGTCGATCTTGGACGCATGTTCGGCGATGATATCAAGACAACTCTCCATCGCCCGGTCAAGATCGGTCGAGCCCCAGTAGCCGGCCAGGGCCGGATCAAACATATCGCCCAGCCAGTGAATCAGAACCGGCTGGGCAACCTGGCCTAAAATACGGCTGTAGACATAGGCATAATCATCAGGTCCCTGGGCGCATGCCGCCAGCGCCCGGCTGGCCATCAGAATAATCTGGCCCCCTTGGCCCTCCACAAAAGCGCATTGTTCCTCATAAGCGGCCACAACATCATCGAGCGTCACATCGCGATAAGAGGTTAAATGATCGGTACCGGCCCCACAGGCGATCTTTCCGCCGGCGCTGCGCGCTTCGGCCACCGAACGGCGGATCAATTCTTGGGTCGTTTTCCAATCAAGTCCCATCCCGCGTTGGGCGGTATCCATCGCCTCGGCCACGGCTAAACCCAGAGACCAGAGATAACGCCGGTAGGCCAGGGTTGTTTCCCAATCCAGGCGCGTCTCCAAGGTAGGGTTGATATTGGCCAGGGGGTCAGCAACAACATGGGCCGCAGCGTAGGCAACCCGGCTTTGAATAGGTCCTGTTGGCGGGATAAAATTGCGCAGTTCACCCAACCGGTACGGTTGTAAAGTGCCATCAGCCTGAGGAAGTAGTAATTCTCGTGGCATCTCTAACTCCCTGTTATGGAACCTATTGTTACATTATGGGCGTATGGAGTCGAGCCTTTAGGCGGGGGACCGGCTAAAGCCTCGACTCCATCCCCGGCTGTTAATTCCGGCACGTCCAGCCAACATCGTTTCCGCCAGGCCTCCAGGCCAAGCTCGGCCAACTGGACACCTTTGGCCCCTTCCAGCAGCGTCCAGGGGAACGGCGTCCCGGTAACCACATGCTTTAGGAACAGTTCCCACTGAACCTTAAAGGCATTGTCATAAAGCTGGTTTGGCGGCACCCGCCGCCAATCGGCGTAATAATCGATCGGGCTATCCACATCGGGGTTCCACACCGGCTTAGGCGTAAAGGAGTCGTGCTGAACGACACATTCCCTCAGGCCGGCCACTGCGCTGCCCTGGCTGCCATCCACCTGCAAGGTCAGCAAATCGTCCCGCCGGACCCGAACGGCCCAGGAAGAGTTAAAGTGGCAGATCACGCCGTTCTTCAACTCAAAGGTGGCATAGGCCGCGTCGTCGGCGGTACAGGGGTAGATGTTGCCGGCCTCGTCGACCCGTTCGCCAATATGGGTTGCGCCAATGCAGGAGAGAGATTTGATGGGTCCAAAGAGATTATCGATGACATAGCGCCAGTGGGCGAACATGTCCAGGATGATGCCGCCGCCTTCCTCTTTCTTGTAGTTCCAGGAGGGGCGCTGGGTCGGCTGGCTCTTGCCGTCAAAGACCCAATAGCCAAACTCGCCCCGGACCGATAAAATCCGGCCAAAGAAGCCGGTATCGATCAGGTATTTAAGTTTCCGAAGGCCGGGCAGAAACAGTTTATCTTGAACCACCCCATTTTTGAGGCCGGCCTCCCTGGCTTCCTGATATAAAGTTAGCGCTTCTGATAGGGTGGCGGCCGCCGGCTTTTCGCAATAAATCGCTTTTTTCGCCTTGATCGCCTGGCGAACCGCCTCAAACCTTAAGCTGGTCAATTGGGTATCAAAATAGATGTGGTTGTAAGGATCGGATAAACAGGTATCCAGATCGGTCGTATAGCGGCGCAGCCCATGCTCGGCGGCAATCTCTTTGAGCCTATTTTCGTTCCGGCCCATCAAAATAGGATCGGGGATAATCCGTTCATCATCGCTCAGCTTGACGCCCCCCTGCTTGATAATAGCCATAATCGAGCGAGCCAGGTGTTGGTTGCGCCCCATCCGGCCGGTTACCCCGTTGATAATCACCCCAATTTTATGTTCTTTCATGCGCCTGTCTCTCCCATAATTGTTTAAGTGTGATGTAGATAAGCTTCTTTTATCTCTTGTAAAAAGAGCAACTGATCCCTGGCCCAATATCTGTTTGAAAAAATCTCCACCTCATGAAAGCCGTCAAAACCGGCCTCCTCCACCCAGCCTCGAATGGTGGCAATAGGGATGCAGCCTTCACCCATCAGCCCGCGATCATTGAGCAAATCTTCGGTCGGCGTTTTCCAATCGCAAACATGAAAAGCAAAAATGCGGTTGGCCCGGCCGCAGCGGCCGATCTCCCCTTCCAAATCCGGATCCCACCAGAGATGGTAAACGTCTACAATAACCCCAACCGTAGGCGAATCGATCTGATCACACATATCGTTGGCCTGTTTGAGCGTGTTAATAGCCGAACGATTGTCGGCGTACATGGGGTGGAGCGGCTCGATCCCTAACTTGACCTCACAACTTTTGGCATAGGCCATGACCGCCGCAATGCCTTCTTCGATCTGTTGGCGCGATGCAACCAAGGATTGTCCCGGCGCCGCCCCACAAACGAGGACGATCAGGGGAGCGCCCAGTTCGGCGGCCTCATCGATGGCCTTTAGATTGTCGTCAATCGCCGCCTGCCGGGCCGCTTGATCGAGCGCCGGAAAAAATCCGCCGCGGCATAAAGAGACAACCGTTAACCCGGCATCTTCAATCCTGCGGCGAACTTTGGCAATATTGCGCCCTTCAAGCGCCTGCCGCCAGACGGTAATTCCTTTTGCGCCAATTGAGCTGTACTGTTTGATCGCTTCCTCAATAGGCCAGGGCTGGGTAGTAATGGTATGGATACAAAGCTTGCTGGTATCTTGTAGTGGCATAGGCATTGGGCAGTTCTTACCCTTTGTCTCGTAAATTTCCCAACTGTTTGGCTTGAACCTGGGCCTGCAGGGCCAGTTCACAGGCCAAAAAGCAGTGGGCTTGGCTCATCGCGGTTTCAGTCCGGTGAATAATATCATGAAGGAGCTGGCGGCCGTAAGGTAAGTCGCTCCCATTAGCGTCAATATAACGGGTCTCCTTTTGATCCACGATAAAAAGGTGGTTGCCCCCTGGCCGGCCGGCAATATCACAATTTTTACGAATCTCGATATAGCCGTCAGTACCAAGGATCGTCAGGCGGCCATCCCCCCAGGTGTTCAACCCTTCCGGGGTAAACCAATCGACGCGAATATAGCCAACGCCGCCATTTCCGCGCAGCGTCATATCCCCAAAATCTTCCAGGCCCGGGTATTGCGGATGGTGAAAATTCGCCACCTGCGAAGCGACAACTTCGGCCTGGGTAGAGCCGGTAAAGAAAAGAAACTGGTCAACCTGGTGTGAGGCAATATCGGTCAGGATGCCGCCATATCGATCCCGCTGAAAGAACCAGGCCGGCCGCTGGGCCGGCCTCATCCGGTGGGGACCCAAACCAATTGTCTGGATTACCTGGCCAATCGCTCCAGCTTTCACCAGTTCACCGGCCCGGACCGTGGCTGCGTTTTCAAAGCGCTCGCTAAAACAGACCGAAAAGATGCGGCCCGTTTCAGCTTGTACCCGGCGC
>Ga0073934_10008585_pt1 | contig 13562 bp, 11 predicted proteins | sample LarsenN4metaG_FD_76834 | JGI IMG/M metagenome (GOLD analysis project Ga0073934, IMG submission 76834) | Hot spring sediment bacterial and archeal communities from British Columbia, Canada, to study Microbial Dark Matter (Phase II) - Larsen... ...
GAACTTGGGGACCGTCATCGAGGTCGGCATCGGACTGCTTGTGGCGGACATTTGCGTTCCCGATCTCGCGGCGGGTGGAAATTCAGACGGTCGGGTTGACGACCTGGTTCGCCGCCGAACAACCATCAGTTTATCCGGGCCGCGGTCGAATTCGCGATGAAGCCGGATGATTCTCCACTTCGAGGCGCGAGTCAGCGGTTGGGAAGGACGAGGAACGCTGACCCTCTCTGATTTTCACTGATGGATTTTCTTGATCAGTGAGGATCACCGCCAATCAGTGTTCCGCAGACCTCTCTTTCTGGGGTCCAACCGTTGCAGGCAAGGCTTTGGTTTTGGCCGAGCTGTTGCAGAATTGCACGCCAGAACGCAGCAGGTGCGGCAAATTGCAGCGCCCGGTATCGCGTAGTGATCGCATCGCCGGCGACCAATGCGTAGTCACAACATATTTTTCTATAATCACTTATGCGCTTTAGTGGAAATGCTGATACGATTGGCGCGGGAACTGCAACCTCTCGCTTTCGCCTTGGCGGCAGGCGTTGGCCCGCACTTGCTACCTGGGCAATCACGAAGGCGTTCCGAGTCGCAAGATTCGGAACGCCTTCTGTGTTTTCCATCGGTTCGCCGGGAAGCCGAGGGGTTGCAACCTCTCGGCGTCTGTGAGGCTTGCGGTTTCGCGCCCGGCACTGAATAGTCGTCGGCCATGAATCCCTCCGACCGCCCGACTTCGGTCCGCTGGTGGGTACTCGGCGTCACCACGCTGGCGTCGGTGCTGTTATATCTGGATCGCGTCTGCATCGGCTTTGTCGCTAAATCGATCGAGGTCGACTTCGACGCCGTGGCTTGGGACGGCATTTTTCAGGCGATCTTTTTCTACCCCTACGCGTTGTGCCAGGTGCCCGCGGGGATGCTGAGCGCCCGGTTCGGCATCCGCCGGATGCTAGTGATCTATATCCTCAGTTGGTCGTTGCTGACCGCCGTGCTGGGACTGGCCAACGGCCTGTGGATGCTGCTGTTGTTCCGGCTTGGATTCGGCATGGCCCAGGCAGGGGCTTATCCGTGTGCCGCACGGGCCGTCCGCGATTGGATGCCGCTGCATTGGCGCGGCACGGCGAGTTCGATTGTGGCATTCGGCGGCCGAGCGGGAGGCTCGATCGCGCCCGCCCTGACTGCTCAACTGATGCTGTTTTTCGCGCTGCAGATTGATGGGCCCGCGTTTCTGCCGTCAGAATTGATTGACCCCAAATTGCTCCTCGACAGGATTGCCGTGGATACGGTGCCACCCGATGGCTGGCAGCGCCGGCTTGCAGCGGGCTGGAGCGACACCGGGCCGGAAGCCGATCGTCGCGAGCAGCTCGTGCAACACGTCAACTCGGTGGATGTCGTGGCGGAACTCTCCCAGGCGGCGGACCGTCCCAGCTTGCCGTTGGAGGTGCGCAATGTGCTCGACGGCGCCGAACGCGTCCCGCCGCAATCCTCGTTCGAGCGCGCACGAATCAACCGGCAACTGTGGGAACTGCTCGCACCGCAGGCCTTCAAGAAGCTCGAAGCACGCGGCTGGCGGCTGACGTTGGCGCTCTACGGCGCTGTGGGGCTGTTGGTTGCGTGGGCGTTCTGGATCACCTTCCGGGAACTGCCGAGCGAACACCCGCGGTGCAACGCCGCCGAATGCTCGTTGATCACCGCAGTTGCTGTTTCTACGTCTGCCGCGGCGGCACCGCCATTTCCCTGGCGACTCCTGTTGACCAACCCCAGCATGTGGGGGAATTGTCTCGCCCAATTTGGAACGAACGTGGGCTGGGTGTTCGTCGCCTTCACGCTGCCGCGGTATCTGGAGGAAGTCCATCACGTCCCGGTGCTGCAGCGGGGGTACCTGTCGATGCTGCCGTCCATCACCGGCATGGTGGCGTTGCTGTTCGGGGGGGCTGCGACGGATCTGTTCACGCGTCGCGTGGGGCTGCGTTGGGGACGGCGGCTGCCGATCGTACTGACGCGTTGCGTGGCGGCGTCCTCGTACGTGTTGTGCGTGGTCGTGTTGCAAGGCGCGTTCGGACCGCTCGCGGGGACGTTGGCACTTGTCGCGGCGCTGATCGGCGTGTGCCTCGCCTCAGGCTTCACCGACCTCGGCGTCCCCGCAACCTGGGCCTTCTCTCAAGACGTTGGCGGCCGTCACACGGCGGCAATTCTCGGATGGGGCAACATGTGGGGCAACCTGGGCGCGGCGGTTGCCCTCAACTTTGCCGGCGATGTGCTGGGCAAGCAGCCCGGCATCGGTGAATGGACGAACGTGTTCCTGATCTCCAGCAGCGGATTCGTCCTGGCAGCGGTCGGCGCGCTGTTGATGGACGCCAGCCGCCCGCTGGTGGAACAATAGTAGCAGGCACACTCCGTGTGCCGTTCCGCGCGCTGACGTTTCGCGCGACGGTCTCCGCTTGAAGAACGGCACACGGAGTGTGCCTGCTACAATAGAAATGCTGATGACTCCGCACTACATCCGCCTCGTTGGTCCGTGGAAGGTGCAGTGGCTCCAGCCAGCCGATCCGAACGCGGCGTTCTCGCGCGAAGAGTCGGCGACAATGCCGCGAGGTTGGGGGACGCTGTTCGGGCCGCGCGCCGGTCGTGCTCGATTTCGCCGCTCGTTTCATGCTCCGACGAACCTCGATGCCGACGAACACGTGGCGATCGAGTTCACCGGCGTCCGCGGTCTCGGGACCGTGCGGCTCAATGATGCGTTGCTCGGCGACATTGATGGGAGCACGACAACCGCCCGGTTCGACGTCACCGCCGCGATGGGTTCGTCGCAGGATTTCCACCTCGTCGTCGAACTGCAGTTCGATCCGACGGCTTCAACGGAGCCGGGCGGATTGTTCGACATCGTGCGGCTGGTCATCGAATCCGGCGCAGCTGAGGCCGACAGAGAACGTCCGCGCCTGCGGTTTCGCGACGCGATGGGATAAGCGCTACTTACGCCGCAGCGCGGTGGGGCGAGCGTGGCGCACTGGCCCAGTAGGCGACGCGGCCCGTTTCCGCGCTGATGTTGCGAACGCCGCGGCGAACCGTGAGCCGTAGCCCATACGGATACGCCGCCGTCGGCTTCAACTCCCAGCCGAGGCCGTCCAGGTCTTCGAGTTCCACCGTGGGCACACCGGCCAGGGGTGGGCAAAATGCGATGTGCACGGTGATCTCGCGCTGCCCCTGGGCGAACTGCACTCGCAGGTGCCCTTCGCAGATCTCGGCGTCGTCCACTTGGCGGCGAACCATCCATTGGACGGCATCGGAACACCCGGGAGAGTCGTTTTCGGGGGATTCCGCGCAGTGGGCATCAGCCCCCTGGTTCAGTGGGGAATGGAGATTTCGCGTCTGCTCTGTTTCGATTGCCAAATCTGTTTCGATTGCCAAACCAGAGGGCCGATGCCCAACGGTCCGAAGGCCATGTCCTACCGTCGCAAGACCGCCGTGCAACAGGGCGACGCCGATCACCAGGCCGACCTGAAACGGCGTCGCGACCGGCAGCCACGCCCCTCCGAAGACGCAGGCGACACTCCAACCGATGAACAGGCCACGCGGCACTCGCGAAGAGTCGTCATTCGCCTGCAGCAGTTGTCCGGCCCACGCACTGGCTGCGCTACCGGCGAGGGTCCATCCCAGTAGCCACGCGGTCGGCAGGGCCCTATGCATTGCCCCGCCAAAGGCCCGGCCAAACACCAACGCCGCGATCAGGACCAGGAGGGTCCAGATGCCCAGAGCAAGACCGCGGCGAACGTCGCCCGTTATCGGTGATGGCAGCAGATCGGACATGGTGCGGGAGTGTTATCGGAACCGGTGCGGAACTCAAAGAGGAAGTTGTCTCTGAGTCGCATTCGACAGGTGCGCGGCGATGCGGCGTCGGTGGCACAGGGGTTGCGTTGTCTGCCAAGGGATGCCGGTATGCCGGTGGGAGCGGGATTGACCGGTTGGCGGCGAAGCAATACGCTTTGTCATTAGGGAAGTTACGTCGTTTCGGCGCCCGGCCGTCATCCGCCGGCGGGCTGCGACACGGCCCATCGCGGCTGCCGGACTGGCAGCGTCTCGCCCGACGAACGGATTTCGCGGAAAGAATTGCACCCACGGATCGAATTTTCTCATGGACGGCGGGTTGCCCCGAAGCCCAGGGGTTGCAACCCCTGGGCTTCTGTCCCACGTCCTCAATCGTTGAAAGTTACTCATGGAAATCCTGGAACGCGTCGGCGATGTGTTTAACGCCGGGTTGTCGCGCGCGGAACGGTTCATTACCGGCATGTTCGGCTCGTCCAACGAACGCCGCGTGCAGAAGGTTGGCTTCGTCCGCGATAAGCAGGGCAACTCGACCGTTACGCCGGGGTCGGTGCTCGACCGCATCAATTCTCTCGAGCCGCAGTTCCAGCAAAAGAGCGATGCCGAGCTGAAAGAGCTGGCGTCGATCTATCGCGCCCGGCTGAAAGACGGCGAGACGCTCGACCACCTGCTGCCAGAAGCCTTCGCCGCCGTGCGCGAAGCGGGTGTGCGGTATCTGAAGATGCGGCACTACGACGTGCAGATGGTGGGCGGGTACTTCCTGCACCAGGGCATGATTGCCGAAATGTCCACGGGCGAGGGCAAGACGCTCGTCGCCACGCTGCCGGCGTTTCTCAACGCGCTCGCCGGGCACGTGCACATTGTGACCGTGAACGATTACCTGGCCCGCCGCGACATGGAATGGATGGGCCCGGTGCACATGGGGCTGGGGCTCACCATCGGCGCCATTCAATCGCAAATGGACGCGCCGGCGCGGCAGAAGGCGTATGGTTGCGACATCACCTACGGCACCAACAACGAGTTCGGCTTCGACTATCTGCGCGACAACATGAAGTGGCGCCGCGAAGACCAGGTGCAGGGGCCGCTCGATTACGCCATTGTCGACGAAATCGACAACATCCTTATCGATGAGGCCCGCACGCCGCTCATCATCTCCGGCCCCGCGACTGACGACGTCCGCAAGTATCCCATGGCCAACCGCATCGCGCTGCAGCTCAAGCGCGACCAGCACTTCGAGGTGAAGGAGAAGGAGCACACCTGCCATCTCACCGAAGAAGGCGTGCGCTATGCCGAGGAGCTCGCCGGCGTCGAAAGCTTTTACACGGCCGGCAACATGGAATGGCCGCACCTCATCGACAACGCGCTCAAGGCGCACCACCTCTACAAGCGCGACGTGAACTACATCGTCGAGAACGGCGAAATCATCATCATCGACGAGCACACCGGCCGGAAGATGATCGGCCGGCAGTGGAGCGACGGCCTGCACCAGGCGGTCGAGGCCAAAGAGAACGTCCGCGTCAAAGAGGAAACGCAGACGTATGCCACCATCACCCTGCAGAACTTCTTCAAGCTGTACAAGAAGCTGGCGGGCATGACCGGCACGGCCATGACCGAGGCCGCCGAGTTCTGGAAGATTTACAAGCTGGACGTGGTGAACATTCCCACCAACCGCCCCAATCGCCGGCAGGACGCGCCCGACGCCGTGTACCGCACCATGCGGGAGAAGTGGGACGCGGTGGTCGAGGAGATCAAGGAAGTCCACGCGACCGGCCGGCCGGTGCTGGTGGGCACGGTGTCCATCGAGAACTCCGAGATCCTGAGCAACAAGCTGATGAAGTGGGGCATTCCGCACAACGTGCTCAATGCCAAGCACCACGAACGCGAAGCAGAGATTATCGCCCAGGCCGGACGCAAAAGCGCCGTCACCGTCGCCACCAACATGGCCGGCCGCGGCACCGACATCATTCTCGGCGGCAATCCGGAATACCTCGCGTGGGACGAACTGAAGCAAAAGTACGCGTCGCGGCTCGACGTCTCCAAATCCGAATGGGATGAGGTCACGCGGCGGATCGGCGAGCGCGAAGGCATGGCCGCCGAAGGCCGCGAGGTCGCCGCGCTGGGCGGCTTGCACGTCGTGGGCACGGAACGGCACGACAGCCGCCGCATCGACCTGCAGCTCCGCGGCCGCGCGGCCCGCCAGGGCGACCCCGGCTCCAGCCGGTTCTTCCTGTCGCTCGAAGACGACCTGATGCGCAAGTTCGCCGGCGAATGGGTGAAGAACGCGCTGGCCTGGATGGGCATGCAGGAAGGGGAGCGCATCGAGTCGAAGATGGTCACCAACCGCATCGAAGGGGAGCAGAAGAAGGTCGAAGAGCGCCACTTCGAGATGCGCAAGCACCTCCTCGAATACGACGAAGTGATGGACGAGCAGCGCAAGCGCGTCTACTCGTACCGCCAGTCCATCCTCGAAGGCAGCGACTGCCGGTCGCGGATTCTGGAAATGATCGAGCGCCAACTGTCGCGGTGGACGCAGCACTTCCTGTCGTCCAATTACCGCTGGGAGACGGTGGTCGCCTGGGCCGGGCAGCAGTTGGGGATCGAAATTGAAGCCGGCGACGTCCGCGGCATGACGGTCGACCAGTGCCAGGAATATCTCACGTCAGAAGGGGAGCGGCAGGCCGATGCGCTCATCCAGGAAAAGATCGACGAGAACCTGCCGGAGAACGTGGCGGACGACCGCGAACGCAACTGGAATGCCATGTGCCGGTGGGTCAACCTGCACTACGGCATGAATACGAACGATCGCGATCTGAAGAAGATCGGCCTCGAGAACCTGCACCAATACCTGTACGAGCGGGCCCGCGAGGCGATTTCGCGATGGGATCTGAAACCAGTCGAAGTCTTCCTCGGCGAGCAATGGCCGCAGCAATCGCTGGCACGCTGGGTGACGGACCAGTACGGCATTCCTGCCAATGCCGAGGAGTTCATCGGCCTCACGCCGGAAGATGCCGCCGACGCCATCCGCAAGAAGATCCACGACTTCTACCGCCGCAAAGAAATCGAGTTCCCGGTGACGGTGGGGCTGACGCGGTTCATGGCCGACCACGGCGCGGCGGGCACGGAGCGCTACGACCGCGAAGGGTTGGTCCGCTGGGCCGCGGCGCGGTTCCAGACCCGACTGGCTGCGGAAGAGGTCGAAGGCAAGCCGAAGCACTGGATCGCTGAGCGGCTCCGCGAGTGCAGTGAGCGGTTCCTCGAACGCGGGACGATTGTGGACGAGATCGCGCCGCGGCTCGATGCGATCTACAGCGCTGCGGGCGAAGGCAACGGTGAAATGTCCCGGTCACTTCTGAGCGACCGGGACGCGGAGCGTCCTCACAATCTCGCCGCGCTGGGTGAGCTGGTCGAGTGGGCCAACCGCGAATTTCAGGGCAACCTGACAGCGGGTGATTTCGAAAAGGCGCCGCGCGAGAAGCTGCACCAGGCCGTCCTGCTGGCCTACGAGCAATTCTATCGCCCCGAGCTGTACCAGACCGAGCGCTCGCTGATCCTCGACGTGCTCGACACCGCGTGGAAGGACCACCTGTATTACATGGACCACCTGCGGTCCGGCATCGGGCTGGTCGGTTACGCGCAGAAGGATCCCAAGGTCGAATACCGCCGCGAAGGCATGAAGGCGTTCGACCAGATGTGGGACCGCATTGCCGGCCAGGTGACGGGGGCGATCTTCCGCATCGAAACGCAAAGCCCCGAGTACGTCGGTTCGTTGTGGCAAGTGTCTGCCGCCACTCATGCCGCGCCGACCGACGATGACACCACATCTGCAGCGGAACCGTCATCGAACGGCCACGGCAGCGGCTCAAAGCTGGAGCCGGGCCAGACCGCCAAGGCGGTGGAGCCGATCCGCAACTTCGGCCAGAAAGTCGGCCGCAACGACCCCTGCCCCTGCGGCAGCGGCAAGAAATACAAGAAGTGCCACGGGGCGCACGGGTGAACGCAAGTGTCCAGGTCGCTTCCGAGCGACCAGGACACTATTTCGGGGCAACCCGATGAGGGAAAGGACTCCCATGCTGCCGGTGGTGTTGAACGTCGTCTATGCCGTGCTGCTCGTCGCGATCTCGCCGTGGCTGGCGTATCGTCGGTTGGCACAGCGCAAACCGGTGGCCGGTTTGTGGGACAAGCTGACCGGCCGCATCGTGCGGCGGCATCCCGAGCGGCCGTGCGTGTGGTTCCACGCGGTCAGCGTCGGCGAAGTGCTGCAACTGCAGTCGCTGGTCGCAGAGTTTGCCGCGGCGCATCCCGAGTATGAAGTCCTGATCACCACCACCACCGGCACCGGATTCGACGTCGCCCGCCAGAGGTTTCCGCAGCACACGATCGCATACTGGCCGTTCGACTTCTCGTGGGCGGTGACGCAGGCATTGACGTCGGTGTCGCCGGCACTAGTGGTGCTGGTCGAACTGGAGTTGTGGCCGAATTTCCTGCTCGCCGCCCGTCGGCTCCATGTGCCCGTGGTGATGGTCAACGGCCGCATTGGGGCGAAGAGTCATCGCGGCTATCGCCGGTTGAAGTGGCTCTGGCGGCGCGTGCTGCCGGGCTTGACGGCGTGCGGCGTGCAGAACGAGCGGTATGCCGATCGGCTGATCGATCTCGGCGTGCCGCGCGAGCAGATCGCGGTCACCGGCAACATCAAGTACGACCGCGTGCAGTCCGACCGCCGCAACGTCAGAACGGAAGAGCTGCGTCGCGCGTTCGGCCTCGGCGGCGGCGAAGTGATCTTTATCGCCGGCAGCACGCAGGAGCCGGAGGAGCAATATGCCCTCGATACGTGGGAGCGTCTGCGTGCGGAGTTTCCCGCGCTGCGGCTGGTGCTCGTCCCGAGGCACAAGGAACGCTTCGACGATGTCGCGCAGATCGTCCGAGCGCGTGGACTGCCGCTGCTGCGCCGCTCGGAATCATCCGCCGTCCCTCAGCCCTCAGCCCTCGGCCCTCAGTCGGTCCTGCTCCTCGACACCCTCGGCGAATTGGCCGCATGCTGGGGACTGGCGGACATTGCGTTCGTCGGCGGCAGCCTGACCAATCGTGGCGGTCAAAACATGCTCGAACCCGCAGGCTACGGTGCGGCGGTCCTGTTCGGGCCGAATACGTGGAACTTCCAGGAGATTGTGGAGCAACTGCTGGTGCGCGATGCTGCAATCGTCGTGCGCGACGCTGCTGAGTTGTGCGAAACGGTGCGGCGGCTGCTTGGCGATCCGAACGAACGGCAGCGTCGCGGCGATGAGGCACGCCTGTTCGTGCTCACGCAGCAAGGGGCGACGGCCAGAACGCTGCAATTGTTGGAATCGGCTCTCACAAGCCGGTCGGCACCGCGGCGCGCAGCATAACCCACAGTATGGATTTCCCATCGGACCGGATTGAGCGGCCATCCGTCCCACTGCGACTGTTCATCGCAGCGTCCTGCTCAACGAGTTCCTCAAGATGGCCGGCCGGCAATCCCCAGTCGCGAGACCAGCACCGAAATGTTCCGGCCGGTGAACTGCGGCGAGTTCATCAGCCGCAGCAATTGGGGAATGCCCCGGTCGTAACGGGTGGGATCGATGTCGCCGTCGCTGGCGATGAACTGCGAGAACTCGTGGCGCGCGCCCAGCCGCACATCGATGTCAGGCGACTTTCCCGGCGGACCGAGAATCTCGACCAGCGAGTCGTACAGTTGCTCGGCCGAGAGAACCTTGATCGACATGCGGGCGAACAGCGCAGCTTCGCGGTCGGGCTGATCGCCCGGACCGCTGGTCTGCTGATACGTGCGGCTGAGGACGATGGCACGGCAGAGAAGCTTCAAGTCGAATCCAGAATCGACGAAGCGCTGGCTCAGTTGGTCGAGCAGCTCAGGATGCGATGGGACATTCCCCGCGTGCATGTCGTCGACGGGGTTCACGATGCCGCGGCCAAAGAAATGCCACCACAACCGGTTTACGGTGGCGCGGGCAAAGAACGGGTTGTCCGGCGAAGTGATCCAGCGAGCGAGGGCATCGCGGTGGGTGCGATCGGATGGGCCGGAATACTCTTCGCCGCCGAGGAACGTCGGACGGCGCGACTGGTAGCCTTCGATCATATCGGCGTCCTGCAGCGACGCCATCGTCACCCGCGGATTGTCCTGCACGCCGGCGAGAGACACCATCTTGGGCCGGCCGGGCGTTTGAATCTGCGCAAAGAACGCCGCCATGCTCCAGTAGTCCTGCCGCGTCCAGTCGGCAAACGGATGGTCGTGGCACTGGGCGCAGTTCAACCGGATGCCCAGGAAATAGCGGGAAGTGAGGTCGGTGACGCCGAACGGAAAGCGCCCTTCCACCAGATAGGTCACGGCGGGGTTGGCGTCGATGGTGCCCGTCGCTGTCAGCAGCTCGTGAACCGTGCGGTCCCAGCGGTCGTTGTTGAATCGCTCGGCCAGCCAATCGGCGAACCGGTCGGGCTTCATCCGTTGTTCGTTCGCCAGCGGCGAAATGAGGTATTTCCGCCAGATGTCCGCAAAGTGCTCGCCGAACCGCGGGCTGGCCAGCAGCTCGTCCACCAATTGGGCGCGCTTCTGCGGGACGTCGCAATCCAGAAACTGGGCGGCACGGTCCTTCGTGGGGACCATGCCGTGCAGGTCGAGCATGACGCGGCGAAGGAACTCGGCATCGTCGGCGAGTGGAGCGCGTCGCAGGTCTTCCGCGTCGAGCCGCGCCTGGATGTGGGCGTCGATCGACTCCGCCAGCGCGAGCGCGTCGTTCGCAGACGCCGGCTGGCCGATCAGGGCCATCCCCAAGAACACTGCCGCGGCCCGAGGCATGCCTGCTCTCCACCTGCGACCGAGAAACCGACGTGCCGCCTTCAGGCGCACTACTTGCGCATGCGGCCGGTGATCGCAATTTTTATCACTACTTCCTGGCCGTCCTTCGTTTCCGTTGTCAGTGCGACGTCGATGCCGGGCCTCAGGATCTTTTGGGCCCGCGACAGGTCTTCCTGTCTTGCTCTGCCGGCCATGCCGACGGTGGCGTCGTTCGCCACGGCGAAAGTACGGTCGGTTCCGTTGATGGCCACCGTGATAGTCCTGTGATCGGCATCCACTTTGGCGAGTTTTCCCTTGAGCTCGGTGGCTCCGGCGGTCTGGACCTTGGCTTCCACCACGGCCGTCGGGGCGCCCACGTTTCTCTTGAGCCAGTCGGCCACGGCACCGGGGCCAAAGTCGGCACCCGACTTTTCAAGGTACGCCAGCTTGCCGTCCACGCCAACCACCGCCAGGCGATTGGGCCACGCGGCATATGCGGCGTTGACGCGGTTGTCGTCCTTGTCCACAAGGACGGGCAGCGTCAGCTTCAGCTCGCGGGCGAAGTCGGCGGCGATCTTCCTGCGGTCGGCCAGAGTCTCGGTCTGTTCGATCGGCTCGCCACCATTGATGCCAGGGATTTGTGAGCCCGGATGGGCCTCGCGGATGTAGACGAGCAGGAAATCGGCCCGGTCCTTGTACTCCTGATAGAGCTGTTCCATCTCACCGATCTGGCGCCGGAACGGCGGGCAGGTGCAACTGCCGAAAATCAGCACAACCGGTTTCTTTCCCTGGGAGTCAGACAAGGTGACCTGTTGGTCTTCCGCAAGGCCGGGCAGGGTGAAGTCAGGCGCGAGATCCCCCGCTTTGACCTTTTCCGGCAGGCGCTCGCCCCGCGCGGGCGGAGCATTGATGGCCCCGTCCCGGTCGGGCTTCCCCTTCCCCTGCGCCGGGCGGTCTTGCGCGTCAGCGATTGAGGCGAACACAACGGCCAGCAGGAGCAACAGCGTTCGTCGGAAATTCATGGAAGGTTCCCCGTCTGCGGAAAGGACCCACGATTTGCTCTCAGGAGTCCGATGATCGGCAGGCCGCCGTTATTCTGCGGCGTCAGCCCCAACTTCTCCAGTCGAATCCCTGACGTGGTCGCGGCGGCACTCCAGCGCGTGGCGTGGTCCGCCCATTTCGGCGTTCACTTCGACGAGACCGCGGCCGAGTGAACCTGGCATGTCCCCTCGCCCCACTTCACTCGAATGCTGGGGCGATTGCCGCGCCGCTGGGGCCTTGACCGTGATCGCACTAGTGGGGTCGATCGGCACGATGCTGCATCGCGAGCATTGCGGCCGGCGCACGGGGAGAGAGGGGGACCTGCGTCGTGGGTAGCTTCCGGCTGTTTCCCGAGGCCGCGTTTTCCGTCAGCCAACGGGGCGACGCGCTGTCTGCGTTCCTGGTGGCGGTCTCGCTGTGCTTCACGTTCCTGATCTGCGCGCTGATCCTGTATTTCGGCGTGCGCTATCGCAGAGGCTCGCCCGCCAGTCGCGCCAACCCACACGGCAGCGACTTGTTGGAGGTGATGTGCTCTGCGATTCCGCTGGCGCTGATGATGGTGATGTTCGTCTGGGGCGCGGCACCGTCACCGTGATGGAGCCGGACGCGTTTGCAGCGTGGCCGGCCGGCGCTGTTGAAAAAGGGGGCTGGCTCCGAGCCGAACCACAGAATCTCCTCGAAAAATGAGTGAGGCTCAGTGCCTGCCCCCTTTTTCAACAGTCAGTCAGGAAGTGAGCGGATCGCCGAGCACCTTCGTCGGTGCGCTCGGGTTATTTGAACTTGTCGTCCACAGGGACCTGGAAGCCGTCGGCGAGCCGGTTGTTCATGTTGGCGACGCCGACAATGCTCATCAGTTCGCCGAACATGGCGTCGGTCATGCCTTTGGAGACCGCGGCTGCCCGGTGGGATGCGATGCAGTAATCGCAACCGTTGGTGATGCTCACGGCGAGATAAATCAACTCCCGCACCAGCGGGTCGAGCTCGCCGGGGCCGCCCATGACCTCTTTGAGCAGCGACCAGGTGCGCGCCAGCGTGGGCGGATGCTGGGCGAGAGCCTTCCAGAAGTTGTTGATTTCGGTCGTTTGCCGGGTAGCGCGGATGTCGTCAAAGACCTCGCGCACCAGGCCGGTGCTCTGCTCGTACTCGATGAGAGGCGTCATGGAAAAGCTCCTGTGGACGCGGGAACGGATCACCCGCGACTGCGGGAAAGGTCGGTTCCGCGATGGCGTCAACTGACTAATGTACACGTCACAAATCACCACTCCCCGTTCACTTGTCCGGAAAAGTTTCCTCAGACTACCGTGCTTCACGCCTCGCGGGTCGTGGTGACCCGGCGGCGGTGCTGGGCTGCCGTGCGTTCGGTTGTCTGCGGGCCATTTCGATAAGGAGTGTCGATGATGAAGCGATGGTTGACCGTGGCGGCGGCGCTGTGCCTGACCGTCACCGGATGGGGAGCCGAGCCGGCTAGCTCCCAGCATGACTGGCTCACCAGGCACCCCACCATTGTGCGATTGCTGGACCTGACGAACCAGCACCGGGCCCAGTACGGGCTGCCCCCGGTCCGGCTGAACGCCGAAATGTGCCTGGCGGCCCAACGCCACGCCACCTGGATGGCGGACATGCAATGGCTGCAGCACAGCGGCCTGCCTTGGCCGGAGATCATCTTCCTCGGTCCAGGCCAGCCGGAAGGGGCCGTGCAGGGCTGGATTTACTCGCCTGCCCATCACGGGATCATGCTGTCCGGCACCGAAGTCGGCTTCGGCTACATGGTGCGGAACGGCCAACCGGCCTGGGTGGGGGTGTTCCGGTAAGTGAAAGAAAGCACCCCGACTGCTTCCGAGCAATCGGGGTGCTGTGAATAACTCGTGGGAAGCCCAGGGATGGCCATCCCTGGGCTTCTTCA
>Ga0073934_10008586_pt1 | contig 13561 bp, 8 predicted proteins | sample LarsenN4metaG_FD_76834 | JGI IMG/M metagenome (GOLD analysis project Ga0073934, IMG submission 76834) | Hot spring sediment bacterial and archeal communities from British Columbia, Canada, to study Microbial Dark Matter (Phase II) - Larsen... ...
AACGAGAACCTGCTGCTGAGCGCGAGTCCCGAGGCGTACGCGATCGCTCCACCGTCCGTGCGCGAGACGTTCGGCGACCAGGTGGCGCAGATGCGGCCGGAGACGATGGACTTCCTCGAATTCGGCCTGCAACAAAGCGTTGGGAACCGCGTGAGCGTGAACGCGAGCTATTATCACAAGCGGTCGCACGATCAGCAGGACAACAACAACTTCCTCGACACCGGCATCATCTTCCCGACGACGCTCAGGCGGCTGCGCGTGACGGGCGCCGAGGCGCGTGTCACCCTGCTGCCCCGCCGCGGCTTCTCCGGCAGCCTGAGCGCCACGACGTCCCGCGCCATCGCCACGCCGCCGTTCACCGGCGGGCTCTTCCTGGGACAGGACGCGGTGGATCTGCTCTCGGCCGGGCCGTTCGCCATCGATCACGATCAGCGGCTGGGCCTGCACGCCACCGGCACCTTCGACCCGGCCGGCCCGTTCTGGACGAGCGTGACGGCCCGCTACGACAGCGGCCTCGTGGCCAATCCGTCCGACCCGCTCGAGGTGGCCGCCGACCCGGACTTCGCGGATCTGCTGCCGTTCGTGAACCTGACGGCCGCCACGCCGCGCGTGAGACCGCGCACCGTCGTGGACCTCGGCCTCGGGGTCGACCTGTCGCGCAGGGGCGGCGCCCGCACGTGGAGCGCGCAGCTGCAGGTGACGAACCTGACGAACCGGACGGCGCTCTACAACTTCCAGTCGGTGTTCGTGGGCACGCGCGTCGTGCAGCCCCGGACGCTCTCGGTGCGGATCACGCGGCACTTCTGAACCGGCGCCCCCGGGGACGCCGACCTCGCGCCCTACGCGCCGTCCTCGGCGTGGGCCGTTGCCGCCGGAGCGCCATCCGGGCCGCCAATCGCCGGCAGGTACAGGCGAATCGTCGTGCCCCGTCCGCGCACGCTCTCGGCCTCGACGAACCCGCCAGCGAGCACGATCGTGTGCTGCACGATGGAGAGGCCGAGCCCGGTGCCGCGCTCCCCCTTGGTCGTGAAGAACGGCTCGAAGATCCGCCCCATCGTCGCTTCGTCCATGCCGTCTCCGTCGTCGCGCACCTCCACGACCACGAACGCGCCGGAGTCGTCGGCCCGGCGGGGCGCGGAGGTGAACGTGCGGCAGAGCACGCTGCCGCCCCCGGGCATGGCGTCCCTGGCATTCAGCACGAGATTCACGACCGCCCGTTCCAGCTCGGTCGGGTCGATCAGCACCCGCGGCAGGCCGCCGGGGGTCTCGAGGCGCAGGGCCACGGCGCGCCCGGCCGAGATGCGCAACACCGATTCGGATTTCCGGAGCGACGCGCTCACGTCCACGACGGCGGGCCGGGTCGTGGCGGGCCGGGCGAGCCTCAACAGCGACTCGACGAGCGCACGTCCTCGATCGCTGGCCGTCCGAATCGACGCCGCGATCGATCGCACCTCCGGATCCACGGCGTCGGTCGTCTCGATGAGTTCCGCGCCGCCCCGCGTGGCCAGCAGCACATTGCCGAAATCGTGCGCCATGCCGGCCGCCAGGCGGCCGATCGCGCCAAGATGCCGCAGCTGCTCCACCTGCCGGCGGTACGCCCCGAGCGTGTCGCGCGTGCCGGCGAGCATCGCCTCGCTGTACACGCGCGCCAGCGTGTCGGCCACCGCCGCCGCGAACTCGGCCTCGTCGCTCGTCCAGGTACGCGGCGTGTGGAGCTGTTCGTGACAGACCACGGCCGTGACCTTGCCTGCCTGGTACACCGGGGCATCGAGCATGGCCGTGATGCCGAGCGGCACCAGGTAGGTGTTCTACGCGCCTCCCGGCGCATCCGCAAGCCTCAGGGTGTCGGCGCTGCCGGCCGTTCCCGGTAATAGCGAATCAGGTCGAGCGGCGGCGGGGTGTGCCCCATGGCCCGCAGCATCGCCGACACCTGGCCGCGGTGATGGGTGCCGTGGTTCACCAGGTGCAGGACGATCTGCCAGTGGGGCGTCCGGTGCGGCCGGCCCTGCAGGTCCTGATACTCGGCCACGCCATCGCCGGCCGTGAGGCCCGCGGCCCACGCCTGCCAGCGCGCGAGAAGTGCGGGCCAGTCGTGCTGCAGCACGTGCAGGTGCATGTCGCGCTCGGCGTCGACGAGGGGACCGGGGGTCTGGCCTTCGATGCGGGCGAGCCACACGCGGTCGGCGCCGTACACGTGCACCAGGGTGCCGAGCACCGACTTGTCGGCGCTCTTGAAATCGCGCGTCAGCTCCTCGGCCGTCAGGCGGGAGGCCGCCTCGACGATACGTGCCGAGGCCCACGCCGTGTACCGCAGGTGATCTCGCAGAATCTCAACCGGCACGCTCACGTCGGTGCTCCTGTTCCCTGTTCCTTGCTACTTGGGCAGCCGCTCGGGCATGTCCGCAACCACGTAGGCCATGGCCGCAATCGCCGCGGCCGCCTTCGACACGTCCTCCGGCGCGATGCGGTCCACGGTGTCGGCCGGCGTGTGGTGAATCGTGAAGTAGCGCGTGGAGTCGCCGTTGTAGGCCATCATCGGCACCTTGCCGGCCTGCGAGATCGGCCCGATGTCGGCGCCCCCGCCCCCCGGCCCGACACGCGGGAAGCCGAGCGGCGCCAGCAGCGTCGCGATGTCGTCGATGTACCGGCGCGCGGCGTCCGACCCCGTGAAGCCCAGGCTCGCCGGAGCGAACACGCCCGAGTCGGACTCGAGCGCGAACACGTGATCGCGGGCGGACGCGAGGTACGCGTCCTTGTAGGCGTTGCCGCCGCGCAGGCCGTTCTCTTCGTTCGTGAAGAGCCCCACGCGCACCGTCCGGCGGGGCTGGATGCCGAGGGCCTTCATGAGCCGCAGCGCCTCCCAGGTGACGATGCAGCCGACGCCGTTGTCGGACGCGCCCGTGCCCACGTCCCACGAATCGAAGTGGCAGCCGACCAGCACGACCTCCTTCGGGAGGTCCCGGCCGACGATCTCCCCGAACACGTTGGCCGACTCCGCATCGGGCTCGAACCGCGCCTGCATCTCGAGCCGGACCCGCACGCGGAGGCCGCGGTCGCTCAGCCGCTGAATGCGATTGGCGTCCTCGGCCGCAATCGCGGCCGCGGGAATCTTCGTCACGCCGTCGGCATAGCTCATGTTGCCGGTGTGCGGCGTGCGCAGGCCCATGGGCCCCACGGCCCGGACCAACGACGCCACCGCACCCGCCCTGGCTGCCGCCGAGGCGCCGCCCGAGCGGTAGGCCACCGTCTCGCCGTAGGTCGTGTAGGGCACGTTGAAGAGGACGATTCGGCCTTTCGCGTCGCCGGCCCTGGCCTCGAGATCCTTGAAGCTCTTGACCACGAGCACGTCGGCCTCGAGGCCGCCGGCAGGCGTCGCCACGCTGCCGCCCAGGCCGAGCATCGCGATCGGATGCTCGGGCGGGTCGACGATGACCGCCCGCTCCTGGCCACGGACCCATCGCGGCACCATGACCTTCTCGGCCCGGACGTTGGCCAGGCCGTCCTGCTTCATGGTGGCTTCGGCCCAGCGAATGGCCCGCTGCAGGTTCTCGGTGCCCGACAGGCGGTTGCCGTAGGTGTCGGTGAGCTCGGCCAGCCGGCGCCAGGCGAAGTCGTCTTGCTGGGCGGCCGCCACGAGGCGCGACACGTTGTCGCGGAAGGGCGCCAGCCACGCGGCGCCCGGGGCGGGCTGCGCGGCAATGGGGGCGAACAGGCCGTACGTGACGACGGCGGCCAGGACACACGCGACGGTCCGGATCATGCCGGACATTCTAGTGCGTCCCGCCGCCGTCGCGCGGCGCCGCTGCGCCGCCGGGCGATCCTGCGGTCGTCAGAACCGGACGTTGTACACGAGGCGGAACTGCCGCCCCATCTCCGGCACGATGTCCTTCAGGAAGTTCAGGTGGTTGCGATACACCCGGTCGGTGGCGTTGTCGAGGCGCGCGGTCAGGGTCTGCACGGTGCGTCCCGACCGCAGGGTGTAGCTCGCGTTGAACCGGAGCAGCGTGTAGCCGTCGGTCGGCGTTTCGGCACCGAACACACGGTTCTGCTTCGACACGCCGGTCAGGCTGCCGCCGAGCTCGAAGGCGCCCTTCGTGAAGCGCAGGCCGCCCATGAGGCGCTGGGGCGGGATGCGCGGCAGCGGCTCGCCGTCGCTCCGCCGCTCGGCGCGAACGAAGTCGTACGTGAACTCGGCGGCCAGGTAGGGCGTGAGCGTCACGTCGGCATGGGCTTCGGCGCCCCACAGCGTGGCGTCGGTGCCGTTGTACTCGATGAAGGGGAACTCGCCTTCGTGGGCGTGTCCGTCTTCGCCCTCCGCCTCTTCGCCGTGCTCGACGCCGAACCGCTCGTCGAACTCCTCTTCCCGCTCCTCGAACTCCTCTTCGGACAACGGGTTCCGGAAGATGAAGTCGTTGATCCGGTTGTGGAAGAAGGTCACCTCGGCCCGCACGCGGTCAGACCGGCCGCGGAGCGAGACGTCGAACCCGAAGGCCCGTTCGGGCTTCAGGTCGGGATTGCCGATCTCGAAGGTCAGGTTGCCCGGATGCGGACCGAAGAAGTAGAGCTCCTCGAGCGCGGGGTTGCGCGCGGCACGGGCGAAGCTCGCCGCGATCACGAAGTTGTCGTTCGCGGCGCTCGGCCGGATGAGCGTGCCCACCGACCCCGAGAACTCGGTGAAGTCGCGCGCCGGCAGGCCAGCCTCCGGCTCGAACGACGTGCGGTCGACGCGGCCGCCGAACTGCAGCGTGAAGTGCGGCCAGGTGACTTCCTCGTAGAGGAACGCGGCGGCCGTGCGCTGATCCACGGGCGGCGACAGCGCCTCGGCGCCCTCGGCCGCGAACTCGCGGTTCAGGAACCAGCCGCCGACCGACCCGGCGAGCCGGCCCGCCGGCTTGTGCCCGAGCAGCACCTCGGCTTCGACCGTGTTGTTCCTGAACTGCGTGCCGACTTCATCGCCCTCGAGCTCGGTGTGCGTGTAGCGGCGCACGCCGAGCGTCGTCCGGTACGACGAGAACAGGCCGTCGAGTCCCTGCCCTCCCGCGCGCGCCGAGAAGGCGTGGCGCCGCGGCGTGAGGCTGATCTGTCCTTCCTCGAGCACGGGCACGCCGTACTTCGTGTTGTCGTAGCCGTAGCTGACACCCGCGTACTGGCGATCGCCCGTCCAGGCGCCCCCCACGTTCATGAAGCCGCTGCGCGTCTGCGAGTTCAGCACCGGGCCGTCGGCCGTGCGGTAGATGTCCGAGAACTGGCCGCCGCCCCCGAGGTGCAGGGCGTACGTCCCGTTGCCCACGTGCACGTCGCCGGCGCCGCCGTAGGGGTCGGAGTTGCTGCCGAGATTGAAGGTGAACGAGCCGGTGGGCGTCGTGACCTTCTCGGTGGGAATCTGATCCGTGACGATGTTGACCAGGCCGCCGATGGCGTTGGCGCCGTAGAGCAGCGTGGCCGGACCGCGCACCACCTCGATGCGCTGGGCCGAGGCCGGGTTCACGGGTACGCCGTGGTCGCCCGACTGGCTCGACAGGTCGCCCATGCGCTGGCCGTCCTGCAGCACGAGCACGCGGTCGCCGTCGAGACCGCGGATGACGGGCCGCGACGGCCCGGGGCCGAGCGACCGCACGTTCACGCCAGGCTGCGACTGCAGCGTGGCCCCGATGGTCTCCTGCAGTTCCTGCTGCAGTTCCTTGGCCGCCAGCACCGACGTCGGCTGGTACGACTCGAACTGCGCGCGCGGGGTCGGGCTCACCGACAGGACCTCGCTGAAGTGCAGGTCGAGATCCACTTCGAGGTCGAGCGTCGCCCCCGAGGCCGACACCGTGACCTCGGCGCGCCGGCTGCTGTAGCCGTCGGCCCTGACCGACACGTGGTACTCGCCGGGGGCCAGCCCCTCGAACCGGTACGTGCCGTCGGGATCGGTGCGCGTTTCGCGCCGCAGCTCCTCGATGACGACGGCGGCGCCGGCCATGGCATCGCCGCTGCCGGCCCGCGTGACCTTGCCCGTGAGCGCGCCCTGTGCAAACGCCGGCCATGCGCTGGACAGGACCAGCGCGGCCACGACGCCAACCCGTTTGAGAACCGCAAGATACCGCACGTGAAACCTCCGGAAAGTGCCGCCGACTAGGCTACCGGTAGTCGGCGGCCCAACGGCGTGAGGACCAATGAATGGTCGTTTTGGACCAATGAATGGTTGTCCGAGGGCGCCCCTGGCGTCCTACAACCGGCCGGCGCGCAGGCCCACGGCCAGCACCGCCACCGCCAGCCATGCCGAGAGACCCGCCAGCGCGGGTACGAGATCGACCCCGGCCCCTTCGTCGTCGTGGAGGTGACGCGGCACGTCCTGCCAGTCCACCTCGGCAATGGAGACCTCGGAGAACACCACGGGGAAGAAGCGCGCCTTGAGCCGCTCGTGGAACTCCGCGACCGAGCGGAGGTAGGCCAGATGGCTGGGCAGGTCGGTGCGCGCTGCCCGGTCGAACCCGGCCTGGACGAGCGCCGGCGGCAGGAGCCACCAGAAACGCTGTACCCAGGCATGCCGGGCCTCCAGGCCGGACAGGAATCGTGCCGCCGCGTCGGCCGCCGCGTCGTCGCCCCGCTGCTGCATCGCGTAGTACCAGCCATTCGAGTACCGGTCCGCCGGCACCGGCACGGATCGCCACTCGGGATACCGGGCGTAGAACCGCGCCATGGTGTCCGGCACCGGCCGGTCCCAGGCGCCGTGATAGCCGTGCCGCTGCTGCACGGTCAGTTCGAGGGCCTCGGGAGTCGGGAACCGCGCCGAGGCCGCCGTCGTGACGAGCGACGGCCCCACCACCACCCACAGCAGCCAGAGACCCAGCAGCACCAGCGCGTTCACCTCGGACGCACGGCCGAAGGTCGCGACGACGAGTGCCATGACGCCCCAGAGCAACAGGTAGGCCGTCGCGACGGCCATGGCTGCCGCGAGCCGGCCGTCGAGGACGGCACCGGTCGCCAGCGGCGCAGCCAGCAGCGCCGCCAGGGTCACCCCGATCACCACGCTGACCCGCACGGCGAGCTTCAGGCCCAGCACACGGACGGCCGCGACCGGCTGCGACCGAATGAGCGGCCAGGTGCCGGCCTCGCGCTCCGACGAGAGCAGGTCGTGGGTGGCGGCGATCACGAGCAGCGGCGCGAGCGCCACGAGCACGAAGGCGAAGTCGAACGTGCCGAGGGCGGCGAGCAGGGGACTGGTGACGTCCGCGTCGTACAGCTGACCGTGCAGGGCGAGCATCCGCACCTTGACGTTGAAGGATCGCTGGTCCCGCTGCCCGATCGAGAGCGGCGCCCACGACGACGGCGCGTGCCGGGTGTGGAAGGCGAGGTAGTACAGCTGGTCGCCGGCCACGGCCGTTGGCGGCTGATGGCGGAGCACGGCGTCGTGCTGCTCGGCCTGGAGACGATCGGCGTCCGCCAGGGCGCGGCGCTGCCGCTCGATGATGTGCGCACCGTGCAGCACGCTGCCGGCCGCCGCCAGTGCCCACACGACGGCCGCCGCCACGAGCGCGCGGCTGCGGAGGAAGCGGCGACATTCGAGCCGGAGCACGGCGGTCATGTCACGCCACCCCGGGCCGGAGCCGCGAGAGGGCCAGACCGGCCGCCACGACCCAGAGCGCGAAGACGGCGAGGGCTCCGGCGCTGGCGCCGACGTCCTCGGCCAGCGTCGGCGGCCGGAACACGAACTCAGGAGCCTCTTGCCAGTGGGCGGCGTCGATGCGCTTCCTGGAGGGCGCCTCGCCCTCCGCCCCGCCACGGACGTAGCGGTCTTCGGCCAGCGTCATCGACTCGGCGTGCAGACGGTTCAGGTACTGCACGAGCGCGTAACGGTAGTCTTCGGCCTGGCGCTCGAACGCCTCCATCGCGCCGACGTCCACGCCCGAGAGCGCCATCGACACGAGCCGCATCGCCAGATACGGACTGACGGCCGCGGCGGCCGTGGCGGTGCGCTCGTGCCCGCGCCGCGCCGCGGCCAGCGCGTCGCGCATGCCGCGATAGGCCTCGGTCGTGAGCCGCTCGCCTTCGATCATCACGATGCCGTTGTAGTTGACGGGCAGGTCTTCCACGCGCGAGACGCCCGCGGCCGCCATGGTCCGGGCCTTGAACGCGGCGAAGTTCGGGTCGTCGGGGTTGTGGCTGTCGCCGAGCGCGCGCGTCTGGCGCTCCACCTCGGCCTCGAAGGCCGCTCGGGTCGGCAGCTGATGCGCCGCGCTGCCCACCGCGGGCACGACACGCGGCACCACGATCCAGACAGCGAGCCAGACGCCCACGAGGGCGAGCGTCGCGTCGCGTGCGGTACGCGCCACGGCCGACACCACGACGCCCAGTGCCGCGACGAGCGCGAAGTACACCACGTGCACCACGCCCAGCACGGCGGTTCGCACCGTGGCATCCGCGGTCCACGCGACGTCGCGGCTCGCCGCCAGCACCGCCGCCACCACGGCGGCGCCCGGCAGGGCCAGGCCCGCGGCCGCGATCGTCAGGGCCAGCGTCTTCCCGCCCAGCCACGCCGTCCACGACACCCCCTGGCTTCTCACGAGCGCCAGCGTGCCCTCCTCGCGCTCGCCGGCCACGGCGCCGGCAGCGGCGACGAAGACGACGAGCGGCACGAGCAGTTGCAGCACGAGCGCCATCGAAAGGCCGCCGAACCGGAGCGGCGCGTCGGCATGCGACGCCTCGCCGAAGTTCATCGAATTCTGGCGGTGCGCCTCGAGGAAGAGCGTGGACCCGCTCTGGGCCGTGACGCCGGCGTCGAACAGGCTCAGCGGCGACCGCGGCCGGAAGAGCAGGTAGCCGTAGTGCGACACACGATGCGGGTGCCGGTCGCCCTGGGCGTCCCACTGCGAGCCCACGACGTCGGCGTAGCGCTGCCGCTGCGCGTCGTAGGCCCGTTCGGATCGCCAGGCGACGAGGCCGGCGGCCACTACCAGCCCCGTCAACACCACGCCCATCGCGGCGAGGGCGCCCGACCGGCGCAGGCGGCGCAGGTCGGTGCGGGCGACGAGCCAGAGCGCGGAGGAGGTCATCGGCGCTGGAACGACGTGACGACCTGCACCGAGAGCGTCCGGGGCTGGCCGGGAAAGTTGCCGGCCCGTGCCGCGAAGAGCGAACTCGTGGCGTACTTCGTGTCGAAGACGTTTTCGAGCCGCAACTGCACGCGCAGCCAGTCCGTGACTGTCTGGTAGACGTGGGCATCGGCGATCGTGAACGCCTTGGCGCGAATGCCGGCGTACGGCTCTTCGCGATCGCCGACGTGCTGGAGGCTCGCGGCCACCGACGTCGTACGGGTGACGTCGAGCCGGGTGAAGAGCCCCAGCAGATGCGGCGCCACGTTCGGCAGCGGCCGGCCCACGACCGACGTCAGGACGTCCCTGGTGATTTCGGAGTCGATGTAGGCATAGTTGAACGCGACGTTCCAGCGGGCCGTAATCTGCCCGGCGACATCGAGCTCCAGGCCACGGTTGACGGCTTCACCCACGGCGCGCACGGCATTGACGTTGAGCCCCGTCGGCCCCTGCGCCGGGTCGGGCCGCAGGATGTTCGACTTGCGGCCGCGGAAGAAGGCCACCGTCGTCTGTACGCGTCCCTGCAGGAGGTCGCCTTTGGCGCCGACCTCCACCTGGAGCGCCGTCTCCGGATCGTGAGGGCCGTTGGCCGACGGCGCCTGGGCGAGGATGGCCGGACGCTGGAAGCCGTTGGCGACGCTGCCGAAGAGCGAGGCCTGCGGCGTGGGCTGGAACACCAGCCCGAACCGGCCGGTCACCGCCGACTGCTGCGCCTCGAGCACCACGGCGCGGTTCCGCCCCTCGTCGTCGTAGTGGTCGACGCGGCCGCCCACGAGCGCCTTCCACTTCGCGCCGATCGACATGAGGTCCTGCACGAAGAGTCCGCTGCGCACGATGTCGGCCGTGTCGTCGCCGACGGACGCCGGCGTGAGTCCGTAGGTGGCGACGTTCACGCCGTACACCGGATTGACCAGCGCCACGTTGCCCACCGGACCGCCACGGCTGCGCTGCAGGGCGGTGGCCGAGCGGAACAGGTGATCCTGCCGGTAGACGTCGCCGCCGAACGCGACGTCGTGCCGCACCGGGCCGGTCGTCCACGGCACCGACAGCACGGCGTTCCACGACACGTCGTCGTTGGTGCGCAGCTGCTTGCGGAACTCACGCTGCATGAACAGGCCGTCGGCGGTGATGCCGCGCGGCTCGTGGTACTCCTCTTCGCGGTCGTACTGCACGTAGCGCAGCGTCGAGTCGAACCGGATGCCGCGGGCGAAGGCCTGATCCCACCGAAGCTGCGCCACATGCGCCTTCAACGTCGTGAAGTCCGTCGGCTCGGTGGCGCTCCAGCGGTAGCCGGCGAGGAAGTCGCCATTGGCGTTCACGGGCACCCCGCGCAGCCGGTGTCCGCCCATCTCCTGGTCCAGGTACTCGTACTCGCCGCTTAGCGCCGCCCGGGGCGTGACCCGCCACGTCAGGCCGGTGGCCACATGGATGTTCTGCTCGGTGGCCGGACGGCGGAAGTGGTCCCGTTCCTCGAAGTAGGCCGCGGCCCGATAGAGCAGCGTGCGCGAGGCGTTGGCCGGCCCCGTGACGTCCGCCTCGCCGTAGCGCTGGTTGAAGCGCGCCGTGCCGGCCACGGCCCGCACCTGGAAGACGTCTTTCGGCTTCTTCGTCACGTAGTTCAGCACGCCGCCGGGCTCGCCGGGGCCGTAGAGGACCGACGCCGGCCCCTTGAGCACCTCGACGCGTTCGACATTGGTGAGGCGGAACTGGCTGGTGCTGAACCCCGAGCTGTTCACGTCGCCTTCCAGGCTGCCAAAGGCGTTTCCTCGCGCGCCGTTCACGAGCACCTCGCGCTGCGTGAAGCCCCGCACCACGGTGGAGCTGTACGGGCTGTCGACCACGCCGCTGATGTGACGGTACAGGTCCTTCGTGTCGAGAGCCGCCACGTCCTCGAGAAGACGCGCCGGCAGCACCGCGATGGCCTGGGGCACGTCCATCAGCCGCGCCGAGGTCCGCGTGGCCATGGCCGACGTCTCGACGTAGTCGCTGAGGCGTCCCTGCACGGTGAGGGTCTCGTTCACGAGGAGCCCGTCGGGCAGCAGCACGTCGAGCGGCGCCATACCGGCGGCCGTCACCGTGACCTCGCTGGTCGCGGGCGCGAATCCGCCGCGCGTGGCGACGACCACGTAGGTGCCGGGCGGCACCGGCGGCAGGCTGAACCGTCCCGCCGAGTCGGTCGTCGCCTCGGCCGTCGTGCCCGTCAGCGACACGACAGCGCCGGCCACCGGCTGCCTGTCGCGTTCGGCCCGCACCGTCCCCGTCACCGCCACGCCCTGCGCCGAGGCCAGGGACGCACACACAAGTATCGCGGCCGCACACGCGGCCAGTCGCCACACCATCGAACGGCTCCTTCTACGAGAGGATGGGGAATCGCGCCAGGCGTCGAAGCGCGATCCAGATGAGCACCACGGCCGGCACCGCCAGTCCGAGCACCGCCGGCGCCACCCGCCCGGCCACGGTGCCAACGGATTCCTCGTCGAAGGCGAACCTTGGCGTCGTCTCGTACGCCAGGAAGCTGGCCTTCTGGAAGATGAGGGGCGTGAAGAACCGGCGCCAGGCCGCGTGATACCCGTCGACCTGGCGCAGGAACGCCTGATGACGCGCGTGCCCGGTGCCGGCGATGTCGTACAACGCGCTCTGCATCAGCACGGCAGGCGACACGAACCGCAGGCCGTCGACGAGCTGCTGCTGGCGGGCCACCTGCGCCTCGTACCGCTCGATCACCGGCCGGACGCGCCGCTCGACCTCGTCGTTCACGGCGACGCGGATGACGTTGAAGTCGTTCATCGCCTGGGCGGCATCACCGGTCGCGAGTTCGGGATGGTCTTCGTAGTACCCGGCCAGCAGCTTGCTGCCCTCGGCGTTGGCTTCGTCCGACGCCACACGCACCGCCTGCACGAGCTCCATGCGCGAGGGCACGGGGAAGATCGTCGTCGCCACGAGGTTGAACACCGCGGGCAGCACCACGACGAGCAGCAGCCAGAGGCTGGCGAGCACGGTGGCGCTGGCGGCCGAGCGCAGGCCGAGCGAGGCCACGAGCATGGCGAGCCCGAACCAGAAGGCGCCGTATCCGACCACCGCGGCGACCCACAACGCCAGACGCGGCAGGGCACCCGGCGCCGCCAGGTCCACGCCGCCGATGACGAGCGCGGCCAGCGTGCAGAGCACGACGGAGCCGATGAGGACCCCGGCCCGGAGCAGCACCTTGCCGGTGAGCAGCGTCTCGAGCGACACCGGCTGCGACAGCGTGAGGGCCAGCGTCCCCTGTTCCTGCTCGGCCGAGAGCATGTTGTAGCAGAGGGCGAGGATCAGGATGGGATAGAAGAAGATCAGGACGAACGCGAGGTCGAACCGGCCGACGAGCAGGCGCTGAGGGTTCTCGATCTCGGTCGCGCTGACAATCGCGTCCCGCGAGTCGGTCGACACCTTGAAGTAGTACGGCAGCAGGTCGCTCTGCCCGACGGCGAGCGAGGCGAGCGGCGCGGGGGGCAGTACCGCGTAGCGCGGCCCCAGGCGTCCACCGGCGTTCGACGGGCTTCGCGGGTCCCTGAACGGCGACACCTTGCCGCCGGTGCGCTGCAGGTCGTCGACCTCTTTCTGCAACGACGCATAGCGGTCGCGCTCCTCGGTCGTGGCGGTGGCGATCGCCGCGTCCTGGAAGGCGACCCAGCGGGCGCCGTTCCACACGCCGTAGCCGATGGCTGCGACGAACGAGACGCCGACGACCCACAGCGTGGCGTCGGCGGCCAGCGCCCGCCATTCGTGATGCACGATTCGTCCGAGCATGTCGCGACTCCGCCCTGCCGGTCAGTCGACCATCGCCGTCGAGGCCGCCCGGACGAGCAGCGCCACGGCGCCGGCGACCCACACGCCGAGCACTGCCAGCGCCGGGGCGTACTGGCCGAGCACCCAGCCCGTCGACGGCGGCTCGTAGACGAACGGCGGCACCTGATCCCACAGCTCGCGGCCGGCGAGGTAGGTCTGGCCCGGCTTCTGGTTCGCCGCAATGGCGCCGTTCAGGGTGCGCTGGATGTCGCGCCGGTACGCCTCCGCGGCCGTCACGAAGTGGCGGTGCTGGCCGAAGTCGGTGCCTGAGAGCCCCATCGACAGGCCGCGCGTCGCCAGCAGCGGCGCCACGGCGGCCGTCCACTGGAACACGCGGTTCTGGCGCTCATAGGCATCGAACAGCGCGCCAAAGTGCTTGTCGAACACGTCGTTCCCGTGTTCCTCGCCTTCCTGCAGCGAGATGCCGCTGAACGCGATGGGCAGCGCGTCGACCGACTCCACGTTGTACTGCTTCAGCAGCGCCTCGCGCCGGCGCTCGAGCCGCTCGTCCATCTCCTGCTGGTCGTTCAGGTCCGCCTCGAGCGCCTTCTGGAACTCCACGGTGGAGGGCGTGGGATGGAGCCACGCCGCGAGGTCGGATACGACGCGCGGGGCGACGACGCTGTTGGCGAACCAGAACGTGAGCAGCACGACGAGCGCCA
>Ga0073934_10008587_pt1 | contig 13559 bp, 7 predicted proteins | sample LarsenN4metaG_FD_76834 | JGI IMG/M metagenome (GOLD analysis project Ga0073934, IMG submission 76834) | Hot spring sediment bacterial and archeal communities from British Columbia, Canada, to study Microbial Dark Matter (Phase II) - Larsen... ...
ACTGGATCGCCCGCGTGATCACCGACCTGCTGCACGACAGCTCGGACTACATGACGCAAGTCCCCGCCGGATAACGGCCGAACGCGTTCGTCGAAATCAATGAGGAAATCGGAACTACTGAGCTTCCGTTGCTGCCGCGCCCCATGTGCCGACATCGGAGACCTCCCTGTCTGGTGAAAGTGAACGGACTCTTCGTGAAGCAATCCAATCGCCGTGAACAGAACTCCTGAAGAGTGCCGAGCCGGTCGTTTTCCAGGCAGTGCTGCTCAAGCATTACCGACCACTTGTCAACTCAAAAATTTCCGATGCGGTGTTGTCACGTCACTCTACTTCCCGTCCGGTGTCGAGACGTCGATCGCCAAGAAAGCCGGATCATCAGTTGTTTAGAGAGTGGATGTGTTCGGTTAGTATGACATCGCTATGGGACAAGCCCGCGCATTCACGCCGCTCGACTTTGGCGGTGTCGTTCCGTAGATTGGCGCGATTCCACGCGCAAGGAACGTGATCATGTCGACGAACAGTCTCATTCGACCGATCGCGACTGCATTGGCGATTGCTGCTACGTCTGTGTTGAACGCCGTCGAACCCTGGGCCGATCCGGCGCTGACTCCGCCGGCAAGCCTGGAAATGTGGCTCGACGCGAGTCGCACGGCTGCCGGCGAAAAGCCGCTCAAGAGCGGCGATCAACGGGCCGTCTGGCATGACGCCTCCGGGATGAAGCGACACGCTATGCAGGCGAACGCGAAGCTGCAGCCGCGGCTGCTTCAGGTGTCGAAGCCCGGCTCCTGGGTGGTACGGTTCGACGGCGAGGACGACCACTTCCGCGTCCTCGGCATCAATCAGAAGTGGACCAACTTCACGCTATTCGTGGTCGCCGCGCCGCACTCGAACTACGGCGGCTTCCGCGGGTTCTTCGCGTTCAACCAGACGAACCGCCGCGATTACGAGACCGGCTTCACTCTCGACCTGAACGGCCCCGGCTCGGTGATGTTTCAGGACTTGAACCTCGAAGGTCGCGGCTTCGGCGGGGCGCGAAGCCTGATGAAGACCACTGCACCGTTCGGCACGCTGCACGTTCTTGAGGCCGTCGCCGATGCGCAGCACAAGCAGGTGCGGCTGACGTTCGACGGGAAGCCGGCCGGCCAGCGCGAGTTCAGCCCAACGGAACTCATCGCCGATGAAATAACCGTCGGGGCGCGGTACTTCGAGAACGGTCCCGGACCACAGCGGGTGCAAGGGTTTCTGCACGGCGACATCGCCGAGGTGCTGCTGTTCAGCCGCGTGCTGACCGATTCGGAGTCCAAAACCGTGCGTGACTATCTCGATGCGAAGCACGCCACGTTGAAGGAGTCGCTGCCGCGCGAGTTGAAGGTCGCTGCGGCGGCGGAGAATGCCGAGCCGTTAGTGGCCGTGGCGAATCCGCCGCCGGTGCAGATGCTCGTGCCCGGCTTCAGCGTGCGCGAGGTGCCGGTGGACCTCACGAACCTCAACAACCTGCGTTACCGGCCGGACGGCAAGCTGTACGCGCTGGGCTACAACGGCAACGTGTGGCTCTTGAGCGACACCAACGACGACGGCGTGCCCGATGCGTCCACGCAGTTCTTCGACAACATGGGACGGTTGCGCGGACCAATTGGCATGCAGGTCATACCCAGGGGACACGCATTGTTGCCGAACGATGTCGCGCGCGGCGTCGTCGTTGCGTCGAAGGGTAAGGTGTCCGCGCTGCTGGACATCGACGGCGACGACGTCGCGGAGACGGAGCGCATCATTGCGTCCGGTTGGAAAGAGATCGTGCAGAACGTCGATGCCATCGGCGTCGCCATCCATCCCGACGACGGCAGCATCTATTTCGGCCTGGGCGTGGAGGCCTACAACAACGCTTATCTGCTCGATGAGAAGGGAAAGTCCGCGTTCGACCTGGCCACGGAGCACGGCACCATCCAGCGGATCGCGCCGGACTTGTCGAGCCGCACCACCGTGTGCACCGGCGTGCGGTTCACCATCGGCATGGGGTTCAACGCCGATCAGGAACTGTTCGTCACCGATCAGGAAGGGGCCACATGGATGCCCAACGGCAACCCCTTCGACGAGCTGCTGCACATTCGCCCCGGCCGGCATTACGGCTTCCCGCCGCGGCATCCGAAGCACCTGCCGAACGTCCTCGACGAGCCCAGCACGTTCGATTACGCGCCGCAGCATCAATCGACGTGCGGCATGGCGTTCAACCACGGAAGCCCAGGGATGGCGATCCCTGGGTCTCCTGGCAGCGCGATCTTCGGCCCCGAGTCATGGCGCGGGGATTTATTTGTCTGCGGGGAATCGCGCGGCAAGCTGTATCGCACGAAGCTCGTGCGGCAGGCGGATGGCGATTACGTCGCACAGAACCAGCTCATCGCGTGCCTGAGCATGCTCACCGTCGATTGCTGCCTGTCGCCGCGCGGCGACTTGCTGGTGGCGTGTCACAGCGGCGGCCCCGACTGGGGCACTGGGCCGTCGGGCAAGGGGAAGATCTTCCTCATTCGATACGAAGATACTGCAGCCCCGCAACCGATGGCGGTGTGGGCGGCGGGTCCACAGGAAGTGCGGGTGGCGTTCGATCGGCCGCTCGATCCGCAGCATCTCAAGAACCTCGCCGACAACGCGAAGATCACCTATGGACAGTACGTGGCGGCGGGCGACCGCTTTGAATCGATCCGGCCAGGGTACGCCGTCACGCAGATGCAGGTGGCCTCGCCGCGATTCAAGCTTCCCATCTACGGCGCCAGCGTGACTCCCGACCGCAAGGTGCTGATCCTCTCCACCGCGCCGCATCCGGCAGCCGTGCAGTACGCGCTCACGTTGCCGGGATTGGGTCGCAAATTCGATGGGAGCACAAGAGACCCAGGGATTGCCATCCCTGGGCTTCTGCGGCAGCATCCGGAGATCGACCTCGCGTATTCGCTGAACGGCGTGCAGGCCACGTGGGAGCCGCGCGACCAGAGCCAGCGCGGCTGGAGCGGCTGGCTGCCGCATCTCGATCTCGACGTGTGCCGCCAATTCAAGACGGGTGACGCCGAACAGGATCGCCTCTTCGAACTGCTCGAACAGCCCGGCACGCTGACGCTGGAAACGCAGATCGACCCGCGCGGGTTGCTGTATCCCGCCGTGCAACCCGGATCGAAGCTGGACTACGACCGCACGGAGGATCGCTGGATCAGGGAGCAGTCCATTGAGATCCGAAGCCTCGGTGGAGTTCTGAGAGTGGATCATGCGAAATCACCAGGCACTCCACCCTGGGTTGTCAGCGGCGATGGGCAAATGTTCCAGATCGCTTTGGACACGCAGAAATTCGAGCCCGTGGCGGTCAAGTTTGACGTAAAGACGGGATTGCGCGCTCCAACCACGTTAGCCTTAAACGTCTCGTGGCACGCGACACTGGGGGATGGCGAGAAGCGTTCCGGTCCGCTCGCGTTGCAGCGCTTTGTGCTGCCGTGGGCGAAGATCAATCCCGAAGAAATGTTGCCGAAACTGACTCGTGAGATTCCCGAACTCGCCGGTGCGAGCTGGGGCCGCGGGCGGCGCGTGTTCTTCAGCGAGGAGGCCGGTTGCGCGAAGTGCCACGTGGCCCATCAGCAGGGGGGGCGGATCGGGGCGGACCTGTCGAACCTGATCCATCGCGATTACGCCTCGGTGCTACGGGACATCACATTGCCCAGCTTCGCGATCAATCCCGACTTCATCACCTATGCCGTCGCCATGAAGGACGGCCGCGTGCTCACCGGCGCGGTGCGCAACGAAGGCGGCAACCTGCTCATCGGCGACAAGGACGGCAAGGTGACCACGGTCGCCCAGGCGGACGTCGACGAGTTCACGGCGTCCACAGTATCGATCATGCCGGAAGGCCTGCCGCAAAAGCTCGGTCCGCAGCGCATGAAGGATCTGCTCGCGTTTCTGTTGCTGGAGCCGCCGCACATGCCGAAGGATGCCGTGCTGCCGCCGCCTCCGTCGCGGAAGCGTAGCGAAGTGGCGGCGGTGCTGGCCGGATCGGAGAAAGTCTCACGGCCGCGACCGCTGAATGTGCTGCTCGTCGCCGGTGCGAAGGACCACGGTCCCGGTGAGCACGATTATCCCGCCTGGCTCCGTGTGTGGAGCGAACTGCTCGCTGGTGCGGAAAGCGTGAACGTCAGCACGGCGATGGAATGGCCGTCCGCAGAGCAACTGCAGGCGGCCGATACGATCGCCTTCTTCCAGAAGGGCAGTTGGACCGCCGAGCGCGCCCAGGCCATCGATGCGCACCTCGCGAAAGGTGGCGGACTGGTGTACATCCACTGGGCGGTGGAAGCTGGTCCCGAAGCGCCGGCGTTCGCACAGCGCATCGGCCTGGCATCGCACGCGGCGAAGTTGAAATTCCGTCACGGGCCGCTCGACCTGGGCTTCGAGACCGGCCGCGACCATCCCATCGGCCGCAACTTCGACCGGGTGCACTTCCACGACGAAAGCTACTGGCAGATGCAGGGCGATCCGTCCAGGATCCGCGTGATCGCCACCGGTATCGAAGACGGCGCCCCGCAGCCGCTGTTCTGGACGTTCGAGCCGAGCCAGGGCCGTGTGTTCGTGTCGATCCTCGGCCATTACTCGTGGACCTTCGACGATCCGCTGTTCCGCGTGCTGCTGCTGCGCGGCATCGCGTGGACGGCCAAGGAACCAGTGGATCGCTTCAACGAACTGTCAATCATCGGCGTGCCGCTGGCGGATTGAAAACAAACCCAAGAAACCTCACGCCAAGACGCCACGCTTGCAAAGGGATTTATGAAGAGAGAGGAACAGTGATCTACACTGATTGACCTGATGGGGAAAGAAGAGTTCAGTGACGACAGCGAGGATTAGTGTTCCTTTTCTGCAACTTTTGACACCTCTTCCCATGGACTTGTCATGATGAAACATGTCCTTTGCCTTTTTGTGGTCGCTGGATTCTTGAGTTCTGGCTACGCTGCCGAGCCGCCGCGGCCGAACGTGGTGTTCTTTCTCATGGACGACCTCGGCTGGAGCGATGTGAGTTATCACGGCGGCGACATCCGGACGCCGAACATCGACCGACTCGCCGCGGCGGGAGTTAAGCTGGAGGCGTTTTACGTCCAGCCGGTCTGCTCCCCCACGCGGGCCGCGCTGATGACCGGGCGGTATCCGATGCGGCATGGCCTCCAGGTGGGCGTGGTGCGGCCGTGGGCACAATATGGCCTGCCGCTCGCAGAGCGCACGCTGCCGCAGGCGCTGCGCGAAGCCGGGTACGAAACGGCGATCTGCGGCAAGTGGCACCTGGGGCACTTCGAGCGGGCCTACCTGCCGACGCAGCGCGGCTTCGACCATCAGTATGGCCACTACAACGGCGCGCTGGATTACTTCACCCACAGTCGCGACGGCGGCTTCGACTGGCATCGCGACGACCGGGTGAATCGCGACGAAGGCTACACCACCGTGCTGCTCGGCAACGAGGCGGTGAGGCTCATCGAACAGCGAGACAAGAAGAAGCCATTGTTCCTGTACATTCCCTTCAACGCGCCGCATTCGCCGCTGCAGGCGTTGCCGGAACATTTGAAGCTGTACGAGCACGTCGAGGACAAGCAGCGCCGCACGTACTCGGCGATGGTGCATGCGGTCGACGAACAGATCGGACGCATTGTGGCCGCGATCGAACGCGCGGGGCTGACGAAACAGACGCTGTTCATCTTCTCCAGCGACAACGGCGGCCCCACCAATCTGGGCGCCACCAACGGCCCGCTCCGCGGACGGAAAGGGACGCTGTACGAAGGGGGCACGCGCGTCGCGGCGTTCGCCACGTGGGACGGACAGATCCAGTCCGGCACAGTCGTCGCCGCGCCGCTGCACATGGTGGATTGGTATCCCACGCTGCTCAAGCTGGCCGGGGCATCCCTGGAGCAGACGCTGCCGCTCGACGGCCGCGACGTGTGGCCCACCATCACCGCAAACGCCACTTCGCCGCACGACGCAATCCTGTTGAACACCACGCCCCGCAACGGCGCCGTCCGCATGGGCGACTGGAAGCTCGTGCTGAACGGGCAGCTCCCCGACGACGAAACTGCCGCTGCGCCATTGGCAGTTAGCAAGAAGAAGGCTGCAAAGAAGGCGAATGTGAACCCGGCCGACACCGTGGAGCTGTTCAACCTCGCCGACGATCCGAACGAGACGACGAACCTGGCGGAGAAGCACTCCGACAAGGTTTCACAACTCCGATCGCGGCTGGACGAGTTCGCCCGGCAGGCCGTGCCGCCGAAGAGCGCCCCCAAGGCGGCAGATTTTCAATCGCCCAAAGTCTGGGGTGAGGGCGAGTGAGCGCCGAGGCGACCCAGGGATGGCGATCCCTGGGCTTCCCGGGTTGCGGCGCGATTTCCTCAAACAAATCCGCGGCCGCTGTAGGTCTCGATGGGCAGAACCCGTTCACTGTCCACGTCGCAAGGACCGATCATGCATCGCGTGACTTTCCTGTTGTCCGCTGTCGCCGCTGTCCCTTTCGTCGTCTCGTTGCCTGCCGCAGAGCGGCCCCGCACCGAGTCGATCAAACAATCCTCGGCGGCCCCGCTCATTCGCGTTTCGCCGGAAACAACGCACCTCGTGGCGCCGGTCGACGCCGAAGGATACGTCGACTTTCTCGCGGCCCTGAACGCGCACTACGGCAAGGGGGTGTCGCCGTCCGAAAATGCCGCCATCCCGCTGCTGGAAGCGCTCGGCGATGCCGACCATCCGTCGAACACGATGAACATGGTGCGGCAGTCGCTCGGCATGTCCCCGTTGGGCGACACCAGCCGGGCTCTGGTCTCCGCGGCGAAGTACGCCAGGACAGCCGGCGTGTCGGAGGAAGACTTTCAGAAGCAGCTGAACGTCGCCCTGGACCGGCCGTGGACGAAGGACGAGTTCCCGCAGCTCGCGGACCTGCTCGTTCGCAATACCGACGCCTTGGCGCAGGTGCACCAGGCCGTGCAGCGTCCCAAATACTTTCGGCCGTTCACGAAGGCGAAGCCGAATCTTTCGATGGCATCGGTGCTGCTGCCGGACATCCAGATGCACCGCGAAGTGGCGCGGATGCTCAAGTCGCGGGCCATGCTGAACATTGCGGGTGGCCAGGCCGAGGCCGCACGGCAGGATCTCTATGACATGCACCGGCTCGCTCGCTGCACGGCGCAGGGTATGTCGATCATCGAAGGGCTGGTGGGGATCGCCATTGAATCGATGGCGTGTTACGGGGACAACGTGTGGGCCAACCAGTCGGGCGCGACGGCGGCACAACTGGCGGCATATCGGCAGCAACTGGCCGCGCTGCCGCCGGCGTCGAACCTGGTCGACCGCGTCGACGTCACGGAACGGCTGTTCCTGCTGGAAGTGCTGCAGATGACGGCGCGGGGCACGCTCTCGCCGGAGGAATCCAACGCCCTCATCGGCGAGCCGAACGACAGCCAGGCTCAATCGATGGTGAAGCCCGCGCAGCTGGTGGCGGCGTTGTCGCTGGTTTCGATTGACTGGAACGCCGCCATGGTCGAATCGAACAGGTTCTACGACGACATCGTGGTCGCCGGCCGCGTCACCGACCGGGCTGAACGGCTGGCGTTGTACGAGGCGTGGGAGACACGGCTCAAGCAGGAAAAAGTCCGCATTGCCGGCAATGGTGGCGTGGAAGGGGCGACCGTAGCGGCGCTGCGGTTCGCGTTCGGCAGCAGCAAATCCCGCGCGAAAGACGTCAGCGGCGTGCTGTGCACGCTGCTGTTGCCGGCCGTCAAGCAGGCCACGTCAGCCGAGGAATCGGGACGCCAGCGCTTGCAGATGGCCCAGGTGGCGCTGGCGCTCGCCGAGTACCGCGCGAAGGAAGGCCAATACCCGGCGCAGTTGTCCAATCTCGTGCCGCAGTTCCTGGCCGCCATTCCGGAAGACGTCTTTGCCGGGCAGCCGTTGCGCTACGACAGCGAGGGCGCGGCCTACCGGCTCTACAGCGTCGGTCGCAACGGCCGGGATGACGGCGGAATCACGGGAAGTCCGCAAGGTGCCGACGACATCGTGTTCAGCGATCCGGCGACGCCGTAATCGCGCTGAACGCGTTGAAGAGCGGACATGTCAGTGCCCCGGCCACTTCCAAGTGCCCGGGGCACATTATTTGGTAACGCACAATCGGCCCGTGTCCGACGTCCTGCACCGCGTCACGGTGACTGATTTCTGCGTTGTCGGTCGGACTTCCGCACAGTTCCGCGGTTGGTCCGGGAGTCCGGGGCGGTCGAATCGGGCGGCTGCGAATTGGGATCGCTTGCCTCGGACGACGTCGATTCTGCGATGGACGAGCCGGAAAAGAGATACGGAAGACCTGCATTGCTGAATCCAAAGCCCATGATCAGCGTGGTTGGCGTGTCTCCGTTGGAGGTCGTGTCCAGCGTGAGCGCCGAAAAGGTCACTTCGTACACCTCTCCCGCGCCCCCGGCGATCAACTGGGACGCGCCGGATGTCTCGTCGACAGTCTCGGTGTACGTGCCGGTAATCGTGTCCGCCGTGTCTTCGTACAGGAACGTCCCGTCGTCCGCGAACGCCAACTGCCCCGAGTGATAATACCCAATCGAGAACACGTCGATCGAGAACGTCTTCCCCAGGGCTTCGGCTGTCGCGTTTCGCGGCTCGATCGTCGTCGGCCCAAGAACGACGATTGCAATGAGTCCCCACCGACAGAGCATGGGCTGGGTCCTTTCGCAGCGATACGCGAACGCAGAGGCGTAACGGTCACGACCCGCACGACGCCGGTTCATCGCCCGGGGCGGTCGCTTCGCCTGGAGACGAGGGATTGAACACTTCTTGCGGCAAACCGGATCGTTGAATTGGGAAAAAAATCCCAGACCACATTTCGGTTGCCCAGCTCAGATACCTCGACGACAAGTGACCCAGGGATAGCTATCGCTGGGCTTCTGTGTTTGCATTCGATGCAATCAACGATCACACTTGCCCGCAGTCGGGGAGATCGCCGCATGATCCGTCTGCCGTTCGTGCTGGTAGGGGTGTGTTGCACCATGTCCGCCGTGGCTGCCGAGTTCGACCGTCCCAGCGGACCGGCCCACCAGAGCCGCTCGATGGTGATCGCGAAGCACGGCGTCGTCGCGACCAGCCATCCGCTGGCGGCCCAGGCCGGGCTGGACGTCCTCAAATCCGGCGGTAACGCGGTGGACGCCGCCATCGCCGTCAACGCGATGCTGGGGGTCGTGGAGCCGATGAGCTGCGGCATTGGTGGCGATCTGTTCGCCATCGTGTGGGATGCCAAAACGCAGAAGCTGTACGGCCTCAATGCGTCCGGCCGCAGTCCGAAGAAGCTGACGTTGCTGGTGTTCGTCGACAAAGGCTTAAAAGAGATTCCGGAGTATGGGCCGCTGTCGTGGTCGGTGCCGGGCTGCGTCGACGGCTGGCACGAACTGAACGCGCGGTTCGGCGCGAAGCGGCTGCGCGAGCTGCTGCAGCCGGCGATCGACACCGCGGAGCAGGGATATCCCGTTTCCGAGATCATCGCGGCCGGCTGGCGCGGTTCCGAAAAGCGGTTGAAGGAATGGCCCGACTCCGCGCGCGTGTATTTGCCCCAAGGCCGCGGCCCCGAGACCGGGGAAATCGTCACCCTGCCGGAGCTCGCAGCAACCTACCGGGCCATTGCCGCCGGCGGTCGCGATGCATTCTACCGCGGGCCAATTGCCCAGGAGATTGTGAAGTTCAGCATCGAGCACGGCGGCTACTTCTCGCTGCCCGACTTCGCCGAGCATACCAGCGACTGGATCGATCCGGTCTCGACCACATACCGCGGCTACACGGTATGGGAGCTGCCGCCGAACGGCCAGGGGATCGCCGCGCTCGAGATGCTCAATTTGCTGGAAGGGTACGACCTGAAGTCGCTCGGTCCGAACAGCGCGGAGTACGTGCATCTGTTCGTGGAGGCGAAGAAGCTCGCGTTCGCCGATCGCGCACGATTCTATGCCGACATGGCATTTGCCAACGTGCCAGTGGCGGAACTGATCAGCAAAGAGTACGCGGCGAAGCGCCGCCCGCTCATTCAACCGGGCAAGGCGGCGGTCGACGTGCCCGCCGGCGATCCGAAGCTCGCGCGGGCCGACACCGTCTACCTCACCGTCGTCGACAAGGACCGCAACTGCTGCTCGCTCATTCAAAGTCTGTACCACGGCTTCGGCTCGCAGGTGGTGCCGGGGAAAGTGGGCTTCGCGCTGCAGAACCGCGGCAACCTGTTCGCGCTCGACCCTCAGCACGCCAACCGCCTCGAGCCGGGCAAGCGGCCGTTCCACACGATCATCCCCGCGATGGTCACGAAGGACGGCAAGCCGTGGTTCTGCTTCGGGGTGATGGGGGGCGACATGCAGGCCCAGGGGCACGTGCAGATCCTGGTGAACATGATCGACTTCGGCATGAATCCGCAGGCCGCCGGCGACGCGGCACGCATCCAGCACACCGGCTCGCCCACGCCGACCGGGTTGCCTGGCGAGCCGGATGGGGGCAAAGTGCTGCTCGAAAGCGGATTCCCCGCCGACACGCGTGCGAAGCTGGCCGAGTGGGGCCACCACTTCAAAGACGGCAAAGGCTCGTTCGGCGGCTACCAGGGCATCCTCATCGACTGGGACCACGGCGTGCTGCACGGCGCCACCGACTCGCGCAAAGACGGCGCCGCAGTGGGGTATTGATGTGGATGGAAGCCCAGGGATTGCTATCCCTGGGTCTCCGATGCGATCGCCGCGAAGATTCCATCCCATGTGTAATCGCGCGCAGTGGCGGCGATCGGTAATCCCGCTTCAGCGGCGGCGGCAGCCGTGACGGGGCTGATGGCGCACAACCGCGTACGCGTGCCGAGGTGATTTCGCGCGGCGGGCGACAGCAGCCGGGCCACGTTGCGGGCGATCGACGGGCTGGACAAGCCGATCCAGTCCACCGCGCCGGATTCCAGCAGCGACGTTTCCGTCGCCGGCCAACGGTCCACGTCCCGGTTCGTGTAAACCACCACTTGCTCAACGATCGCGCCGGCGGACGTCAGTTGCTCCGGCAGCACGTCGCGGCCGCGGTTCGCACGAGCCCACAGCACGCGCTGGCCTGACACACGGTTCGCCAATCCGGTGGCAAGCGCTTCGGCGCGAAACTCGTCGGGAACGTAGTCGCACTTCAATCCGAAGCTCGCAAACTCCGCCGCGGTCGCGGGACCGATGGCCGCAATCTGGCATTGGCCCAACCGTCGGGCGTCGCCTCCCTGTTCCCACAATCGCGTGAGCAGCCCACGAACGCCGTTGGCGCTGGTGCAGATGAGCCATTGAAACTCCGCCAGTCGCGACAGGGCCTCATCGACCGGCCCCCAATCGTCGGGCGGGCCGATTTCAATCGTCGGCAGCACCAGCGGCTGGGCGCCGAGCTCAATGGCGCGGTCGATGACGGAGTCGGACTGCCCTTCCGGGCGCGTGATGCCGATCACCTTCCCGAACAATGGGCGATCCTCGAACCACTTCGCCTTCTCGCGCACACGAACGCAGTCGCCGATGATCAGCAGCGACGGCGCGTGCAGTTGAGCTTCCCGCGCGGCGACCGGCAAATCGCGCAGCGTCGCAGTGACCGTGCGCTGCTGCGGCGTCGTGGCGCGGCTGACGACTGCGGCAGGTGTCTCGGCCGGCTTTCCGTGGGCAATGAGTCGTTCCGCGATTGTCGCCAGCCGATGCAGCCCCATGTAGAACACCAGCGTGCCGGGGAACTTCGCCAGCACGTCGTAACCAATGGCGGAATCGGCTTTCGCCGGGTCTTCGTGACCCGTGATGAACGCCGCCGCCGAGGCGTGTTCGCGGTGCGTGAGCGAGATCCCCGTGTACACCGCTGCCGCGGTGGCCGCGGTGATGCCGGGCACCACTTCAAAGGGGATCCCTGCCGCCGCCAGCGCCGCCGCTTCTTCGGTGCCGCGGCCGAAAATGAACGGGTCGCCCCCTTTCAGTCGCACGACCGTTAAGCCTTGTTTCGCCGCGGCAATCAGTCGGGCATTGATTTCGTCCTGCTCCAGATGCGGCCCCTGCGGCCCAACCGTGCGGCAGGTGCGCTGCGCTTCGGCGTGGCTGTGACGCAACAGCAGCGGATTGACGAGACCGTCGTAGAGAACGAGGTCGGCTTCTTGCAGGCATTTCAGGCCGCGGACCGTGATGAGTCCCGGATCGCCCGGCCCCGCGCCGACGAGATAAACTTTGCCGGTGGTCGCGGCGTTCGGCGTTCGGCGTTCGGCGTTCGACATTTTCGGATTTCCGTTTAGCCGCGACCGGACGGGGAGCGCATTGTGGCGGACAGCGCTCCCCGTCCGGCCGCGGCTAAACGTTGGTCATTTCTTCTCGACAATCCAGATATTCCGGAACCGCACGGGGTCTCCGTGGTCCTGCAGGAAGAGCGCGCCGGGCTTCTGGTCGCGCTTGCCGCCGCCGGGTGTGGTCTTGAGCGCCAAATCGTCGTGGATCACCACGCCGTTGTGCTTGATCGTACAGCGCGCCGCTTCGCTCACTTCGCCGCTGTTGTCGAACTTTGCGCCGGTGAACTCCACATCGTAGGTCTGCCACGTCAACGGCGGCAGGCACATGTTCACCAGCGGCTTGGAGTTGCTGTAAATCCCACCGCACTCGTTGTCCAAGCCTTCGAGGCCGAACGAATCGAGGATCTGGCACTCGTACTGGTCCTGCAGGTACATGCCGCTGTTGCCGCGGGCCTGTCCTGTCGCATACGGCATGAACGGCGTGCGGAATTCGAGGTGCAGCGTGAAGCTGTCGAACTTCTGCTTCGTGCGGGTGCCGACGCCCATCAGCATGTCTTCGGCCATTTTGCCGGGTTCCCAGGCATCCACGTTGGTGCCGTCGAACAGCACGATGGCACCGGCGGGCGGCTTCATGCCGGACGTCGGCGACTGCCGATCGATCTTCTTGAGTTGACCTATTTGCCCCTCGACGTCGACGGTCAGGACATCTCTCGAGATCGTCGCCGTGACGGTGTCGCTCTGGAGCGTGGTGACTTCGTCCTCCGTTTCGCCGCTGATCTTCAGCCGCGTTTTGCCGTCCCAGCCGGCGCCGGGCAGGCCGCCCTTGAGCAGATACGCCTCGAACTTGCCATCGCCGCGGGCAATGACTTGCGCGCCGTACTTGGCGTCGCCCACGTCGCCGACGTACTCTCCCTGCACGAGGAAGTCCGGCCCGCCCTCGGCGGCGCTCAGGAACGCCGTCTTCACTTTCTGCTTGTCTTCCTGGGCGCTCGCGGACATCAACAACCCTGCCATCACCGCCGGAACCAGGAGCCAACCGCGCATCATGGTGTGCCTCAAGAAGTGTAGGATCGACGAATCACGAAGCCGCTGTTGCACACGGTAGCAGGCCTGCGGGGCGGTGTTCAACGCCGTGAATCGTAGCAGGCACACTGGGTGCCGCCGTTGGTTGGTGGGGATCAGGTGGCCAGTGCGAGTGTTTTCCAGAAGGTGTGCCATTGGTTGTTGAGTTCTGTGGCTCGGAGGGTGGTGATCGCCAGTGCGCCGGATTCGCTCC
>Ga0073934_10008589_pt1 | contig 13558 bp, 16 predicted proteins | sample LarsenN4metaG_FD_76834 | JGI IMG/M metagenome (GOLD analysis project Ga0073934, IMG submission 76834) | Hot spring sediment bacterial and archeal communities from British Columbia, Canada, to study Microbial Dark Matter (Phase II) - Larsen... ...
CGCCAGGGTGCTGTGCGCGATTACGCCGGCCGCACTAGGTCCGCAGTTCTTCCGCGAGAGTGCTGAGGTGATCAACGCCGCCGCCGGCGGTCCGCCGGACCGCACAAAAGTTGCTGAGATCATGCTGCGCCACGGCCTGACACCAGCGGCGCTTCCCAGCCGGGCGTAGCGTCCGGCGCCGATAAGCATTACCCGGCTTTCCTAACGTTTCGTGATCGATGCCGCATAATGCGAGGCTTCGGTGAACTCCGCTTCCAGCGTCGGAGGCGTCAGTTTCGCCCGCAACGCGCGGAGTTTCTCAATCACTCGATCCAGCTCGATCGCGATCGAGTCCGCGTTGGTGTCGAGAATGTCGCGCCACATCTCGTACGGGCTCTGCGCGAGCCGCGTCATGTCGGTCAGTCCCGGACCAGCGCACGAAACGGTCAACGCGGAGCGCTCGTGCTGCGCCAGCGACAAAGCAAGCCCGGTCGACAACAACTGGGGAACGTGCGAAACTGCGGCGACAATATCGTCGTGCGTCTCCGCGGGCATGGTGTAAACCTTCGCGCCCATGGCTTTGATCCAGTAGACCAGGGACTCGACACGCGGGTCGTCCATCGGGATATCGCCCTCGGCAGGCGTCAGCAGGTACGGCCGGTTGGCGAACAGCTTGGCTTCAGCGGAAGCAACGCCGCTGGTCTCCTTACCTGCCATCGGATGGCCACCCAGAAACGATGCTGGAGGCAGGTATGCCCTGGCAGCCTCAACGATCTTCCTCTTGGTGCTCCCGCAGTCAGTTACCAGCGCCCCCGGCTTCATCGACTGCGCCAGCTTGGGAATTGTCGCCAGAATCACTCCCACCGGTTGTGCCAGGTAGATCAGGTCGGCTTTGCCAACCGCCCGTTCCAGCGGCATGCCGCCGTCGATCACGCCCAACCGTAACGCTCGTTCCAGAGTTTCCTGCGAACTGACGCCAATAATCCGGCCTTTGAAGCCGCACCAGCGCAGCCCCAGCGCGAACGATCCGCCAATCAGGCCGACGCCCACAATCGCTACGGTTTCCATGTCACAGCGTCCGGTCTACCGCGGATGCGATGATGCGCAACTGGCCCATCAACTCCGTGAACTGGTCCGGCCGCAAAGACTGCGCGCCGTCCGACAAAGCCTTGTCAGGATCGGGGTGCATCTCGATCAGCAACCCATCGGCCCCGGCCGCGACCGCTGCCCGCGCCATCGGAATCACTTTGTCGCGGCGCCCGGTGCCATGCGACGGATCGGCGACGATCGGCAAGTGGGACAACTTCTGGACCACCGGAATGGCCGAGATGTCCATCGTGTTCCGCGTGTAGGTCTCGAAAGTTCGAATGCCACGCTCGCACAGGATCACATTGTAGTTGCCGCCCGAAAGGATGTACTCCGCGGAGAGCAGCAGTTCCTCGATGGTCGAAGCAATCCCGCGCTTCAACAACACCGGACGCCTGCAACGGCCCAGCTCTTTCAGCAACTGGAAGTTCTGCATGTTGCGAGCGCCGATCTGCAACAGGTCCACATACTCTTCCATCATCCCGATCTGCGTATGGTCCATCACCTCGCTGACCACCTTCAGGCCGTGGCGGTCCGCCGCCGCGCGCAGCAACTTCAGGCCGGCTTCTCCCAAACCCTGGAAGCTATAAGGCGAACTGCGAGGCTTGAACGCACCGGCGCGAAGAACCGGCGCGCCCGCTTTGGCCACCAGTGCAGCGCATTCCTCGATCTGCTCTTCGCTTTCGACACTGCACGGACCCGCCATCACCACCACCCGCGGACCGCCCACCTCCACATCGCCGATCCGAATGACGCTCCCCTGCGGGCGGAAGACGCGGCTCGCCAGCTTGAACGGCGATTGAATGCGATGAACTTCTTTCACCCCATCCAGCACTTCGAACTCAGCCAGTGACACACGATCCACGCGGCCCACACCCCCGAGCAGCGTGTGCAACACGCCCGTGGAGCGATGCACCGTCAGGTCAGACCGCACCATGCGATCGATCACGCGCTGGATTTGTTCTTCGCTGGCGCCCTCTTCCATCACCACGATCATTCGGGGATCTTCTCCTTCGGCGGCGTGCTGTTTGCCGCCGCGGCTTCGTATTGCATCATGCGCTCGCGCTGCAAAGTGCGCATCTCGTCGATAATGCGCTCGAACAGCCGTCTCACCGCCGCGCCGGAAAGCGGGCCGCGGTTGCCTTCCAGCACATTGCGGAACACGGCATCCTCACGCTTCGGCTCATAGACCGGCAGTTCCGCCTGCCGCTTGATCTCGCCGATGCGCTCCACCACGCGCGTCCTGGCGTTCAGAAGCTCCAGAATCCTCAGGTCGAGATCGTCAATCTGAGCGCGCAACTCCGCCAGTGCGGATTGAATCTCCTGCTCCGTCATGGCGCCGTTACACCGCCGGTAAGTTGCGCTGCCAGGCGCTCCACTTGCTGTTCCAGGTCCGCTTCGCCCGCGTGTTCCTCAATCAGACGCACGAACGCGCTACCTACAACCACTGCATTGGCATACCGCCCGATCTCGCTGAAGTGTTCGCGCCGCGAGACACCGAAGCCCACCGCCAGAGGAAGCTCCGTATGCTGACGCAAACGCTTCACCAGCGGCTCCACGCTCTGTGCCACGGAATCCCGCTCACCCGTCACGCCCGTGCGCGATACCACATACACAAATCCGCTCGAATACTGTGCGATCAGGTTCAGCCGCCGGTCTGTGCTGGTGGGAGCCGCCAGAAACACACAATCGAGATTCCGCGCCCGCAGCACCTTGACCAGTTCCGGAGCCTCTTCCACGCTCAGGTCGGTCAACAACACGCCGTCAATGCCCCGCTTGGCGGCTTCGTCGGAAAGCCGCGAGAATCCGTAGCGCATCAGCGGATTCAGATAGCTGAACAGGACCAGCGGGATCTCGCTCTTTGCCCGGATCTCAGATGCGATGTCGAGAACATGTTCCAGTGTCGTACCCGCACGCAGCGCACGATCGGAAGCGCGTTGAATCACGGGTCCATCCGCGATCGGGTCGGAGAAGGGAACTCCCAATTCGATCACATCCGCGCCACCGCGCTCCAAAGCGAGCGCGAGTTCCACGGTTCGCGACGGCGCGGGATCTCCCGCCGTCAGATAAGCCACCAGTCCAGGGCGTCCTTGTTTTTCGAGCGCGCAGAAACGCTCAGTGAGCCGCGACATCCGCACCATCCAGTTCGGGGAAGTTCTCCCGGTAAATATCGATATCTTTATCGCCGCGGCCCGAAAGGTTAATCAGCATCGTTTGTCCTGCGGCCCGGGGAGCCTGTTGGATTGCTGCCGCCACCGCATGCGAACTTTCCAGTGCAGGGATAATGCCTTCGATGCGCGCTAACAATTGCGCCGCTTCCAGCGCCTCGTGATCGTTCACCGAAACATATTCGGCCCTGCCCTGATCGTGCAGCCAGCTATGCTCGGGTCCCACCAGGGCATAATCCAGCCCCGCCGATACGGAATGCGTCAACGAGACTTGTCCGTGATCGTCCTGCAGCAGATAACTGTAGGCGCCGTGCAGCACTCCGGGAGCGCCTCCGGAAAACCGGGCCGCATGTTCGCCCAACCGCGCGCTACGCCCGCCGGCTTCCACGCCGATCAACCGCACATGCTCGTCCGGCACAAACGCTGTGAACATGCCGATTGCATTGCTGCCGCCGCCGACGCAGGCGTACACGGAATCGGGCAGTTGACCGCTGCGTTCCAGTATCTGCCCGCGCGCTTCGTCGCCGATGCAGCGATGGAAATCGCGCACCATCATCGGATACGGATGCGCCCCCAGCGCCGAGCCCAACAGGTAATGCGTCGATTCGACGTTGGTCACCCAGTCGCGCATCGCTTCGCTGATCGCGTCTTTTAAGGTGCGGCTGCCGTTGTTCACACCCACCACGCTCGCGCCGAGCAGGCGCATGCGGAAAACGTTCAGCCGCTGCCGGCGCATGTCTTCTTCGCCCATGTAGACGACGCATTCCATGCCGAAGAGCGCGCAGACCGTAGCGGTAGCTACGCCGTGTTGCCCCGCGCCGGTCTCGGCAATGATGCGGCGTTTGCCCATGCGCCGCGCCAGCAGAACCTGGCCCAGGCAGTTGTTGATCTTGTGCGCGCCGGTATGCAGCAGGTCCTCGCGCTTGATGAAGATGCGCGCGCCGCCCAGGTGCTCACTCAGCCGTTTGGCTTCGTAGAGCGGTGTGGGCCGGCCGGCGTAGTTGGCCAGCAAGTCGGAAAGCTCCGCTTGAAACTCCGGATCGCGGCGGGCTTCCTGGTAGGCCTTCTCGAGATCCTCCAAGGGAGACATCAGCGTCTCCGGAACGTAGCGGCCGCCATAGGGGCCGAAGTGCCCCCGCGAGTCAGGGCCAGAAAAGTTTGTACTCATGATTCAATTGCGCGAACTGCCTGAACGAATTCTTCTATTTTCCGCCAATCCTTGCGTCCCGGTGAGGACTCGAGGCGCGAACAGGCATCCACGCCCCAGGGTCTGACCGCGCGAATCGCCTCCTGAACGTTATCGGGGCCAAGCCCGCCTGCGAGGATGATCCGACCCGGCAGTCCGCGGGCGAGACTCCAATCAAACGTGCGGCCAGTGCCGCCCCGAGCGGAACCAGCCGGTGTATCAACGAGAAATGCCTCTGCCGTGGGATCGTCGACAAAACTTCCGGCCGCACAGGCGCGCCACAGGCGCGTCCCTGGCGGAGCGGCGCTGGTTCCATGAAGCTGGGCCACTTGCAGCCCCGCCACGGCGGTAGCTGCGCGTACCATTTCCTCCGTCGCATCCACGAACACGCCGACGCGGAGCACATGCGGGGGAATTTGCGCCGCGATTTCCGCCGCCCGCTCGAGATCCAGATAACGCACGCTCCCCGGCCAGAAGTTGAGGCCGATTGCATCCGCACCGCAATCGGCAGCCACGCGAGCGTCGTCCACTGTGGTGACTCCGCAGATCTTCACCAGCGTCATCCGCGCAGTTCCCGGATCGCGGCCGCAGGATCCCCTGACTTCATTAAGTGCTCGCCCACCAGAAACGCCGTGTAGCCGGACTGCATCAGGCGTTCCACATCCGCGCGCGAGTGGATGCCGCTTTCACTCACCCGGATGACAGTCGAAGGCATGCGGGCTGCAAGGCGTTCGGAGGTCTCCAGCCTTACGTCGAATGTGCGCAAATCGCGGTTGTTAACCCCTACGATCTCCGCTCCAGACTCCAAGGCCCGGTCCAGTTCGGAATCGTCATGGACCTCAACCAGCGCGGCCAGGCCGTAACCGGAGGCCGCGGTTCTCAGCCGCTCCAACTCCGTCCGCGACAAAATCGCGGCTATTAAGAGGACTGCGTCCGCCCCGGCCGCCGCGGCCTCGGCCACTTGCACTTCCGATAAGGTGAAGTCCTTCCGCAACACCGGAACCGCAACCGACGCCCGCGCAGCCCTCAGATCATCCAGCGAACCCTGGAAGAAACGCTCGTCGGTCAGCACCGAGAGTGCCGCGGCGCCGCCAGAATGATACTGCCGGGCGCGCCGGGCGGGGTCGAACTGCGGGTCCAACAGCCCTTTGCTCGGCGACGCTTTCTTGACCTCAGCGATGATCGCCGGCGTGGATTGCCTCAGTGCGGCCATGAAGTCACGATGCTCGCTACGCTTAGCCAGGGCGCTTTGAGCAAACTCATCATGGCGTGGCTGGATGCGATCGATCTCGATTCGTTTGTGCTCGACAATCCGGGTCAGAATGTCAGGTACGCTCGGTGCGGTCACGGTAATCTCTCAGGCTAGCGCACCTGCGGGTCATGGCGATGCCAAGCCCATCGGGTACCAGTACAAAACCACACAAGTCCTGACACCTTAGAACTATTCCCCTAGAGCCTATCCAGTGTCAGCCTTAAGAGGTGGTAGTGGTCTATGTTCCGTCGGAGATAAATGACTATGCGTAAGCTTCTGTGTGGGCTTGTTCTTTTCGGGACCTGCGCGTTTGCGCTGCCCGTGACCATTAATGACACCTGTTGGGGTGTCCCGGCATGTACCGGCAGTAGCGCGGCGTACGACGTGATAGGCGCCTTAGGCGACTTTGACATCCAAAAGATCGTGGTTAGCCAGCTCGATACGGCGAAGCTGGACATGACGTTTTACTTCAATTTCGACGCCAACTCCACTCTGGCGCCGTGGATCTTCTCTGGCCGTACTCTGAATGTCGGCGATGCTCTTTTTTATGTTGCAGGTAACGTGAAGTACGGCATCCCGCTGCGCAGCCGTGGGGGAAGCGGTGACAATCCCAACCCGAATGCCGGCAAGCCGAGTGTCTTCAGTGGAGCTACGGATCCGGTCGTAGCGGGCACGCTTTACCAGGCGTCAGCCGGCGCCTTGATCTCGGACGAGGTCTTCGGCACAGGAGTAGGAGTGATCCGGAACAACACCGATGTTTGGCTCGATAACCGTACGGGTAACCTGACGGCGCTCGATTCGGGCACAGTAAGCATTGTTTACAACGGAGCGTGGAGTTCTGGTGACCCGCCGGAGTTCGAGGTGCGGGTAGTGATCAACAATCCCGATGTTGGTTTCCTGCTTGATATCCAGAACTTCGGTGGCGAGATTGGTTTTGCATCCGCGACGTGCGCCAATGACATCATTCGCGACCGCATCAACACTTCGACTTTTGTAACCCCGGAACCTGGAACCTACGCGCTTCTGGGTGCGGGTCTGGTGGGGTTGTTCCTGGCCAGGCGGCGTAGGAACCGGGTCTAAGAACAGCAGTTTTTGGGGCTTGGCGGACCCGCCTGATCTCTCAAGGCGCGTCTGCTTTGCCGCTTAACGGCCTGCCGGAGATCACGGGCCCGGCAGGCCGCTTTTTCGTGGCACGCGTACTCCTAGTACGAAAATGCCCGGTTCCATAAGCTCCGTACCATTCCCGAATCCAAAGTTGCCTGCCAAGCTGGAAACACTTCATGGGGCGAAAGAACCCAGGAGCAAAACAGCCTCGGAGAACCTTGGATGGCCAGACTACTTTTCTTGACCGTGATTTTGGCTTCGTTCGCTTTTGCAACCCCGGTAACTATCAACGACGCCTGCTTTGACACCTACACTTCCGGTCCTTACGCCGGCAAAAAGTGCAACTCCTCCACCATCAGCCCGCTCTCAGAGCGTGACGTTATTGGCGATTTCCTGAAATTCGATATCGAGAAGATGGTGATCAATGAACTTGATCACAACACCATCGACATTGATATCCACACCAACTACGGTACGACCCCTCTCGATCCTTTCGTTGTCGTCCGCAACCTGAACGTTGGAGACCTGCTGTTTGAGAAGGACGGAGTGCCGATCTATGGTGTGCCGCTGCATTCGCGCACCAAGGGTAACGGCTTCGGGCACACGACCGACCCGAACAACCGGTTTTCGGTGGACGGCGAAAGCCTTACTGCCGGCACTCTCTATGAAGTCCTCGATCCAACCGAGGGTAAAGGTCTGCTTCACTCCGACCGTGTGACCGGTCTGGGAGCATCCAACATCCGCGTCGACGAATATGTGTGGCTCCAGCAGATCGACGGCAGTTCCAGCCCTGGATTTCAGCCCACGCTCGCGGAAGTGAATTCGGGTGGCTCGATCACTGTCACCAGTACCGCACCGGCGCTCTACAAGATCAATTTCCGCATGGACTTTGCTCCGGGCGGTAACCCTCTCTATTACGAGAGCCTGACCGGCTTGAGTTTCAACTTCTCCTCCGCCACTTGCGCCAACGACATCATCAAGGGCCGGATTGACGGTCCCACCGGCTTGGTTCCTGAGCCTGCAACTTATGCGTTGCTCGGCGGCGGTCTCATCAGCCTCTTCTTCCTTCGCCGGCGTAAAGGCGTCTAAGTCGAGTTTGACGGACACAGCGGGGCTGCGTATGTCCGGCGCTGCCTTGCTATGTCCGTTTTTGCGGCCAGCCGGCGGTCACGGGTCCGGCCGGCCGCCTTTTTTGTGTTTGGGTGGCCACACTCAGACCAGAACGGTGAATGCGGACTCGCTTCGTTCCACGCGCCGGTAGGCGGTATCCCGCTCCACCGGTTCGCGTCCGGCGGCCCGAATCAGCCGCAGCAGTTCGTTGCGGCGCATGCCTTGCGAAGTGGTCGCCCCCGCATCGTGGTAGATCTTCTCCTCCACCACGGTCCCGTCGATATCATCCGCTCCAAAGCGTTGCGCGATTTGAGCGATTTTCGGCGTCATCATGATCCAGTAAGCCTTGATGTGCTCGATGTTGTCCAACAGCAGCCGCGCAACGGCGATGTTCTTCAGATCGTCGAAACCGGTCGTCTTACCGATGTGGTGCAGCGGTGTGTTGTCGGGATGAAACGCCAGCGGGATGTAGGTGACGAAGCCGCCGGTGTCGTCCTGCAAAGCGCGTAGCTTGAGCAAGTGGTCGACGCGGTCTTCTTCTGTTTCGACGTGCCCGTACAGCATGGTGCAGTTCGACTTGAGCCCGAGCTTGTGGGCCTGCCGCGCGACTTCCAACCACTCGCCGCCGTCGATCTTGTGATCGCAGATGATGCGCCGCACGCGCTCGCTAAAGATCTCTGCGCCTCCGCCCGGAAGTGAATCGACGCCGGCATCCTTCATCGCCACAAGTACATCGTGGATGGAATGTTTGAAGCGCCGCGCCAGGTAGGCGACTTCCACCATCGTGAATGCCTTCAGGTGGACGCTGGGGAAGCGTTGCTTCAACCCGCGGAACATTTCGCAATACCATTCGAGCGTCAGTTCGGGGTGCAATCCGCCGACGATATGGAACTCGGTTACCGCCTCGCTGTATCCCTCGCCCGCGCGGTGCCACACCTCTTCGAGCGACATTGTGTAGGCCTTCGGATCGCGCGCCTTCTTACCGAATGCACAGAGCTTGCAACTGGCGACACACACATCGGTCGGATTGATGTGCCGGTTGACGTTGAAGAACGTGACATTCCCGTGCAGCCGTTCCCGCACCAGATTGGCCATATAACCGATCGCTAGAAGATCGTGGGAACGGAACAAAGCAATGCCGTCATCGGCGCTCAGCCGTTCTCCGGCCGTCACTTTGTCCAATATCGGCAGCAGCCGGCGGTCGTCGATGGAAGGAAGCATGCGCGTTAAAATGCCTTTCGGTTGAGCAAAACATCCGCGGTCCAGAAACAGAAGAACAGCACGCTGACCCAGCCGTTCACGGTGAAGAACGCCGCGTCCACGCGCGAGAGATCGTCCGCGCGGACCAGGCGATGTTCCCACAACAGCAACATCGCGACGGCGACGATCCCAAGCAGTGCGGCGATTCCCAATCCGAACGACCAGGCAGCCGCTGCCAGGCAAATCACCATGCAAACGTGAAAGCCCCGCGCCACCATCAGCGCGCCGCCGATTCCCAGCCGGCGGGGCATACTGAAAAGTCCTTCGCGCCGGTCAAACTCATAATCCTGGCAGGAATAGATGATGTCGAAGCCGGCTGTCCAAAGCGCGACGGCGGCCGTGATCCAGAGAATTCTCGGATCCAGCTCGCCCGTCATCGCGATCCAAGCCGCCGCTGGCGCGATACCCAGGGAAAACCCCAGCACCAGGTGTGACAACGAGGTGAACCGCTTGGTCCAGGAATAGACGAAAACAACGGCCAACGCGAGCGGAGCCAGTTTCAAACACAAAGGATTCAACATCGCCGCCGCCAAGAGGAAAACCGCCGTGGCTGCCAGCAGAAACCCCCATGCGAAGCGACGCGATAGTATCCCGGCGGGCAGGTGCCGTGACTTGGTGCGCGGGTTGCGTGAGTCGATCTCGGCATCGAGAATGCGATTGAACGCCATCGCAGCCGAGCGCGCACCCACCATTGCGACGATAATCCACCCGAGCTTTGCGGGCAGTCCCTCCAGCGGGAAGCCCAGATCGCGCCACGCCAGCAGCGCGCCCGTCAGGGCGAAAGGAAGCGCGAACACGGAGTGTTCGAACTTCACCATTTCCAGCGCCAGGGCGGTGCGGCGCAGAAATGCACGAAAAAACGGCTCGCTTGTTCTGACTGGCTGCATCCGGGAGGGATATCTCGCTACTATTTTATTCGATGCGCAGGAAGTGGCTGTTGGTGTTGGTCTTGTGCGGCGCAACGACCGGTTGCGGCGACCAGACCGGCGCCAAGGAAAAACTGTACGGCCGGGTGGTGACCCTCCCAAATGGCCAGAAGATCAACGCGGAACTGGTGATGCACGCCGCTGACATGCAGCGCGGCATGAAGTATCGCGATTCGCTGGCTCCGGACAAGGGTATGCTCTTCGTTCACGGCAAGGAAGGGAACTATCCTTACTGGATGCATGAGGTGCGGATCCCGCTCGACATTATCTGGATGAACAGCAACCGTGTGATTGTGGACTTTTACCGGAATGCCCAGCCGTGCCTGAAGACGCCCGACCAGTGCCCCGCCTATGGCGGCCGCAAGCAGGCTATCTACGTGCTCGAACTGGCCGGCGGGATGTTCGACAAATACGGGCTCCAACTGGGCCAGAGGCTGGAATTCTAAAGGGCAAATGGACAAAAACCAACTTCGAACCCTGCTGGAAGACGTGCGCAACGGGGCCACCGGCGTCGACGCCGCTTTGGAACGCCTGCGTCACATGCCCTTCGAGGATCTCGGATTCGCCAAGATCGATCACCACCGGGCCATCCGTCAAGGCATGCCCGAGGTCATTTTCGGGAAGGGAAAGTCGCCCGAAGAGATTGCCGCGATAGCGTCGCGTCTGTTGGAGCGCAGCCGGAACGTACTGGCCACGCGGACACCGCCTGAGGCGGCCGCATTACTCCGCGCAAGTTTTCCCGAGGTGGAGTACTTCCCCAAGTCCGGCGCGCTACGCGTGTGGCGCGACCGGACGATGACCGGGAAAGGCAAACTCGCGGTGGTCTGCGCCGGCACGACCGACATCCCGGTGGCGGAAGAGGCTGTGGTTACCGCCGAAGTAATGGGGAATGAAGTACTCACGATCTTCGATGTCGGGGTAGCGGGGATCCACCGGCTGTTCGGCAATCTGGAACACTTGCGCGAAGCACGGGTGATCGTGGTGTGCGCAGGTATGGAGGGCGCACTGCCAAGCGCCGTGGGAGGACTCGTCGCCTGTCCGGTGATTGCGGTGCCCACCAGTGTGGGCTACGGCGCGAGTTTCCACGGCTTGGCCGCGCTGCTGGGGATGCTGAATAGTTGTGCCAGCAACGTGACCGTGGTGAACATCGACAACGGGTTTGGCGGCGGATATGTCGCCGGATTGATCAACCGCTTATAACTCTCCGGCGAATTAGCTGGCAGCCATGGCCATGGAATTCGCCGGCTCAGCGTACAAGTAAAAGCCGAACAGCGGCTTTGCGTCGCCGCGTCCCCAGCGATTCACTTTCCACTGCGCCCGGATGTAGCGCGTTTCCGGGAACCCGGATGTGTCCAGCACCAGGCTGTAGACGCCGCAATAGAACTTCTGGGGAAAGCGCAGCAACGGTTTATCGCCCCAACTGGCGCCATCGGGGGAACCGAAAAGCTGCACTTCCAGACTTTCCTGTTCGATGATTCGGGTAATGCCTAATGTCAGCAGGATGGGTGTACTCGAAGCCGGCACTTCAAGAGCTTCGCTAAAACCGTCTTCTCGCACCACCCGTTCGCTCACCAGGAAGTTTGGCAACATCGTTGCTCCTTTCTCCGGGCCGCAGATTACGGCGGAAAAAGCCGGTCCATGTCAGGCAGGCTGATTCTCGCTGAAGCGTTACAGCTTTGTACGAGCTAGTCCCAGGGTCTCACAATTCGGACGGAAACAGAAGCCGTTAATGCGATAATCGTGTCCGGAAAACGTGAAAGCGCTTGCGTTAAGCGCCACGCTGCACCGCACAAAGCGGGCGCGAACTATACTGAGAAGCAGCGAGCGCGGCTGCCATGAAGAAAAACGCTAGTCCGTTGGCTAAAGGCGGCGCCTACATGGGATTGGCGTTTGTCCCCGCCATCGGCGGGTGGCTTGGCTACCAGGTGGGTCTATGGGCTGACGGACGGTTGGGCACCAAATGGCTCTATCTGGTTGGACTGTTGCTTGGATTAGTGGCAAGCTTCTACGAAGTCCTCCGCATGGCCGAGCGTATCGAGAATGGCGGAAAGCGAAACGGCAACGACAAAAGCTGATCAGGACGAGGGACGCCGCACGGTCAGGATATCCCTCATCGTGATGGCATTGCTCGCCCCGCTCGGTATCGCGGTGTTCTGGTGGCGTGACGGGATCCCCGGACTGCTCGGCTTTGCCACCGGAGCAGGCGCTTCGGCCGCCAGTTTCTACTTCATTCACCGCTTCGTGGACAACCTGAATCTGGAGCCCGGGGCCAAGGCGGCCAATCCGGTGACCACGGTGTTTTCCACGCTGCGCCTGTTGATGATCGCCGGTGTGGTCTACGCGATTCTCAGGTCGTACCCGGCGAGCATTCCCGCCACCGCCGCGGGCCTGATGCTCAGCGTCGCGGGGATTACGCTGGCAACGCTGTATGAGTGGTTCCGAGCCAGCCGTCACTGAGCGATCGGAGTTCCTCGGTATCATTGCGCTCCCGTTGCATTGCTGTGACGCCCAACAGCCGTATTGATGGGCGCGTCCGGCCTGGTGACATACGGCACGATACGGTAGTCGGCGCGGCATGCGGATGAAATCGAAGCGCCGGCGAACTCGGCGCCGGCTACCGGCCCGAGAAACGAAGGCCGATTGCCAATCGGCCGCGGGTTGCCAACCCGCCCCACGCATTCACCTAACGGGAAAGGCCGCGGCGATGGCGCTTCCAGCCTCGAAACTGCTCGCCAAGTGAGTTCTTGGGCATTCCCGCTAACCCCATGACAACAATACTCTCGATGCCGCTATGGTATCCTCAATTTTTACGCGGTTCGTGTTCAGTCGCTGCCGCCGCCCTTTCCGATTCGCGTCGCTGCAGCAGTCACGCTCGCAACCCTTTATGAGTGGTTCTGTTCCTGTGCATGAGTTGTGGTTTACCGGCCTGCTGAATCAGTACGCCGCCGGACCCGCGAATGCCATTCTCAACATGGTTGGCCTCCACGTTGCCGATCCGGCAAAGCCGTGGACCAACTACATGTCCATGCAGATTCTGGTCGTGCTGATTCTGGTGGTGGTCGCGGCGATTTTGCGGCCCATGCTGTCGGTGGACAAGCCCGGAATCTTTCAGCAGACCTTTGAGCTGATTTACGAATTCATACGCGGCCAGGCGCGCGACGTCATCGATCATCACTCCGAGAAATTCGTGCCGATGTTCGCGACGTTCTTCATCTTCATCCTGTTCTCGAACCTGCTCGGGATCATTCCGACGTTTGAATCGCCAACCATGTATTACTACGTGCCGGCCGGCGTGGCCGTGCTGTCGTTCCTGTACTACAACATGGCGGGGATTCAGGCGCAGGGGATCTTGGGACATTTGAAGCATTTCGCAGGACCTATCTGGTGGTTGGCGTGGTTCATGTTCCCGCTGGAAATCATCAGCCACTGCATTCGCCCGGTCTCGCTCACCATTCGTCTTTACGCGAACATGCTGGCGGGCGAGCAG
>Ga0073934_10008590_pt1 | contig 13557 bp, 8 predicted proteins | sample LarsenN4metaG_FD_76834 | JGI IMG/M metagenome (GOLD analysis project Ga0073934, IMG submission 76834) | Hot spring sediment bacterial and archeal communities from British Columbia, Canada, to study Microbial Dark Matter (Phase II) - Larsen... ...
GCGCCGGCCAGCTGCGCCGCGCGCATCACCGCCTCGATCGGCGCGGCCGGATCGGCGATCGCGATGTTCTCGCGCACGCTGCGGTTGAACAGGAAGTTCTCCTGCAGCACCACGCCGATCTGCCGCCGCAGTTGCGCCGCGTCGGCGGCGGCGATGTCGTGGCCATCGACCAGCACCCGGCCCTGCTCGGGCACGTACAGCCGCTGCACGAGCTTGGTCAGGGTGCTCTTGCCCGAGCCCGACCGGCCGACGATGCCGATCACCTCGCCGGCGGCGATGTCGAGATTCAGCTCGCGCAGCACCGGGCGCGTCTCGGGCCGGTAGCGAAAGCTCACGCCGTCGAGCGTGATGCGCCCGCGCAGCCGCGGCAGCGCCGGCGCCGACGGCGCGGGCAGTTCGGTGGGCGTGTTCAGGATGTCGGCCAGCCGCGCCATCGAGATGCCGGTCTGCTGGAAGTCGGTCCACATCTGCGCGATGCGCATCACCGGCTGCGCCACGCGCTGCGCGAACATGTTGAACGCGACGAACATGCCGACCGTCATCGCCTGGTCCATCACCAGGTGCGCGCCGTACCACAAGGTGGCCACGCTGACGAGCTTGCCGACCAGCCCCACGCCTTCGTGCGCCACGCCGGCCAGCACGCCGGTGCGAAAGCCGGCCGACACGTACGCGGCGAGCTGGTCGTCCCAGCGTCGCGCGAGCTGCGGCTCGAGCGCGCCGGCCTTCACGGTCTGCACGCCGGTGACGGCCTCGACCAGCAGCGCCTGGTTCTCGGCGCCGCGCGCGAACTTCTCGTCGAGCCGGCGGCGCAGCAGCGGCACCACCGCGAGGCTGATGGCGACGTACAGCGCCACGCTGGCCAGCAAGCTGAGCGTGAGCGGCACGCTGTAGGCGAACATCACCGCGACGAACACCACCGAGAACAGCACGTCGAGCAGCAAGGTGAGCGCGTTGCCGGTCAGGAAGGCGCGGATGTTCTCGAGCTCGCGCACGCGCGCGACCGAGTCGCCCACGCGCCGCGCCTGGAAGTACGCCAGCGGCAGCGCCAGCAGGTGGCGGAACAGCCGCGAGCCGAGCTCCACGTCGATGCGGCTCGTGGTGTGGCTGAACACGTAGGTGCGCAGCGCCGACAGCAGGCTCTCGAACAGCATCACCACCAGCAGCCCGAGCGCCAGCACGTCCAGGGTGCTCAGCCCGCGGTGCACCAGCACCTTGTCCATCACCACCTGGAAGAACAGCGGGCTGACCAGCGCGAACAGCTGCAGGAACAGGCTGATCAGCAGCACCTCGCCGAGCAGCCGCCGATAGCGCACGAGGCTGGGCACGAACCAGCCGAAGTCGAACTTCGCCAGCTCGCCCGCCAGGCTGGCGCGGCTGGCCACCAGCAGCAGCCGGCCGCTCCAGCGCGCGCCGAACTCGGCCAGCGGCTCGATGCACGGCGGCGCGGCGGCGTCCTGCCACAGCACGCGCTGGCCGTCGCACTGCGCCAGCACCACCCAGCGGCCGTCGTGCAGCCGCGCCAGCGCGGGCAGCGGCACCAGCGGCAGGCGCTCGACGCTGGACGAACTCTCGCGCGCCTTCAGCCCGAGCTGCTTCGCGGCCAGCCGAAGGTCGTCGGCGTCGATCGGATCGCTGGCCGCGCGGCCGAGCCGGTGGCGCAACGACGCGGGCTCGGCCGCCACGTGATGCAGCCGCGCGACGATGCACAGCGCGCCGAGCGGATCGGGCGGTGGCGGGGCGGAGGCGGCGGCATCGCCCGGCGGTGCGGCATCGCCCGGAGGCGGCGTGACATCGCCCGGCGGGCGGGCCGGCTCGGCGGCGCGAGCAGGATCGGTGGGGTGTGGCGCGCGCGCGGCGATTCCCTCGCCGGCCGCAGCCGCGGTCTGCTCTGTCGACACGAGCGTCCTCCCAGACGTTGTTCTTGTGCGGGCGGGATTCTCGTCCGCGCGCCCGCGGCGCCGGCACCCCCCGAAGCGGTAAAGGATTACCCGCGCGGTGGCGCTCGGCCGCGATGGCGCGCCCGCGTGGTCACTGCGCGAGCAGCACGCGCCGGTACTGGATGGCCTCGGCCAGGTGCGCGGTGTCGATGCGCGCGGCGCCGGACAGGTCGGCCACGCTGCGCGCGACGCGCAGCACGCGGTGATAGCTGCGCGCCGACCAGCCCAGTCGCGCTGCGGCCGATTGCAGGAAGCGCGAGGCGGCCGGGTCGAGCGCCGTGTGCGCGTCGAGCGCGTCGCCTTCGAGCCGCGCGTTCGACATGCCCTGGCGCTGCAGCGCCGCAGCGCGTGCGCGCTGCACGCGCGCCGCGACCACCGCGCTCGCTTCACCGTCGGGCAGCGCCGCGAGCTGCTCCGGCGGCACGGCCGGCACTTCGACCTGCAGGTCCACGCGGTCGAGCAGCGGACCGCTCAGCCGCCCCTGGTAGCGCGCGATCGCATCGGGCGTGCAGCGGCACGCGCGCAACGGGCTGCCCCAGTGGCCGCACGGGCAGGGGTTCATCGCCGCGACGAGCTGGAAGCGCGCCGGGAACTCGGCGCTGCGCGCGGCGCGGGCGATCACGATGCGGCCGCTTTCGAGCGGCTCGCGCAGCGACTCCAGCGCGTGGCGCGGGAACTCGGGCAGCTCGTCGAGGAAGAGCACGCCGTGATGCGCGAGCGAGATCTCGCCCGGCCGCGGCGGCGCGCCGCCGCCCACCAGTGCCGGGCCCGAGGCGCTGTGGTGCGGCGCGCGGAAGGCGCGTCGTCCCCAGCGCTGCGCGTCGAACGCGCCGGCCAGGCTGAGCACCGCGGCCGACTCCAGCGCCTCGTCGGGCGCCAGCGGCGGCATGACCGAGGCCAGGCGCTGCGCGAGCATCGACTTGCCGCTGCCCGGCGGGCCCACCATCAGCAGGCTGTGGCCGCCCGCGGCGGCGACCTCGATCGCGCGCTTGGCCGCGGCCTGGCCCTTGACGTCGCGCAGGTCGGGCAGGCTGTCCGCGCCGAGCGGCACCGGACGCGGCGGCGCGCGCAGCGCCACGTCGGGCGGCGAAGCGTCGTCGGCCCGCAGCGCCGCCACCACCTCGGTCAGGTGCGCCGCCTCGCGCAGCGACAAGCCGTCGACCCACGCCGCCTCGCGCGCGCTCTCGCGCGGCAGCACCAGGGTGCGGTGCGTGCCGGCGCGCCGCAGCGCGAGGCCCAGCGCCAGCGCGCCGCGCACCGGGCGCAGGTCGCCGGCCAGCGACAGCTCGCCGGCGAACTCGTAGCCGTCGAGCCGTGCGGCATCGATCTGGCCGCTGGCGGCGAGCAGGCCCAGCGCGATCGGCAGGTCGAAGCGTCCCGACTCCTTGGGCAGATCGGCCGGCGCGAGATTGACCGTGATGCGCCGGTTCATCGGGAACTCGAAGCCGCAGGTGGCGAGCGCCGCGCGCACGCGCTCGCGCGATTCCTTCACCTCGGTGTCGGCCAGCCCCACGAGCGTGAAGCTCGGCAGTCCGTTGGCCAGGTGCACCTCGACCGTCACGGCCGGTGCGGCCAGCGCGTCGAGCGCGCGGCTGTGGATCACCGCGAGTGCCATGGCCCGCGTCCTCCCTCTCGATGTGTTCGTTGTGGCGGTGATTGTGCCGTCGCGACCGGCTTGCGTCAGTCGTGCACCGACCGGGTGCGATGCACCAGCGCGGATCGCGAATCGGCGGTGCCGACGGTGACCAACGGTATGGCGTGCCCGCCAAAGGGGCGCGTCGGCGCAATGGCAACCCGTGGCACGCCGGTTGCAGAAGCGGCCGGCAACCTTCGATCGTCAACACAGAAATGGAGCCCTCGATGAAGAAGACCCTGCTCGCCCTCGGCGCCGTGCTGGCCGCGACCGCCGTGCCGGCCGCGGCCCAGGATTTCTCGTTCAACGTCGGCGCGGTCAGCGACTACCGCTACCGCGGCATCTCGCAGACGCGCCTGAAGCCGGCCGTGCAAGGCGGCGTGGACGTGGCGCTGCCGGCGGGCTTCTACGTCGGCGCGTGGGCGTCGAGCATCAAGTGGATCAAGGACTTCGGCGGCGACTCCGACGTCGAGATCGACCTGTACGGCGGCCTCAAGGGCGAGATCACCAAGGGCCTCGGCTTCGACGTGGGCGTGCTGACCTACCAGTACCCCGGCAACAAGCTCAACCCGAAGGCCGACACGACCGAGCTGTACGGCGCGCTCAGCTTCGGGCCGGCCACCCTGAAGTACTCGCACGCGGTGACCAACACCTTCGGCAACCCCGACAGCAAGAACAGCTTCTACGTCGACCTGTCGGCCACGTTCGAGGTCTTCGACGGCTGGATGCTCACGCCGCACGCGGGCTACCAGAAGATCAAGGGCCCGCTCGGCGACCCGGCGACCTACGGCGACTACTCGCTCACGGTGTCGAAGGACTTCAAGGGCCTGGTGCCGAGCCTGGCGATCGTCGGTACCGACGCGGACAAGAACTTCTACGTCCCGGGCCCGAACGCGAACAGCACCAAGTTCCTCGGCAAGACCGGCGTCGTGCTGGGCGTGAAGTACACGTTCTGAACGCCGGCGCCATCCATCCCATCATCCACGGAGAACCGCCATGAAGATGGTGACCGCCATCGTCAAGCCCTTCAAGCTCGACGAAGTGCGCGAAGCGCTCAGCAACATCGGCGTGCAGGGCGTGACGGTGACCGAAGTCAAGGGCTTCGGTCGCCAGAAGGGCCACACCGAGCTGTACCGCGGCGCGGAGTACGTGGTCGACTTCCTGCCGAAGGTGAAGATCGAGGCGGCGGTCGACGACTCGATCGTCGACCGCGTGATCGAGGCGATCGAGTCCTCGGCACGCACCGGCAAGATCGGCGACGGGAAGATCTTCGTCACCACGCTCGAGCAGGTCGTGCGCATCCGCACCGGCGAGACCGGCAAGGACGCGCTGTAAGCCCCACCGAAGCAGAACACGAGAGACACCTCACCATGAAGAAACTCATTGCTTCCGTCGCGCTCGGCCTCGGCCTGCTGGCCGCCGGCGGCGCGGCGTTCGCGCAGGCCGCCGCATCCGCGCCTGCGGCCGCGGCCAGCGTGGCCGAGGCGGCGTCCGCCGTGGCGGCACCGGCTGCCGCAGCGGCCGCGGCCACCGCCGAGGCGGCGCCGGCTGCGGCGCCCGTCGCCAACAAGGGCGACGTGTCCTGGATGATCGTCGCGACCTTGCTGGTGATCATGATGACCGTGCCCGGCCTCGCGCTGTTCTACGGCGGCCTGGTGCGCAGCAAGAACATGCTGTCGGTGCTGATGCAGGTGATGGTCACGTTCTCGATGGTCGTCGTGCTGTGGGCGCTGTACGGCTACAGCCTCGCGTTCACCGAGGGCAATGCCTACATCGGCGGGCTCGACCGGCTGTTCCTCAAGGGCGTGTTCGACCCCGCGAGCGGCGCCTTCGCGATGGCCGCCACGTTCAGCAAGGGCGTCTACATCCCCGAGCTGGTGTTCGTGGCGTTCCAGGCCACGTTCGCCGGCATCACCTGCTGCCTGATCGTCGGCGCCTTCGCCGAGCGCATTAAGTTCTCGGCGGTGCTGCTGTTCATGGCGCTGTGGTTCACCTTCAGCTACACGCCGATCGCGCACATGGTCTGGTACTGGATGGGCCCCGACGCCTACGCCAGCAAGGACGTGGTCGACGCGATGAACGCCAAGGCCGGCCTGATCTGGCAGTGGGGCGCGCTGGACTTCGCCGGCGGCACCGTGGTGCACATCAACGCCGCCGTCGCGGGCCTGGTGGGCGCGTACATGATCGGCAAGCGCGTGGGCTACGGCCGCGAGGCGATGGCGCCGCACAGCCTGCCGCTCACGATGGTCGGCGCCGCGATGCTGTGGGTCGGCTGGTTCGGCTTCAATGCCGGCTCGGCGCTGGAAGCCGGCAACTCGGCCGTGCTCGCGTTCATGAACACCTTCACCGCCACCTCGGCCGCGGTGCTGGCCTGGTGCGTGGGCGAGGCGCTGCTGCGCGGCAAGGCCTCGATGCTGGGTGCGGCGTCCGGCGCGGTGGCGGGCCTGGTGGCCATCACGCCGGCTGCCGGCAACGTGGGCCTGATGGGCGCGATCGTCATCGGCGCGGTGGCCGGCTTCGCCTGCCTGTGGGGCGTGAACGGCCTGAAGAAGATGCTCGGCGCGGACGACTCGCTCGACGTGTTCGGCGTGCACGGCGTGGGCGGCATCGTCGGCGCGCTGCTGACCGGCGTGTTCAACAACCAGGCGCTCGGCGGCCCGGGCCTGGTGACCGACTGGGTCACGGCCACCGTGGGCAGCAACGCCATCGGCGCGCAGGTCTGGATCCAGCTCAAGGCCGTGCTGCTGACCGTGGTGTGGTCGGGCGTCGTGTCGCTCGTGGCCTACAAGATCGTCGACCTGGTGATCGGCCTGCGCGTCACCGAGGAAGAAGAACGCGAGGGCCTGGACATCACCACGCACGGCGAGACGGCGTACAGCAAGTGAGGCTGCACGCGTAATCGAGGCGCCGCTTCCGGCGACTCTCAAGTCGATGTGGCTCCGCCACTCGACTTGAACCCCCGCGGGGGCGGGCCGACAGGGCCGGCCCTGGGGGCGACTCAGAAGGGCTGCCCGCGGGCAGCCCTTCGTGCTTGTCCAGACGCCTTCACGGCGCGCCGTGCCGGGCGGCCCTTGGAACGGGCACGGCCGGACGCATCTGCCTAGAATCTTTCGCGCGGACCTTCGGTACGGAGTGTCCGCACCACAGCGCGCCGCAGCGCCGCGCGCTGCCGTTGGACCGACCCCGACGCGCCGTCGTCGCCCCTCCCGAGGTTTTTCATGGTTCCCCACCTCGTCACCGCTCTCACCGGCCCGATCAACGAGCTCGAGGCGCGCATCCTCGACTCCATGCCCGCCATCGAGCGCTGGTTCCGGCTGGAGTGGATGGAGCACACGCCGCCGTTCTACACCTCGGTCGACGTGCGCAACGCCGGCTTCAAGCTCGCGCCGGTGGACACCAACCTGTTCCCCGGCGGCTTCAACAACCTCACGCCGCAGATGATCCCGCTGGCCGTGCAGGCGGCGATGGCGGCGATCGAGAAGATCTGCCCCGAGGCGAAGAACCTGCTGCTGATCCCCGAGAAGCACACGCGCAACACGTTCTATCTCGCCAACGTGCAGCGGCTGGTGCAGATCTTCCACCAGGCCGGGCTCAACGTGCGCCTGGGCACGCTCGACGAGGACATCAAGGAACCCACCACGCTCGCCTTGCCCGACGGCAGCACGCTCACCGTCGAGCCGCTGGTGCGCACGCAGCGCCGGCTCGGGCTGAAGGACTTCGACCCCTGCACCATCTTGCTGAACAACGACCTCTCCGGCGGCATTCCGAAGGTGCTGGAGAACCTGCACGAGCAGTACCTGCTGCCGCCGCTGCACGCGGGCTGGGCGGTGCGGCGCAAGAGCAACCACTTCCACAGCTACGAGGAAGTGGCCAAGAAGTTCGCCAAGCTGCTGGGCATGGACCCGTGGCTGATCAACCCGATGTACGGCCAGTGCGGCAAGGTGAACTTCGCCGAGCGCGAAGGGCTCGAGTGCGTGCAGGGCAACGTCGAGGCGCTGCTCGGCAAGATCCGCCGCAAGTACAAGGAGTACGGCATCAACGAGAAGCCGTTCGTCATCGTCAAGGCCGACGCCGGCACCTACGGCATGGGCATCATGACCGTGCGCGACGCGAAGGAGCTCGACGAGATCAACCGCCGCACGCGCAACAAGATGAGCGTCATCAAGGACGGCCAGGAGGTCACCGAGGTGATCATCCAGGAAGGCGTGCCGACCTACGAACGCCTGAACGACGCCGTCGCCGAGCCGGTGGTCTACATGATCGACCGCTACGTGGTCGGCGGCTTCTACCGCGTGCACGCCGAGCGCGGCATCGACGAGAACCTCAACGCGCCCGGCGCGAGCTTCGTGCCGCTGGCCTTCGCCGAGAGCCACCACCTCGCCAAGCCGGGCGAGAAGCCGGGGGCCAGCGCGCCCAACCGCTTCTACATGTACGGCGTGATCGCGCGGCTGGCGATGCTGGCGGCGAGCTACGAGCTCGAGTCCACCGACCCCGAAGCCGAAATCTACGAGTAAGCCGCGCAGCGGCACAATGGCCGCCTTCGCGACTGCCCCCGCGAGCGCCGTGGCCGGCGCCCGCGGCGCCCCGTGAGTTCCTCCCGCCCCGCCTCCAGCCTCGCCGCCCTCACGCTCGCCGCCGTCGGCGTGGTGTACGGCGACATCGGCACCAGCCCGCTGTACGCGCTGAAGGAAGTGTTCTCGCACGACCGCGTGCCGCTGTCGCCCGAGAACATCCACGGCGTGCTGTCGATGGTGTTCTGGACGCTCACCGTCGTCGTGTCGCTGAAGTACGTGGTGCTGATCCTGCGCGCCGACAACAACGGCGAGGGCGGGCTGATCGCGATGCTGGCGCTGGCCTCGCGCGCGGTGGCCGACCGGCCGGTGCTGCGCCGGCGGCTGCTCGTGCTGGGCATCTTCGGCACCGCGATCTTCTTCGGCGACGGGGTCATCACGCCGGCGATCTCGGTGCTGTCGGCGGTCGAAGGCCTCGAGGTCGCGGCCCCGGCGCTGCACCGCTGGATCGTGCCGGTGACGCTCGTGGTGCTGACGGTGCTGTTCGTCGTGCAGCGCCACGGCACCGGCAGCGTGGGCCGGTTCTTCGGGCCGGTCACGGCGCTGTGGTTCGTCGCCATCGCCGTGCTGGGCGTGGTGCACATCGCGCAGAACCCGGCCGTGCTGGCGGCGCTGTCGCCGCACCACGCGCTCGGCTTCGTCGTCGCGCATCCGGGCATCGCGTTCGTCGCGCTCGGCGCGGTGGTGCTGTGCGTCACCGGCGCCGAGGCGCTGTACGCGGACATGGGGCACTTCGGCAAGGGCCCGATCCGCCTCGCGTGGTTCAGCCTCGTGATGCCGGCGCTGGTGCTGAACTACTTCGGGCAAGGCGCGATGCTGCTCGCCCACCCGGAGAACGTGAAGAACCCGTTCTACGAGATGGCGCCGGCCTGGGCGCTGTACCCGCTGATCGGGCTGGCCACGGCGGCCACCGTGATCGCGTCGCAGGCGCTCATCACCGCGGCGTTCTCGGTCACCAAGCAGGCCATCCAGCTCGGCTACCTGCCGCGCCTGCGCATCCAGCACACCTCGGTGCGCGAGACCGGGCAGGTGTACGTGCCCTTCGTGAACTGGGGGCTGTACGCCTGCATCGTGTTCGCGGTGGTGCTGTTCCAGTCGAGCGGCAACCTCGCGTCGGCCTACGGCATCGCGGTCACGACCGACATGCTGATCACGACGACGATGACCTTCTTCGTCATCCGCTACGGCTGGAAGTACCCGCTCGCGCTGTGCGTGGTGGCGACCGGCCTGTTCTTCTTCGTCGACCTGATGTTCTTCGCCGCCAACATCGTCAAGGTGCTCGACGGCGGCTGGTTCCCGCTGGTGATCGGCGCGGTGATGTTCCTGCTGATGATGACGTGGAAGCAGGGCCGCAACCTCATGGCCGAGCGGCTGCGCGACGAGGCCATCGACCTGAAGAGCTTCCTCGACGCGGTGTTCGTGAGCCCGCCCACGCGCGTGGAGGGCACCGCCGTGTTCCTGGTCAGCGAGCAGGGCCTGACCCCCAACGCGCTGATGCACAACCTCAAGCACAACAAGGTGCTGCACGAGACCAACCTGTTCGTCACCGTGCGCCACCACGAGGTGCCGTGGATCGGCTTCGACAAGCGCTGCGAGATCGAGCCGCTGGGCCACGACTGCTGGCAGGTCACCTTGCACTTCGGCTTCAAGAACGACCCCGACGTGCCCGAGGCGCTGAAGCTGCTCGAAGGCCGCGGCGTCCACCTCGACGACATGAGCACCAGCTACTTCCTGTCGCGCGACATCGTCGTGCCCACGCTCGGCGCCGGCATGGCGCCGTGGCGCGAGAAGCTGTTCGCCGGCATGCACCGCAATGCGGCCGCGGCGGCCGACTTCCTCAACCTGCCGGCCAACCGGATCGTCGAGCTGGGCTCGAAGCTGGAGATCTGAGCGTGCGGCGCCGACTGTGGCGCGACGCGTCGCTGCCCGCGGTGGTGGCCGGCTTCGTCGCGGTGCTGGTGGGCTACACCAGCTCGGTGGCCATCGTGTTCGAGGCCGCGCGCGCGGTCGGCGCCGACGCGGCGCACACGGCGTCGTGGCTGATGGCGCTCGGCCTCGGCATGGGGCTCACCAGCATCGCGCTGTCGCTCGCGTACCGCCAGCCGGTGCTGACCGCGTGGTCGACGCCGGGCGCGGCGCTGGTGGCCGCGAGCAGCGGCCTGTCCTTGCCCGAGGCGACCGGCGCCTTCGTCGTGTGCGCGCTGCTCATCGTCGCGGCAGGCGCCACGCGGCTGTTCGAGCGCGTGATGGACCGCATCCCGGTGGCGCTCGCCGCCGCCTTGCTGGCCGGCGTGCTCGCGCGCTTCGGGCTCGACGCGGTGCTCGCGGCCGGCAGCGCGCCCAGCCTCGTGCTCGCGATGGCGCTCGCGTACCTGGCCGGGCGCCGCGCCTGGCCGCGCTACGCGGTGCCCGGCGTGCTGGCGTGCGGCGTCGCCGTCGCCGCGGCGCAGGGCGCGCTGCGGCTCGACGGCGTGTCGCTCGCGTTCGCGACGCCGCAGTGGACGACACCCGCGTTCAGCGCGGGTGCGATCGTCGGCGTCGCGCTGCCGCTGTTCCTCGTGACCATGGCCTCGCAGAACCTGCCGGGCGTCGCGGCCCAGCGCGCGTCGGGCTACGACACGCCGGTCTCGCCGGTGGTCACGACGACCGGCGTGGCGACCCTGCTGCTCGCGCCGTTCGGCGGCTTCGCGCTCAACCTCGCCGCGATCACCGCGGCCATCTGCATGGGACGCGAGGCGCACGAGGACCCGTCGCGCCGCTACGTGGCCGCGGTCGCGGCGGGCGTGTTCTACGTGCTGCTCGGCCTGGCCGGCGGCGCGGTCGCCGGGCTGCTCGCTGCGTTTCCGCGCGAGCTGGTGGTGGCGGTCGCGGGGCTCGCGCTGCTGGGCACCATCGCGGGCGGGCTGGCCGCGGCGCTGAAGGACGAGGCGCATCGCGACGCGGCGGCGCTCACCTTCCTCGTCAGTCTGTCGGGGCTCACCGTGGCCGGCATCGGCTCGGCGTTCTGGGGCCTCGCGGCCGGCAGCGTGGCCCTGTTTGTGCAACAGTGGCGGCGCACACGCGGCCGCTGACGCCGGCCGCCCAAGGAACCGCCGATGCAGCTGCTGTTCGTCGCCGACCCGCTCGACGCCTTCAAGACCTACAAGGACACCACGTTCTCGATGATGCGCGAGGCCGCGCGCCGCGGCCACGTGATCTGGGCCTGCGAGCCGCGCGACCTCACGTGGCTGCGCGGCGGCCGCGTCGTGGCGCGCGCCGCGCGCGCCGTCACGCTCACCGGCGACGCCGACGACTGGTACCGCAGTGTGCAGCAGCGCGAACTCGCGCTGGCCGACGCCGACGCGGTGCTGATGCGCAAGGACCCGCCGTTCGACAGCGAGTACTTCTACGCCACGCACCTGCTGCAGCAGGCCGAGCGCGAAGGCGCGCGCGTGTTCAACAAGCCCGCGGCGCTGCGCGACCACCCCGAGAAGCTCGCGATCCTCGAGTTCCCGCAGTTCATCGGGCCGACCCTGGTCACGCGCGAGGCCGAGGCCATCCGCGCGTTCCATGCCGAGCACGGCGACATCATCCTCAAGCCGCTCGACGGCATGGGCGGCATGGGCATCTTCCGCGTCGGCCCCGACGGGCTCAACCTCGGCTCGATCACCGAGACGCTCAACCGCCACGGCACGACCACGGTGATGGTGCAGAAGTTCCTGCCCGAGATCGCGCAGGGCGACAAGCGGGTGCTGGTCATCGGCGGCGAGCCGGTGCCGTTCTCGCTCGCGCGCATCCCGCAGGGCAGCGAGATCCGCGGCAATCTCGCGGCCGGCGGCAAGGGCGTGGCGCAGCCGCTGTCGGCGCGCGACCGCGAGATCGCCAGCGCGCTCGGTGCCGTGCTGGCGCCGCGCGGCCTGCTGCTCGTGGGGCTCGACGTCATCGGCGAGTGCCTCACCGAGATCAACGTCACCAGCCCGACGTGCTTCCAGGAGATCACGCAGCAGACCGGCTTCGACGTGCCGCGCATGTTCGTCGACGCGCTGGAGCGGGCGGTGGCGGCGGCGCGCTGACGGCGTCGCGGACATGGCCCTCGTCACCCTCTCGAACGCGCATCTCGCCTACGGCCACTGGCCGCTGCTGGCCGGGGCCGACTTCGCGCTCGAAGCCGGCGAGCGCGTCGGCCTCATCGGGCGCAACGGCAGCGGCAAGAGCTCGCTGCTCGGGGTGCTGGCCGGCGCCGAGCGGCTCGACGACGGCGTGCTGCACGTGCAGCAGGGGCTGCGCGTGTTCGCGGTGGCGCAGGAGCCGGCGTTCGCGCCGGGCCAGCGCGTGTTCGACGCGGTGGGCGAAGGCCTCGCCGAAGCGCGCGCGCTGCGCGAGCGCTACGAGCGCCACGCGCCGGGCGACGACCTCGACGCGCTGCAGACGCGCCTCGAGGCGCTCGACGGCTGGACCTGGGAGCGCCGCGTCGACGAGGCGCTGCAGCGGCTGGCGCTCGACCCCGACGCGCCGGTCGACACCCTGTCCGGCGGCACGAAGAAGCGCGTCGCGCTGGCGCGCGCGCTGGTCGCCGCGCCCGACGTGCTGCTGCTCGACGAGCCGACCAACCACCTCGACCTCGACGCGATCTTCTGGCTGCAGGAGCTGCTGCAGTCGCTGCGCGGCTCGGCGGTCATCGTGTCGCACGACCGCGCGTTCCTCGACGCGGTGTCGACGCGCATCGTCGAGCTCGACCGCGGCCGGCTGCGCTCGTACCCCGGCAACTTCGCCGCGTTCGAGGCCGCGCGCGAACGCGAGCGGGCCGCCGAGGCGCTCGCCGACGCGCGCGCCGACAAGCTGCTCGCGCAGGAGGAGGCGTGGATCCGCAAGGGCGTCGAGGCGCGGCGCACGCGCAGCGTCGCGCGCGTGGCGCGGCTGCAGCGGCTGCGCGAGCAGCGCGCGCAACGCCGCGACGCGCTGGGCCGCGTCAGGCTGGAGCTGGCGCGCGGCGCGGCCAGCGGCCGCATCGTGGCCGAGCTCGACGCGGTGTCGAAGTCCTTCGGCGGCCGGCCGGTGGTGCGCGACTTCTCGGCCACGATCCTGCGCGGCGACAAGGTCGGCCTGATCGGCCCCAACGGCGCCGGCAAGACCACCTTGCTCAAGCTGATCCTCGGCACGCTGGCGCCCGATGCGGGCACGGTGCGGCGCGGCACGCGGCTCGCGGTGGCGAGCTTCGATCAGGACCGCAGCGCGCTCGACCCCGAGGCGACCCTGGCCGACACCATCAGCCCCGGCAGCGAGTGGATCGAGATCGGCGAGGGGCCGAAGGCCGTGCGCAAGCACGTGATGAGCTACCTCGGCGACTTCCTGTTCGAGCCCGAGCGCGCCAACGCGAAGGTGGGCAGCCTGTCCGGCGGCGAGCGCGCGCGGCTGCTGCTGGCGCGGCTGTTCGCGC
>Ga0073934_10008592_pt1 | contig 13556 bp, 19 predicted proteins | sample LarsenN4metaG_FD_76834 | JGI IMG/M metagenome (GOLD analysis project Ga0073934, IMG submission 76834) | Hot spring sediment bacterial and archeal communities from British Columbia, Canada, to study Microbial Dark Matter (Phase II) - Larsen... ...
AACTGGAGCTCCATCAAGACGGCATCGCAGCAACGGTGACCGGTCCCGATGGAACCGCCACGGACATCTTCGATCGCGTGCTCGTCGCCGTGGGACGTAGGGCCAACACGGAGCAGCTTGGACTCCAACACACCAGAGTCGCAATCTCGGAGAGAGGCTTCGTGCAGGTCGATCGCCACATGCGCACGGCCGAGCCGACCATCTTTGCCATCGGCGACGTTGTTGGGGAACCGATGCTTGCGCACAAGGCTACGCATGAAGGATTGGTTGCGGCCAGAGTGATCGCCGGAAAACAAGCGACATTCGACCCTGCCGCTATTCCGGCCGTTGTCTTCACCGATCCCGAAATCGCCTGGTGCGGCCAGACGGAAGAAGCAGCCAAGGCAGCGGGACAAGCCGTGAAGATCGCGCGCTTTCCCTGGGCGGCTTCAGGTCGAGCCACCACCGTGGGCCGCAACGACGGTCTGACCAAATTGGTGTGCGATGCCGAGTCCGGACGAATCCTCGGCATGGGGCTGTGCGGAGTCGGCGCAGGAGAGTTGATTGCCGAGGGCGTGTTGGCGGTGGAGATGGGAGCGGTAGCCGAAGATTTAGCGACATCCATCCATCCGCATCCGACCTTAAGCGAGACGGTCATGGAGGCGGCGGAACTCTTTCACGGACAGGCGACACACATTTACACATCCAAGCATTAGCCTCGTGCGCTCCGCCGATTCTTCGACAGACCCCTGGTTCATCGACGCTGTCCATACTTGCTGATTAGAACAACGTGTAAATGAAGGGCGCGACCGCAGAGCCTTGAGTCAGGACGATCAGCGTCCCGAGCAAGAGCAACACCATAAAGATGGGCAACAGCCAGAATTTCTTCCGCTCTTTCATAAAGGCCCACAACTCAGTCAGGAATTCACCCATACCTGCTCCTCATTTGGGAGAGCTTTTAAAATTGGTGACGCATATGCTGACGAGACCGAGGGGCTCGCACAATTCGATAGGTGTCTGTCTCTTGCGTCAGTGCACGACGCATGGGATCTTTGCCCATCAGACGCATGGCCAACCCCATCGGGGTAATGAGAAGATAGTATATGACTCCCAGGATGATTTTTGTATTGATTAGGCCCAGGACATGGCCAATCTTCATCCACGCACCGTGAGCCTGCTTCAAGCTCATCGGAACAATGGCACCGAGGGCGAGAAGCAGTCCTCCGAGAATCATCGCCCACAGTCTGGGCGATTCACTTCGAAACACGAGAGGCCACAGCCCGATCACCCCGAATACGCTGCCAATCAACAGGCCAAACTGTCGCAATTCTTTCGCTGTTGGTTGTGGAGTGGGTCGATCCATCGCGCGGTCTCCTAATCAAGCTCAAATTCTTTTTGCCAGTTGGTATCTTTTTCCAGGGGTTTCTGCCCTGTCTTATACAGGACACAGTTCTCCAAGACGAGCACATCCATCTCCGTTCGCATGAAGCATCGATAGGCATCCTCCGGCGTGCACACAATCGGCTCTCCGCGAACGTTAAATGATGTATTGACCAACACCGGATAGCCGGTGCGCGCTTCAAACGCCTTGAGGAGACGGTAGTATCGAGGATTGGTCTCTTCGTGGACGGTTTGAATCCGGGCAGAGTAGTCCAGATGAGTGACCGCAGGAATGTCGGAGCGCGGCACATTCAACAGATCAATCCCCCATAAATTGGAACGGTCGGCCGGCAAGGGAAGACGTCGTTTCTGCAGCACCGGCGCCACCAACAGCATGTAGGGACTGTCCGAATCCATCTCGAAAAAGTCCGACACGCGTTCGCGCAACACCGAAGGGGCGAACGGGCGGAACGATTCGCGATATTTAATCTTGAGGTTCATCACCGACTGCATCTTGGTATTTCGAGCATCCCCAAGGATGCTACGCCCCCCGAGCGCTCGAGGGCCGAACTCCATCCGCCCTTGCAACCACCCCACCACCTTTCCCTCAGCGAGATCCTTGGCCACGCGATCGAAGAGGCGCTCATCCTCAAGGATTTCATACGGAGCATCCACCTGCTTGAGAAACTGTTCAATCTCGGCATTGGGATGGTTTGGACCTAAATAACTCCCCTTCATCCGATCAACGCCTGTCGTGAGCCTTGGCTGACCGTCGTACAGGTGCCAGGCAGCCAGCGCAGCACCCACCGCGCCACCCGCGTCCCCGGCTGCGGGCTGAATCCAGATGCCCTTAAAGGGCCCTTCTCGTAAAATCCTTCCGTTCCCCACACAATTCAGCGCAACTCCCCCCGCCATGCAGAGATACTCCACCTTGGTTTCACGGTGCAAGGTCTTGGTGACACGCAGCATCACCTCTTCGGTCACTTCCTGAATGGACCGAGCTAGATCCATCTCACGCTGCGTCAACTGACTTTCAGGTTTCCTCGGCGGGCCGCCAAACAGGTCATCGAACTTGTCCCCTGTCATGGTCAACCCCGTGCAGTAATTGAAGTACTCCATGTTCAAACGGAACGTCCCGTCTGGCTTGAGATCGAGTACATGATCATAGATCGCCTTGACGTATTTGGGTTCGCCATAGGGAGCCAAACCCATGACCTTATACTCGCCGGAATTGACTTTGAAGCCCGTGTAGTACGTGAAAGCAGAATAGAGGAGCCCCAGTGAGTGGGGGAACGGAATCTCCCACAGCGGCGTTAAGGAGTTGCCCTCGCCAAGCCACGCCGAGGTCGTGGCCCACTCCCCGACCCCATCCATACAGAGGACGACAGCCTTGTCATAGGGCGATGGATAAAAGGCGGAAGCCGCATGCGACTCATGGTGCTCGCCGAACAAGAGCTGAGGGAGTTCCGACTGCTTCAGCTCCGGAGCGAGCGCGACGAATTCTTTCGCGAGCAGGTTTCTGAGCAACAATTTCTCCTTGAGCCACACCGGCATGGCCGCCACAAAGGACTGGAGCCCCTTCGGGGCAAATGCCAAGTACGTCTCAAGGAGCCGCTCAAACTTCACGAGTGGTTTATCGTAAAAGACGATATACTTGAGATCCCTTAGGCTGATTCCTCCCTCCTTGAGACAATAGGTCACAGCATGGGCCGGGAACCTAGGATCATGTTTTTTTCGAGTGAACCGTTCCTCCTGCGCAGCAGCCATGATCTCGCCGTCCCGAATCAGACACGCCGCGCTATCGTGATAGAACGCCGAGATCCCCAGGATATTGCTCACGAACCTCCCCTCCACACCTTGTCCGAGACCTCCTCAACTTCGCCCCTGTGTCTGGGCGATTGTTTGCGAGGACCTTAGACTTTCCAGCTACACTCTGCCTTTCTTCATGTTTTCCATGCCTCTACGACAATGCCGCACGTCGGCGGCAAGTCATGGCATCAACTCGACAACTTCACAGTGCCTTCTCTAAATATTTCATATAAGGCTTCCGCAATCACACGATGGGCTTCAGCACTTGGATGATTGTCAAAGACTGACGCTCTGACAAGATCCAAGGTGGCTCAGCAGCCGTATATTCTCAATACCAATTAATCCGAGCGGCTCATCACCTCATGATTGAACCGATGACATGGGTACGGATGGTTTCGCTGTGCTCTGACGGGAGAGGATTACATTACGACAGAGCTTCAAGAAGTCGACGTGCTGATATCGATGCTGGTAAGGCGAGACGCCGCGCTCGACTCCATCCTGCGGATGGGAAACCCTGTCATGAGCGTGCCGGAACATTCAGTGCTTTCATCGTTTCGGTTTCTTTTCCTCGATGAGACTTCGTTCGCTCAACCTCTTGACCAGTTCCTCATAGGAACTCTCGCGAATGATCTTCTGGAACTGGCTCCGGTAGTTACTCACCAAGCTCACGCCGTCAATGATGATGTCGTACGCAGACCAGCGACCATCCTTTAACAAGAGGCGATAATCCATGGGAAGATTCGTCTTGTCCGACCGCAACTCGGTCCTGACTTCCGCATATGGCCCTTCGATCCGTTCTGTGAGGTAGCTGACTTCTTGTTTTCGTCCGGTATAATCTTCGATTCTTCCAGCGTACTTGTCGGAGAGAAAACCCTTGTACACCTCGACAAACTCCTTCCGCTGGCTCTCGGTCAGCGGCTTCCAATAACTGCCTAACACCCGCTTCGACATCTCTGCATAGTCAAACCTGTTCGCGGCGATCTCTTCCAGCATATGACGACGCTGTGCGTGCTTGGCTGGATCTTTCAGGGCAGGGTCTTCGAGGATGCGGAGGACCTGAGTGACCGTCTCGCGCACCGCTATCGTCGGGGCCTCCGTACCTTGCGAGGAAGCGGTAAAAGCGAGGGGCACAAGAAGGATAAAGGCGAGCGCCGCGGTCCACAGCAAGTCCGCGGCAGCCCATCGATCCTTCCCTAACAACGGTAGTATGGGGTATGTGTTCTTCGTAACTCGTCAATCCAATACGAATGTCACCTTTAAGTCTACACGATACAAGGCGACCTTGCCATTCTCGACCACCACGTGTTGTTCCTTCACCCACGCCGACTTAATGCCGTGGACAGTCCTGGACGCTTTGGCTATGCCTTGGACGATGGCATCTTCGAAACTCGTGGGTGATTCGGCGCTGATCTCAATGATTTTTGCAACGGACATAGACTCCCTCCTTTCCTCTCACGCGCATATGCGCAGTTAATGGCACCTCAATCTGTGACTCGACCCCCTATTGAGTGTTCAGCAAGGTCAACGCCAGAAGTAGTTCGGTCAGCAGTCCGACAATTCGGTGATATCTCTGGGGGTTATTGAAAAGGATAGAAATAAAGCTGATAGGATTTGGGGAGCTCTGCTACAAGTGACGAAGATGGTCTGTAGCAAAAAAGTGCAAGCACCAATGAAGACGCGAATGGGTTGACCACCTCACAGGAACGGTTCCTCCTCTTTCATGCACAGGACGAAGAACAGGAGCAGCGGCAGGACGCCTGGAAGTTTCATCGTTCGCAGCGCCTTTCCAAGGATCGCGGAATCAAATATCAAATGGAGAGCGATTCTAATCGGCTTCTCAAATCTTCTCGTTTGGCTCGTTCGGCCAGCAGATCCGCCTGTCTGGTAGGTTCCGGAATCCGGTCGGTTTGTCTAGGCAGACGCCGATATGGCAAGCGATTCCGGCCGCACGCGGATGCGACATCCCATGCCCATCGATGAAGACGACGTCGGGATCATGCCTGATCTTCTCGAAGGCGTGCAGCAGCGCCGGCGCCTCGCGAAACGAAAGGAGGCCCGGAATGTAGGGAAAGGATATCCGTTCTTGATGCACCACCGTTTCCACAGGCTCTCAGGCTCTAATGAAGGAATTGTGAGGACTACGACGGCAGCGAACACCCTGCGAGCTTGAAGATCGAAGGCCGCGTCGGTTCCTGCCACCAGCTTCGGATCGGGCACGCGCCCTCGTGGAATAACCCTGGCTCGAAGCTGTTCCTGAATCTGGACTGCTTCTTTCGGGGTCACATCCCCTGAGTGGAAACAGTGGATCTTCATCAGGGCTTCGTACTGTCCGTATCACCTTGTGTAACAGTTGCGATCCGACCGCTGAGATCGCCCCAGTGGGTTCCAGGCCAAAACACTTTGCGACACTGAGGACATTGGAGGAACTCTTGATACTGCCGTGAGACTAATGGAGGGACGAGGGGAGCTGCAACTTCGGGCGAGATGGATATGAGGACGATGTTGCAATCCGCGCAGCGATAGTCCCTTTGTCGGTTTAAGTCGAGGTCCACCTTGAGGTCCTGATAAAGCTGACGAAGCTGTCCTTCAACCACATCGCTCACGATCAAGATATGCCGACCGCGAAGGAGCTTGCGCAGAACCAGGCGTCGATCGCGCGTGAGCAGCCACCGGTCTTCGCGAAGCGCGCGCTCGATCAACGTCTCATCCGAGATCACTTTTTCGTAAGCCGTGTCGTAGCCGAGGATGCGCAGCCAGCGTGCGCGGCGCACCGAGCATGACATCGGCAAAGAACGCAAGGGGAGACGGTGGCTGAATGGGGATATCAGGCATGAACGATTGTACCGCAGTGAAAAATGGAGACTGTTTCAGGCACTTGTTAACCGACGCCCGTCCCCGGCTGATACTATTCTCCAGTGCTTTCAGCAAACACAGCGATAGATTGTCCTGGTGAGAGAAATCCGATAGACTGACCGCATGCCGACGGTCACCCATCCTCATATCGTCAGTGATCCAGGTGTCTGTGGCGGCAGCCCACGTCTTGCGGACACACGCATCACCGTGCGAGCGGTGGTGATAGCGACCTTGCTTCACGGGGTGACACCCGAGGAACTTCTGCAGCACTACCCCCATCTGACACTCGCGGCAATCTATGATGCGCTCTCGTATTACTATGATCATCGGGAGGCGATCGATCGTGAGATCGCCGAGCACGAGTCGCTCGACCCTGGCTTCCACGCCAAGACAGCACGGTGAGGCTCTACCTCGACGAGTCTGTGTCGGTTGCGCTGGCGCCTGTCCTGCGCCAACACGGCATGGATTGTCTCACCGCTCGCGAAGCGGGAAGCCTGGGTGCCACGGATGAATTCCAGCTCTCGTTTGCGGCCCGTGAACACCGCGCTCTGTTCACCCATGACACCCGGGACTTCTTGCGATTGGCTGACGCCTGGAATGAAGCCCATCGGACTCACTCCGGCATTCTGCTGGCGCATCAAGTCTCGCTGCGAGAACTGATTCTCCGCTTCCGCGCTTTTCTGCTCCGCTACCACACGACCGATTTCTCCAATCAGGTGCTGTGGTTGCCGCCACCGCTCGAAAGCAAGTAGCGCCGCCACCTTGCTGGTGGATACTTCGCCCCCTTACGCACGCGACCTCGCAACCTTCCTCTGTCAGGCCCGCGTGCTGGGCACTTGATTGACCGTCCCCCATAGCTGCCCCTCGCCCCTTGTGGGAGAGGGAGGGGTGTAGGGGCTATGCCACTGAAGTTCGGCTCTGGAGATTCGATGAAAACGTTTTAGCTTGGGCAGAGTCGTTGATACGATTTGACCTGCTTTGTCTGGGCGACGAGAAGGGTTAGCGTGAACGCCGGAGGGGCCCCTACGCCGAATCAATTTGTGAGCATGAAAGTCAGTGGTCATGCCAGATCCCAATCCAGGCGCACGCGTAGGTAAAACAACAGGAGGGTAATCTATGGAATCGGAATTGAAGCTCGAAGAATACAGTGTGCAGACGTTGCTCGAGTCATTCCGTAGTCGGACGTTACAGCCGGACCAGGAATACCAGCGAGGTGAAGAATGGAAGGATGAGCAAAAGCAGAGATTCATCGATTCGCTCTTTCGCGGGTACCCCCTCCCACCGCTTTACCTGCGCTACACGCACAAGACTCTTCCCAACGGGCAAAAAGCGGAAATATGCGAGATCATCGATGGCTTACAACGCCTCATCGCGCTGGATGGTTTCAAAAAGAATAAATTTCCTCTTCTAAAGCAAAACGACGAACGCTTACGACTTCCTCAAGGTCTCCGTAGCGGATCGGTCCAATGGGGTGGTGCCACTTCAAAGAATTATCTCAGGATCTTAGAAATACATTCAATGAATCAAAGCTCCCCGTGTATGAAATCAGAAGTGCGAGCAACGAGGAAGTCCGAAACCTGTTCATTCGCCTCCAAGGGGGAACGCCGCTCCAGCCGCAACAAGTGCGCGACGCTTGGCCCGGCGACGTGGCGCGTTTCATCGTTAGCTTGGCCGGAAAGAAGTTACAAAAACCGCCGGATGACATCACGCTCTTTGAAACAGTACTGGGACTAAGTCAAGGTGAAGACGACGACTGAAAGGAGTGAAATTCCCTTCAACGACTGCCAAGGAGTTGAATGCGATGTATGAAGAATACACGGAGATCTCCGAAGAGGACCGGCAACAATTCAGAGAGTGCCTCGTGCGCACCTCAGTGGTCTTCGGCAAAGCACTCGAACGCACTCGAGGGCTCAAGAACAAAATTCCGCACCTTCATGTGTTCTGCACTTTCATCTATCTCTATGAGCAGTTGGGCGAGAAGCTTGTAGACGGCTGGGAGCAGAACTTGGCCCGCTATGTGCGACGACGCCTCCAAAAACAGGATAAGAAATTCGGGAAGGCCGTCAACTGGATCGCCTTGCAGAAGTGCTATGAATGGTGGAGCAAGCGTTGCCCGCGAATTGCGCGCGATGCCAAACGACAACTGTCACAAGCAGAGAAACAGGAGATTCTCAGACAAGCAAAGAACAGGTGTTTGAAATGCAAAAGGCAACTCGATGATGATGTCGACTTTCATCATGTGAAGCCTCATGCAAAAGGAGGACGAACCACCATTCGCAACGTCAAGCCAGTTCATTCGGACTGTCACCACAAGATCCATAAACGTGGTGATCTCTGTGCCGCGGCATAGCTAACTTTTCCGACTGGCCCTCATACGTAAGCCTAATCTCCACCTCTGTTATTTGTAAGAGCCCCTGAGTCGGGGCTTTTCAATGCCCGTGTCGGACCCGATTTCCACGGCCGCGGCTGTATGATGGACGATATAGAGACTTGGGGGAAGTCGGCCTGATCCCTCCATCTGTGGAAAAGCTTGGCGGCATTCGTTATCATGACGGCGGTTGCTCTCCGGAGATCTTGACGGTATGGCAGGAGTTCTCACATTCCCACCGGTCACAGACCAACTCCTCGCCAAAGTGGTCCGCCGCGTTCTCACCGTTGGTTCTCCTATGAGGATTGTGCTGTTCGGCTCCCATGCCAAGGGCACTGCCCGTCCGGACAGCGATTTGGACCTGTTGATCATCGAAGAATCTGACCTGCCTCGCTATCGACGTTCAGGACGTTATCGGCGGGTGCTCTGCGGGATGTTTCCTGCTAAGGATATCGTCGTCTGGACCCCCCAAGAGGTCGAAGGATGGAAGGTCGTGCCCAATGCGTTCATCTCCACCGTACTGGCCGAGGGCAAGCTGCTCTATGAAAGATAGGTCGGCTCTGGCTCGAGGGTGGTTACTGAAGGCCGGCAGCGACCTCGCGGATGCTCGACGAACAACTGCCTGTGAAGGTCCCTACGACACCGCATGCTTCCACACCCAGCAAGCTGTCTAGAAGTACTTGAAAGGTGTGCTCGCATGGAGGGGCCTGGAGATTCCGCCGCAACGGACGGTTATTGACGCCGTCAAGTTGGCTTGAGCAAGTGCTCGCTGACCTCAACCCCGGCAATCAACATTCGGACTCTGCCGGAATCCGGGTCCGTGAATCGCGAGCCTCTGTCCGTCGATGCGGACTTGTGTGCCAAGAAAAGTCTCTGCCAGCCAGGCGTTGGTCAGGACGTGATCGGTCACGGAGGTTATGATGAACCGGCTTTCGCCTGCTGGCAGGGCCGCAAAAGGGATAATTTGATCTGCAGCAAACCTGTCCAGCGTCGCGCCGGATTGAAGATCGTCGAGCAACTGTTTGGCGACGTGCTCGCCGATCGACTCCGCCCGGCGTCTCAAGGCTCCCGCTTGGTCCGCACCAAGTCGTACCGATTCTCCTTCATCGGCAAAGAGCGCCAGCGGCACCGCGTTGCGGTGATTCTGTGTCGTGACGAATCTCAATATCCGCCTGATAACCGGATTCGCCGAGCACAGCTTGTGCCGACTCTGCCATGCGGCGGTTCACCTGCCGTTCTTCGAGATGGGAGGAGAGGGCGATCCCCCATATTCTAGTGACTGGTCCGGATTCTTCCTTGACGAAGTTTCTAAACGACTCCGTGAGCGGATGTACGATAAGGCGGAGTATGCCGTCACCATGAGGCACATAGCCGGAACGGGCGATCTCCAGTTCAGTGCGCAGCCCCATGTTTCTGAGCAGGGGAAGCAGCACGTGTTGGAGATGAAAAGCAGAAGGAGCAAAATCCTGAAACAGGCCTCCATGCAGTTCGACGGTGACCGGTGACCCGGCAAAGGCCAGAACCGGCAGGAGGCCAAGAGCCAGCATGGTGGTCGAACCGGCAGAGCGGTAGCATCCACCTCACGGTTGCATAACATTGCCGGGAAGTACACCGGCAAGGACGATCCGGTGATGCTGGTCCGGGTCCAGAAGGATTTCCCGGCCACGAGCGAGATCTTGGCTCCCTATGCCGTCGGGCCTTATGTGGCAGGTGGTGGGATGCGTGGCATCTCACCAGATGCCCTGGATGCCGGTCCCGCTTCAGTCTGGCATCAGCTACTTCGATGGTCCTCCGGTGATCACCTGTGCCGCATTCGCCATGCACGGGACAGTTCACCGAACCGGTGGACGCGTTTGCCCATCCATTCTTGAACCGAGTACGGGACACCGTCTCCGACAAAGCCATCGGCATGCGACGCCAAGGGTTCTTTGGGGCGGCCATGTTACCCATGGCGGAATTGGAGTACACCGGCATCATGGAAAACCTAAAGGCGCTGGAACCACGATTCCGTCTACGCAGAGATTCGTAACCTGACAACAGGATCTCCGTCACGCGTGGATCATGGCGTTGAGCAAGACGATCGATCACGGCAGGATTCCGTTGACGATTCCTCCTGCTTGGCCCGGCGAGGGCCTGCGTGCATCAGCGTTCCCATTCTTTCTTCTTCAAGACGGCTGGAAGGAAGCATCACCGGAGTAAACAACCCTGCCTCAAGTCCATTTTGAGCATGTCGGCCGGGTTAAGGCAGCCTGAAGTGAGCACGCCGGTTTGATTGCCAGCAGGCTTCGCTGTGCTCGATGCAGAACGGCCGCTCTTTCCCAAAGCTCGTGGTCTGGATTCGAGATACCTGCACGCCGAGAGCCTGCAAATGTCGACTGGCGGCCTGTGCGCGCCGCTCTCCAAGAACGAGGTTGTACGCACTGGTTCCCCGCTCGTCGCAATGGCCTTCTATCACAACGTTGCGGAGGGGTTGCGCCTTCAAAAGAGCGGCATTGGCTCTGAGGCTGGGTCGTGCATCACTCCGAATGGCGTACTGATCGAAATCGAAAAAGATGTCCGACAGTCCGACCGTCGGTGGAGCCGGCGTAGAAGCTGCCGTCTCCGGGGACGCAGGGACCGGTTGTTCCGCCGCACGCACCTCTTCGATCGGAGTCGTGACCGTCGGCGGTGGCTCTTCTCTCACTGTTTCGGCGACAGCGGCCGGAGGTGGATTTGGCATAGAAGCCCGGTTCTCCCCCGTAGTTGCGACTGTTCGGCTAGAGCACCCAGCGGCCAGGACGAGAAGAATCAACCAAGGGACGAACGCTCTCATATGAAACTTTGATGCTGTTGCCATGGTGGCTCCCTTATTCATCCGTATCAGCGAAGATGAATGGATCGGGCAATCAATCCATCCGCCGTCCTGAGGTATGTGATTGTGGCGGTCTCGCCGACCTTTACATCGTCCAATCGCGCGGCCTGGCCCCCTCGTACGATCCTCGAGTCCTCTGGTACACGAGCCCCCACGATGAGTTCTTCTTTGTTCGGCAACACCACATTCACCACGATCGTTCGAGGATCAACTGCGGTATTTATGCCCACTATCGTTCCCTTGACTGTCCGCTCAGCTTTGTTTGCCGAATGACTTGCAATGGGCGTAGTTGTGTTTACCCATCCACATGCCAGGACCAACATCATTATGCAAGCGCTTCTTCTCATAAAAGGCCATCCTTCCCCTATCTCCTCCATGGTTTGCCCCAGAATTCTCCACAAGCTGTCGTGCCATTAAGAAAGGCATTGGCAAGAACGGGGCCATGAGAGGCGAATCGCATGACCGGCGCAACTATTGATATCACCCGTCGTTGAGAAAACAACCGGCTTTGGAAAGAAAACTCCTGTGAGGAGATCCGCTACATAGGTCATCTCCAGGATGTTGCCAAAGGACACACGAATACGAAGCGCGAGCAGGATAGTCCTTGTTTCTTGGGGCTATTCAACGCCCACATCCGCCGATGTCGGCTAGTTTGCTCTGCAGCCACTCGTTCGTTCTTACTCAAAGGAACGGGACAGAGTCGCACATAGCACCAGGACGGTGCGGGCATCCCAATTGCTCATTCGGGTGGTGTGAACGACCGTGCATCCGAAGGGACGAAGTGCTGGGATTCAATGTGCCGTAACTGCGGAAGGGAGGACGTACCATGACAGTGTCTCGCCATGTAGAGGAAGCAGCAGAAAAGCTGAAGGAAGCTGCGCGGCAGATTGCGCTGGCGCGGGAAGGCCCCGACACGTGCAAGAACCAGAGGGCCTGGCTGGAAGCGCTGACCATGTATTGTGAAGCGCTTGCGGACATTGAGGCGTATAACAACGAGTCGGTTCACGAGAAATTGCACTCATTGGCTTGGAAGATGGGGCTGCGTAAGTTTCCACCCACTCCATAATGTGCCGGTATAAGATGCATTTGAACACAGACCGTGATTCAGGTGCTCGAACATCTTCAGCTTTAGAAGGGGCGGGTGCGGAACGATGATAATCGCGTTGAGCGGCGATGTGATGCTCGGACGGTTAGTCGATCAATATGTGGTCCAAAACCGATCTGTGCGTCCCGAGGCACTCTGGGGCGATGTCCTTCCGCTCATGCTTGCTGCTGACTGCCGGCTCACCAATCTGGAATGTGTCATCAGCGATCAAGGAGAAGAATGGTATCCGACCACGAAAGCCTTTCACTTTCGCGCCAAGCCTCGCGCCATTGAGTTCCTGCAAGCAGCGGAGATCGACGGCGTGACGTTGGCGAACAATCACGTGCTGGATTACGGTCCTGAAGCCTTGCTGGATTGCTTGAAGCTACTTGATCAGGCCGGCATCAAACGAACCGGCGCCGGCGCTATGATAGAAGAAGCACTTGCTCCTCTTGTGTTGGACTTGCCGGAAGGTCGCGTGGCTGTAGTGGCCCTGACGGATAATGAGCCGGAATGGGAAGCGACAAAAACGAAACCAGGTGTCAATTACGTCGCATACGGTAACCGCGGGTTGAAAGAGCCGTACCGATCGCGACTCGCTCAAGCGCTGTTCTTGGCAAGACAGCAAGCAGACCTCGTGATCGTCAGCGCGCATGTCGGTCCGAACTGGGGCGCGCCGTCGAAGGAGATCCAGGCACTCGCGCGCGACCTCATCGACATGGGCGCCGACCTCTACTGGGGTCATTCGAATCACACGCCCCAGGGGATCGAACTCTCTAAAGGAAAGGCCATTCTCTATTCAACCGGCGACTTCATCGATGACTACATGATCGATAAGGACGAGCGCAACGATCTCTCGTTCCTGTTCGTGCTGGAACTGGAGGGAGGACGGATAGCGCGGATCAGGCTCCCTTCGACCTGCATCGAAGATCTTGGGGTGCGTCTGGCGAACGAACCAGAGCGGCAGTTCCTTTTGAGTACCATCGAGGCCAAATGCAAAGCGTTTGGAACGACAATGAGCCTGGATGGAGAAACATTGATGATCGATGTGAGATAGCCACAGCTGTCCACGTATAACGACAGGGTGATGCGAATGGGCCCTTCCCGCCTTGCACCAAAAGAGAGGACTTCGTACTATGGCACGACTATCCTCAGAGAATGAGCTGGAGTGTGTCTCGTGGCGAGTGCCGGTAAAATACGTGTCGCTCTAGCAAGAGCTCACCTTCAACGAT
>Ga0073934_10008593_pt1 | contig 13551 bp, 7 predicted proteins | sample LarsenN4metaG_FD_76834 | JGI IMG/M metagenome (GOLD analysis project Ga0073934, IMG submission 76834) | Hot spring sediment bacterial and archeal communities from British Columbia, Canada, to study Microbial Dark Matter (Phase II) - Larsen... ...
CGAGAAGGACCTCGTTCACCGCGACATCAAGCCCTCCAACATCTTTGTGATGGAGGATGACTCGGTCAAGATCATCGACTTCGGCATCGCCCGCGAAGCTTCGACCGCCTCCAAGACCTCGCTCAAGGGCACGCTCTTCTACCTTTCGCCCGAGCAGTTGCAGATGAAGCCTCCGACGCCGCTGTCGGATCAGTACGCGCTCGCCGTCGTGGCCTATGAGGCCTTGACGCGCCGCCGCCCGTTCACCGGAACCACCGACGCCGAGGTGGTGGAAGCCATCCTGCGCTCCAGCCCGCCGCCGGCCTCGGAGCTCAATTCGCAGGTTCCGTACGCCGTGAGCCAGGTGGTGCACAAAGCACTCGCCAAGCAGCCGTTCCACCGTTTCTTCAATGTGCGCGAATTCGGCGATGCCCTGCTCAAGTCGCTGCGCAACGAAGCGCTGGAGTACTTTGACAGCTCCAAGATCAAACCGCGCCTGGAGCGCGCTCGCACGAGTTTTGAGAGCGGCGACTACGCTTTTGCTGGCGAGTTGCTCGCCGAGTTGGAAGGGGAAGGCCACCTCGACCAGGAAATCAGCATGCTGCGCTCGCAGCTCGACCACGCCGTGCGCAAGACGAGCATTCGCGCGGCGCTTGAAAGCTCACGCCGGTTCCTGGAGGCCCAGGAATACCCGCTCGCTCTGCGGAAGATCCAGGAGGCGTTGGAGCTCGACCCGCAGGATCCGGACGCCCTGGCCCTGAAGTCGCAGGTGGAACGCGAACGCCGCGAGCGCAAGATCGACGAATGGATGCAACTGGCCCGCCAGCATTTGGCCAACGCCAGCTTCCGTCAGGCGCGCGAGGCGCTGGACAACGTCCTGCAACTGAAACCCAACGAGACCAACGCCCTGCAATTGCTCCACGAGGTCGACCGCAAGGAGCAAGAGGTCTCCAAGACCCGCGAGGAGAAATCCAAGCTCTACCAGATGGCCCAACAAGCCTGGGAGCGTGGCGAGGTCACCTCGGCGTTGAGCAAGCTGGAGGTGCTGGTCAATCTCGACAAGGACGTTCCGGAATCCGACACCGGGCGCAGCACGACGTATCAGAACTTCTTCAACCAGGTCCGCTCCGAGCACGACAACATCAAGAACAGCTACGACGAGGCCCGGCGCCATCTGGGCGCCGACAACTTCGAGGCCGCTCTGGCCGTCTGCAAGCAGTTCCTCTCGAAGTACCCCAACCACGCGCTCTTTCAGTCGCTCAAGTTCGACATTGAGGAACGGCAGCGTCAGCGGATGAGCTCCCTCATCGCCGAAACCGATCAGCGTGTGCAGGCCGAGCCGGATCTCGACAAGCGCATGGCGCTGCTGGAGGAGGTGGTCCGCCAGCATCCCGGCGAGTCGCACTTCGAACGCGCCCTGCGCACCGTGAAGGACAAGCGCGACCTGGTGAACTCCATCACCGGCAAGGCTCGCTATTTCGAGGAGCGCGGGCAGTTCAACGAGGCGCTCGACCAGTGGCAGATCCTGCGCTCCATCCATGAGGAATACCCGGGACTTGGATTCGAGATCCAGCGTTTGCAGAAGCGGCGCGACCAGCAGGCACGCGAGGATGCGCAAGCCAACTGGGTGAAGGAGATCGACCGCCACCTGGAGTCCGGCGACTACGACCGGGCCGCGCGGTCGCTGGAAAGCGCGCTGAAGGAGTTCCCCGCCGACGCCGAACTGGCGGAGTTGGCCAAGCTCGTACAGAAATCTCAGGACGCCGCCAAGCAGGCCGCGGCCCTGCTAGGCCAGGCTCGGGAGCGCATCGAAGCTGGGGTAGCCGCCGAGGCGTTGCCGATCCTGCGCGAGGCCACCACGCTCGACCCGCGCAGCGCTGTCATCCGCAAGGTCCTCATCAACACTCTGATCGAGGAAGCGCAACGGACCATGGAGGGAACGCCGGAGTCGGCGGAGCCGCTCGTGGCCGAAATTCTCTCCCTGGAACCCTCCAATCCCGCCGCCCAGGCCCTGGATGCGCAGATTGCCGACCGCAAGCGCGACGAGTTTCTTTCCTGGTGTCTGTCGCAGGCGCGGCGGATGCAAAGCGAGGGCGATTTTGACGGTGCTCTCGCCGTGGTGGCGCAGGGACGCGGGCTCTACCCGAACGAAACCAGGTTGCAGCAACTGCAAGCGACACTGCAAAAGGGCAAGGCGGAGCAGTCGCTGGCCCGCAATCGGGAAGCAACCAAGCCAACACCGCCGACCACGGTGCCGCCCACCAGCGCCCCTGAGAAGATAGCCACACCCACCCCGCAGCCCCCGCCACCCGCCGAGGAGCGCCCCACCGAACCGCTCGGCGTCAAGGTGGATGGCGAGGACTTCCCGTTTACCCAGATCTTCGGCCCGGCTCCCACGCCACCCGCCGCGAAGGACTCTCCACTCGACGCCGCCAAGACCCCGTCGCCCGAACAGGCGCGCGCCAAGACGCCAACTCCCCAGCCGCCCCCGCCAAAACCGCCAGAGCAGAAACTCCCCTCCGGGAAGCACGCGCCCGTGCAACCGCCCAAGGCCGGCAAGCAGCAGAAGCCACCCGCCGCGCCCGTGCCAACCGTCGTTCCCAGCGCCGGCACTCACTCGCAGGCGCCGCCGACCATCGATGTCCAGCCGTCGGCCGTGAGCGCACGTTCGGCGCCACCCAAGCAAGGCAAATCGATCGGTTGGCTCCTCACCCGCGTCGGCATTCCCTTGGTCCTCTTCTTCGGCCTTGCTCTCACGGCGGCCTACTTCGGCTACCGCCACTTCTTTGGTCCCAAGCAGGGTGAGACGACCACGGAACAGCCCGGCCAGACGGAAAACGTCCGGCTGATGGCTTCGCAATCCGGCGCCCAGATCTTCATCGACGGCGAACCCTGCGGCGCGGGCGAATGCAGCCTGCCCCTCAAACTGGGGCCGCACCGCGTCGAGGCCCGGCTCCCCGGCTACCGCACCGCCATGCGCGATATCGAAGGCGCCTCTGGCGCCTCGGAGCCCATCAACCTGGAACTCGAACCGCTGCCGCCATTCGTGCAACTTGGCGCGGACACAGCCGAGGGACGCGTGACCTTGAATGGAAAGCAACTCGGCGTGATGCAGGGCACCATGGATCTGAACGAACTGCAGCCCGGCGAGAATCTGTTGGAGTTCGTCAGTGGCGCCTTCCGTGCCCAGATGCGGTTTGAGGCCGCCCCGGCCGTTGCGCCGCGACTTCTTGGCCCCATCCGCACGCAGGGGCTGAAATCGGTGGTCATCACCGGTGTCGGCTCCACGGCGTACCTTTATTCCACGGTCGATGCCGCGCAGGTGTCCGTTGACGGCTCCCCTATCGGCAACGTGAGCGCGGAGGGGCTGGAGCTGAAACTCAATCCGGGTCCGCACGAGATTCTCGTCAGCCCGGCGCAAGGCAATCCCTACAAGATCGCCTACGAGGCCTCCACCTCTCCCGTGCTGCTGGCGCGGCTGTTCTCGGACTCCAACCTCGGCAGCCTGCGCATCGCCACCGGCGAGGACAACGTCAACGTCTACATCGACGGCCAGAAGTACCGCCGCCAGACGCAGCGCGGCCGCCTGCTCATCTACCTCGCGCCCAAACGGTACGCGATCAAGGTGGAAAAGGAAGGCTTCACCTCCGAGCCGCCCGAAGCCTCCATTGAAGTGAAGCGGGGCGAAGAAGCGCGCGCGGATTTCCGCATGGCCGCCGCGCCGCAAAAATCAGTCCTTTCGCTGCGCAATGCCGCGCCCGGCGCCGAGGTCTTCCTCGACAACCGCCCGCTCGGTACGGTTCGCCCGGACGGCACCTTCTCGGCCGGAAGCCTCGACCCCGGCCGTCACACTGTCGCGGTCCGTCGCGAGCGTTTCAAACCCTTCCAGACCACCGTGGAGTTCGCTCCCGGCCGCACGGTCGAGTTGGATGCCCCCATGGAGTCGGCCACGGGCACCCTGCGCATTGAGGTGACGCCGGCCGATGCCCGCGTCACCATCAAGCATGAGGGAGAGGCCGAACGAGCCGTCACCGAACCCACGTTGCAGTTGGCCGAGGGCAGCTACACCGTCTCGGCTTCCGCGCGCGGCTTCGCCAGCGCCTCCCAAACCATCCGCGTCCAGGGCGGACGGACGGCTACCGTCAACCTCGCGCTCACCCGCGAAGGCCAGCAGCAGAAGAAGGGCAGTGGCGGCGGCACAGTCTTCACGCTGAGCGATTGGACCTCCGCCGGCGGCTGGGAAGCCCGCGACAAGGTCTTTGTCCGCAGAGGCGGCGACTACTTCCTCGCTCCCACGCGCCCGCGCCCCGGCACCTATACGTTTACCGTCGTGCTGCTCCGCGGCCGCCGCATCCACTGGGTGGTCGACTACCGTGACCAGCGCAACCATGTCTTCTATCAGGTGGATGACGACGAGCTTGAGCGCATCGATGTCCTCAACGGCAAGAAGACCACAGTCTCCAAGTCACCGCACAAGTCCAACAAGAAGCTCTACCTCTCGTTCCTGGTGACCGTCACGAACAACTCGATATCCACGAGCATTCTGCGCGCCGGCACCTGGGTGCCGCTCGAAAGCGGCCCGCGCAATGACGCCGGATCCGGCCAGTTCGGCTTCTTCGTCCCTGGACGCGACGAGATCGCCGTCAGCGACTTCAAGTTCCAGCCGAACTGACCACTCCAGCAAAACTACACCCGGATGTCGGCCTACGCGGCGCCGCCCACGAGCACGGACAGTTTCTTCACTACGTCATCCAGGCGCTGCGCCTGCTGCATGAGTTCCTGGCCGGCCGCGGCGTTCTCTTCGGAGTTCGCCGCCACCTGCTGCGTGGCCTTCTCCATCTGGCCGAGGGCCACGGCGATTTGCTCGATCCCGCGCGACTGCTCGGCGCTGCTCGAGTTCACTTCCTCAGCCAGGCGCCGGACTTCGGTGGCGTCGGTAGTCACCGAAGCGATGGCCTCTGCCACACGGTCCAAGGTTGCCTTGCCGGACTGGCTCAAAGTGATCGATTCCTCGATCAGACCGGTTGTATCCTTGGCCGCCTGCGCCGAGCGCTGCGCCAGGTTGCGGACTTCGTCGGCCACCACGGCAAACCCCATGCCGGCCTCACCGGCGCGGGCCGCCTCCACAGCCGCGTTCAAAGCCAGGATGTTCGTCTGGAACGCGATCTCATCGATCACCTTGATGATCTTCGAAATCTTCGATGAGGAGTCGACAATCGACGCCATCGAGTGGACCATCTCTTCCAGGGCCGAATTAGCGCGGCCGATGCTTTGCCCGGCGGCCTCCGTCCGTCCCGCCGCCGCTTGCGCATGCGTCGAGTTCTGGCGCGTCATGGCCTGCACCTCGTGCGTCGAGGCCGACATCTCTTCGATTGAGGCCGCCTCCTCGTTGGCTAACTGGGAGAGCGACTGGCTGGCGCTGGACACTTGCTGCGCCGCGCTGGCCACATGCTGGGACCCTTCGGTCAATTCCGTCAACCGCCGCCCCAGGGAGAGATTCGCCGAGCGCACCACCCAAATGGCGCCGGCGCCCACGGTCAGCAGAAGCAGTCCGAGCGCCACGTTGAGATAGATGCCACGCACACTCAGCGTCTCCGCCCGAGCCTCGCACTCCCGCAAGAACTCTCGCTGCTGTTCCTGGAGCTTGCCGCCCGCCGTGGTGAACCGCAGAACCAGCGGCGCGATTTGCGGCACAAGTTCGCGCGTCTCGGCATGCTTGCCTTCCTGATTGAGGGCGACGAACTTCTTCGCCAACGGCTCATACTCATCGGCCGCGCCTTGCATCTCCGCCAGAAGCAGCTTGCCTTGCTCGGTCACTAACAGGGGCCGCAGCTCGGAGATCTCCTCGCGGAGGTTCTTCATGTTCAACTGAAACAGCCGCTCATATTCTTGTCGGGCGTCGTTCATTCCCAGGCTCGCCGCCAGATAGGTGCCGCGCTGCGCGGCCGCTGCCGCCCAGGCGTACGTGCTCACGTTGCCTGCCCTGTCGAGTTTGATCGCTGTCTGAGAGAGCGCCACCTCCAGTTCCTGGTTCAGTTGACGTTCCAGCCACACCCCGGCGCCAGAGATCGTGATTGCGATGGCAAGCAACACGCCCGTAGAGACATATAGCTTCTTGGAGAGACTCCAGTGGCTCATAGGATTCCTTTCGCTTGGGGAACCGCACTCCACGGCTTTCCCCTGAGACAGCAGCGTGGCTGGTGAACTGCCGGGCCTCTTCTTTACGTATCGGGCAAAATATTCGCCCATGTGTGGAATCTTTCACCAATCGTTGCGACAGCCATTTCGGGGCCGCCTGCCTACGCCTGATACAATCGAGTCGCTATGACCTCCCGCCGTACCTTCCTTTCCCAAACCGGCGCCGTCCCGGCGCTTTCCCTGGCTGCCTCGTCGCTGCGGGCCGCCGCCTCCAAACACGGTTTCGTTCTCGGTGTGGCGTCTTACTCGCTGCGCAAGTTTCCCCGCGAGAAGGCGATCGAGATGATCAAGGCCTGCAAGGCGCCTTACGTGTCGGTGAAGAGCTTCCATCTCGACTACAAGGCCACCCCTGAGGAGTTTGCTCTCGCCAAGAAGCAGTTCAAGGACGCCGGCATCACGATTCTCTCCGGCGGGAACATTGACCTGAAGGGGGCCGACGCCGAACTCCGCGCCATGTTCGAGTACGCCAAGGCCGCCGGCTTCCCCACCATCGTCTGCGCGCCCTCACTGGCCACGGTCGGCAAGGTGGAGAAACTGGTGAAGGAGTACAACATCAAGGCCGCCATCCACAACCACGGCCCTGAGGATAAGCACTTCCCCACCCCGCAATCGGTGCTGGAAGCCGTCAAGGGCATGGACCCGAGGATGGGCCTCTGCATCGACATCGGCCACACCTCGCGCACCGGCGCCGACATCATCGAGTGGGTCGCCAAGGCCGGCCCGCGCCTCTTCGACATGCACTTCAAGGATCTCGCCGACCCGATGAACAAGGACTCCCAGGTCGCTGTCGGCGAAGGCAAGCTCCCCATCAAGGGCATCTTCGCCCAACTCAAGAAACAGGGGTATAAGGGTGGCTGCATGCTCGAATACGAGATCAAGGCCGACGACCCGCTTCCCGGCATGGTCAAGTCCTTCGATCACATGCGCTCCGTCTTGTCCACGCTCTAACCCACTGCATCCACTGGCGGGCGGAACGGTTCCCCTATACCGTTCCGCCTCCCCCTCCCCTCGATACATTCCCCGCGCCACCTCGTATCTCCAACGAGGTTTCAGCCATGCGCGCCGCTTTCCTGCTTGCCTTCCTCGTATACCCTGTTGCCTTTCCGTCCGGTGAGAGCCCGGCGCAGACTGCCGGTCCTGCTCGCGAACAGGCCATCCGCGAATCGTGGGAGGCCGAACGGCTTCACGATCAGTTCCGTCACATCGAGGCGGCCCAGGCGTACGCAAGAGCGGTCGCCTCCTTGACCGCCGCCTTCGGCGAGGCACACGAGCGAACGCTCATTGCGCTCAATAACCACGCCTCGGCCCTGCTGGAAATGAACCGTGCGGCGCAAGCGGAGGTGGTTCTGCGAGATGCGCTGGACCGCCGCCAGCGCGCGGGGTTGGGTGAGGATGAAACCCTTGCCGCCACCTGGAACAACCTCGGGGAAGCCTTGCTGGTCACGGGACGCGTCACCGCGGCGGCCGCCATGCAGGAGCGTGCACTGACGCTGCGCATGAAGCTCCTGCCGCCCGATCACCCGGAGATCGCCGCCAGCCTCACGCACCTCGGCGAGGCGCTCAGGCAGAGCGGTGAGCTCACCCGCTCCAGGAAGTTGCTGGAACAGGCTGTGGAACTTTGGGCCGCGCCGGCCAAAGGGCGCACGGGTCCGGCCGCCCTCCCGCTCATGCCCGGCTACGCGCGGGCGTTGAACTCGCTCGCCATGGTACACGACGCCGAGAACCGCCCCCGCCAGGCCACGACAGCGTTCCTCGCCGCACTCGCCGCGTCAACGCGCTCCTATGGCCCCCGCCATGAATTCACGGCCACCCTGCATTTCAATCTCGCCGGCCACTACGGCCAACACCAGGATTGGAAACGAGCCGAGGAACACTGCCGCAAAGCGCTCGATGTGTTCGAACTTCAACCTGCGCACCAGGACTCCAAGTTCGGCCTGGCTCTGACGCTGCACGCGAAAATCCTCGACCAGATGAACGGCCGCAAGCGTGAAGCCGAGGCCCAGCGCCGCCGGGCCGCCGAGATCCTCTCGCTGCGTTGAGAGCTATCCTGGCCTCATGTGGATTCTCCTGGCCGCACTTCTCGCCGCGTCACCGCTTCTCGCCGCCTCCACGCCCACCATCGACGATCTGGTTGAACTGAGGAGCGCCGGCTCGCCGCGCGTCTCGCCAGACGGCTCGCGCGTTGCCTACCTGGTGAACACAACGGACTGGAAGCAGGACGCCTTCGTCTCTCAGATCTGGATCGCCGTTCCGGCAACCGGCCGCAGCTTTCAGTTGACGCGTGGAGAGAAATCGGCGTCACAACCGCAATGGTCGCCCGACGGCAAGTGGCTCGCCTTCATCACCGAGCGCGGCGGCGGCAAGGCGCAGGTCTACGCCGTTGCCACCCTCGGCGGCGAGGCGGTTCCACTCACCAAGGCCGAGAACGGCGTTGGCGGCTTCGAGTGGTCGCGCGATAGCCGGTTCATAGCCTACTCCACCTCCGACGCCGACGAGAAGGCCGACAAGAAGCGGAAGGACCACCTCGGCCCATTCGAAGTCGTGCGGCGCGAGTACAACCACTCCCACATCTGGACCATCGAAGTGGACAAGGCCCTGGAGTCGCCCACCGCCGGCACACAGCGCACCAAGGGCCGCGAGTTCAGCGTGGGCGGTTTCTCCTGGTCGCCCGACGGCAAGCGAATCGCATTCGAGGCCGCCGTCAATCCCGATCTCGTGCAGCGCGGCACGTCGGATCTCTACGTGTTGACGCTGGAGGGCGGCGACATTCGCAAGATCGTCTCCCAGCCTGGCCCTGACTCCTCGCCTGTCTGGTCGCCGGATGGTTCGCAGATTGCCTTTCAGAGCGCCATGGGCGGCGCGCGGTTCTTCCACGCCAACTCCCGCATCGCCGTCGTCAGCGCCTCCGGCGGCACGCCGCGTTCGCTCACCGATGCCTTCGACGAGAATCCGCAATTGATCAACTGGCTTCCCGCCGGCATCCACTTCGCCGCGCTCCAAAAAACAAGCGCCCACCTCTTCCGCCTGGACCCCGCCACCGGGCGCACCACCCGCCTCACGTCGCCGGCCACACTGCTCGCGGGCAGCTTCGACTTCACCCCCGACGGCAGCCGCATGACCTACACCGCTTTCGGCCCGAAGCAACTCAGCGAGGTCTATCTGTCATCCGTCGATTCCCCTGCGCCTGTGAAACTCACCAACATGACGGCGCAGGTGAGCGGGCATACGCTTGCCTCGCGCGAGGTGATCACATGGAAGAGCTACGACGGCGCCTCGATCGACGGCATTCTCATCAAGCCGGCCAACTTCGACCCCGCCAAAAAGTATCCGTTGCTGTGCATCATCCACGGCGGCCCCACGGGCATCGACCTGCCGAACATGATCGACACACGCTACTATCCGGCGGACCTTTGGGCTGCCCGCGGCGCCGTCCTGCTGAAGGTGAACTACCGCGGCAGCGCAGGATATGGCGAGGCATTCCGCCAGTTGAATGTGCGCAACCTCGGCGTCGGCGATGCGTGGGATGTGCTCTCCGGCGTCGACCATCTTGTGAAGCAAGGCTTCATCGATGAGAAGAAGATGGGCTGCATGGGCTGGAGCCAGGGCGGCTACATCTCCGCCTTCCTTACCACCACCACGCGCCGCTTCGCCGCGATTAGCGTGGGCGCCGGCATCTCCAACTGGGCCACGTATTACTACAACACCGACATCACACCTTTCACACGCATGTACTTGAACGACGACCCGGCGGGCGACCCCGACATCTACCGCAAAACATCGCCCATGACCTACATCCGCCTGGCCGCCACGCCCACCCTCATCCAGCATGGCGAGTTCGACCGCCGCGTGCCTATCCCCAACGGCTACGAACTCCGCCAGGGATTGGAGGATCAGAAGGTCCCCGTCGAGATGATCGTCTACAAAGGCTTCGGCCACGGCATCACCAAGCCCAAATCGATGCGCGCCGTGATGCAGCACAACCTTGCCTGGTTCAACCATTACCTATTCGGCGACCCGCCGCCGGACTTTGCCAAGCCCGAGTTGCCCGCCGCGCCAGCTCCCGCCTCGGGCGAGTGAGCGTGCGCCGGCGCGCGCGCGGGTGCACAATGAGAGCGAACATTCCTGCTCCGGGAGGTCCCATCATGTCCCGTTCGCAAGCTCTCCTTCGCTCCCTCGCCCTCGCCGCCGCTCTCGGACTCGCCGCGCCGGCGCAACAGACAACCCCGCCCCCGAAACCGCGCGCCCGTGCACCCCGGCCGCCACCCTCGCAGCAAGCGCCGCAAACGGTCCCCGACAAGGTGAAACTGTTCATCCCGTACCGCGAGTACACGCAGGCGGAGAATGAACGCATTCTGAACCTGTACCGGTTCCTGCGCGTGGCCGATGTCTCCGACGGCATGGATGTCGTCGGGCTAACCGATGTCGGCCTGGTGGATCCGGAGATCAAGGCGCTTTGGCGGGATACGGAGAACTTCGGCCACCGTGCCGTTGGCATTGCCGTGACGGCCCGCTACGTGCCCACCAACAAGCGTGTGCACAAGATCGATCAGGCGGAGATCGGCCGCTGGTACTCGAACATCACCACGGAATCGTTCATGGATGTGCTGTTCCCCGGCTCGATCCTGGTCATCGACGCCGCCGACGATGGCGAATCGCGCAGCATCGGCTCCAGCAACATCCTGGCCTGGCGGAAATTGGGGATGCGCGCCGTCATCACCAGCGGGGGCCTCGCGGATAGTGACGAGATCATCCACAACAAGGTGCCTGCATACTACAAGCGGTTGGCGCGCGGCATTCGTCCCGGTCGCAATGAACTGGAGTCCGTGAACCGCCCGGTAAACCTTGGCGGTGCGCTCGTCCGTCCAGGCGATGTCGTCATGGCCGATGGCGATGGCGTCGTTGTCGTGCCGCGCGAGCATGCCGAGGAGGTAGCCGCGGCTTCCATGCAGTTCCTCGACAACGTCGGTTTGGAGCGCATGAAGAAGGCGCAGGGCGAGTCAAAACCCGCCCCACGGCCCTAGTTCGTCACCCTATTTCACTTTCCAAGAGCCGTCGGCGGCCTTCTCGCGGTGCGCGCCGTGGCAGCCTCCACAGGTGGCTGTCGCTTTCTTGAATGAAGCGCTGGCATCGTCCCACTTGCCGGCTGCCGTCTGCTCACTGATCGTCTTGAACTCGGCCGCGGCCGATTCGGAGAACGTCATCGCGTCGGCCGCCGACTTCGCTTTCCAGAACTTGTGCACGTCGCCGAACCAGGCATGCAGTTTCTTCGCGTCGGCCGCCGCGCTGTCGTCCTTGGAGGCGATCTTCTTGCCCAATCCCGAGCAGGTCGGCCCGATCTGCTTCATCGCCTCTCGCAACTTGGCCTCGTCGGCCTGCGCCCACAGCATCATCCCGGCGGCCAGAACGCAGGCCGCGGCAAATAACTTGTTGTTCATCGAATGGCTCCTTCCGTCGCCACGCACGGCACGGAATGGCGCTCGCGCAGCGACCGGAACATTTTACAGGAGCCCGGCGTCGGAATCAGGGTGGAAGAAAAAGGTGGGAAATGGTCGGGGCGAGAGGATTTGAACCTCCGACCTCCTGGTCCCGAACCAGGCGCTCTAGCCAGGCTGAGCCACGCCCCGACGGCGCTCATCTACCAGAATACAACGGAGCGGCCTTCCGCCGCCATGCACTCCCGCGGGAAACTCACTTCTTGCGGAAGATGGCCATGTACTGCGAATCCGGCGTGAAGGGTTTCGACTCCACCAACGCGAAGCCGTGCTGCTGGACCTCGGCGGCCACGGCGTCGTCGTCCAGGCGGATGTGCGCCGGATCACGGAAGCCACGTTTGTAGAAATCGACGATCACCAACCGTCCGCCCGGCTTTAAGCCGGCGTGAATCGAGGCCAGCATTTCAGCCGGATAGTCGAAGTGATGGTAGGCATCGAGGATGAGCGCGACATCGGTGGAGCCTGCCGGCAGCTTCGCCGAACGCTCCGTGCCGAGGATGAACTCGACGCCGTTCAACCCCTTGGCCGCCGCAGTCTCTTTCGCCTTGGCGAGAAAGTCCGGAAAGATATCTTCGGCAATCAGCTTGCCCTGCGGGCCCACGGCCTGGGCCAGATAGGGCAGCATGAAACCGACGCCGGTGCCGATATCGGCCACTGTCATGCCTTGCGCCAGCCCCAAGCGTTCAATCAACTCACGCGGCTTCTGCCGCGCTTCGCGGTCATGCGCACCCAGTGTGGCGGCCACGCGCGCCCGCCCCTCTTCCGTCCGGTAGCCTTTGTTCGCGTCGGTGGCCACCTGCGGCCAGCCCAGCGACGCGGCAATCAGAGCAAGGACAACCAATCTCATAGCGAAGTCTCCATGGGTAGCGCGAGCGGGGGTTCTTTCAGGAAATCGAGCGCGGCCATCTGCGCCACGGCATCGCGCACATCTTGTTCTGACGTGGTCTCGAGCGTGATGACGAACGGCAGGTTTTCCTTGGTCTCCGAGGGAAGCTGCAACACGGCGTCCAGGCTGACGTTCTTGCCCGCCAGGATGTTGGCCAGCGAGGCGATGATACCCGGGCGGTCGTGCACGCGGAATCGCAGATACCAGGCCCTCCGCTGCAAGGTGATGGGAATCGGCTGATAGGCGCCCAGCCGCTCATGCGCGAAAGGCGACACGCGTTCAGGCGACCCGCTGCGGATTTCGCGCGCCACCCGCATTAGGTCGCTCACCACGGCAACGCCGGTCGGATGCGGCCCCGCTCCGCGCCCATAGTAGAACGTGTCGGCGCCGTACTCGCCGCGCACCCAAATGGCGTTGTAGGCGCCTTGCACGCTGGCGAGAATCGTCTCGCTCGGAATCAGGGCAGGCCGCACGCTGAGCAACAGTCCCTGCTCCGTTTGCCTCGCGGCGCACAGAAGCCGGATGGTGTGCCCCAGCTTGTGGGCGTATTGGAAATCGAGCGGCGTCAACCGCCGGATCCCTTCCGTATAGATGTCCGCCGGCGCAATCTGTTCGCCGAAAGCCAGTGCCGACAGCAGCGCCAGCTTGGAGCGCGCATCGAAACCGTCGATATCCGCGCTGGGGTCGGCCTCCGCATAGCCCAACCGCTGCGCCTCGGCGAGCACGGTTTCAAACGCCGTGCCGTGCCGCTCAATCTCGGTGAGGATGTAATTACTGGTGCCGTTTAGGATGCCGTAGAGCGCCTTGATCCGGTCGCCGCTGATGCCCTCGCGCAGCACCGTGTGGATGGGAATCCCTCCGGCGACGCTCGCCTCCATCGCCAGGTTGATCCCCGCCGCGATGGCTTTTTCCCAAATCGCCGCGCCGTGCAGAGCCATCAGCTCTTTGTTCGCCGTCACCACGCTCTTGCCCGCGACGATGGCCGCCTCGATCATC
>Ga0073934_10008594_pt1 | contig 13550 bp, 13 predicted proteins | sample LarsenN4metaG_FD_76834 | JGI IMG/M metagenome (GOLD analysis project Ga0073934, IMG submission 76834) | Hot spring sediment bacterial and archeal communities from British Columbia, Canada, to study Microbial Dark Matter (Phase II) - Larsen... ...
ACGGCCTGGTTTCCGGTGCACGTGCGCATCTACGCGCCGGCCCCGGTCGCCGCACGGGCGCTCGCGGCCGGTACCGAGCTTTCGCGCGAGGACTTGCGCATCGAGGAAGTGGAGCTCACGCGCGAGCCGCCAGGGGCGATCCTCGATCCCGCGGCGATCGCGAACCGCGTGCTCGCTCGGCCGCTTGCGGCCGGCCAGTTGCTGCGCCCGGAATACCTGCGCGCCAGGCCCGCGGTCAACGCAGGCGACAGCGTCAAGCTGGTGGTCGCCGGACCCGGCTTCACCATTTCCGCCGATGCGAGGGCGCTCACCACCGCCGCCGAAGGCCAGAGCGTGCGCGTGCAGACCGCAAGCGGCCGCACGCTCACAGGCCTTGCGCGCGCGAACAGGGTGGTCGAAATTGCGCGCTGACTTGCGCACCGAGGCCCTCAAGATTGCGCCCGCGCGGCCGATACCACGGGTGAAGCCGGCACGGGACCTGCTGCCGATCAGGAGACAGTCATGAAAATCAACGGCTTGGGCGATGGGCCGAAATTCGAGCGCACCGTCGCGAACGGCACCGCTCCGGCGCGTACGCGCGCTGGCCCCGAGGCGAAGATCACGCTCTCGGACCTCGCGGGCCAATTGCACCGCATCGAGGCCGAGATGGGAGCGGACGCGCCGTACGACGCTGCACGCGTCGAGGAAATCAAGGCGGCGATCCGCGAAGGGCGCTTCAAGGTCAACGCCGAAGTGGTGGCCGACCGGCTGATCCAGAGCCTGAGGGAGTTGCTCGGCCAGCGTCCATGAGCACCACGGCGGCGCCGGACGACTTGCTCCAGGCCTTGCAGGCCGAACGCGCGGCGCTCCAGGCGTTGCTCGCGGTCCTGCAGCGCGAGCAGGCGCTGCTCGCCGAGGGCGAAGCCGAACCGATGGAGGAGATCGCTCGCGAAAAAGAACGGGCGGTCCACCACGCGGAGGCGCTCGGTGCTGCGCGAGCGCGCCTTGCGGCGCGTCCGGATCCGGCGCAGGGCGAGGCGGCCGCGCAAGCCTGGCGCGCGCTGCTCGAGGAGGCGCGGCGTGCGCGGACGCTCAACGAGGCAAACGGCAGACTGATCGCCGTGCAGTCGGGGTTCGCGCGCGCGCGAGTTGCGAGCCTTGCGTGCGCCTCGGCAGGCGCCGCCTACGGCCCGGAAGGGCCGATCGCGCCCGCAGGCTCGACTCGGGTGCTCGGAGCCGCCTGAGCGACGCCAGCCGTTAAGATGGCGGGCGCCATGCCCCGGCGCACCCGCCGCCCCCGGCCCGCCCCCAGGCGCACCGCCGCGAGCCACGCCGCCAACGCCTCGCTCGCGCTCGCGCAGCAGGCGCTCGGCCTGTGCACCTGGGTCTGGGACGTGCGGCGCGACCGCATCACCTGGTACGGCGATCTCTCCGTGCTGCTCGGCCTTACGGCGGGTACGTTCTCCGGGCGCTTTTCGGAGTATCTCCAGCACGTTCACCCCGAGGATCGCGCGAGAGCGCGCGCACTCTATGTGGCGTGCCTGCGCGGCGAGCGCGACGAGTATCACAGCGAGGAGCGCGTCGTGCTTCCGGACGGCACGCTGCGCTGGCTGGAGGTGTACGGCCGTGCGAAGCGCGGCGCCGGCGGACGGACCGTCGAGATGTCCGGCGTCGTGTTCGACTGCAGCGCGCGCAAGGCGGTCGAGGCCAAGGCGGCGCAGTCGGAGGCGAAGTTCGCGGCGCTTTTCGCCACCAGCCCGGTCGCGATCGCGCTCACCACCGCCGCCGAGGGCCGCCACATCGAAGTGAACGATGCCTGGGAGCGCATGACCGGGATCGCCCGCGAGAGCGCGATCGGGCGCACCAGCGCGGAACTGCGGCTGTGGGTCGAGCCCGCCGACCGGGTCGAGGCGATCGCGCGTCTGGACGCCGACGGCGCGTTACAAAACTTCGCGACGCGCTTTCGCCGCGCCGACGGCGCGCCGCTCGACGTGCTCGTCTCGGCCGCGCCGATCGAGCTCGCCGGCGAGCGCTGCATGCTCTGGGTCTGGGCCGACGTCACCGAGCAGCGCGAGTAGGAGCGGCTGCTGGTGGAGGTCGCGCGCGCGGTGTCGCCATCCTCGGGCAGGGCATTTCTGCAGGAGCTGGTGGCGCGGCTTGCGCGCGAGCTGGGCGCGGACGTGGTGTTCGCCGGCGAGCTGGTGGCGCCGAAAAACGACCGCGTGCGCGCGCTCGCGGTCTGGCGCGACGGCGCGGCGGCCGAGGCGTTCGAGTATTCGCTCTCCGGCTCGCCGTGCGAGCGCGTCATGGAGCGCGAGGGCAGCGTCGTGCATCCGGCCGGCGTGCGCTCGCTCTTTCCGCGCGACGCGGGGCTTGTGCGGCTCGAGGCCGAGGGCTACGCCGGCACCGCGCTCCTCGACTCGCGCGGCGCGCCGCTCGGCATTCTTGTCGCCGTCTCGCGCCGGCCCATCGCGCGCGAGGGCCTGTGGCGATCGGTGCTCGAGATCTTCGCCGCGCGCGCGGCCGCCGAGATCGAGCGCGCGCGCATCGAGGGCGAGCTGCGCGCGCTCGCCGCGACGCTGGAGCGGCGCGTGGCCGAGCGCACCGCGGCGCTCCAGGCCGCCAACCGCGAGCTCGAGAGCTTCGCCTACTCGGTGTCGCACGACCTGCGCGCGCCGCTGCGCGCGATCGCCGGCTTCGCGCACATCCTGCGCGAGGATTACGGCGCCGCGCTCGCCGGCGAACCGGCGCGCTTTCTCGCTCGCATCGAGGACAACGCGCTGCGCATGGGGGAGTTGCTCGATGCGCTGCTCGAACTGTCGCGCAGCAGCAGGGCGGCGCTGGCGCCCGAGCCGCTCGACATGCGCGCGCTGGTGCGCTCGGTGCTCGCCGAGCTTCCGGGGGCCGAGCGAGCCGAGATCGCGCTCGGCGAGCTGCCGGGGGCGCGCGCCGACTCGCGCCTCGTGCGCCAGGTGTGGGTCAACCTGATCGGCAATGCGCTCAAGTTCTCGCGCGGCGCAGACTCGCCGCGCGTGGAGATCGGCGGCGCGCCGGCGGCGGCGGGCTTCGTCGAATACTGGGTGCGCGACAACGGCGTCGGCTTCGATCCGAACTACGCCGGAAAGCTCTTCGGCGTGTTCCAGCGCCTGCACCCGGAGGCCGAGTTCGAGGGCACCGGCGCCGGCTTGGCGATCGCCCGCCGCATCGTCGAGCGCCACGGCGGGAAGATCACGGCGGAGTCCGCGCCGGGCGCCGGCGCCACCTTCCGTTTCACGCTTCCGGCCGTCGCCTCAGGCGGCGCGCAGTCCTAGCCCGGCGAGCGCCTCCAGTGGCCGCGGGCGCGCGATTCCGTAGCCCTGCGCATAGTCCACGCCGATCGCGCGCAGTCGCTCCAGGATTTCGGGGTTTTCGACGAACTCGGCGATCGTCGCAATGCCCATCACCTCGCCGATGCGGTGGATCGCCTCGACCATCGCCGCGTCAATCGGGTCGCGGTGCAGGTTCTTGACGAAGCCGCCGTCTATCTTCAGGTAGTCCACCGGCAGGTTCTTGAGGTACGCGAACGAGCTCATCCCGCTGCCGAAGTCGTCCAAGGAGAACCGGCAGCCGATCTCCTTTAGCGCGGCGATGAAGCGCGAGGCGCGCGCGAGATCGGCGACCGCGGTGGTCTCGGTGATCTCGAAGCAGAGCGTCTGCGGCTCGACCCGCGAGCACGCCAACAAACACTTCAGGAACTCGAGGAAGTTCGGATCGCCGACCGAGGCGCCGGAGAGGTTGACGCTCGCGCTCGCGAGCCTGCGCGCCCCGCCCGCGTAGCAGCGCTCGATGAATTCGAGCGCGTGCTCCACCACCCAGCGGTCAATCGCCGGCATCAGGTGATAGCGCTCGGCCGCGGGCAGGAACGCCATCGGCGGCACCGGGTCGCCCCGCTCGTCCACCATGCGCACGAGCAGCTCGTAGCGGTCACCGGGCGGCGCGTCGGCGGCGAGCGCGCGCGCGCTGATCGGGCGGATCTCCTGATACCACAGCCGCAAACGGTTTTCGTCCAGCGCGCGGTGGATGCGCGCGACCCACTGCATCTGGCCGTGGCGCTCGGCGATCTCGCCGTCGCCGGCGGTGATCAAGTGCACGCGATTGCGCCCGGAATCCTTGGCGTGGTAGCAGGCGGCGTCGGCCGCGCTCATTACCTCGGCGAGGGTCTTCGACGGATCGGCGAGCGGCACGCCGCCGATCGAGACGCCGATCCGGAACATCTTGTCCTGCCAGGCGAAATGAAACTGCTCCACCGTACGGCGCAGCGCCTCGGCGACGCGGCCCGCCTGCTCGATCGGGCAGTGCGCGAGCAGCACGCCGAACTCGTCGCCCCCCAGACGCGCGAGCGTGTCGCTCTGGCGGATCTGGTTCGCGAGGGCGCGGCTGAGCTGGCGCAGCAGCTCGTCACCGGCGGCATGCCCGCAGGTGTCGTTCACCACCTTGAACTGGTCGAGGTCGAGAAAGAGCACCGCGTGCGACGCGCCGGCGCGCCTGACCTCGGCGAGCGCGTCGGAGAGGCGCCGCTCGAACTCGCGCCGGTTCACGAGCCCCGTCAGCTCGTCGTGCGTCGCCTGCCAGGAGACCTTGCGCTCCATCTCCCGCGCCGACGTGACGTCGCGCAGCGCCACCACCGCGCCGACGACGTCGTGCCTCGCATTGCGGACCGGCGCCGCCGAATAGTCCACGACCAGTCGCGTGCCGTCGGCCCGTTCCAGCCGCACGCCGGCGCCCTGCGCGACGATCCCGCCCGCGAGCACCTGCGTCACCGGGTCCTCGATCGGCTCGCCGCTTTCGTCGTCGGCGAGGTTGAGTACCGCCGCGACCTGCACGCCCGCCGCCTGCATCAGATCGCAGCCCGTCAGCCGCTCGGCCTCCGGGTTCATGAACTCGATCCAGCCGGTCGCGTCGGCGACGATCACCGCCTCGCCGATCGCCTGCAGCGTCGCCTGGGCACGCTCTTTCTCAGCGAAGAGCCGCTCGGCGGCGCGTTTTCGCTCCGTAACGTCCTCGACGATCCAGATCGTGCCCTTGGAAGGGTCGTCGCGCTTGAGCGCGCCGGCGATCACCCGCGCGCAGAATATCGAGCCGTCGGCGCGCCGCACCGGGCGCTCGGTCTCGTAGCGTCGGCCGTCGGCGAGCGCCGCCCGCGCCTCGGCGGCGAGGGTCCCGGGCTCGGCCGAGGGCGCCCACAGCGCATGCTCGTCCATATCCTGCATCGCCCCGGCGCCGTAGCCGAACATCTCCTCCAGCGCGCGCGAGCAGCGCACGATGCGTCCGTCGCGCGCCAGGGCGATGCCGACCGACGCGTTCTCGAAGATCGCGTCGAGCTCCATCAGGCGCTTCCTGAGCCGGCGCTCGGCCCGCTTCTGCGCGGTGATGTCGCGGCCGGTGCCGCGATAGCCGAGAAAGCGCCTTCCGGCGCCGAATACCGGCTCGCCGCTCACGCTCAGCCAGCGCGGCTCGCCTTCCGAGCCGGCGACGCGCAGCACGAAATCGGAGAACGGTTCCAGACGCTCCAGCTGCGCGCGGTGCGCGCGCATGAGCGCCTCGTCCTCGCGCCAGGGATCAATTTCCCAGACGCGCCGGCCGAGCAATCGCCGCGAGCGCGCCGCCGCACCTCCTTCCACCCGTACCAATCGGTGCGCGGCGTCCGTCTCCCAGTACCAATCCGAGGAAAGGGCGACCAGCGCGCGAAAGCGCGCCTCGCTCACCCTCAGCCGCGCCTGCTGGATGAGCAGCGTACCGCCGAGGGCGGAAAGCAGCGCCGGCAGCAACGTGGGCGCCGCCAGCTCGGTGAGCAGGTGCATCTCGCCCGCCGAGAAGCTGAACCAGCCGGCCGTTCCCAGCCCGGCGACGATCAGAAGTATGCCCAACACCCGATCCATCGGCGCCCGCTCCCGTGACGACGCGATACCGATCGCCACGTCTACGGCCGCGGCGCCGGAGAATTGAGCGCGCCTAGCGCGGCGCGGGCGGAAGCTGGTTGAGCTCGAGCCAGTAGCGGCCGGCCTGCTCGACCGCCGAGACGTACTCCTGGAAGCCGACCGGCTTGACGAGGTAGCTGTTCGCCCCGAGCCGGTAGCTTTCGCGCAGGTCGTGCTCCTCGCGCGAGGACGTAAGCACCACCACCGGCACCGACTGCGTGCGCGGGTCGGTCCTGATCAGGCGCAGCAGCTCCAGCCCGTCCACCCTCGGAAGTTTCAGGTCGAGCAGGACGAAGCGCGGCAACCGGCCGCCGGTCGCTGCCTGACCCGTCAGGTACTCGGCGGCCTTGACGCCGTCTTCGAGATGCAGGATCCGTTCGGGGCCCACCAGCCCGCGCAGCGCCCGCAGCGTCAGCTCGGCATCGTTGACGTTATCCTCGATGATCAGGACAGCGATGTCTGCGGCCTCCACGATTCGGATCCGGTCTGAAAGATGTTAACGGCGCGCCCCGGGAGATCTTAAAAGCCCTTCGAGCAGAGCCCCGCCGAAATGATAAGCGATACTGCGCCGCCGCGCCCGTGCCCGCTCACCACCCCTTCAGCCGCGAGCGCAGTCGCGCGATCGCCTGGGAATGGATCTGGCAGACGCGCGACTCGGTGACCCCGAGGACCGCGGCGATCTCCTTCAGCGTGAGCTCTTGCTCGTAGTACATGCCCATCACCTGCCGTTCGCGCTCGGGCAGGCGCTCGATGGCGGCCACCAGCGCCTCGCGGAACCTGCGGTCCTCCAGTCGCGCGAGGGGATCGGCCTGCCGGTCCGGGGTGTCCTCGTCCGCGCGCTCGTCCTCGGCCCCGGGGGCGAGGTCCTCGTAGAAAAGGAGCTGCGTGCCGCGCGCCTCCTCGAGCAATCGCCGGTACTCTTCGAGCGAGAGCCCGAGCTCGCTCGCGATCTCGGCCTCGGCGGGCGCGCGGCCGAGCCGGTGCTCGAGCGCCCGCAGCGCCTTGTCAATGCGCCGCTGCGCACGGCGCACCCCGCGCGGCAGCCAGTCGTGCGCGCGCAGGGCGTCGAGCATCGCGCCGCGGATGCGCTGCGCGGCGTAGGTCTCGAACTGCGCGCCGTGATCGTCCTCGTAGCGCTGGATGGCATCGAGCAGCCCCATCATGCCCGCCTGGATCACGTCGTCCAGCTCGACGCTCGCCGGAAGCCGCGCGATCAGGTGGTGCGCCATGCGGCGCACCAGCGGCGCGTGGCGCCGGATCGCCTCGTCGCGGCTCAACGTTCCTTTTTGCGTGTACATCGCGCCCCCGCCTCAACGCTCGGGTCGCGGCGCGCCGAACTGCGCGAGCGCCCAGTCGTCCATCGCCGCCACCAGAGTCGAAAAGCGCGCACCCGCCTGCCCGGCGGCAGCGCCGGCGCCGAGCGCGGCAAGCTCCGGCGCCGCGGCGAGGCTCGCGCCCCAGGCGAGCTCGACACCGAGGAACCGGCGTGCGACCTCGGCCATGTGTGCGTGCAGCCCGCGCGCGCGCTCGGGCGCCGCCCGGTTGACGATCAGCCGCGCGCGCCTTCTGCCGTGCCGCCGCGCAAGCTCTTTCAGCCGCGCGTACGTCGCCTTCACCGCTTCCTGCGAGGGCGAGGTGACGAGGAGCAGGTCGGCGTCGGCGGGCACGAGCGCGCAGGGCGCGGCCTCGCGCACCGGGGCGTTGAAGACGAGCAGATCCGGCCGCGCCGAAAGGCGCGCGAACGCCTCGAACAGGCGCATGCCCCCGTCCGGCTGCGCGCAGAGCGCGGCGACGCCGCGCGCGGCGGGCACGAGGTGAATGTCTCCCGGTCCCCTGAGGGCGACTTCGCCGTATTCGCGCTCGCCCTCGAGCAGATGCACAAGCTCCCAGCGCCAGGTGAGCGAAAGCGCCGCGGCGGCGTCTCCCGCGGCATCGAGAAGCACGGTGCGCAGCCCGGCCCGCGCCGCCGCGCAGGCAAGCCCCAGCGCCCAGGTCGTCCTTCCCACGCCCCGGCACCCGGCCGCGACCGGAAGCACGCGCAGCTTGCGCGGCGCGAGGACGCGGCGCAGACCCGCCGCCTGATCGGCGCGACCGCTAGGCATGGGCGAGGCTGCGCGCGAGCGCATGCGTCCACACCGCGTCGGCGGCGGCGCACTCCGGCTCCTCGGCGCCGAGCGCGCGCTCGGCGAGCATCCCGGCGACCGGTGCGTGCAGGTCTTCGGGCACGCGCTGCCCGTCGGCGACCGCGATGATCTTCAGGCGATGGCGCAGGGCGGCGTCCAGCGCACCGCCCAGGCTTCGCGCCTCGTCGAGCTTGGTGAGAACGATGCCTTCCAGCCCCGTGCCGCGATAGGCGAGGACCGCGTCCTCGATCGCCTCCGACTGGTTCGCCGCCGAGAGAACGAGAATGCGGCCGATGCGCGGGCGGGCGAGAAGCTCCAGGTGCTCGCGCAGCCGCGCGTCGCGCTGGCCGACGCCGGCGGTGTCAATGAGCACGAGCCGGCGCCCGGAAAGCGCCTCGAGCGCCTGCGCGAGCTCGGCGTCGTCGGCCGCCGCGTGCAGCGGCACGCCGAGGATGCGCGCGTAGGTGCGCAACTGATCGAGCGCCCCGATCCGGTACCCGTCGGTGCTCACCAGGCCGAGCGATTGCGCGCCGTGGCGCACGACCGCGCGCGCCGCGAGCTTGGCGAGCGTGGTGGTCTTTCCGACGCCCGTCGGACCGATGAGGGCGTACACGCCCCCCCGGGCGAGCGGTTCGTCCTGCGGCCCGGCGCACAGAAGATTCTTCGCGATGACGCGGCGCGCCCAGGCGTCGGCCTGTGCATCGGTCTGGCCCTCGGGCACGCGCTCGGCGATCGTGCGCGCAATCTCGGCGCCGAAGCCGGCGGCGAGCAACCGCGCCGCGAGTCGCGCGACCGCAGGGCGCCGGCGCGCGTCCTCGGTCCAGGCGAGTCGCCCGAGCTGCTGCGAGATGCGCGCGGCGAGTGCGCGCAGCTCCTCGAGCATCCGGCCAGCCGGTGCCGCCGCATCGGCTGCGGCGAGCCGCTCGAGCGCGTGCGCCGGAGCGGCGAGCAGCTCGACACCCGCGCTCGTCTGGCGGCTGGAAAGCACCAGCGCGTCGGGCCCGAGCGCGGCGCGCGCCCGGCGCAGCGCCTCGCTCGCATTCGGTGCGGTGAAACGGCTTGCGACCGCGTTCATGCTCTGGCTCCCAGGGTCTGGACGACGCGCACCGTGCGCTCACCGGGAAGCTCGGCGTGGCAGAGCACCCGCAGCCGGGGCGCGGCGCGGCGCAGCAGCCGTGCGAGCGGAGCGCGCAGCCTGTCCTCGACGAGCAGCGCCGGCGCCTGCCCGAGCGCCTCCAACTTGCGCGCGGCGGCCGCCGCGCTCGCCGCGAGCGCCTCGGCAAGCCCCGGTTCGATCGCCTCGCCCGGCGCCGCCGACTGCCCGAGCACGCGTTCCAGCTCCGGCTCGAGCGCGAGCACCGGCAGCTCCTTCGCCGGACCGAAGATCTGCTGCGTGATCGCCGGGCCGAGCGCGATGCGCACCAGCGCGGTGAGCTCGGCCGCGTCCTGCGTGCGCGGCGCATGCTCGGCGAGCGTCTCCAGAATGGTGCGCAGATCGCGGATGTGAACGCCTTCCTCGAGCAGGTTCTGCAGCACGCGCTGCACCAGCGCCACCGGAACGAGCTTCGGCACGAGGTCCTCGACGAGCTTCGGCGCGTAGCGCGCGAACTGGTCGAGCAGTTGCTGGGTCTCGTTGCGGCCAAGCAGCGCCGCCGCGTTCGAGTGCATCAGGTGCGAGACGTGCGTGGCGATCACCGCGCCCGCGTCCACCACGGTGTAGCCGCGCCCGAGCGCCGCCTCGCGCTGCGCGGCCTCGATCCAGAGCGCCGGCAGACCGAAGGCCGGATCGGTGGTCGGTGCGCCCGCAAGCGGCGGCCCGCTCGCGGCCGCGCCGCCCGGATCTATCGCGAGGTACTGGCCCGGGACCACCTCGCCTTCGCCGATCGCGACGCCCTTGAGCAGGATGCGGTAGGCCGCCGGGCGTAGCTCCAGGTTGTCGCGGATGTGCACCGGCGGCGGCAGGAACCCGACTTCCTGCGCGAACTTGCGGCGGATCGCGCGGATGCGCTTGAGCAGCTCGCCGCCCTGAGCGGTATCCACGAGCGGCACCAGACGGTAGCCGACCTCGAGCGCGAACGCGTCCACCGGCACGACGTCGTCCCAGCTCGCCTCTTCCGCCGGTGCCGGCGCCGGATCCGGCGCCGGCGCCGCGGCCGGTTCGCGTCCGCGGTGCAGCTGCCAAGCGCCCCACCCGAGCGCGGCGGCGAGCGTGAGAAACGCCAGGTGCGGCATTCCCGGCACCAGCCCGAGCACGCCGATCAGCCCGGCGGCGATCGCCAGCGCGCGCGGCGAGCCGAGCAGCTGGCGCCCGATTTGCGCGCCGATGTCCTCGCCGTCGGCACCGGCGACGCGCGACACCAGCAGGCCCGCCGCGGTCGAGATGACGAGCGCCGGCACCTGCGCGACCAGTCCGTCGCCCACCGCGAGCAGCACGTAGCGGTCGGCGGCGACCTCGAACGGCAGGTGGTGCTGCGCCATGCCGATCGCGAGGCCGCCCGCGACGTTGATGAAAAGGATGAGGATGCCGGCGATCGCGTCGCCGCGGACGAACTTGGAGGCGCCGTCCATCGAGCCGTAGAACTCCGCCTCGGCGGCGATCGCCGCGCGCCGGCGCCGCGCCTCGGCCTCGCCGATGAGGCCCGCGTTCAGGTCGGCGTCAATCGCCATCTGCTTGCCCGGCATCGCGTCCAGCGTGAAGCGCGCCGCCACCTCGGCGATGCGGCCGGCGCCCTTGGTGATCACCACGAAGTTGATCACCACCAGGATCAGGAACACGACCAGTCCGACGGCGAAATTGCCGCCGATCAGGAACGTGCCGAAGGACTCGATCACCTTGCCGGCGGCGTCGGTGCCGGTGTGGCCGTGCAGCAGCACCACCCGGGTCGAGGCGACGTTGAGAGACAGCCTGAGTAGCGTCGCGAGCAGCAGCACCGTCGGAAACGCCGCGAAGTCGAGCGGCCGCGCCGCGTACACCGACGCGAGCAGCACCACGAGCGAGGCCGCGATGTTGAAGGTGAACAGCAGATCGAGCAGGAACGGCGGCAGCGGCAGCACCATCATCGCCAGGATGGCGATGACGAGCAGCGGCACCCCGAGCCCGCTCGCGGGCAGCACGCGCATGGCCGAGGCGAGTGTCACGGCGCGGCCCCGGGTGCCGGATCCATCGCCGCCGGTACCGCGAACGATCGCGGCGGTTCGGGCGCGGCGGCGCCGACGGCGTGCGCGGCGCGAAGCTGATAGACCCAGGCGAGCGCCTGCGCCACCGCCCCGTAGAGCGCCTGCGGCACCGATTCGCCCACCTCGACGTGGCGATAGAGCGCGCGCGCAAGGGGCGGTGCAGCGAGCAGCGGAACGCCCGCGGCGCGCGCGAGCTCGCGGATACGCTCGGCGAGCAGCCCCCGGCCCTTGGCGAGCACGCGCGGCGCGGCCATCTCGCCCTCGCGCCAGGCGATCGCCACCGCGTAATGCTCGGGGTTGGTGACGACGACGTCGGCCTTCGGCACCGCCTGCATCATGCGCCGGCGCGCCATCTCGCGCTGCAGGCTGCGCACGCGCGCCTTCAGCTGCGGATCGCCCTCGGTTTCCTTGTGCTCGCGGCGCACCTCCTCCGGGCTCATCCGCAGCGCGCGCGCGTGCTGCCAGAGCGCGAACGGAACGTCAATCGCGGCCACCAGCCCGTAGGCGGCCGCGCACGCAGCGAGCGTCTGCGCGACCAGCGAGACCGCGTGCGCGACGCCCGCGGCGGCGGGCTCGAGCGCGAGCGCCGCGAACTGCCCGCGCAGCGACCAGAGCGTGCCGGCGGCCAGTAGCCCGATCAGCAGCGCCTTGGCGAGCGCCTTGGCGAGCTCGAGCGCCCCGGTGAGAGAAAACATCCGGGCAAGGCCCTGCAGCGGATCGAGCCGCGCCACATCCGGCGTCACCGCGCGCGCCGAGAACGTCCAGCCACCGACCGCCACCGGCGCGGCGGCCGCGAGCGCGAACGCGGCGGCGAAGAACGGCGCCGCGACCGCCAGACCCGCCGCCGCGGCATCGCCGAGGCGCGCGAGCGCGGCGGCCGGATCGAAGGCCTCGCGCGCGCCGAACGCGAGCCCCGAGCGCACCAGCGCACCGAAGGCCGCGAGCAGCGCATCGCCCGCGCCCCAGAGCGCCGCGGCCCCGAGCGCGGCGAGCAGAAACCCCGGCAGCTCGCGCGAGCGCGCGACGCGCCCTTCCTCGCGCGCCTGCTCCAGGCGCCGCGGCGAGGCGGGAAGGCTGCGTTCCTGATCGCTTGCGTCGAGCATGGATCAGCGCGATGCCGCTGCGCGCGGCGCGAAAGCGCGTTCGAGCGCCGCGGCGAGCGTCGCAGGGGTGTAGGGTTTGACGACGAAGCCGTCCGCGCCCGCCTCGAGCGCTTCGCGCACGCGGCTGCGCTGCGAGGCGCCGCTCACCATCAGCACGCGCAGCCCGGGCTGCTCGCGCTTCAGGCGCCGCAGCACGTCCAGGCCGTCGCCCTCGGCAAGGCCGATGTCGAGGCAGACGAGATCCGGGCGCAGGCGCGCAGCGGCCTCGATCGCCGCGCCGGCGCTCGAGCACTCGCGCACCACCTCCATGCCCTGCTTGCGCAGCAGCGCACGCAGCAGCTCGCGAGAGACCGCGTTGTCCTCGACAATCAGAACGCGCAGCGGCGGGGCCTGCATGGACGCGGATCCTCGCGCAGCGCGGGCGGCGGCCGAGCGCGGAAAAACGGCCCGATCCCGCCTCAGTTCCGCTGCGCCCCGGCGCGCGCGCGGCGTTACCTTCGGCGCGTTTCCGAAGCGCAGGAGCGAAACCATGCGGCAGCCCGAACCGTTCGAGCTTGCACCCGAATGCGATCCCGAAGCGCTGCTCGCCGCCGCGCTCGAGCGCGCCGAGCTTCAGGAAGCGACGCGCGAGGAGACGGCGACGGCCCTCGAATCCGATCCGGCGCCCGCGCGTCGCGAGCGCGGCCCGTGGCGCTGAGGCCCGCCGCGCGCCGCCGTTCCCGCCTGCCGCGAAGGCACCTGGAGGCCGCGCTCGCGGCCTCCGGCATCGCCGTCTGGGACTGGGACGTGGCGGCGCACCGGGTGCGCCTGAGCGCGCAGTGGGGCGAGCTGGTCGCGGGCCGCGCGCGCGCCGTCCGCACCAGTCTCGCGGCGCTCGCCGCGCGCGTGCATCCGCAGGACCGGCCGATGCTCGAGGCGGCGATCGCGCGGCTGCGCGCGGGCAGCAGCGACGAGTACTGCACCGAGCACCGCGTGCGCGACGCGCGCGGCGCCTGGCGCTGGATCCTGTCGCGCGGGCGCGTGCTGCGCCGCGACGGCGACGGCCGCGTGCGGCGTGTCGCCGGCACCAACGTGGACATCACCGCGCGACGGCTGGCCGAGGAGCGCCTGCGCGAATCGGAAGCACTGGTGCGCCTGGTGGCGGACAACGTTCCGGCGATGATCGCCTACTACGACGCGCGGCAGACGCTGCGTTTCGCCAACCGGGAGTA
>Ga0073934_10008596_pt1 | contig 13550 bp, 11 predicted proteins | sample LarsenN4metaG_FD_76834 | JGI IMG/M metagenome (GOLD analysis project Ga0073934, IMG submission 76834) | Hot spring sediment bacterial and archeal communities from British Columbia, Canada, to study Microbial Dark Matter (Phase II) - Larsen... ...
GGCGAGTCATCGGCCCAAGCCGCGCGGCGCGAATGCCTGGAGGAAACCGGACTCGACGTCGTCGTCGATGAGCCGGTTTTGCCGCCGATCGAACACGAATACGCGCATGGCCCCGTGCGGTTGTATTTCTTTCGCTGTCGGCTTCAGCAGGATAGCGATGGGCGGCCCCAACCGCCGTTCCGCTGGCTGACCGCGACCGAGTTGGCGGAAGCTCGTTTTCCGGAAGCGAATCGGACTGTCATCCACGCCCTTTTGAGTCAACACCAGGCCGCGCCCGCATGAGCAAGTTGCTGGAGATCGTCGCCCACAAGCGCACCGAGGTCGAGGCGGCCAAGGCGGCGCGCCCCTTGAAGGAAGTCCGCGCGGCCCTGCGCGACGCCCCGAAGGCGCGCGACTTTTTCACGCCTCTTTGCGTTCCCGGCGTGCATTTGATCGCCGAAGTGAAGCGGGCCAGCCCGTCGCAGGGAACCATCCGTGCCGACCTCACGCCAGGCGACGTCGCCAGGATTTACGAAACGAATGGCGCGACTTGTATTAGCGTGCTCACCGATGAAAAGTATTTTCAGGGCCAGCTCGATTATCTTCGCGAAGTCCGCGCGCAGGTGAAGCTGCCGGTGCTGCGCAAGGACTTCATCATCGACAGTTATCAACTCGTCGAAGCCCGGGCGGCCGGCGCCGACGCGGTGCTCTTGATCGCCGAATGCTTGGACGACTGCAACCTCCGGGCGCTTCACAACGAGGCCATCGAACTCGGCCTGACGCCGCTCGTCGAGTATTTCGATCCGCCGAACTTGGAGCGCGTGCTGGAGGCAGGCGCGACGCTCATCGGCGTCAACAACCGCAATCTGCACACGCTGGAAGTCGACTTTCAGCACGCGCTCAACGAGCGCAAACGCATCCCGGGCGATTGCCTGGCAGTGGCCGAAAGCGCCATCGCCACCCGCGCCGACGTGGAGCAGCTCGCCGCGGCGGAATTCAACGCGATGCTGGTCGGCACGTCGCTGATGAAGGAAGCCGATATCGGCGCCGCGGTGCGGCGATTGATGGGCAGGGCGTAACGCGTCCTGAACCGCGGGGCGGGGAGAGAATAAATGGCGAGCGGAGAAGTTTTCAGTGTTCCACGCGCGCCGGACGACTTGGACTCCGGCGGTGAACATCGGACTTCTGGCGCTCATTGAACACCGAACATCTCCCCCCTCAGCGTCTCTGCGCCTCCGCGTTTCAAACGGAAACAGCCCCTGCCAGCAGCTTCGCCAACAGGTAGAACCCGAACCAACTCGCCGCGACGCTGACGCCCAGGATCGCCACCAGACCGGCCACGACGGCCACGACGAACAGGCGATCGCCGCGGCGGACTTTCGCTTGCTCTTCCGGCGCGGCGTTGACGTGTTTGGCCAGCAGGGCCGCGTTACGATCGTTGGCTTTCCAAAAGACGTCGAAAACGTCCCCCGCCACCGGCACCGCTCCAACGACGTAGTCGAACGCGATGTTCGCGGCCATCCTCGCAAGCGTCGAACGCGGCACGCCGTGTTTCGCCGCCGCGAACAGGATGTACAAGGCCGCGATCGCCGGCAGAAAATCGCCCACCGCCGGGAACAATCCCAAGATCGCGTCCAGTCCGAAGCGGATCTTCGTCCCCGGGATGGAAAACCGGCTGTCGAGCCAATGCGCAAACTGTTCGATGCGCGGATCGATCCGCTCGGCCTGGCGGTGGGTGTACTCGTGTTCGGGATAGGGCGCTAGCGACGTGGGCATGGTTCCTCCGTGGAAATCGTACGCGCCGACCGAGAAAGTAGAAGCGAGATTTCGCCAACACGCCTCGAACCACAAATAGCCCAGGGCAGGTCCTCGGGGATTTTGGGGGATAGCTAAGTCTTCGAGAGCGTGCCCTGGGCTGTAACGCTACGGACGTCGCTCAAGCACATCCGCGTGAAACCGCCGCACCGCCGGCTTCTCGTCCAGCCGGAAGTATCGCATCAGCCAATACGCATACAGGTAATCCATCGCGCAGTAACACGTGTTCGTCGCCGGACCGGTCGCCCGCCAGACGAGCCGTGGGTTCACTTTCCAATAGCTATCGTCCGGCTTCATGCTGTCGTTCCACATTGGCCCCGCCTGCTCGATTTCCTCGCCGGGGTAGACGAACCGATCCAGGCGGTAACGGCGAAGCTGCTCCACCGCATCGGGCAAATTGCGTTCGATCTGCGCCCTGGCCGTGTTCTTCTTGCGTTCGACGATCGCGTCGAACACGCCTTGATCTTCCAGCAGGCCCGCCCACATGAATGTGCCCAGGCTGTGGCGCTGCCCGTCCAGGGCCTGCATGCCCCAAAACATGGTTTGTCCCAACTCGTACATGAACTTTCGGTTCCAGGGTTGGCCTTGCCGATGGGCGTGGTTGCGCCCCAACATCAGGCCGACGAACGCCGCGTTCATGACGTGGTTGCGGTCGTTCATCCCTTTCAGGAACGGGCTGGCGGCCACTTCCTGCGGGCGGACGAGACTGAGCCAGGGATCAATGTAGTACGCGTGTTTCTCGCCGCGCAGCTTGACGAACTCCCGGCGAATCAGCTCGCGCTGTTGTGGGTTGTCGGGCGGAAAGCTGTAGCCGAGCGCGACGATTTCGTACGCCACCTGCGCGTTGAACGGCACGCCCAGCGGTCCGGCGAACGGCTGCATGTCGCCGTAGCGCGTCTTGCGCCCGCCTCGCTCCGTCGGGTGATAGCCGGTGCCGATCACGTGCAGCACCAGGGCGTGCATGTCCGAAAGGGCCATTCCGCGCACCTCGGGAGGCAAATCATCCAGCGCGAACATGCAGAGCGCCGCGTAGCCGCCGGCGATCTGGTTGTACGTCCCCTTGGCCGGATCGTTGCGGTAGAAGTACTTTCGCCCGTCCGGCGCCACGTATTCGTTGGCCCTCATTTCATCGAATACGCGCCCGTCCGCCGGACTGACCGACCGCGCCATTAGACCCGGCTGCCCGGTGACCTCGAAAAAGAAATGCAGCCCGCGCACCAGGTCGGCGATTTGCTGGAGCGTGGTGGCGTCGCGCGTGACCGCGTATTTGTACGACATCGCTGCCAGCAGCGAGCCATTCCACGTCGACGTATCCGACCCGGGAATCGTGACAGGCCGCACGCCGGGCTGGTCGGACAATTCAACGCGGTTATAGACCTGGCCGTGTTCGGTACGATGGTAGCGGGCCAACTCCCATTCGAAGTAGGCGGCCTTCACGTCGAGCGGGATGTTCCGATAGCCGCCATAGTGCGCCTCCAATTGCGTTTGGAAGGCGCGCAGCGAGGCGACGGAATCGTCGCCGTTGCGAGGCGGCTGGGGGCCTGTCGGTTCGGCGGCCGCGGCGGCGGAAAGGTCGCCCAAGGCGAGCAGACCAACGAAGAGGACAGCGCGAACATCCATGCTCGTATGATACGCAGTCGTCGAGCGTAGGTCAGGCTTTCCAGCCTGACTTGAATTGGGCAAGGTGATAATTGTCAGGCTGGAAAGCCTGACGCATGGAAGAAATCGAGCGAGCCGAGAGGAGCGTCCCTCTCGGCTCGCCATGAGTCGGACGTCCTGTCCGCACTCCCTTGTGCCCCTTATTTCGCCGCCAGCAGCCCGGGAACGATGGTGTCCGTCGGCGCTTGCGGCGTGTTATCGTGCGTGAGCCAGCGCCCGTCGGCCACAAAGTAGGAATGGAAATCGGCCACAATCAGATTGAACACTTCGGCGTTCGGTCGCACCTGCACCGAACGGACTTCCTGCGGTCCGTCCAGCGTGTGCAGAATTATCCCCGGCTCCATCACGCGGGCGCGCACCCAGCCCTTGCCAGACACCCAGAACATATGCCCTCCGCTGCAGGTAAGAGTTCCGGCAGGTCCCGCATCAATGCAGAGCGTCTCGACGGGATCGCGTCGCGTGGTTTTCAGCACGGGCTTGTAGGTGAGTTCGCCGGTTTCTTGGTCTTGGGCCAGGACACGGTCACCAGGGCGAATTTGTTCAATTGGCTTTGCACCAGCATCCGTCGACACTAAAGTCCCAGCCACCAGACATGACGAGGCTGGCCGCGGGTTCCACGGTTGAACAATAGGGGAAAAGGGCAGATCCAACTCATAGCGGTAACGAAAATCCAAAGTCTTGTCCGCGGAGGAAAACGCGACTTCGTTGCGATCGTTCCACCAATTCCACCAGTCCGCCGCGTTCGCAGGGTTGACTTGACCGGTCGCGATCGTGAGTGTCTGAGACGCTCGGGAAGTCATTTCCGCGTTGAAAGCGTTCCGATTTGCGGCCGCTTCATCGCGCGCGGCCGCGAGTCGCGTGAAGTAGTTGTGCGTTTGGATCAACTTATTGAGGGAGTAACTTGCAACGATCGCGTTCCGTCGGCCTGGCGCGAAACTCCCCGCACGCCTCTCGAACACGGTTTCGGTAAGCTGCACTTCGTGTTGATCCATTCCCTCGCGGTAATAGATGTGTTGATACAAGAGCCGGCCATTCGGGAATCGGTACAGTTCATTTCGCGATTGCACGGGCGAGTAAATGCCCGACAAGAGAACTGGTACATACTCGACCTGTGGACGACTACACAGCTGATCCGCGGCTTCCACACGCACGGTTTCCGACGGCGAAAGCACCGCTTGGCGCGCAAGGGCTGCCGTCGCGTCTGAACCGGGCATGGCCGAGATCACGGCCAACATTGCCAATGCCGCAGGCTCACTGTACGCCCCAAATACCGCCTCCAACGCCGGAATCGCCTCGGGGTCTTTGATCTCCAGCAGCCGCTCCAGCGCGATCTCTTGTTGCCGCGGATTGCGCCGTTCCAGCGCGTCGCGCAGTTTCAACAGCTTCGGCGACCAGACCTCCAGCGACCGTTCCGCCGCCTGGGCGCGACGGCCCGCGACCGCGATTTCTTCCGCCGAAAGCCACGCGCCGTCGACCCACCGGTAGCCCAGTTCCCGGCGCGCCGTGATGTGGTTCGGTTCCAGCTCCAGCACGCGGGTCAGATGCGCCCGCTGCTGATCGTGCAGCCCGTGCCGGGCGCACCAGTGCGCCAGTTCCAGTTGTCCTGCGACCGTGTCCGGGTAGTCGTCGCGCGTATTGCGGTACTCGATCAATCGTCGGTCTTCGGCCAACCGGGCGGCCACTTCGCTCGGCTTTAACCATGCGCCGTCGTGCCACACCATGCCCGAGTGCCACTGGGCCGCCGCATCGTCGGGATCCGCTTGCAGGGCCTGCTGCAAAAACCCTTCGCGGGCCGCGTTGTCGCCGCGCACTTCGGCCCGCAGCGCTAGCTCAATCAGACTTTCACGCCCAATAGCCGGTTTCGTCGGTTCGGCCTGTTTCGTCGCCGGCGCCTGCGCCACTACGGATGTGGTAGACAATGCGACGCACCCGACCGCGAGAATAAAAGCGATTCGCATCACAGCCTCCTGTTCCTGAGACTCAAGCGAGAAACGAAATCCCACGCCGCGCCAGCTGCGCGCGGCGCTTCGACGCCAGAGTACGTCGGTCCCGAGGCAAGAAACGACGCCCAACACGCCGCTCGTGCGAATATAAGGCTTCGTTGCCGAAACAGGCAACGGTTTTTCGCGAGAGAGCGAAAAAAATTCGCCGACGCGTTAGGCGAATCGCTGATCGGATCCCGGCAGCCAGTCGTAGGCCCGGGCCAAGGCATCGCAAACGGTCTGGGAAACCTGGCAACCGCTGACCGGCTTCTTGAGCACGGCGAACGCGTCGGCCTGCTTGGCTTCGCTGACGAGCACGTCGTCCGCGTCGGCCGACATCAGGATACAGGGCAGGTCGGACTTGAATTGCTTAAGCTGCCGGATCGTCTCCAGCCCGGTCAGCCGCGGCATGTGCATGTCTAGGAGGACGATGTCCACCGGCTGGGCGCGAATGATGCGGAGCGCCCGCTCGCCGTCGCTGGCGAGGTGAACGCGGAAGCCGCGCGGGGCAAACAGGGTCCCGAGCGCCTCGCGCAACGCGTCGTCATCATCGGTGATCAAAATGGACGGCCACGTCCGGATCACATTCAGACCCTCGCCTGAGTTGCCCTATCGGCTCAAGCTCCATAGGTTGACACTGGAAACCGCATCTTACTTCGGGAACGCAAGTCTAGTGCCAAATTCAAAGTGCGGCCGGACCCGGGATGCTTCGTGCATACGTAAGTCCAAACCCCATCATTTCTTGTAACATGGCGAACGAGCCGGCGAAAGAGAAACTGGGAGATTTGCGCAACTTTCGCGGACATAAGGGAATAGCATCAGTTGCTGCCAATTGGGCAGCCTTGTAAGGTTGCGCCGCGTCCCTATACTACCGAAGGAGATGGCGCGTCGGACGCCTGATTCGCCGCTTCGCCATCTCGGGCCGGACACCGGAAAGGAAGACTGTGGACGCTTCGTCGGCGCCGTTCTTGGTTCGTCACGAGTTCCTGATTCGCCGCCTGCACTCGTTGAGCGGCCTGATCCCCGTGGGCGCGTTTCTTTGCGTCCACCTGGCCACCAACGCCAGCGTCCTAGGGGGGGGCACGATCTTTCAGGATAACGTCAATCGCATCCACGCCCTGGGGCCGCTGCTCCCGGTCGTGGAATGGACGTTTATCTTCCTGCCGCTGATCTTTCACGCCGTCGTGGGCGTGATGATCGTCCGTTCCGGGCTGCCCAATACCAGCAGTTATCCACTCAGGAATAACATCCGCTACACGCTCCAGCGGGCCACGGCGTGGATCGCGCTGTTCTTTATCCTGTATCACGTCTTTCACATGCACGGCTGGTTCCACTTCGAACCGTGGCTGAGCACCGCGAAAGACCTCGGGGGCGCCAAGTTCGACCCGCACGACGCCACCACGACCGCCGCCGCGGCGCTGCAGTCGTTTGCGGTGCGATTGCTGTACGCGGTCGGCATCCTGGCCAGCGTCTATCATCTGGCGAACGGCCTCTGGACGATGGGCATCACCTGGGGCCTGTGGGTCACGCCGGAAGCACAACGCCGGGCCGATTACATCTGCCTGGCGTTCGGTATCCTGCTGTCGATCGTGGGTCTGGGCGCATTGTACGGGTTTAGCTCCGTCGAAGTCCCGGATACAGCCACGTCACAGCCTGCCGCGGAGAGCGGGGCCGAAGAAGGCGGACCAGCGGCCGCGGAACCGGCGGAATCCTCGACGGCCGCGGTGGCGGACCCGAATCGACAGTAATGGGTCTTAACACGCGCGGCAAAACACCTCGGCGGTCGCACTCCCTGCGGCGCATTTGGGAAGGTTGCTCTGATGGCGAACGAACGCGTATTGGTGGTCGGCGGCGGACTGGCGGGCCTGGCCACCACGATGAAGCTGGCCGAAATCGGCATTGCCGTCGACCTGATGAGTTTGACCCCGGTCAAGCGCTCGCACAGCGTGTGCGCCCAAGGCGGGATCAACAGCGTCAACGATCAGACACGGCAGTTGGGCGATAACGAATGGCTGCATCTGGATGACACCGTTTATGGCGGCGATTTTCTGCAGCACCAGCCCCCCGTCAAAGAAATGGTCGAGTGGGGACCGAAGATCATCGACCTGATGGATCGGCTCGGCGTGCCGTTCAATCGCACCGCCGAAGGCTTTCGCGATCAGCGCCGCTTCGGCGGCACGCTCTTCAAACGCACGGCCTTCGCCGGCGCGACGACGGGACAGCAGTTGCTCTACGCGCTCGACGAACAGGTGCGCCGCTGGGAAGTGGCCGGCAAGGTCAAGAAATACGAGTTCTGGGATTTCCTCGGCCCGATTCTCGACGACCGCGGCATCTGCCGCGGCGCGGTGGCGCAAGACCTGGTGACGATGGAGATCCGTGCGTTCCCGGCCGACGCCGTAATCGTCGGCTCCGGCGGCTGCGGGTTGATCTATGGCCGCTCCACGATGTCGATGGTCTGCAACGGCAGCGCCGCCAGCCGCTGCTTCCGCGCCGGCGTGAAATACGGAAACGGCGAGTTTATCCAAGTCCACCCGACCGCTGTGCCAGGCGCCGACAAGCTCCGCTTGATGAGCGAAAGCGCGCGTGGCGAGGGAGGCCGCGTCTGGGTGCCGCGGAAACCGCAGGATACGCGGCCGCCGCGTTCGATCCCTGAAACCGAGCGCTACTACTTCCTCGAAGAGCGATACCCCAAGTACGGCAACCTCGTGCCGCGCGACATTGCCACGCGGGAGATCTTCAACGTCTGCGTGTACGAAGGGCTGTCGGTCGATCCGGAGCGGATGTGCGTCTACCTGGACCTCACGCACCTGCCGCGCCAGACGCTCGACCAGAAGCTCGGCGGCATCCTCGACATCTACGAGAAGTTCCAGGGCGTCGATCCGCGCGACGAACCGATGAAAATCTTCCCGGCCGTCCACTACTCGATGGGCGGGCTCTGGGTGGATTACGAACGCAGCGCCACCGGCGGCCTGCGCGTCGGCTCCCCGCGCAATCAAGTCACCAACGTCCCGGGCCTGTATGCCATTGGCGAGTGCGACTACCAATACCACGGCGCGAACCGCCTGGGGGCCAACTCGCTGCTGAGCTGCATCTTCAGCGGGCTGATCGTCGCGCCCGGCATCGAAACCTGGATCAAATCGATCCCAGGCGGCAATGCGGCGGCGCAGCCGTCGTCGCTCTACGACAGTGCGCGGCGCGACCAGGATCAGGCTCACCAGAAACTGCTGGCCCGCACGGGCGGCGGCGAAAACCCGTACCTGTTGCATCAAGAACTGGGCAACGTGATGACCCGCGCCGCCACCGTGGTGCGGAAGAACGACGACCTGAAGGCGGCCTATGCCAAGGTCTGTGAGTTGGAGGAGCGCGCGCAGCGCTGCTCGCTCTCCGACACCGGCAAGTGGACCAACCAAAACGTCGTGTTCACCAAGGCGCTCGTCGACATGTTCCCGCTGGCGCGTACCATTCTGAAGGGCGCCCTGCAGCGCGACGAATGCCGCGGCGCGCACTTCAAGCCGGACTTCGCGATGCCGGGCCTCGACGCCAAGGAACCCGGCGAGCGCCGTCGCCAAGCGGAGAAGTGGTGTACGTCCTTCGAGGAGAACACGGCCAAGTGGCTCAAGTCGACCGTGGCCACGTTGGAGTCGGACGGCGAGCCGTCGATCGTTTACGAGGACGTCGACACTTCGCTGATCCCGCCCCGTCCGCGGTTGTACGGACTCGTGGGCGCGGAAGTCATCGAGGAAGTCTGGCGAGAACGCCAACAACAAAAAGCCGCCGCGGGCGGCAACGGCGCGGGCGCCACGTCAACGAGCAAACTCGCGGCGACACATTGAGTCAGACCATTTTTACCGCCGAGACGCGGAGACGCGGAGGAAAATGACGAATTTCTAAATCCAAATGTCGAATGAAATCCGAATGACTAAATGACGAACCGAAGCCGCAAAGTGCCGCCGCGAAGTAAGTTTCGTCATTCGAACTTCGACATTCATTCGACATTCGGATTTAGAAATTCGTCATTCCGTCCAGCGCCTCCGCGGTTAAGTCGACATCAAGGATTTCCATGACCGACACGCATGCACATAACGGACACGGGTCGCGCGCGTTTCTCGTGCGGGTGTTGCGGCAGGACGAACCGGGCGGTCCCAGCTACTGGGAGCGCCACCGCGTCGAGCACGAGCCGGACATGAACGTGATCAGTGTGCTGCAGAAGATCGCCGCCCAAGCGGAAACCGCCGAAGGCAAGGCGGTCGCCCCGGTCGCCTGGGATTGCAACTGCCTGGAAGAGGTTTGCGGCGCCTGCACGATGGTCGTCAACGGCCAGGTGCGCCAGGCCTGCTCGGCCCTGGTCGATCGCCTGCTGGAAGACAATCCCGGCGAGATCGAATTGCAACCGATGACGAAGTTTCCGGTCATCCGCGATCTGATGGTTGATCGCTCGCGGCTGTTCCACGCGCTCAAGAAGGTTAAGGCGTGGATTCCCGTCGACGGCTATTACAACCTTGGCCCCGGTCCGCGGCAATCGCAAGAACAGCAACAGCAGGCCTACCCGCTCAGCGAATGCATGAGTTGCGGTTGTTGCCTGGAAGCCTGTCCGCAGTACCTCAAGGTGGAGTTGACGCGTCACGAAGGGGAATCCGACGAAGCCTTCTCCGCTCGCCAGCAGGCGGCCTATGATGAATCGTTCATCGGCGCGCATGCCATCAGCCAGGCGATGCTCTTCAACACCCATCCCACCGGCGCGATGAACGCCCAGGAACGACTTGACGCCCTGGCCGCCCCCGGCGGCGTGCAGGTCTGCGGCAACGCCCAAAACTGCGTCGCCGTCTGCCCGAAGCACATCCCGCTTACCACGTCGATCGGCCGCGCGGGTCGCGCGCTCACGGTTCACGCCATCAAGCGTTGGTTCGGGGCGTAAACCCGCTCGCCTCGCAGTGCCGGGGCGAAATGCCAGCCTCCGTCGCGCTACTGTTTTTCTGGAGACCGCGCATTGATTCCATCTTCGTTGGACACGGTGACAGCTAAGGCCGTCATGCGGCGCGCCGCGTACGACGCTCGCGCGGCCCAGCCGCACAAGGACGAAGTCAGCCGCGTGGCCGTGGCGATGCTGATGGAACTACCCGAGTATCAGGCGGCCGGCACGGTGCTGTGGTACATCGATTGTCGTTCGGAACTGCGCACGCGTCACGCGCTGCCCGACGCGCTGGCCGGCGGCCAGCGCATCGTCGTTCCCTATTGCACCGTGGACGAGTCCGGCGCCAACAAGTTGGGCTTGTGGCGGCTGGAATCGATGGATGAGTTGGTGGTCGGCAAGTGGAAGATTCTCGAACCTCCATCGGCGCGTTGGGGTGAAGCGGACAAGGAAGTGCGGCCGGATGAACTAGATCTCGTCGTCGTCCCGGGCGTCGGCTTCAGCCGTGACGGCGCGCGCATGGGCAACGGCCAAGGTTACTACGACCGGCTGCTCGAGCGCGTGCGCCCCGATTGTCCGCTGGTCGGACCGTGCTACGAGTGCCAGTTGTTCGACGAGCTGGTCGTCAGCCCGCACGACGTGTTCATGGACAAGGTGGTCACCGAGGCGTCGGTGTACCAGGGGCGCGGGCGGTAGGCGCGAATCGAGCTGTTCATGACCGCGATTGTTGACGACACCTATGCGGAAGCCTTTCGCAGCATCCATGTCGAATTCTTGATCACGGCGCGCGACCCGTATTGGGTGACGCACGCCGCACAGGCCGCGACGGGAAACGCATCGAGCACGATCCTTTGCGATTGCGAAGCGGGCGTCGATCGCTTCGTGGGCCCCGGCTTCGACGAGTCGTTCCCCACGCCCGACGGGCGGCCCGGAGCGATCGTGCAGTTGCACGTGCCGCGGTTTCGGAAGGATCGCGTCCAGGCCCTCGAAAAAGCCGCGCTCGTGCGCATCAGCCAGAACGTGCTGACTTGTCCGACGGCCGCTTGCTTCAACCTGACCGACTCGGCCGACTACTATCGCCTGGGGCGGAAGATCGCCTTTTTTGGCGACGGGTTTCAGCGGCGCGTGGTGCGCAGCGGCCGCAAGCTCTGGTGGATTCCCACGCTTGGCGGAGAGTTCGTGCTCGATCGTCGTTTCGGTTACGCCGACGGCCTGATGGGGGGCAATCTGTGGTTCTTCGGCGAGACGGAGGATGCGGCGCTGGCCGCCGCCATGGCGGGTGTGAGGGCGGTCGAGCTATGCCCCGGCGTGATCATGCCGTTTCCCGGCGGCATCGCGGGCAGCGGCTCTAAGGCCGGCAGCCGCTACAAATTCATGTTCGCCAGCACGTATGAGAAGTATTGCCCACGGCTCGTGAACGATCCGCAAGCGGACTCGCGATTGCCGGAGGGCGTCGGCTCGGTAATGGAAATCATCATGAACGGCCGCAGCCTCGCGGAAGTAGCGGCGGCGACCCAGGCAGCGATTCAAGCAGCTAAGGACACGCCGGGGCTAATGCGCATCTCGGCCGGAAACTACGGCGGCCGGCTCGGCAAAAGCTTCATCTACCTGCGCCCGGAAAAGCGGCCGGCGTGAGAGCGCGATGGTATGGTAACAATATGGGATTCAGTCGCATTCCCAAAACGCCACCGCGCGTGTTCGTGTCTTCCTAGCACGAAATCGAGTAGCCAACCCGTCGACCGGTATGAGATAATTCAGGGAATTCTCGCGGTAGTCGGTGGAGATTCCTATGCGACTTCGGGTGTATCACGTTGCCATCCTGCATCTGGCCGCGGTTTGGGCAGGGTCGTCGCCGGCTCTGGCCCAGACCGAACGGACCAGGCCGCTCGAATTGCCGGCGGAGTTGCAGCCGTTGGATGAATTGCTGCGGACTAAGATGATCGTCTGGTTCGAGGAGCGGGACAAGGCCTTGGAGCCGGACGGCAGCAAACGCGCTCGTTGGCACGAGGCGAACGACAAGTTCAACCCGCTTAACATGCATGGCCAGAGGTTGCTTGATTACGCCCGGCAACACCCCGGGACGCCGGCGGCCTTCGCCTGCTTGAGCTACATCATCGACTGGGGCGAGGGGGATCCCAAAGAATTGCACTTGGCCGCCTGGGACGAATTGCTTAAGCACGAGCGCGACAATCCCGCGCTCGCCTGGTTGGCGTCACGGAGCGAGAATCCTTTCTTTATCGGCGTCAACGAACAGGCATTGAAAAAATTGCTCGCTACGTCGCGGAATCCCCAAGTCCAGGCGGCGGCTGCGTTTCATCTTGCGCGGCTATACGATCAAGCGGCCAATCTACGGCCGTTTGTGGACGACAATCGCCGAATTTTTCGAGACGTGGGCAATTTGTCCGCTCTGTCGCTCGTGGACAACATCGAGCGTCGCGGTTTGGAAACACTCATGGCGGAGCGCACCAAATACCTCGATCTGGTGCGCACGAAGTACGCCGACCAGACGCCTTGGGAGGCCAAACGCACGTTCGGACGACTCGACTACGAGTTCCAGGACGTCAGCGCCGCGCCCACATATGGCCAACAAGTCGCGCAACTTGAATACGAGTTGGAATGGCTGCGCATCGGATGCATCGCCCCCGTATTTCGCGGCACGACGGTCGAACGCGTCGAATTCGATCTCGAAAAGCAACGTGGCAAACCGGTTCTCTTGATGTTCTCGTTCAAGGGCTGCGGACCGTGCGAGGCGTTCTATCCCACGCTCCGCGAGCTACAACAGAAGTTTGCAGGCGATGGCTTGCAGGTGATCGGCATCATGACGGACGAGAAAGTGGAAGCAGTGCATGAAGCCATCGCTGCCGGCGACATCACCTGGCCCTGCATTTGGGACGGCGACGACGGGCCGATCACCACAAAGTTCCAGGTAGAGGGTTTTCCGACGATCGTCCTGCTGGATGCCAAGGGCCGCATCGTGTCCCGCGCAACGGATAAGGTGATGCTCGAACGAGCGCTGGACGCAATGAAGCGCGAACCTTAGGCAAGGCGTGCGATCTATGCCACCCATCCACGCTCTGGTCCGCGCCGGCGGGTTGACGTTGATGGGTTTGATGCCGATCTGGGTCCGCCCCAAGTCGAATCATCCCGTGCTCTGGGCGTTCATCCCCGTGCTCGTCACGTACGCCACGGCCGCGCTCGGCGGCGCC
>Ga0073934_10008597_pt1 | contig 13549 bp, 15 predicted proteins | sample LarsenN4metaG_FD_76834 | JGI IMG/M metagenome (GOLD analysis project Ga0073934, IMG submission 76834) | Hot spring sediment bacterial and archeal communities from British Columbia, Canada, to study Microbial Dark Matter (Phase II) - Larsen... ...
CCGCGCGAGCGGGTCGCTCGCCCGCATGACGTCAGGCGGCGCCGCGGCCGCCTCGGCGATGCCCGCGCCGTCGTCCGGCGAGCGACGCGGCGATGCCTCGGGCGCGTCCGCACCCGCGTCCGGCTCTCTTACTGGCTCACTGACGGGGGACGGCCGATCCGTCGACTCAGGATCGGCGAACTCGTTGGGCATAAGCGGTCCATTCTATCACGCGCTTCCATAAGCGGCGCTCTGTTAGAATCGCGCCGTCGATGGCCGAACTCTCAACCGATGCCGCCGTTGCTCCTTCAGCCAACGAAGCGCCGCTCGTCGAGCGCGCCCGCGACGGCGACCTCGACGCCTTCAATGCGCTCGTCGAGCTGCACCAGCGCGCGGTCTTCAACCTCTGTCTCCGGATGATCGGCAACTATGCCACCGCGGAGGATGCCACGCAGGAGGCGTTCGTCTCGGCGTTCCGAGCCATCCGCAGCTTCAAAGGCGGCAGCTTCCGCGCCTGGCTCATGCGCATCGCGGCCAACGCCTCGACCGACGCCCTCCGCCGCCGCCAGCGCCGCCCCGCCCTCTCGCTCGACGTGGCGCCGCCGGGCACGGACGACCCGATCGACCCGCCCGACAGCGCCGCCGGCCCGGAAGAGATGGCCCTCCGCGCGGACCGCGCGGCGGCTATCCAGGCCGCCCTGCTGCGCCTCCCCGACGATCAGCGGATGGCCGTCGTCATGTGCGACATGCAGGGATTCGCGTACGAGGAGATCGCCCAGGCGATGGGCGTCTCCATCGGCACGGTGAAGTCGCGCATCAGCCGCGGCCGCGACAAGCTGCGGGCGATCCTGGTGGCGGAACAAACGAGCGACTAGCGGCGTCATAGAAGCAGCGGCTCCACCATAACGGCGCCGCAGGGAAGAGGATGTGAAGAGACTGTTAGGGGTGTTTGCAACGAAGCATCAGCCGGACGCCACGCGCCTCTCGGCCTATCTCGACGGCGAGATGCCGCCGCCCGAGCGCGCCGCCCTCGAGGCGCACCTCGCGTCGTGCGGCGCCTGCTCCGCGCGCCTGTCAGAGCTCCGCGACGTGCGCTCGATGCTCGCGTCGATGCCGCAGGTCGCGCCGCGCCGCTCGTTCCGCGTCCGCGAGGCCGATCTTCGGCCGCGCGCCGCGTACCAGCAGCCGTTCCTGCTCCGCGCGATGCCGGCGCTGAGCGCGGCGGCCGTGCTCGTCTTCGGCGTCGTGCTCGCGGTCGACCTGCGAGGCGACGACAGCGACAACAGCGCACCAGGCACAGCCATGATTGCGGGCCAGGGTGAGAGCCGAGCGGCGTACGACGAGGCCGCGCCCGACGCCGATCGCGCACCACGGGGGATGACGGGCGGAGACGCGGCGGAAGGCCCCGGCGACGAGGCGACATCCGATACCGCGACGCCGCCAAACGCCGCGGCAGCCGCGCCGGCCGAGACCGCGCCCGTCCCTGCCACCGGCGGCGGCTCACCGGCCGAGGATGCCTCGCCCGACCGCGACGAGCGCATCGAAGCCCTCGCCGACGACGGCGACGGCGGGAACAATGTCGCGCTCCGCATCGTCGAGGTTGTTGCCGGCGTCACGGCGCTGGCCGCCGCGGCGATCGCATTGGTCGCCTGGCGCCGACGAAAGGGGGACGCAGCACATGGACCGACGTAAGCTCTTTCTCGCGGGCATCGCGCTCCTGCCACTACCGTTCGTCGCCGCCGTCTGTGGCAGCGACACCACACGCATCGAGAACACCGGCGACATGCGCACGGGCATCACCGTCGCGGGCCAGGGAAAGCTGCAGGCGCCGCCCGACGTCGCGCAAATCTCACTCGGCGTATCGACGCTGCGCGCAACGGTCGCCGAGGCGCGCGAGGAAGCGGCGGCGGCGATGAGCGCGATCGTCGACTCGCTCAAGGCGAACGGCGTCGCCGATGACGACATCCAGACGCAGCAGCTCAGCATCTACCCGGAGTACGACTACCGGAACAACGAGTCGATCCTGCGCGGCTTCCGCGTCACCAACACCGTGACGGCGAAGGTGCGCGAGATCGACAACACGAGCAAGGTGATCGACGACGCCGTCGCCGCCGGCGGCGACAACACGCGCCTCGACGGCATCGCCTTCACGATCGACGACCCGAAGGAGCTGGAGATGCAGGTGCGCGGCGCGGCCGTCGCGGACGCCCGCGAGAAAGCGGAAGCGCTGGCGCAGGCCGGCGGCGTCTCCGTCGGCGACCCCATCATCATCAGCGAAGGCGAGGTCCGCGTCCCCGGCCCGATCTTCTACGACGGCGAGGCCGCGGACCGCGCGCAGGCCGGCGCATCGACGCCGATCGAGCCCGGTGAGCTCGACGTCGTCGTCAACGTCACCGTCACCTTCGCCATCGAGTAGCAGCGCCCAGCCCGCAGTCCGCACGCCGCCCGGCCCCGCCGCCGGGCGGCGTATTGCTGCCCCGAGGGGCATCGCGACGGCACCCGCTACAATGGAAAACCGATGCGACTCGATTCCCGAATGGCCGACACTCACGCATGACGACTGAGCAGAAGCAGGACTACTACGACGTCCTCGGCGTGGCCCGCACCGCCTCGCAGGACGACATCAAGAAGGCCTACCGCCGCCTGGCGATGGAGTACCACCCGGACCGCAACAAGGAGCCGGGCGCTGAGGCGCGCTTCAAGCAGGTCAACGAGGCCTACGAGGTGCTCTCCGACCCGGAGAAGCGCGCGATGTACGACCGCTTCGGCCACGCTGCCGGCGACGGCCCGTTCGCGCGCGGCTTCGAGGGCTTCAGCGGCTTCGGCGGCCTCGGCGACATCTTCGACGCCTTCTTCGGCGGCGCCGGCGCACGCACGCAGCGCGGCCCGCAGCGCGGCGCCGACGTCCGCCGCTCGATCACGATCTCCTTCGAGGAGGCCGTCTTCGGCGTCGACAAGGAGTTCGAGGTGCAGACGGCCGAGCTCTGCTCGCGCTGCAACGGCCTCCGCGCCGAGCCCGGCACGCAGCCCGAGAAGTGCCCGTCATGCAACGGCACGGGGGAGATCCGGCGCGTGCAGCAGAGCATCTTTGGCCAGTTCGTCAATGTCGCCTCGTGCAACCGCTGCGGCGGCGAGGGCCGCGTCGTCTCATCGCCGTGCGCGCAGTGCCGCGGCACCGGCCGCGAGCGACGCAAGCGCCGCCTCTCGGTGAAGATCCCCGCCGGCATCGACAACGGCCAGCAGATCCGCATGAGCGGCGAGGGCGAGATCGGCGCGCACGGCGGCCCGCGCGGCAACCTCTACCTGCAGGTCAACGTCAAACCGCATCCCATCTTCCGCCGCGACGAGGACGACCTGCTGCTCGACCTCGAGATCAACTTCGCGCAGGCGGCGCTCGGCGATGAGATCGAGATCCCGACGATCGACGGCGAGCCGCACGAGCTGAAGATCCCGGCCGGCACGCAATCCGGTGAGGTGTTCGTCGTGCGCGGCAAGGGCGTGCCGCACCTGCGCGGCAGCGGCCGCGGCGACATGCTCGTCCGCGCCAACGTGATCACGCCGAAGAGCCTGACGAAGGAGCAGAAGGAGCTGCTGCGCCAGCTCGCCGCCTCGATGGGCACCAATGTCAAGCCGCAAGACAGCGGCCTCATGGGCAAGATCAAGGACGCCTTCGGCTAGCGTGGCCGGCCGCGTTCAGCGGACAGCCGTCAGGTGGTACCGGGGGTGGGGATCGAACCCACAAGGCCTTGCGGCCGGCGGATTTTAAGTCCGCTGCGTCTGCCAATTCCGCCACCCCGGCCCGGGGGCTTCGTCTCGACTATACCAGCCGCGTATCTGGGCGAACGATCGGCCTGACGCCGTGGGCGCGCGCCAGGCGCAGCGCCGTTGACGGCCCGCTCGCCAGCGCCGCCACGGCCACCAACCCGTTCGCTAACATCGACTACTGACGCGGGAGCGCTAGTCGGGCTAGAAGATCACGGCGGCGACGATGGCGATGATCACGGCCAGCGTCAGGCCGATTGCCATGTACGCCGTGAAGGAGCCGTAGCGCGCCCGCTGCTCCACGTCTTCTTCGTGTGAGCGCGGCTGCGGCGGCGTCTCGCCGGGACGTCCGGTGCGCCGGTACCGTCGCTGTGCCATCGCGAGCCTCCTCTCGTTGCCGCCCCTTCGACAGCCTGCCGCACAAACACGCATTCTCACGACTCCGCGATCCACCGCGGGTGACATCCGTCCCGGCCGCGCTCGCAATCCCGTCGCATCGGATCTGCCGCCGCTTCGCAAGCACGCGCGAATCGCCGATGCGCCTTCGTTATCGCCGTCCGGCGATAGTGATCGCATGAGATACGCCCAGCGTGACTTCAACGAGTACACGGCCGAAGACGAGGCGATCCGCGAGGTGTGGGGCGTCGATCCCGAGACGGAAGGCGACTACGGCATGCTCGACGTCGAGCCGGACGCCACCGGCGCCGCGTCGATGGCCATGTCGCCCACGCACGCCACGCGCGCCCGGCAGGATGTCGAGCCATACGACTTCGTGCCGCCGCACGACGGCTTGCATCAACGTGAGCGGGTCGACGTCCCCGCAGCTCGCGACATGCTCGTGCGTCTTGTCGAACGCGTGACGCGGTCGCAGCGCGACGTAGCGATCGCGCAGGCGGCCTACTTCGTGGCCGCGGGCGTGTGGCCGCTCCTCGACATGCGCTCGTTCCAGTGGATCACGGGGCGAACGACCGACCGCTGGCTCGTGAAGACGGTCGGCGCGCTCGTCGCTGTCACCGGCGCCACGATCGGCGCCGCCGCGCTTCGCCGGCGCATCACCCCGGAGACGCGCTTGCTGGCTATCGGCAGCGCCGCCGCCCTCGCCGCGATCGAGCTCGCTTACGTGGCGCGCCGCCGCATCTCGCCTGTCTACCTGCTCGACGCTATCGCCCAGGCGGCGCTCATCGCCGCATGGCGGCGTGCGCCGCCCCACGAGGAGGCGCCGGGCGCTACGCCGCCCTCCGTCGCCGCCGACGTGGGGTGAGCCGGTACCATACCCTCATGCCGAGGCCGCACGTGTTCATCGCCGTCAACGACTTGCTCTTCGCCACCCGCATCGAGGGCGCGGCGCAGCGTGCAGGATACGAGCCCGCCAGCGCCGCGGGCGGCCTGCCCGACCGATCGGCGCTCGATGGCGCGATCGTCGTCGTTGACCTGCACGACGCCCTCCTCGATGCCGAATCGGTCATCCGCCAGGCGACGGCGGCCGGTGCGCGCGTACTCGCATTCGGACGGCACACCGAGCCGGGGACGCTGCGCCGCGCCCGCGATGCCGGCGCCGATCTCGTCGTGCCGCGCTCGCAGATCGCGGAGGAGCTGCCCGCGCTGTTCGACGCGCTCGCGCAGGCCAGCCAGGAGCCGCAACCGACGTGACGAAGGCCGGCTATTCGTTGTTGGGGCGTCGGGCCGCTGTTATAGTTCGAGCGGGCGCCCACCGAGGCATATGACGACAACCCCCACGACCAGGTACGAGACCGTCATCGGGCTGGAGGTTCACGTCCAGCTCCAGACCAGGCGCAAGATGTTCTGCGGGTGCAGCGCCGCCTATGCCGACGCGCCGCCGAACACGCGCGTGTGCCCGGTCTGCATGGCGCTCCCCGGCGTGTTGCCCGTCATCAACCGCCGCGCCGTCGAATACACGATCATGACCGGCCTCGCGCTCAACTGCGAGGTGCCCCCCTTCTCGAAGTTCGACCGCAAGAATTACCCCTACCCCGACCTGCTCAAGGGCTACCAGATCTCGCAATACGACCTTCCGCTCACCGTCAACGGCTGGATGGAGATCGAGGTCGAGGGCGAGCAGCCGCGGCGCATCGGCATCACGCGCATCCACCTCGAGGAGGACACCGCGCGCCTCACGCACCGCACCGACGAGACCGGCGAAGGCTACTCGCTCATCGATATGAACCGCTCGGGCGTGCCGCTCGTCGAGATCGTCAGCGAGCCCGACCTCCGCTCGCCTGAGGAAGCGCGCGCCTACCTGGTGAAGCTGCAGCGCATCCTCCGCTACCTCGGTGTCAGCAAGGCGAACATGGAGGAAGGAAACCTTCGCTGCGACGCCAACGTCTCGCTGCGCCCGCCCGGCTCGTCCGAGTACGGCTCGAAGGTCGAAGTGAAGAACATGAACAGCTTCCGCGCCGTCTACAACGCGCTCCGCTACGAGGTCGAGCGCCAGGCGCGCGCGCTCGACGCCGGCGAGCGCATCCCGCAGGAGACGCGCGGCTGGGTCGAGGCCGACGGCGTCACCGTTTCGCAGCGCTCGAAGGAAGAGGCGCACGACTACCGCTACTTCCCCGAGCCCGACCTGCCGCCCGTGACGTTCACACCGGAAGAGGTCGAGCGCATCCGCGCCATGCTGCCGGAGCTGCCCGACGCGAAGCTCGCCCGTTTCGAGCGCGAGTACGGCCTCGCCCGCTACGAGGCGAACCTCCTCACCGAATCCCGCGCGAAGGCCGACTACTACGAGCGCGCCATCGCGCCCGCCCGCTCCGAGCCGGCCGACGTATTCGCGCGCCGCGCCAAGCTCGTCGCCAACTGGATGCTGGGTGACTTCGCGCGCCTGCTCAACGCCGGCGGGCTGGACATCGTCGATGCGCGCATCGCTCCCGAGGACCTCTATGCTATGATCGCGCTCGTCGAAGACGGCACCATCACGGGCAGCGCCGCCAAGGCCGTCTTCGAGGAGATGTTCCGGTCCGGCAAGCCGCCCCGCACGGTCGTTGGCGAGCTGGGGCTGGAGCAGATCAGCGGAGAAGACGAAATCGCCGCGGTGGTGGAGAAGGTCATCGCCGCGAACCCGAAGCCCGTCGCCGACTTCAAGGCGGGCAAGCAGGAAGCGATAAAGTTCCTTGTGGGCCAGGCCATGCGGGAGACGCGAGGACGCGCCAATCCCGCAGTGCTGACGGAACTCCTCAAGGCAAAGCTGGAAGCGAAGGCCTGAAGGAATTGATCAACAACCTGCGCGGATCGGACGTGCCCGTGCTAGACTGGCGGACAGCATGCGCGGGCTGATCAGAGATCCCAGCTTCATCAAGTGGTTCTACTTTGGGATGCACATCAAGCGGTGGCTGCTGCTGCTGCTGTTCGGCATCGCCATCATGGGCCTCGGCATCGGCTACTTTCTGCGCGAGGTCTACGTCTCGTACACCTTCCCCGGCTTCGTCTATTACCTGACGCTGCAGTTCTTCCCGCGCTGGTTCCGAGGCACCCTCTTCGTCACCGCTAGTCTCGGGCTGATCGGGTTCGCCGTCTGGAAGCTCAATCAGTCGCTGCTCTCCGCCTTCCTCCGCCCCGAGCGCAACGAGAGCATCGTCGACATCATCTACAACCACCGCTACCTGCGCCGCGGTCCGAAGATCGTCGCAATCGGCGGCGGTACCGGCCTCTCGACGCTCCTGCGCGGATTGAAGGAATACACCGGCAACATCACCGCCATCGTCTCGATCGCCGACGACGGCGGCAGCTCCGGCCGTCTCCAGCGCGAGCTGGGCGTGCTACCGCCCGGCGATATCCGCAAGAACATCGCCGCGCTCGCCGACGCCGAGCCGCTGATGTCGCGCCTCTTCGAGTATCGCTTCAAAGAAGGAGAGGGCCTCGAAGGCCACAGCTTCGGCAACCTCTTCATCGTCGCCATGACCGAGGTCGCCGGCAACTTCGAGGAAGCCGTGCGCGAGACCAGCCGCGTCCTCGCCGTGCGCGGCCAGATCCTCCCCGCCACCCTCTCGGCGCTGACGCTCTGCGCGCGCACGCAGGACGGCCAGGTCGTCCGCGGTGAGTCGGCGATCACCGAGCACGGCCACGTCTCGGAGATCTTCCTCGACCCGCCCACGGTCCAGGCGAACCCCGACGCCATCCGCGCGATCCTGCAGGCGGACCTGATCGTCGTCGGGCCGGGCAGCCTGCTCACCAGCGTGCTGCCGAACGTGATGGTCGAAGGCATCCGCCGCGCGATGGAAGTCTCAACGGCGCTCAAGGTCTACGTCTGCAACGTCGCGACGCAGCACGGCGAGACCGACGCGTTCAAGGTCAGCGACCACTTCAACACGCTGAAGTCGCACCTCAAAGGCAGCGCCCCGTTCGACTTCGTGCTCGCGAACAGCAACACAAACGCCGTCCTCCCCGCCGAGTGGCACTCGGAGCCGGTGCAGATCGACCGCACCGACCTCGACGGCGCGCGCGTCATCCGCGCCGACGTCGTCGCCGAGGAGAACCGCTACCGCCACGACTCGAAGAAGCTCGCCGACGCGCTCATCCGCCTCTACTACGAGCGGAACCAGATCCTCGAGGCGGAGTCCGTCGAGATCGCCGAGCCGGAGCCACAGCAGGCCGGCGTGGGCTAGGCGCCGCGCGCCGTCAGCCGCCGCACCCCTTCCACCGCCACCTCGATCAGCTGCGACGGCATCTGCCAGTCGCCGGGCGACCAGCGCGGGAAGCGGCGCAGCGCTTCGAAGTCGATCGTGTACGTGTTGCGCCGGCCCTGCTTGTTGCGGATGACGATGCCTTCGTCCTCCAGCTGATTCAGGATCGCGACGACCGCGCGCTCGGTGACGCCGACGCTCCCCGCAAGCTCGCGGACGGTGCTGTCCGGGTCCATCGCGATCGCCAGCAGCAGCAGCGCGTGATTCGTGAAGAAGCCCCAGCTGCCGATACGCGGTTCGAGCGCGCCGCTGTCCGGCGGCTTCGGCGTCGCGCCGTCCGGCGACGCGCCGTTGTGGCCCGATAGCGCCAGCAGTGTGCGGATCAGCCCATCCACGAACGCCCTTGGCGTCAGCGCGACGGTCCCCTCGCGCCGGTACGCCGCCAGCACGTCAAAGTTGACGGAGTACGTGTTGCGCCGGCCGTCGCGGTGCCGCTCCACGATCCGCTCGTCGCTGAGCTGGCGGAGGATGGCCAGCGTTGCCCGCTCCGTAACGCCGACGCCGGACGAGATCTCCCGCACCGTGGAGTCCGGGTGTCGCACGACGTAGACCATGATGAGCGCGTGGTTGGTGAGGAATCCCCAGCCCGGTTTCTGCACCTGCGCCTCTCCTGTTTCCACGGCCCTCGAAAATTCGCGTCAGGGGTATTGACAGTTCGCTTTCACGAACTACAATACATGCAAGTCTAATCAGGCTTTATAGTTCATGTGATTCGTTTCACGAAGGACGACACGTGTTATTGCAATCAGTTCTCGCACATCATGCATCAGCGTTCACGCGTTTGCAACGGGGTAGCGGCGGGACTTGTGTTGCGATTTGCGAAGATGCGGCCCCGCGGCGGCCGCGATGGAACCGGAGGGTCCCGGGAAGGGAGTTCAGTGCGCTTGTCGGATGAACTCTGGCGACCAGGCGGGGGACGGCGGGCGTCACTGAGCGACCGGGGAGCGGCACGGCCGGCCGCTCCTCCCTGCAATGGGTAACGGTAGGTCTCGGTAGGAAGATGGAGAAGGAGCTGGTATCAGGAGGACCAGCTTCTTCGTATGTCTGCTGCGCCGCCGGTCACCGCGGCCCGCCCGACGCCGCGATCACCGTGTTGTAGAGCAGCATCGCGCGCGTCAGCGGGCCCACGCCGCCCGGCACCGGCGTGATCGCCGACACCTTCTCCTTCACACCGTCGAAATCGACGTCACCCGTGAGCCGGTAGCCCGCCTTCTTCGAAGGATCGTCCACGCGGCTCACCCCGACGTCGATCACGACCGCGCCCTCGCGCACCATGTCCGCCGTGATCGCGCCCGGCTGTCCCATCGCCGCGACAAGGATGTCCGCCTGCCGCGCGAACGCGCCGATATCGCGGGAGCCGGTGTGACAGACCGTCACCGTCGCGTTCGCTCCCTCCGCCTTCTGCAGCAGTAGCCCCGCCAGCGGCTTCCCGACCAGGTTCGAGCGCCCGCAGATCACGACGTGCTTCCCCGACGGGTCGTGCCCCGACCGAACGAGGATCTGCTTCACGCCGTGCGGTGTGCACGGGATGAACGATGGCTCTCCTCGAAACAGCCGTCCGACGTTCACCGGGTGCAGCCCATCGACGTCTTTTGTCGGCGAGACGGCGTTGATGATCGCCGATTCGTCGATCTGCGGCGGCAGCGGCAGTTGCACGAGGATGCCGTGCCACTGCGGATCGTCGTTCAGCTCCTGAATCGTGCGCAGCAGATCGTCCTGCGAGACCGTCGCCGGCATGCGCAGCGTCGTCGAGCGCATGCCGATCTCCTCGACGTCGCGCGTCTTCCCGCGCACATATGAGACCGACGCCGGGTTGTCGCCCACGAGCACGACGCACAGCCCGGGATCGACGCCGCGCCCCTTGAGCCGGTCGACCTCGCGGCGTACCTCGTCGCGCACCTGCTCCGCGATCGCGTTCCCGTCGATGATCGTGGCGGTCATGCCTTGTTGCGTCTCGCTTCGATAGGAAGCTCGACACTCAACATCGATTCATCGATCGAATCGAGCGCCTTCGCGGCGTTCCAGGCCTCGTCCGTGATCACCGACGGCTTGGATTCGGGCATCGTGAATTGGAACCAGGAAAGGACACGTATCCACTCCTGAGGGACGGCGGGGATCGTTCGCATCACACTTCTGGCCTCATCTACTGCGATCGCATCAGGAATGAACGACAGCTTGATGAATGGCCAGACACCAGAGGCGCTTACCTGGACACGCTTCACCAGCCCTCCTTCCTCACGTTTGAGGAACCAGAGCGATTCGCCGTGATAGAGGGGGCGAAGCTCGAAGCTCGCACCCTCCGCGAACTCGGCGAGGGCCCGGGTGATGAGGTCCTCGACCTCTTTCGGAAGCTCCGCCAGCCCGTCATCTCTCAGCCGGTCAGGCGTTGATCGTTCCTTCATGGCCATTCAAGTGTAATCCAGCCGCGGATCGCCTCGCCGGTTATGTTTGCTCCCGCCGTGAACTCGCGTCCTCCGCCCGGGCGTAGCACATGTCCTGAGAGGGGATGCCGTACAAGCTCGACGAGCTCGGGACCCTCCAGAGACAGCTGACCTACGTCTAATACAGCAGCCACATCCACGGGCTTGCCCGTTATCGCCAGCATCGATGATGCCGCAGCCCCCGCTCTGTACTCGACGTCCGTCAGATAAACGAGGCCGTCCCTTCCCGTCCGGATCGACTGTGAACCGTTGATGTCCTGGGCGCCAAGTCGAGAGGTGTAGTGAAAGTAGGTCATCGCGTTGAGATATCACGGTTGTGGCTCACCAGCAACGGTGATTGACTTCCCCCATGGAATACGCCGTCGGCATCGACGTCATCGAGATCGAACGCGTCCGTCGCGTGCTCCAGCGCCATCCGCAGCGCTTCCTCGAGCGCGTCTACACGCCCGAGGAGGTGGCGTTCTGCCGCGGCCGCGTCGCCGAACTGGCCGCGCGCTTCGCCGCCAAGGAAGCGGTGATGAAGGCGCTCGGCACGGGCGCCCGCGGCCTCGCCTGGCGCGAGATCGAGATCCTGCCGAACCAGCGCGGCAAGCCGCTGGTGTACCTCCACGGCGCCGCAAGACGGCGCGGCGAAGCGATCGGCCTGCGCGGCGTCGACATCAGCCTCACCCACTCGCGCGAGCTGGCGATTGCCGCCGTCGTCGGCGCCGCGGACGACGCGCCGATCGACAGGGAGACGCACCGCGAGCGCCTCGTCGAGTGGCTGAAGGAGAAGGGGCGCCTGTGAAGCTCGTCACCGCCGCGCAGATGCGTGACCTCGAAGCGCGCGCCGTCGAGGCTGGCACGTCGCTCGACGAATTGATGGAGGCCGCCGGCCTCGCCGTGGCGCAGGAGGCATGGCTCTCGCTCGGCGTCGTCGCCGGACGCCGCATCCTCGTGCTCGCCGGCCCGGGCAACAACGGCGGCGATGGCCTCGTCGCCGCGCGCCACCTCGCCGAGTGGGAGGCCGACGTCGTCGCCTACCTGCTCGCGCCGCGCGACGACGAAAAGCTGCGCGCCGCGACCGAACGAGGCGTGCGCGTCATCCTCGCGACGGAAGACGGCGGCTACGAGCTGCTCGACGAGGCGCTCGCCGGCGCAGAGCTCGTGATCGACGCGCTCCTCGGCATCGGCGCATCCCGCCCGATCGAGGGCCCGCTCGCCGAGATCACGCGAAGGCTGCAGGCGCAGCGCGAGCGCGCCCATCCGCCGGCCGTCGTCGCTGTCGACGTGCCAACAGGCGTCGACTCCGACAGCGGCCGCGCCGACCCGCTCGCCGTCCACGCCGACCTCACCGTCACGTTCGGTCTCGCGAAGGTGGGCCTCTACATGCTCCCCGGCTCAGAGCATGCGGGCCGTGTGCAGGTGATCGACATCGGCATTCCGAAGGACGCTGAGGCACGCGTCGCCGTCGAGCTGATCGACGCATCGTGGGTGCGCGTCCGTCTGCCCGAACGTCCGAAGGGCGCGAACAAGGGGACCTTTGGCAGGGTGCTCGTCGTCGCGGGCTCGGCCGACTACCCGGGCGCGGCGCGCCTCGCGTCCGAGGCCAGCTACCGCGCGGGCGCCGGGCTCGTCACGCTCGCCTGCGTCGATGCCGTGCGCGCGTGCGTCGCGCCCGCGGCGCCCGAAGTCACATACGTGCCGCTCGGCGACGCGCTCGCGCTCGCGCCCGCGATGGCGGCGCCGATCGTCGACGCGCTCGCGGGCGCCGACGTCCCTCTGCTCGGCCCCGGACTCAGCCGGCGCGACGGCGTGCGCGAAGCGGTCGCGGCCCTGATCGACGGCATGTCTGACGCCATCCGCGCCTGCGTGATCGATGCCGACGGCCTCAACCACCTCGCCTCGATCGACGGTTGGCCCGCGCGCCTCCGCGCGCCGTGCGTCCTCACGCCGCACCCCGGCGAGATGGCGCGCCTGACCGGCGCGAGCGTCAGCGACATCCAGGACGACCGTCTCCGCCGCGCGCTCGACGCGGCGCGCGCGTGGGGCCAGGTCGTCGTGCTCAAGGGCGCCCACACGATCGTCGCCGCCCCCGATGGCCGCGCCGCCATCAGCCCGCACGCAAACCCGCTGCTTGCCACCGCCGGCACCGGCGACGTGCTCGCCGGCGTCATCGCCGGGCTGATCGCGCAGGGCATGGAGCCGTTCGAGGCCGCGGCAGGAGGCGTGTACATACACGGCGCCGCCGCCGAGGAGGCGGGCGAGAGTCTCGGCGATCGCGGCATGGTCGCCAGCGACCTCCTCCCCGCCGTCCCCCGCGCCATCCGCACCGTCCGCGAGGGGAAGGTCGCCCGCCAGGCGCCGCCGCTCTTCGGCGGCATGCAGGGCCTCGGTGCGTTGTCAGGATTGATGGAGCCGTCAGGCTAAGGGCGCTTTACTTCTTCAACCGCCGCGGGCTACGCTCAGGGACAACGCCTGCACCCCGGAAGGCCTCGTGAGCGAACGCTTCGTTTACCTCGACCACGCCGCCACCACGCCGCTCCACCCGCGCGCGCTCGAGGCGATGATGCCCTTCCTCACCTCGCAGTACGGCAACCCGTCCGCCACCTACGCCCTCGCGAAGTCCGCCGCCGACGCCATCCAGCGCGCGCGCCGTACCGTCGCGTCGCTCATCGGCGCCCGGCCGACCGA
>Ga0073934_10008598_pt1 | contig 13549 bp, 10 predicted proteins | sample LarsenN4metaG_FD_76834 | JGI IMG/M metagenome (GOLD analysis project Ga0073934, IMG submission 76834) | Hot spring sediment bacterial and archeal communities from British Columbia, Canada, to study Microbial Dark Matter (Phase II) - Larsen... ...
CCTGCTCTTCCTCCGGCGAAGGATAACCAACTGAGAGCTTCATGAGAAAGCGATCAAGCTGCGCTTCAGGTAGCGGAAAAGTGCCTTCATATTCAATGGGGTTTTGGGTAGCGATGACGAGAAAGGGTCGCGGTAGGAGCATTGTCTCCCCTTCGAGTGTAACCTGATGTTCTTGCATCGCCTCTAATAACGCGGACTGGGTCTTTGGCGAAGCCCGGTTGATTTCATCGGCCAGAATAATATTGGCGAAAATAGGGCCGGGACGCAGCTCAAAGCGATTATCGACCCGGTTGTAGATATAACTACCGGTAATATCACTAGGTAAAAGATCGGGCGTAAACTGAATTCGTTTAAATTTTAGCCCTAAGGCAACAGCAAAACTCTTAGCGATTAAGGTTTTAGCCAGGCCAGGGTAATCTTCTAGTAGAACATGTCCGCCGGCCAGGATTGCAGCCATCATCTTTTCCAGGACAGCCCGCTTTCCGATAACAGCACGTTCGACTTCTTGAATCACCCGGTTACCCAGGGCGGCAACATCAACTAATTCAACTGTCATGGCGGCTCCTGTTAGAGGAATTTACAAATTCACTTGTTAAACCTTCTAAGCACTCGACCACTCGGGCCGGATCAAGATCAAGCGGCGAAGTCTCAGCTTTTTTAGAAGAAAAAAAGCGGCGAGGGGCCGAAAGATAACCTAAAGATTTTAAGCTGGCCTGAAAATAGGCTTGCACGTCTGGCGGCAGCCTCAGTTCTCCTTCTTTTAGCTGCTGCCTGACCTGCTTGAGCGGCAGATCAGCCTGATAGGCAAGCATATCCAGGGCCAGCTTTTGTAGCCCCTGGGCCAAGCGCCACTTAAAGTAGGAGTCACGTTCCGCTTTTTGAATTAACTCCAGCCAGGGTTCAATCCGCCCCTGAGCAGTAGCAGTCTGTTTATAACGCTGTGGTTCCGGCCTTGACTTACGCCACAAGCTCATCAGCATGATCAACATCAATATCATTGAAAAAGCTGCCCACAGAACAGCTTGAGGAACTGCCTCAAAAAGAAAACGCCCAATCCACAATAGATACAGGAAGGGGATGACGATAACTTCACGAACAAATTGTTCAAAGAGAGGTGTAAACAGAACGGCGACGACGAGGATTAAACTTAGCAAGAAAAGGAACCGCTTGTTCATCAAGATCGCCCGTAGGTTTGACTGATAACGGTGAGGCAGGTAATCGCTTCCTGTTCCTCCTGCCGGCCTGGTGATTTATTGCCATAACGAACACTTTCAAAGAGGCGGGTCAGCCGCTGAATATGTTCGCTCTGGAGGCCGCTTTCGGCTAAATAGGTTTCAAATTCTCGGGGGGTCATCGCTTGTTGGCGGCGGAGGCCGCGCTCATTGTTCAAAATTTGGCTCATTTCAAAGTAACAGCGCATGATGACATCTCTTAAATCGGCGCCGGCCTGTAATCCTTTTAAGGCTTCCTGAGCCTCATGAGCCAACCGCTCCAGCGTCGCCGGCTCGTCCCCCAATCTACTGAAATAACGCCAGATGAACCAGCCGATCCCTAGCAGCAAGCAAATCAAAAAAATTGTCACCCCGGTGACAAACCAGCCAGGGGGATTGACGACAAAATCGGGCGGCGCCGGCAGTGGTTCAACAGGTTCTTCTCCTAATTCTCCCGACGCGCCTGGCTCCTGGATCTGCGGCTCCGGTTGCTGCACCAAATCTTGCATCACATGCATCAAACCATAGATCAGGAGGAAGAGGAGAATGAAGCGCATGATCCGCTTTAACATGTCCCGCCGGGCTTCAGGCGAAATAATAAAAATAATGATTGAAAGAATAAAGAGCAGCCAAACACAGGCGATCAGGAGGCGCATAATATTGACCGGAACCGGTATAGAAGGAAAGACCGGCCTACCCTCACTTCTGAATGCCTGTAAAATAGCCCCTAGAGGAAATTCTTCGCCGGGCAAAAGCTCAAGTTGGGTCAGGCTCCCGGCCAAAAGCGTCGCTGTAATAACAGCAATGCTCAGGAGAAAGAGCAACTTAAGCTTCTGGCGCGTCAAAAGATTTGGCCTTGGTAACATCATGGCTATGAAGTAGTGACATGCTGCTGGCGGGTTGGTTTATGTTCGCCCAATCGCTCCAATAAATCTCCTAACTGTTCCAGGCTGGCTAAATTATGAACCGGCAGAAAATCATCAATATAGGGCAGTGCAGCCTGAATTCCCCGTGTCAGCGGTTCGTAATTTTCGGAGCCAAGTAAAGGGTTTAGCCAGATGAGCCGTTGAGCGCTGAGCTGCAAACGATCCATCTCCTGGCGCAGCAGTTCGATATCACCCCGGTCCCAACCATCGCTGATGATCAGCACAATCGCGCCCTGGCCCAGCACCCGCCGGCCCCACTCATAGTTAAAGGTCTTAAGCGCCTCGCCAATACGGGTTCCGCCGGCCCAATCATGGACCGAGGCCGATACTTGATCAAGGGCAGCGTCAACATCTCGCCCACGCAAGTAGCGCGTAATCCGGGTTAAGCGGGTACTAAAGACAAAGGCTTCGACATTTTCCAGGCCATTGCTGATCATGTAGATGAATTTGAGTAAGACCCGCGAATAACGTTCCATCGAGCCGCTGATATCACAAATCACGACCAGGGGCCGGCGCTTTAATTTGCGCCGCCGCCAGGTAAGTTGCAAAGGCTCACCCCCAAAGCGCAGATTTTGGCGGAAGGTGCGCCGCATATCCAAATAGGTTCCGTGGGGCGCGCGCGATTTACGCCGGGTACGCCGCTGTTCAAGTTTCCAATCGACCCGCTGCATCAGGAGTTTGATTTCTTGCATTTCTTCAGGGGTGAGCTCAGAGAAATCTTTCTCTCTGAGCACTTCACGGGAGCTGTAGGTATAGATTGTTTCAATAATCGGTTCATCCGACTCCCGTTCCGGCCCGTCGCCTTCCTGTTCGGCATTATGGGCAACTTCGGTCATCTTTTCCGGCTCAGGTGGCCGCTGCAACAAGCTGCCTAGATCGATCTCTTGCAGTTGGCCTTTAGCTCGGGCTTGCCAGAAAAGATCAAAAGCTCGATCAAACAGTGGGAGATGTTCGTGTTTATTGATCAAGATGGTTCGGGTGGTGTTCTTAAAATCTTCCCGCCGGCGGATATCGATATGGTTCAGCGCCTCGACCAGGTCGAGAATTTGGGTGGGTGTGACCTTAATACCCAACACGCGCAGCATCCGGCTGAATATAAGCATGTTGCGGAGCAGGTGTCCGTGTTCATTACTGCTAGTTGGCATTATTCCATCCTTAGGCGAATTCGGGGGCAGATTTACTCATCCGGCTTTTTTCACCTTCTCTTGAATCCGCTTTAGAATCTTTTGGGCGACTGCGCCTTTGGTTTGCTGAATATCGTCCTGATATTTGAGCAACACACCCAATGTGTCATTGACAATATCTTCACTCAAATCCTCCTGGTCCAGAGCGACCAGGGCCGAGATCCAATCCAGCGTTTCGGCTACTCCCGGCAACTTATAGAGGTCCTGGCCCCGCAACTCTTGCACAAAGGCAACAACTTCTTGGGCTAAATAGTCGGGAGCCTCCGGCACTTTCGCTAAAACGATGTTGTACTCTTTTTCAAAGGAAGGATAGTCGATCCAGTGATACAAGCAGCGCCGTTTTAAAGCGTCGTGAATTTCGCGGGTACGGTTGGAAGTGATGACAACCACCGGTGGTTCCTGAGCTTTGATGGTGCCGATCTCAGGCACCGTCACCTGAAAATCAGACAGGATTTCCAGAAGAAAAGCCTCAAACTCTTCGTCGGCCCGGTCAAGCTCATCAATGAGCAGCACCGGCGCAAGGCCGTTATACTGTTCAATCGCCTGAAGCAGTGGGCGTTTCAACAAAAACTCCGGGCCAAAAATCTTCTTAAGCGCGGCATCTTCACTCACATTTCCGGCAGCTTCCAACAGCCGGATTTCCAGCATCTGGCGGGTATAGTTCCACTCATAGACAGCCGTATTAACATCAAGACCTTCATAGCATTGGAGGCGCACAAGTTGCCGGCCCAACATCGCCGTGAGGGCTTTGGCAATTTCCGTTTTACCAACACCGGCCTCGCCTTCCAAGAAAAGCGGCTTTTTTAACTTCAAGGCCAGATAGATCGAGGTCGTCAGGCTTCGATCAGCCACATAGTTCTGTTCGCGCAGGGCTTCCTGTACTTGTTCAATCGATTCAAAGTTTTGATTTACAGCCAAGGTAATTTCTCCAGATAAATTAATTTTACGAAAATTATATTGTACTATACTTCACAATCTAAGCAATTATAGTCAAATCCTCATTTTCGGCATTTTACAATTTCCGATAAAGCCTGGTAAGTTGCTTTTACATCATCAGGTAAACCCTCAATTGTCAACATAATTTCGGCCAGGCTTAACTGAGGATCGGGCAGTGATTCTGCCCACAGCCAATCAATATCAAGCCAGAAATCAGGTAGGACCGTAGAATAATACCGCCCATTTTCTCCTAAAGGAGCCGCATGATATTGGTTATCTTCACCTAAAATATAAAAATCTACTTGTTGTTGGTGGGGGCGAGGGTCAATCAACCAATATTCTTTGACGCCGGCCTGTTCATACTGAGTAAATTTACACACGCGATCTTCGGTAACGCTGCCGGGCGAAATGATCTCTACAATTAAATCGGGTGGATCTTCAACTCTTTGAGGAGTTAACTGAGCCTGGCCATTATGCGCAACAAAGAAGATATCGGGTTCACGAGATGGGCCATCCGGCCAAAGTTTTACCTCGAAGGGCGCGTAACGTAAGATGCCTAACCTAAAAAACTGGATAAATACGTGAAGCAAGCTGGTCAAAAAAAGACTTAGGTCCTGGTGCTTATCCATTGGCGGCATATAAATGATCGCTTCTCCATCAACCCATTCAACAATTTGATCCTGATCGGAAAACTCGAGATACTCCTCATAGCTCATCTTTACTCGTTGGGGGGCTTCAGTTTCAATTTTTATGGCGACGTTCATCTCCATAACTCCTTCTGAATTGAGATTATACCATGCCGCCAGTCTGAACAGGAATCTACGCTTAAAGCACAACAATAACAGGCCGGAGATCAATCTTCCGGCCTGTTATCTTGTATTTAGCTTACGCTGATTAAGCGCCTGCCACAGGTTTCTGGCAGGTTCAGTCGGCTGAGCTTAACCCCTGGCTCGGTCGCGGGCCAGTTTTAAGGCGCGGCGGCCATAGGTTTTGGCCAGTTCGACCCGATAAGGTCCCGAGGCATGAATGTCGCCAAGGGGTTCATCGATTGACAGGCTCTGATTAACCGCCTGATCAATAGTCGCGTCATCCAGATTTTTACCGGACAGGGCGCTGGCAACAGCACTGGCGTTTAAGGGCTTAGCCGTTACGCCATTAAAGCAGAGACTGGCGCTGGCGCATGTGCCATCAGCGGCCAGCGTGACAACTGCGGCAGCCCCGCAGAGCGCATAGCCTGAGGCCGGGTGTTCAAACTTGAGGTAGGCTGAACCGGTTCTGCCGCTGGCTGCCGGAACTTCCACGGCTGTGAGAATCTCATTCGGCTGCAGCGCAGTCGTCAGCAAATCGATAAAGAATTCGCTGGCGTTGATCTGTCGCTCTCCACTTGGACCGGCGGCGTGGATAGTACCCCCCAGGGCCAAAACGACAGCCGGCAAATCTGAAGCCGGGTCGGCGTGAGCAATGTTGCCGCCAATGGTGCCTTTATGCCGGACGGCGGGGTCGCCCACCAAACCGGCCGCCTCGGCCATCATTCTACATTTTTGCTGCAATACTTCAGATGAAGCAATGGTCGCATGCGTGGTCAAAGCCCCAATTCGGATCGAACCATTGCTCTCGCTGATACCGCGCAGGTCGGAAATGCGGCCAATATCAACGATGACCGGGGGTTGAGCTAACCGTAATTTCATCGTGGGGATCAGACTATGACCCCCGGCCAGCACCTTGGCGTCTTCATGCTGTTGTAAGAGGCTGACTGCCTCGGCCACGCTGCTGGCCCGATAGTAATCAAATTTTGCTGGATACATTATTATGCCCCTCCATTTTTTCCGTTGCCGCTACCGGCGTGAATTGCTTTCCAGATCTTTTCTGCTCTTAATGGCATATCGATATGTTTAATGCCGTAGGGTTTGAGCGCATCCATAACCGCATTGACCACAGCCGCCGGTGAGGCGATCTTACCGGCCTCACCCACGCCTTTAACACCCAGAGGGTTATGCGGGCAAGGCGTAACCGTCCGCTGGGTTTCAATAGAAATTAATTTGTGAGCTTTTGGCACGGCGTAGTCGAGCAGGGTCGCGCTGAGCAACTGTCCGTTCTCATCGTAGACAGCCTCTTCATATAATGCCTGGCCGATCCCTTGAGCCACACCGCCGTGGACCTGGCCTTCAACAATGAGTGGATTGATAACATTACCGACATCATCAACCGTCAGGTAACGTTTGAGATCTACCTGACCGGTATCGGGATCGACTTCAACTACGGCGATATGAGTGCCAAAGGGGAAGGTGAAGTTGGATGGATCGTAGAAAGCACTCTCGTTCAAACCCGGTTCCAGGCCAGCCGGATAGTTATGAGCCAGGTGAGCCATCAAAGCGACATCGCCCCAAGCTTTGGCTTGATCCGGCGCGCCACGAACAAAGTAGTTCCCATTTTCGAAAACAACATCCTCTTCAGAGGCTTCGAGTAAATGGGCGGCAATTTTGCGGCCTTTTTCGATAACTTTATCTACGGCCATAGCAATAGCGCTTCCCCCAACGGCGGCGCTACGGCTACCGTAGGTTCCCCAGCCATACTGTACCTGGCCGGTATCGCCATGCACAATTTCTACTTTGTTGATATCAAGGCCTAATTTATCGGCTACAATCTGGGCAAAGGTTGTATCATGCCCCTGGCCATGGGATGAGGAACCGGAGTAAACCGTTATCGTACCGGTAGGATGGACGCGGACCTGGGCGCTTTCCCATTGGCCGGCTTGAGCGCCAAGGGAGCCGACGACAGCCGACGGGGCCAGACCACAAGCTTCAATAAAGCTTGAGAAGCCGATACCTAACAACTTACCGCCCTGGCTGCGGCGCTGCTCCTGCTCAGCCCGTAAGTTGGTATAACCAACACTTTCCAAGGCTTTATCCAGGGCGCCGGCATAATTGCCGCTGTCATACTGAAGCGCTACCTGGGTTTGGTAAGGGAAGGCATCCGGAGGCACAAAATTTCGTCTCCGAACTTCGGCCTGATCGAGGCCAAGTTGGTCCGCAGCCAGATGCATCAACCGCTCGACGACAAAGGTAGCCTCCGGCCGGCCGGCCCCGCGATAAGCGTCAACCGGCGTGGTGTGGGTAAAGACCCCTCTTACCCGGCAGTGAATCGCCGGAATATCATATTGGCCCGACATGAGCGTACCATAAAGGTAAGTGGGTACGGCCGGCGCAAAGGTAGATAAGTAAGCGCCCATGGCGGCAAATGTGTCTATCCGAAAGCCCAGAATCCGGCCATTGTTATCAAAAGCCATCTCGGCCTTGGTTACATGATCACGTCCGTGGGCATCGGTCATATTTGATTCGCTGCGGGTAGCCGTCCATTTGACCGGGCGGTTCGTGTGCATAGAACACCAGGCGGTAATGGCTTCATCGGCATAATGATGGATCTTGCTGCCAAAACCGCCACCCACTTCGGGAGCGATGACCCGGATCTTATGTTCCGGTAAACCTAAAGTGGCAAGCGACATCAAGAGGCGATGAATGTGCGGGTTCTGAGTGGTCATCCAAACGGTCAGTTCGCCCTTAGCGCTGTTGAAGTCGGCCAGTGTCGCCCGGGGTTCAATAGCGTGAGGAATAAGTCGATTATTTCGTAGATTAAGGCTGACGACCTGGGCCGCGTTGGCAAACGCCTGATCAACGGCATTTTTATCGCCAATCTCCCAGTCAAAGGCAATATTATCTCCCAAATCTTCATGAACTAAGGGGGCGCCCGCTTCAGCGGCCTTGGCCACATCGGTTACGGCGGGCAGGGCTTCATACTCTACCTCAACCAGGTCGGCCGCGTCCCGGGCCGTGTAGCGATCTTCAGCCACTATGACGGCGACAGCATCGCCAACATAGCGCACGGTATTGATTGCCAGCATGTTATGGCGCGGGGTTTTCAGGCCAGGCAGCAGCCAGCCGACCGGGATGCTATCGGGTACGGGATAAGCGCCCGGCTGTAGCTCGCCCGGCTCATCACTCCGCTTGACATCTTTGCCGGTGTAAACAGCCACCACCCCTTCCAGTGCTTTAGCTTTACTGGTATCGATGCTTTTAATCCGAGCATGGGCATAGGGGCTGCGCACAATCACCGCATAAGCCATGTTGGGCAGTTGCAAATCATCGGTATATTTACCTTTACCGGTGATAAGCGCAGGATCTTCACGGCGTTTAATTGCAGATCCAAAATACTTATCAGCCATTTCATCTGCTCCTTACTTCATCTTCTGAGCCGCATACTGAACGGCTTTGACAATATTATGATAGCCCGTGCAGCGGCAAAGGTTTCCTTCCAGACCGTGTCGGATCTCTTCTTCGGTTGGGTTGGGGTTGTTCTGGAGCAAATCGTAGGCGGCCATGATCATTCCTGGGGTGCAATAACCACATTGCAGACCGTGCATTTCCCAGAAGCCTTCTTGAATTGGATGGAGTTGGCCATTTGTGGCCAAACCTTCAATTGTCGTGATCGAACTACCATCAGCCTGAACTGCAAATTGGGTGCAGGATTTAACCGATTGCCCATCCATCAGCACTGTACAAGCGCCACATAGACTGGTCTCACAGCCAACGTTTGTTCCCGTAAGCCCCAAGACATCTCGGATAAAATGGACCAGGAGCATGCGCGGTTCAACATCGCGCTTGTAAGTTTTACCGTTGACTTCAATTGTCACTTCTGCCATAGAGAATATCTCCTTCTTCGGTGAGTTTTCTGAACTGTCAGAGTTTACCTAAATTTTAAGATAAGGTAAGAAGCTACGACTCTTCTCCTTTTTTATACGGTGATCAGCAGTTTGTTGTTAACTGGTCAAGTTCACCTCCTTTCCCAGATTTCATTGGCTATTTTACGTGCAATTAGACCTGACCACCAGTTGAGAAAGAGTACAAAGGCTAAAACACCCAGACCCGCGCCAATAAGCAGCGGCCGCCGTTCTGGTGGTAATAAATCTTGGATCATATGTTTACCAACGCCCAGGGCGAATTCGATTTCGGTCGGGGCTTTGACCTCTTGGGGCTGCTCTTGCCGGACCGGGGCAGGGGCCGTGTTAACGGGCTGCGACTCAGCCTCCGTTTCGGCCTCAGTACCGGCCTCGGAAGCACTTGGTCGAACTTCATCATTATTACCCCCTTGCAGCCGGGCCTGAATCTGTTTATTTAGACCATCCAGGCTTTGCCGGGTAAGGGCTTTGGCCGAACTGTCCAGCAAGCGTTGTCCTACGCTGGCAATTCGCCCGCCTACCTGGGCTTCGCCGCCGTAATGCATGAGAGTTGAACTTCCCTGATCTTCTAGCCAGACCTTGCCGTGACCTTTCATAAAGCCGGCCGGCCCTTTACCATCAACTTCCATATTATAACTATCCGGCGCATTGATCTCGGTCAGTTTGATTCCACCCTCAAATTTACCCTGGACAGGTCCAACTTTGATTTTTAAGGCCGCTTTGTATTCATCCTCACCAACTTTTTCTAAACCTTCACAACCAGGCATCACTTTTGCCAGAATTTCCGGGTCCAGGAGCGCTTGCCACACTACATCGCGAGGGGCATCGAAGGTATACGTCCCTTCTAGTTTCATCAGTATTTCTCCTCGAAAATGAATAATAACTTCGTAAGTGAGTTTAGCTAAAATTTCCTCACTGCAAGATAATTAAAATGGTCTATCGAGCGGTGATCAGCAACGAGAAGCATCGGAAGACACATCATAATGTACCCTGAATTTATTAGTTTGTCAGGGCAGAGTATATTCATTGAATTAGGGGCATTCTTGTCTAAGCGGCTAAAATTTTAGCATGGGCTCAGAACTCTGTCAAATAGTTTAGCAAACGCACCTCCCAGTTTACTTCCGTTGTCTTTGCTTCCGGGCTATGGTATACTTGCCTAAATTGTACAGAGAATGGGTTATGCCTGAGTCGCCGGTAATTGCACCACCTGCAAATAATTTACTCCTGTCTGAAGCGCTGCTGGGCGTTAAGCTTTATATTCCCCGAACGCCGGCCAGTTTGGTTTCACGACCTCAGCTTATGGCTCGTTTAAGCGCCGGCCTGCCGCGGCTGCCGGCGGCAGCCCTCATCTCCGCCCCACCCGGCTTTGGTAAGACAACCTTGTTAAGTGAATGGCTCTCCAATTCTAGATTTTCGATTTTTGATTTTGGATTGACCTCTTCAACAGAAATCCCAAATCTAAAATCTAAAATCCAAAATCCAAGGGTTGCTTGGCTCTCTCTGGATGAGGGGGATAATGATCCTCATCGTTTTTTGGCCTATTTTGTTGCCGCCTTACAAACAGTTCAGCCGGAGGCCGGGCAGAGGGTCCTGGCCGAGCTTCAGCGCCGCAGTTCGCCATCCGCAGCGATCGAGCCGCTTTTGACGCCACTGCTTAACGAAGTAGCCGCTATTCCCGGTCCATTGATATTTGTGCTTGACGATTATCATGCCATTACATCTCCTTCGATTCATGCAGCCTTGACCTTCCTGCTCAACAACCTCCCTCCCCAACTTTACCTGGTCATTGCCAGCCGCACCGAGCCGCCCTTGCCGCTGGCCCGGCTGCGGAGCCGGGGGCAGTTGATCGAGCTGCACAGCGCTGATTTGAGCTTTACGCCGCTGGAAACGGCCCAATTTCTCAATCAGGTGATGGGATTACAACTTGGGCCGGAGGAGGTTAGCGCTTTAGAGGCCCGAACCGAGGGCTGGATCGCCGGGCTGCAAATGGCCGCGCTATCGATGCAAGGTTTGAGGGATACGGCCAGCTTTGTCAAAGCTTTTACCGGTAGCCACCGCTACATTCTGGATTATTTGCTTGAGGAGGTGCTTCAGCGGCAGCCACTCCCGGTTCAAAAGTTTCTCCTCCAGACTTCGATTCTCACTCGTTTGACCGGCCCGCTATGTGATGCCATTACGGAAATCCAGCCCGGAGAGGGGCCGCCTGGGGCCGGCCCAACCGCACCGGCCGGTATTGAGGCCACCGTTTCGCCCGGCCAAAAACTGCTGTGGCAGTTGGAGCAGGATAATCTCTTTATCATTCCGCTAGATGATGAGCGGCGCTGGTACCGCTACCACCAACTCTTTGCCGATGCACTCTATCATCGCCTGGAGCTAACGATGGGAACCAATGAGGAAGTGGCCAGGCTGCACCGCCGGGCCAGCCATTGGTATGAGCAAAATGGTTTTACTACCGAGGCGATGCAGCACGCTCTGGCGGCCCTGGACACAGCCCAGGTTGTTCGCCTGGTCAAACAGAAGGCAGCAGGGTTCCTCAGCCGCAGCGAGTTGATTACGCTGCTCAGTTGGCTGGACAATCTGCCCCAGGAGTTTATTCGTTCTCATTCGCGGGCGGCGCTTTTATCAGCCTGGGCTATGGTCCTGACCGGCCAATTAGAGGCGGTTGAGCCTCACTTGCAGACGGTTGAACAGGCTCTAAATACGGATCATACGGCTGAAGCCGATGCGGCCCATCTAAAGGGTGAAATCAGCACTATTCGGGCGGCCATGGCCTATTTCAGGCGCGATATGGCTCCGGCTATTGAGCTTTTTAACCGGGCGCTGGCGCTACTATCGCCGGATAATCTATTTCTACGGGGAGCGGTGCTGCATACTTTAGGCGCTGCTTATAGTTGGCAGGGGAATGTCAGCCAGGCCAGCCGCACCTTTATTGAAGCCGCTAATGCCAGCCAGGCAACAGGCAATCTTCAAGTTACGCTGATCGCTTTAGGCAGCCTGGCCCAAATGCAATTGGAGCAGGGTCACCTGCGCCAGGCCGGCGAGACATACCAGGAGGCGCTACAGCGTCTAGACCTACTGGCAGAACCGGAACAACTCACTCACGCCTCAACCGCCGCTCGCCTCTATATCGGCCTGGCCGAATTGCTATACCACAGGAACGAACTGGAGCAAGCCCAACGGCAGCTCAGGACCGGGATCAACTTAGCCCAAGCAGAGCAAGGCTCCGGCACGCTGGCCGGAGGCTATCTACTGCTGGCCCGGTTAAGACAAGCCCAGGGCAATACGGAAGGGGCGCTAGAGGCTGTACGCCGGGCGGCCTGGCTGGCCCAGCAGTATACCGGCCCCTATTATTGGATTACGGAGGTAGCGGTGTATCAAGCCCGGCTGTGGCTGGCGCAAGACAATCTCAAAGCCGTGGAGCTTTGGGCCGGGGAGCAAGGCCTATGGCCGGTTTCCCTCCCTGAGACCATTCCTTATCTAAGGGAGGGAGAATATCTGATCCTGGCTCGACTGCTCCTGCCGCAAGCCAGACAGCCGCACGCTCAAGCCATTGAAACGCCGCTCCCACCTTTAACCCTAGCCACAGAACTGTTGGCAAAAATTGCCCATGCGGCACAGGAAACCAACCGGCTGGGCCGTCTGCTGGAGGTCCTCATCCTTCAGGCGCTCATTCTGCAAGAACAAGCCAAGAGAGCCGAGGCTCTGGCTGTTTTGGATGAAGCCCTCTCCCTGGCCAGGTCAGAAGGGTATGTTCGCTTATTTGTCGATGAAGGCCCGGCTATGGCCAACTTGCTCCGGCAGGCTAAGAGCCAGAGCCTGTTTCCGGAATACGCCACGCGACTAATTTCAGCCTTCACTCTTCCTGCTGCCCCTCCTATACCTTTGCTCGACCCGTTGAGCGAGCGCGAGCTTGAAATTTTGCGGTTAATTGCTACCGGTATGTCCAATAAAGCCTTAGCCGAGACGCTTTTTCTGACAGTCGGCACGGTCAAATGGCATCTCAACAACATCTATAGCAAGTTGGACGTTCGCAGCCGGACCCACGCTGTGGCCCGGGCCAGGGAGTTGGGGCTGTTATAGCCTAAAGCTTCAGCGCGTACTCCAGGTAGAATTCATCCTTGACCGGCAGCCCCCAGAAGCCCTCCACTTCTCCACCGTGGCGCACTGCCGGCATGTTAAGATCGATTCCGCACAGGCGAAAGCCGCAGCGGTGGTAAAAGACATAGCTGGCCAGATCATCATTGCTGATCGGAACCCGAATTCGGGTGACGCCGGCCAGGCCGGCAATTTGCTTGATCTGTTCCCACAGCGCCGAGGCCACGCCTCGCCTGAAAAACGCCTCGTCGACGTTAATGGTCAGAAGGGTCATCAGCGAGGTGTCTTCCGGCTCGATCATATAGGCAGCCAGGCCAATATAGTTCCCTTGGTCCGTCACCGCCACGAGGTGGGCCATCTCTTGAACATAATACCAGCGGCCAAACTCGATGAACTCGGTTTCGCCAAAGAGATGATCCAGAAAGCTCAATACAAATTGGTGATCCTCGGCCTGTTGGGCCGGCC
>Ga0073934_10008599_pt1 | contig 13549 bp, 11 predicted proteins | sample LarsenN4metaG_FD_76834 | JGI IMG/M metagenome (GOLD analysis project Ga0073934, IMG submission 76834) | Hot spring sediment bacterial and archeal communities from British Columbia, Canada, to study Microbial Dark Matter (Phase II) - Larsen... ...
GCGCGGCCTCTTGGCAGCCGCCAATCAACACTACCGTTCCGACCAAAAATGCTCGTAAGGACATAGCACTGTCGCTCCGATGAATCGCAGATCGCCGTTCACCCGAAGATATCGGCCCCACCGGTGACGTCAATCGACCGTGACGCGCCGCCTGTGGCAGCGTAACAATCAACCTTCCAATGCGTTGCGACGCGGTGCCTGCTCAGACTTTGGTCGCAGACGCTCCCGACTCTCCAAATAAGCCACAATCGCGCGCAACCCCTTCCCTAGATGGTAGAAGGTGCGCATCTTCGAACCGGTTCTGACCTGATCCAGGCTGGTCGGAACCAAACCTGTCCGTCGAGTCGGGCCGGCCCGCTCCTTTTTTGCAGGCAGATTGGTCCAGAATTGAGGTGAGCACCCGCCGTTGAAGGGCATTCGACGGCGGAAGCATCCCAACGCCAACGACTTCCAACAAGTCCGCAGGCATGGCTGACCGGATTCGCGCAAGACGCGCCGGTCTCACCGCAGCCCTCACGCCCGGCGCGAGGATCTGCAACCGCGCGCTGAGGGGCCGATCCTCATGTGGAGCGCGATGGCCCCATTGAATTCTTTGTAACCAACTGGTCTCAAGACGTTACAATCACAGACATGACGTTCCAACGCTCCCGATCCCGTTGGCGTAAGACGGTCAGGAGCGATGCATGACGCGACTGATGACTCCGATCCGCAACGACGCGCTCGACCTGCCCGCCGCCGGCGCGGTGAACGAAGCCCGGCTGGTGGACGAGGCGCGCCGCGGGGACCGTGCGGCCTTTGGGGAGCTCGTCCAGCGCTACGAACGGCGCGTGCTGCGGGTGATCCTGCAGTTCGTGCGCGACCGAGACCTGGCAGACGACCTCGCTCAGGAAACGTTCGTCCGCGCCTATCAGCGGTTGGCGCAGTTCGATCCGTCGCGGCGGTTTGGACCGTGGTTGTTCCGCATTGGTGTGAACCTCACGCTCGACTATCTGCGGCGCCGCAAGCGCCGCGGTTGGTGGGCGCTGTTCAGCGAGTCCACCTGCGAGCGTCCCCCGGAGCCACCCGCGGCCGATCCCCGCGAGGCGCTGGACCTCAGCCAGGAAGTGCAGAAGGTGCTGGAACAGTTGCCGGAAACGTATCGCACGGTGCTCGTCCTGCGGGACTTGGAGAACTTTTCAACGTCGGAGATCGCCGCGATTCTCGGCCGCAAAGAGGCCACCATCCGCTGGCGGCTGGCCGAGGCGCGGTCGCGATTCCAGCAATTGTGGATGAAGCGACTCAACGGGACGGACGCAGAGGTTAAAGGTCAGAAGTCGGAGGTGGGCGGTCAGCAGATCGGTGTCGATGGAGACTCGGGAAGTCAAACCCCTGCTCTCTGACCTCCGACCTCCTCAGTTCGCGAGTGAATGTGATGGATTGTCGTCAAGCAGAATCCTTATTGGCGCTGTGGGCCGGAAACGACCTCGACGACATCGACCCCACGCATCGGGTGCAGGCCCATCTCGATGCGTGCGAGCATTGCCGGCAGCGGTCCCGGGACTTTGTGGTCGCCCACACCGCCTTGCAGGAGGCCCGGTGTGCAGCACCGGAATCCCCGAATCTGTGGCCGCGAGTGCGGGCGAAGTTGATGGAATGGGAGCAGCGTCCGCAGTTGGCGAAATTCAACGTGTGGGTACCGACGGCATTGGCCGCCGTAGCGTGCAGTCTCTTGGTGCTGGTGGCGTCGGTGGAGGTGCAGCGGAAGCTGCAGCGGCCGCCCTCGCGGGACCTGTTCCGGACCGACTCGCAGTTTGCACGGTCGCGGGACAAATTGCTGTCTCCCTACGACCTGGAACGCTGGCAGGAGGCCGAATTCGAGTTGTCGCGAACCGTCAGCGGCCCACCGCAACCCATTCGGCCAGAACTGCTGCGCGGCTCGGAGTTCGATTAGCGCCGCTCATTTCGCAGCCGTGCGCGGCGCCAGCGGGATTTCCGGGCTGGTCATGTTCGGCCGACGGTCGAGCAGCTCCCGCAGCCTGAACTTCTGATAGGGACGCTCGGCGGCAGGCGTTTTGTCACTCGACGCGTGCGCCACCCAGAAGTCCGTGGAGCGCGGTGCAAACAGCACGTTGTGCAGGTTCGACTTCATTGCCACCGGCCGGCTCATCAGTGCCAGCGCGTCGGCTGCGGTGAACTCCCCGTGACCCGCCCGCGCTCGCTTCGACAATTCGTTGTACCGATCGCCCGCCGACAACAGCACACAATCGGGCACCGGGTTCGGCAAGAGGTCGTGCTTCTGGCCCGGCTCGATGAGCTGAAACACATCCCACGAGGCCTCCATGCCCACGGACTTCTTCGTTTCGCCGTCGGCAATCACGTAGAAGTACTGGCACGTCCGCGGGCCGTCGCGGAATACGGCGATGGCGTCCTCCAGCGACTTCGCCGTCTCCAGCGCCTCGCGCACGATCAGCGCCATCGGCCGGCCTTCCCAGTGGCCCAGTCCGTCGCCCCCCATCTCACCGATCGAAATGTGCTCGACGTTCATCCCGGTGACGGAACCGATGAACCCCGCGTAGCTGATGTTGACCCAGGGCACGCGGCCGTTCGGCTCGGCGACGATCACCACCGCGTGGTCCTGCAGGCCCCAATCGACGGCATAGTCCAGCACGCGGCCGTGATAAATCTCGCCGTCCTTGGTGGCAGTGTTCGCGATCGCGAACCCGCTGCAGTGGAACATTTCAGGAATGAAGTTCCCCACGCGGACGTCGGCAAAGGCGATGTCCGCCCCCGCAGCCAGCCCCTGCATTTCTTCCACGTACCGCGCGGCGATGTACGGCTCTTCGATCTTGAGAATCATCTCCACGGCGGCCCGCGGCTTCACTTTGATGGGGCCGATCTCGACCAGCGTGTGCTCGTTGGCTTTCACCTCCAGCAGCGTGTGCATGTTGCCGCGCACGTGCTCGCGCAGCAGCGCCCCATGCTGGTAGCCCATTTCGTAAGGTGTGCCCTTGAGGTGCAGCACCAGGGCGCCGTCGATCTGCTCCAGCCAGCCCTGTCCGCAACGCGCCAGCGTCTGCGAGAATGCGACGGAGGCGGTCGCCGCCACAATCAGACACACGAACGTCAGGCGGAGCAACAACCGGATGACCATGCTCGCGATCCTAAAATCCGTTCCCCTCGCCCCCGTCTGCGGGGGAGAGGGTTAGGGAGAGGGGGCCTTCATCGAGACGTGCGAGACTCCAACATACCCAGGACGCGAACCAGCGCGAAGGCCGATCCGCAAGTCAGTCAATTGAACCACACCGCATACGCCACGCCGAGTGTATTCTGGAAGACGTTCAGCACGCGAATGAACGAGACCACATTCACGTCCTGGCCGGTGTCATCCAGGTACTTTTCGCGGATGCCGGTCTCGCGCAACTCGTCCCAGGCGATCTGGTCGGGGGGGTCGTCGAGCAGCGCGCGAACACTGAGCCCTTTCTTCGTGGGCGAATACAGGAACTGCACCACCGACGCGGGAATCACCTTGCGGCCGTTGAGCAGGCCCTCCAGTTCTTCGACCATCGCCAGCCACACGTCGATCATCTCGTCCCGCACCGGCAGACCGAGGACCCCCTTTTGTTTGGGGTTTGGCAGCCACTCCAGCTCGTCGTCGCGTTCGGCCCGGATATACCGCCACGTCTCGCGGTTCAGCTCGCACACCTTCAGCAAGTGCTCGCGAAAATGCCGCAGCCGCGCCGGTTCCCTGATGTGCAGCACCGACCAGAATTCATGCTGCTTGTCTCGCTTCTCCTGCGGTGTGCCCTGGAACGGGTGCTTCGGCCGCGCAAACAGTTCATCGGCGTGGAGATTGAACTGGGCTTCCAGATCAACCGCCAGTTGCGCATCGATCATCGCCATCAGCAGATGGCAGTAGGCCCGCAGCCAGGCGACGTCCCCGCGGTCGAAGCGGACTTGAAACTCTGCGTTGCCTGGCGGCGGACGAAAGTTCGGCCCCATCAGCTTCTTCAGAACATCGCTCAATCGCTCGGTGGCGTCGCCACTGCCGGAGAGGTCGAACCGGATGTCCATCAGGCGGAGCGTGAGCGCCACATGGTCGTCGGTAACTCCCGCCAGCGTCGTTTCCGCCGTCGCCAGGTCATTCTGGAACACCGAGAGGAACCGCCGCAGGTCGGCATACGCAATGGGAGATGGCTCGGGATTCTTCGGGACCGGAATCCGCAGGAAGGGGGTGTTATTGTTCTCGGGCTTGACGCCGTATTCATAGAGTGCCTGGCCGAGCCGTTCGACGCCGAGAAACAATTGCAGCACGCCGAGACTGAAGCGCAACTGGTCGTCACCCGGTGACGCCTCCAAGGCCGCTTCCAGCACCTGCTCTCCGCGGGCCAGTTCGCCGGAGTGGAGATACTTTTCGACGAGCGGCGGCTCTGCGGCGGCGAGTTCCAGGCAGGCGGCCATCATCACGCCGAACGCCATCCATCGCATGGTGAACTCCTCTGCGTGCTTGCGCGGCGAACTGCCGGGCGGTATGTTAGGCGCGACAAGGCACGGTGAATGTCTGGTCCCCGCGCCTCCGTCTGCGGGGGAGAGGGGGTGATGTGAGCAACGCCTTCATTTCCTCGATGGCGGCAAGACAAGCCCCCTCTCTCTAACTCTCTCCCCTGTGGACGGGAGAGAGAGGACAGGATTTCCTATCGTGCGCGGTGGTGTTAGCGCTCCTGATTCTCGCCGGATGTCACGAAAGAAACTACCCCATGTTCAGGCTGCTGGTTTCGTCGCTGATCGTCCTCACGACATTGGACCGAATTGACGGCCAGGATGCGACCCCCGCTGCGCCGGCTCTCGGCCGCACGCTGCTGTTCGTCGATGATCATGACGTCCTCTACCGTTCCGGCACCACGCGCGTACTGCAGCCGGCAAAGCGCGCGTCAGACACGGCCCTCATCAGCCAGACCAAGCAATGGGAGGTCGCCATCGGCTGGACCAGCGTGTACCGCGATCCCCAGACCGGCAAGTATCAATTGTGGTACCAGGCCTACGCCGGCAAACGCGCGGGCGACAAGCGGCTGGAGTGCATCGTGTGCTATGCCGAATCGGACGACGGCCTGCACTTCACCAAGCCCGAGTTTGACCTGTTTCCCTTCAAGGAGCACGCGAAGACAAACATTGTGCTGATCGGCAGCGGGGGCTACGGCGACCGCTACTGCAACAGCGTCCTCGTCGAGCCGGACGACCCGGATCCCGCCCGCCGGTACAAAATGGCCTATTACGACTGGGCGGTCGTCAACGGCCGCGAGTATCCCGGGCTGCACGTCGCCTTTTCGCCCGACGGCATCCACTGGACGAAGCATCCACAGGCGCCGCTGTTTCTCACCTCGTACGGAGGTCGCGGCGCACAGCCGCCGTTCGCCGACGAAGACCCCTACCGCGAGACGCCGGCGAAGGACAAACCGCCACGAAAGACGTGGGCCTATCCGCTCACGATGGCCGACGCGGTGGACGCGTTCCGCGACCCGCAGCGGAATGTGTACGTCATCGCCGGCAAGATGTGGATGGACGCGCCGGACGGCGGCGGAGCGTGGAAGCACGGCATGGGGCGCATTGAGAGCCGCGACTTCCTGAACTGGTCGAAGCCGCAGTTCATTCTGTCGCCGAATGACCGCGACCCGCCGGACGTCGAGTTTCACACGTCGCCCGTGTTCTTCTACGGCGAGCGGTACTTCTGCCTCAACCAGATCTTCCATCGCCGATTGAAGGGGGCCATCGACATCGAGCTGATGACGAGCCGCGACGGATTCGAGTGGGAGCGGCTGTTCCAGGGGCAGTACATCCTGTCCCGCAGCAAGGAGGGGCTGTTCGACAGCCGGTCGATCTTCACGAATTCGACGCCGGTGGTTCTCGACGACGAAATCCGCTTCTATTACGGCGCGTACAACCAGTCGCCGGTGGGCGGCGTGAAGTCGGAGCCGGGGCAGCGCAGCGGCGTGGGCATGGTGAGCATTCCCCGCGACCGGTTTGCAGGCATTCAAGCCGCACCACTCAGCGATCAAACCACGCTGAAGCGGCCGCTGGAACACATTGGACAGGTGACGCTGAAGCCGCTGGACCTGGCCGGTTGCCGGGAGATCGTGCTCAACGCCGATGCGACGGACGGCTCCGTCGCAGTTGAGCTGTTGAGCGGGAACGGTTTCCGCCTGCGTGGTTTTGCGAAGGAGGATGCGGTGCCCGTCACAGGCGATTCGCTGCGACACAGCATTGCGTGGAAGGACCACGATCTCTCGCAGTTGCCGCCGGGCCGGTATCACCTCCGGCTGCATCTGGACCATTCGACGGTGTATGCGATCACATTTCGATGAGTGGTTCCATGAGAGGGTGCCACTGGCGGCGTCTGCGCCCGCCAGAGCTCTTCAAGTTGTCTGTGAGCCGCACCAATTGTTGAGCAGACACTGGCGGCCCAAAGCCGCCGCCAGGGGCACCCTCGTTCGTGACGTAGCCTCACATCCACATCCGTTCGCCATCGGGATATTCCGCGCTCACCACCCACGGATCGCCGTGGTTGTGGTAGCCGGCCTGCTCCCACAGCCCGGGTTCGTCGTGGTCGAGAAATGTGAGGGCTTTCAGCCACTTTGCGCTCTTCCACGCATACAGCCGCGGCACCATCAGCCGCACCGGGCCACCGTGGTCGAACGACAGCGGCTGTCCGTCGTGTTTGTCGACGACCAGCACGTCTTCTTGCGCGAAGTCGGCCAGCGGCATGTTGGTGGTCCAGCCGTCGTCGTAGCCGGTGGCGATGACAAATTTCGCCGCGGATTGCACGCCAGCGAGGTCCATCAGCGTTTTGACCGCCACGCCTTCCCACAGGTTGCCCAAGCGCGACCAGCGGGTGACGCAGTGGAAGTCGCCGAAGACTTGCACGCGCGGCAACTGCTGGAACTCTTCCCACGTGAACCGTAACGGCCGCTCAACGAGGCCATTGACTTCGAGCTGCCAGCGATCGGTTGGAATCTGCGGAATCCCGCCGTATTGCAGTACCGGCCACTTGCGCGTGCGCGACTGTCCGGGCGGAATGCGGTTCGCACGGCGCGTGTCGGGGCTGATGATGACGCCGGCGGCGACCGACTCAGGAGTTGGTGGCTCGCCGGACTGGTATTTCTCGGGTTCTTCCATGACGGAAAGTATACCCGCAGAAAAGCGCGAAGCCGCAAGCGACCCATGTTCGTCGCACGCGGCTTTGCGAATTGTCCGTCAACTCACAGCCCCGCGGCGCGCTTCAGGTCGGCGGCTTTGTCGGTCGCTTCCCACGTGAAGTCGGCGTCGCTGCGGCCGAAATGGCCTCCGGCCGCCGTCTTGCGGTAGATCGGGCGACGCAGCTTGAGCGTTTCGATGATCCCCTTCGGCGTCATGTGGAAGTGCTCGCGGACGAGGCTCGCGATCTTATCCTCGGCGATCTTCGCCGTGCCGTTGGTGTCGATGTGCACGCTCACCGGATCGGCGACGCCGATGGCATACGCCAGTTGCACTTCGCACGCCGTCGCCAGTCCCGCGGCGACGATGTTCTTCGCCACGTACCGCGCCATGTAGGCTGCCGAGCGGTCGACCTTGGTGGGATCTTTGCCGCTGAACGCGCCGCCGCCGTGACGGCCCCAGCCGCCGTAGGTGTCCACGATGATCTTCCGCCCCGTCAGGCCGGTGTCGCCGTGCGGACCGCCGATGATGAACTGCCCCGTCGGGTTGATGTGGTACTTCGTCGATTTGCTGAGCAGGTTCGTCGGCACCGACTTCTGGATGACCTCCGCGATCACGAACTCGCGGATGAGGTCCTGCGCGGCCTTCTCGTGATGCTGCGTGGAGACCACCACCGCCGAGATACCGACGGCTTCGTTCTTGTCGTTGTACTCGACGGTCACCTGGCTCTTGCTGTCGGGCCGCAGCCAGTCGACCTCTTTCTTCTGCCGGGCTTCGGTGAGCCGGTTGAGAATGCGGTGTGACAGCGCGATGGGCAGCGGCATCAACTCCGGCGTTTGATTGCAGGCGTAGCCGAACATGAGGCCCTGGTCGCCGGCGCCGTCGCGGTCCACGCCCATCGCAATGTCGGGGCTTTGGCTGTGGATCTTGATGAGCACTTCACAGGTGTCGGCGTTGAAGCCGATGTCGTCGCTGGTATAGCCGATGTCGCGGACGACCTGACGGGCCACCTTTTCGTAGTCGACCTTGGTCTGCGAGGTGATTTCGCCGGCGAGGCACACGAAGTCGGTGGTGCACAGCGTTTCGCAGGCCACGCGCGATTTTGGGTCGCCCGCCAGGTGCGCGTCGAGCACGCCGTCCGAAATCTGATCGGACACCTTGTCCGGGTGTCCCATGCTGACCGATTCGCTCGTGAAGAAGTAGTTCGCCATCGCCTTGCCACTTTGCAGATTGCGGTCCCTTCGCATCACCGGCACAGCGCACAGCGACCCCGGAACCTTCGGAACCCGTGGATTGTAGGAGTTCGACGGTCGGGTCACAACCCGAAGTCGGTCCGTTGGTCCGACCGGAAGTTGCGAAACCACACGCAATTAAGGTGCGGCGAGCTGCTTCAATCCCACCGGTTTCCCATCCAACTTCCACTCAGGCTTGGGAGCGATTCCCAAATGCGACAGCGCCGTCGCCACGACGTCCACCTGGTACGTTGGTGCTTCGGTGCGGCCTTTCCTGGCGGAGGGGCCGCTGACGATCAAGAACGTGCGGCGGATCTCGTCGATCTTGCGTCCGCCGCCGTGGTTTGTGCCCAGCCCGCCGTGATCGGTTGCCACGATCACCAGCCAGTCTTCCTGCGCAAACGTGGAGCGGTCGCGGATCGTCTGCAGCACGCTGCCGATGTTGGCGTCCACGCGCTCGATCGCCTGGCGATACTCGGGCACTGTGGGATGAAAGCCCTTCGCATGGCCAGTCTCGTCGACCTGGCCCTGATACAGCATCACCACGTCCGGCTGCTTCGTTCGTAACACGTCGATGCACGCATCGGTGGCGCGCGTGTCCGCGGCGATGTATGCCACCGCCCCGTGCGCGTCTTCGGTATAAACTTCGTCGGCCGCACTGAGGATGCGGTCCTTGATCGGCCCCCAGTTGCTGAACGACGCCGTCACGGCGTTCGGCTGCACCTCTTTCACCCGCGCGAAGAAGTGCGGGTATTCCTTGTAATTTGAGCCTTTGAAACTGTTATCGACCACGCCGTGCTTGTCGGGCCACACGCCGCACAGCAGGTTCGACCAGCCGGGCCCACTGACGGTGTCCCCCGGCGTCTCGCGCGGCGCGAGAATCTCCGTGCCCACCGCGAAGTAGCCGTCCTTCACCAATCGATCCAGGTTCGGCGTCTCGGCCGCTTCGACGGCGTCCCACCGGCAGCCATCGATGCCGAAGAAGATCACCTTCTTCACAGGCTCCGCAGCGGTGGCCAATGTGGCGACGCAAACGGTGACGCACAAATACACGTTTCGCAGCATGGAAGCGCCCCTGGACAGTGATGGCGTCATCGTAGTCGCATCGTCCCCCGGCGGCGAGCGCACCGTTTAGCCGCGACCCAACGGGAAGCGCTCCGCCTCCATGTGACAATTCGTCGAGCGCTTCGGATCGCGTGTTCGTTCCATGACGCGACCGCGAGTCGTGTGGGGCGAATGCGCAGCGGAAGGTCGATGCGGAGCGCTCCCCTCCGGGTCGCGGCTAAACGGTTCAATTCACCCCCGTGGAATGCGTATGATGCTGCATCGACCCTTTCTCCAGCGAGGCCCGGCAATGTGGCGTTACCTGTTTGTCGCAGCGACCATCGTTCAACCGGCCTGGTGCGAAGAATTCACCATCGGCGAGCGCACGCTGCGGGTGCCCGATGGCTACGAGATCGAACGCATCGCCGGGCCGCCGCTGGTGGATCGGCCGATCTCCATTTCGCGAGATGAAAAGGGGCGGCTATACGCCACCGATTCGGCCGGTATGTCGGACAAGGCGGACAAGCAGCTCGCCACCAAGCCGCACCGCATCGTGCGGATGGAAGACACCGACGGCGACGGCCGGTACGACAAGAGCACCGTCTTCGCCGACAAGATGATGTTTCCCGAGGGTTGCCTGTGGTTCGAGGGCTCGCTCTACGTCGCCGCGCCGCCGGAAATCTGGAAGCTCACCGACACCAACGACGACGGCGTCGCCGACCAGCGCGAAGTCTGGTACGACGGCAAAACGCTCACCGGCTGCGCGAACGATCTGCACGGCCCATACCTTGGACCCGACGGCTGGTTCTACTTCTGCAAGGGGGCGTTCGCCGAGCAGAAGCATATGGTGAACGGCAAAGAGTTCGTCACGCGCAGCTCGCACATCTTCCGCTGCAGACCCGACGGCACGGAATTGGAACCCGTTCTCACCGGAGGCATGGACAACCCCGTCGGCGTGGCGTTCCTTTCGACCGGCGAGCGCATCCTCAGTTGCACGTTCTTTCAATTCCCCGAAGCCGGGCGGCGCGACGGACTCATCCATGCCATCTACGGCGGCGTGTACGGCAAGAAGCACGACTCGATCTACGAGCACAAGATGACCGGCGACGTGATGCCGGTGCTCAATCATCAGGGAGCCGCGGCGCCGTGCGGGATCATTGCGGGGAGCGAGTCCCTGTTCGGCGGCGGATCGCTCGATCACGTGTTCTGTTGCTACTTCAACCTGCACAAGGTGGTGGAGCACACGCTGATTCCGTATGGCGCCACGTTCAAGACCGAAGACCGCGACTTCGTGGCCTGCGACCATCCCGACTTCCACCCCACCGACGTGTACGAAGACGCCGACGGCAGCCTGATCGTGGTCGACACCGGCGGGTGGTACAAAGTCTGCTGCCCCACGTCGCAAATCGCCAAGCCCGACGTGCTGGGGGCGATCTACCGCGTGAAGAAGAAGGGGCAGCCGAAAGTTGATGATCCATTGGGGACACAGATCGCTTGGCAGACGGCCACCGTCACAGAGCTGATCGGGTACTTGGCCGATGCGCGGCATTTCGTGCAACGGCGCGCCGTTGCGGAGTTGAGGAAGCGGGACTCTGCCGCGGAACTTGTCAAGAAACTTAACGAGAGCTCGGTCGCACCCGGCGTGCAACAGCGCGCGATCTGGACATCGGCCGGAATGGAGCATCCCACGGCGCGTGCCGTCGCGCTGGCGGGATTGAAACAAGCGGACGAGCGCGTTCGGCGAGTCGCGATTCAGTCATGCGGCCTTTGGCGCGATCCGCAATCGCTGGAGCTCCTGAATGTCAACCCGCGCGGCGACGCTGCACTGGCACGGTATGCCGCCGAGGCGATCGGCCGCCTGGGCGACGCGTCGATGGTGCCTGCGATTTTGAACGCTGTCGAACGGTTCGACCAGTTCAGCCCCGGAGAATCGGGCGCACCGATCGATGACGCAGCCCGCGTTCTCGAACATTCCCTGATCTATGCGCTGATCGAAATTGCAAGACCGCAAGCGACCGCTGTAGGACTGCTGTCTCCGTCGCCCACGGTTCGCCGTGCCGCCCTCGTCGCTCTCGACCAGATGGACAACGGCGGTCTCACCCCGGAGCAAGTCATTCCCCTGCTCGACGACCCCAATGCGATCCTCCGCAACACCGCGGTTTGGATCGTCAGCCATCATCCCAATTGGGGCGAATCGCTGGTCGCGTTCTTCACAAAGCGGATTGCGACGTCGCCGAGCGAGTCAGAACAGGCGGACCTCGCCGCGTTGCTCTCGCGGCTGGCGAAGTCGCCGGCGATTCAGGAATGGCTGGTCTCGCAATTGCGAGAAATACAGAAGCCAAGAACCTCCCCTGTCCCCCCCTCTCGGAGGGGGGGCGACGGATTTGACGCCCGGCTGCTGGCGCTCAAGGCGATGACCGACGCCGGCCTTACCGCCACACCCCCTGCGTGGTTCGAGGCGCTGGCCGATTCAATGAAGTCCGCTCAAGGTTCGATGCTCGCACAATGTGTTGCCGCGGCGCGGCAATGGCCACAGCCGAAAGGCGGACATGCCGGCTTGAAGGCGGCGCTCATCGACGTCGGCTGCCGCGAAGATGTGCCCACGCCGCTCCGTCTCGATGCCCTCCTCGCCGCCGGGCCGTTGCCGAAACTCGATGCCGCGCTGTTGCCGATGCTGATCGCGTCGCTGCAGAACGAAGCGATGGGGGAACGCAGTGCCGCGGCAACCATCCTTGGCAGCGCGGCCCTCACTTCCGACCAACAACATTCGCTCATCGCCGCCGTGCGGACCGTCGGCCCACTCGAACTACCCAAGCTGCTGCCGGCGTTCGAGCGCGGGCCCAACGAATCGCTCGGTTTGGAACTCGTGGCCGCCCTCCGCGAGTCGCAAGGGCTGCGCGGATTGCGGGCCGATCTCGTGAAGCCGCTGCTTGACAAATATCCGGCTCGCGTGAAGGAAGCCGGGCAGTCGCTGCTCGATGAGCTCAACGTCTCCGCCGCCGAGCAGGCCGCCAACCTCGACCGCCTGCTCACTGATGTTTCTGCCGGCGACGTTCGCCGCGGGCACGAGCTGTTCCTCGGCAAAAAGGCCGCGTGCATCAACTGCCACACGCTGGGCTACCTCGGCGGCAAGCTGGGACCGGACCTCACGAACATCGGCAAGGCTCGCACCGAGCGCGATCTCCTGGAATCGATCCTCTATCCCAGCGCCAGCTTCGTCCGCGGCTACGAACCGGTGGTCATCGCGCTGGAAGACGGCCGCACGGTCAGCGGCATCGTCACCCGCGAAAGCCGCGACGAAGTGGTGGTGGCCATCGACCACCAGAAAACGCAGCACGTCGCGCGAAAGGACATCGTCGAAATCCAGCCCGCTCAGGTTTCGCTGATGCCGCAGGGACTGGAGAAGCTGTTGTCGCAGCAGGATCTGATGGACCTGGTGACGTTCCTGAAGGCGGGGCCGCGGTAGAATTGGTTGAACGGACCGGAGGAATGTCATGGCCCCGACAAAACGACGTTATGGAAAAGATGAGTTCGCGCGCCGTGGCGACGCCGTCTTTGAGAGCAAGGTGTTGCCACAACTGGCTGCAGCCGGTGAAGGGAAGTTTGCCGCCATCGATATCGACAGCGGCGAGTTCGAGATTGATGCGAACGAGCTGGAAGCGTGCGACAAACTGCGGGCGCGCATGCCAGGCGCGCAAATCTGGATGGTGAGAGTGGGATCGCGCTATGTGCATCGGTTCGGTGGTCGTGCCGGGCGGGCGCACCCATGATCACGGTCGACGTATTCGGCGACGAGGCTCGAAATCGCCTGATTGTTCGCGGACCACGGGGCTGTAAGCGGGAGGTGTATGCGGTCGTTGACACCGGTTTCACGGCGTCGCTGTCATTGCCGCCAAAAATGATCACGGCCCTGGGGCTGCACTGGCAGAGTTTCGACCGTGGAATCCTCGCGGACGGGAGCGAAACATTGTTCGACGTCTATGAGGGGCTCTTCCGCAGAATCTGTGGGTGAACCAACGGCTCAAAAGCTCCGCTCGGGCTCGACAGACGGGGCTCGGGGAAAACCCATTTGGCGGGTACTGAACACGACCGTCGATTTCCTGCGCCAA
>Ga0073934_10008600_pt1 | contig 13548 bp, 6 predicted proteins | sample LarsenN4metaG_FD_76834 | JGI IMG/M metagenome (GOLD analysis project Ga0073934, IMG submission 76834) | Hot spring sediment bacterial and archeal communities from British Columbia, Canada, to study Microbial Dark Matter (Phase II) - Larsen... ...
CGCCGCGCTGCAGGCGACCGCCGCGCTGCAGGCGACCGCCGCGCTGCAGGCGACCGACGCCGCAACCCAGGCGGCCGCTGCACAGGCGGCGGACGGCCTGCCAGACAGCGAAGATTTAAATGCCCCCTTCGCCTGGGTCGGGCGCCTGGTCCTGGAGCTGGTCCAGGCGGAGGCTCGCCGCCTGGGGATCAGCCTGGATGTCCGCCGCCCGCAGCAGTTGCGGCCCACCCCCCCGGCCCCCGACCTGGCCTGCCAGGCCTGTCCCCTCGGGTAGCCGGTGGTTATGAGGGAGAAGCTCATGATCAGACGGCGCACTTTTTTCATCTTCTTCGCCCTGGCGCTTGCCGTCCTGCTCACCACGTTCCGGGTGCCGCTGGCCAGCTCGCAGGCGGTGACGCTGCAGGCGGTCCAGGTGAGCGGCGAGCTGCCAGAGGATGACCCCGACTCCCCCTTGTGGCAGTCGGCCGCCGCCGCCGCCATCCCGCTCAGCGCCCAGACCGTCTCCAGGCCCATCCTGCGCCAGGCGCAGGTCAAGTCAGTGGTCGCCCGCGCCCTGCACAACGGCGGGCGCATCGCCTTTCTCGTGGAGTGGGAGGACGAGACCCACAACGACCAGGCCCTGCGCGTGCAGGACTTCCGCGACGCCGTGGCGCTGCAGTTTCCCCAGGCTGCCGGACCGCCTTTCTTCTGCATGGGCATGCAGGGCGGAAACGTGAACATCTGGCACTGGAAGGCCGACTGGCAGGCCGAGATGCTCGCCTGGCAGGACATGGAAGCCATCTACCCGAACATGAGTGTTGACCTGTACCCCTTCGCCCAGGTGGAGCTGCCCGCTCCGGCCGATTACCTGGACTCCAATTACCTGCCTGCCCTGGCCGCCGGCAACCTGTTGGCTGCGCCGCACGTCTCGTCCGTGGAAGACCTGCTGGCGGGCGGCTTTGGCACGCTCACCGCCCAGACCGCCGAGGGTCAGAACGTGCAGGGCTACGGCGAATGGGCGGAGGGGAAATGGCGCGTGATCTTCAGCCGCGACCTGGCCTCCGCCGAGGCCGATGACGTCGACTTCGCTCCGGGGCAGGTCTACTCGGTGGCCTTCGCCGCCTGGGATGGGGCCAACGGCGAGCGCAACGGCCAGAAGTCCACTTCTCAGTGGGTCTCGCTCGAGCTGAAAGGCCAGGCGGCTGGCCAGGCGGACGGCCAGGCCGGGCAGGAGCAGCCGGCGGGCAGGCTGCCCAATACCTTCCTGCTGGTCTACCTGGGCGTGCTGGCCCTGCTGGTGATCGTCGGGACGATCATCTACTTCCGCCTGCCGGAGTGAGGCGGGTCTGAGATGAACGCGCAGCCCTCCTTCTTACCCTGGCTGGCGCTGGCAGGCCTGGCCGACTGGCTGCTGGGGCGCACCCTGGCGCGGCTGGCGATCTTCATGCCCAAGTCGCCCACCGTGTTGGCCGCCTACCAGGGCCTGGTTACCTTCGGGCAGGTCGCCGGGTCGCTGTGCGCCATCCTGGCCCTGTCCGGCATGGGCTGGCTGGCCTGGCAGGCCCGCCGGCAGGGGCGTGGGCTGCCCTCCCTGGCCCTGGCCGGCCTGGCTCTGGCGAACCTGGCCTTCCTTCTGGCGCCTCCCGGCGGCTGGCTCCCGGTGGGCTTCCAGGCGCTGTACGGCACGGTGGTGGTGTGGCTGCTGTGGGAGACCTGGCGCAGCCAGCCCTCTCTTCCCGCCAGGCTGGTCGCCCTGCTCCCCGGCCTGGCCCTGCTGGCGGGGGAGCTGTACCTGGCCTGCCAGTCGCTGTACGCCGCGCTGGGCCGGGCGGGACCGGCGCCGGCCGCGCTGTGGCTGTTCAACCTGGGCGAGGGGCTGGTGCTGCTCAGCCCGCTGGCCTTCTTTAGGAGCTCTAGCCGTGCGCCCACTGGACGCGCCTGGGCCTGGGCGCTGGCGCCGGTCCTGGCCTTTGCCGCCTTCTACCTGCTCAACCCCTCGCTGGCCGGCATCCTGGCCATCTGGTCGGCCGGCCTGACGCTGTACCTGCCCTGGCCGGCCTACGCCCTCAGCCTGTGGCTGGCGGGGGCAGGTTTCTTGGCCCTGAGGCAGGAGCGCCCCCCGGCGGCCTGGGCCGTGCCGCTGCTGGCAGCCGGCGGGTACGCGCCCCTGCTCGGCACTCAGGCCTTCCTGGGCCTGATCGCCCTGTGGCTGCTGGCGCAACCCGCAGCGCCTCCCGCCGAGATTTTCACCCCTTCTTCAGCGAGGATTAACCTGCGATGGCTGTTCGACGGTTGATCCGCGCCCACCCTGCCCTGGCGTATTTCGCCCTGCTGATCTCCTGGTCCTATCTGTTCTGGCAGGCGCTGTTTGCCGCCCTGCCCCTGGACCCGCAGCAAGGGCCCACCCCGCTGCACATCCTCCTGGGAGGCCTGGGGGCCAGCCCCAGCTTGTTCGGCATCCTGCTGGCATACGTTACAGGTGGGAAGGCTGGCCTGCGCATCCTGTTCTCGAGGCTGGCGCTGCACCGGGCCAAGCCACGCTGGTATATGGCCGCGCTCTTGCTCTTTCCAGGCCTCAACTTGGCCGTCTACCTGTTCTACAACCGCCTGGGCGGCAGGCCGCATGCCATCGATTCCGCCTTGCTGGCCTTTGCCATCCTGGGCGGCAGCATGTCGTCCCTGCTGGAGGAGTTTGGCTGGCGCGGCTTCGCCTTGCCGCAGCTACAACAGCGCCATAATGGCCTGCTCTCCGCTCTGCTCGTCGGGCTGGCATGGGGCCTCTGGCACCTGGGTCTCAACCGCAACATGCAGGCGGCGGGCGATCCCCTGGCCAACCTGCTGCTGAGCGCCTGGGGGCCGCTGGGATTGACGGCCATATCGCTCATCATGGCCTGGGTATACAACAGCAGCCGGAACAGCCTGCTGCTCATGCTGCTGCTCCACTTCGGCCTGACGAGCAGCTTTTTCGTCTTCGGCCCGCCCGCTTCCTCCCCGCCATCCGAGTTCTTGAAGTTCCACCTCATCGCAGACGCCGTCCTGTGGTCCGTGGTCGGGGTCATCCTGGCTTTCGGCGGGGCGAGACGGCTTACGTTGGATAGTTCATTCCCATTATCCAAAGGAGGAGAGAATCTGTGAACATCGTAACTACTCAAGCATAAAGCCTGATGAACAATAACATTGCCAAAATCGCAAAAGCCGAGCGCAATAGGGGCAGGAAACCTCTCCGCTTGCCAAGGACAGCCGCAACAGCAGCAGGCCGCCGTCGAGCGATAGGTTGAAGAAGAAGCCGACCAAGCGTGGGCTGCGCAAGCCGGGCGGGAAGAAGAGCGACGGGCAGCCTGGGCGCGAAGGGCACACCCTGAAGGCGGTGTGCCGTTCCGGATCGGGTGCAGGAGGCGCCGGCGCGGCTGGAATTGACCGAGCATCAGGCCGAGATCAAAATCTGTCCGCAATGCCAGCAAGAAAACAAAATCGAATTTCCACCTAGGTTAAGCCAGCCGGTGCAGTACGGGCCGGAGATCAAAGCCCAGGCGGTGTACGGGCGGACCTTGCCCGCCTTTAACCAGCACCTCCACATTCCGCCGGAGCGCACCTGCGAAATCCTGAGCGAGCTGTACGACGGCCCACTCAGCGAAGGCACGCTGGTAGAGCGCTGCGAACAGGTGGCGGAGGTAATCTCACCCGTCGATGAACAGGCCAAGGAGCACCTGATCCAGACCGAAGAAGCGATCCACCTGGACGAGACCGGCGGGCGTTGTGGAGGGCAAGTTGCGCTGGATGCATGTATCCAGCGCCGAAACGCTCACCCACCTGGAAATGCATGACCGACTTGGCCGGCTGGCGCATGTTGACATCGGCATCCTGCCGGAGCGTACGGGCAGGGATTGAGAGCCACTCTGCCACCCCTTGCTCCAGACCCGCCCGTGCCCAGAAAGCGCGGCCGGGTCAAGCAAAGCCCGGCAAGAACCTGGTCGATCACCTGCACCGACAGCAATCCGCTGTGCTGGCTTTTATGCGCGATTTTACGGCGCCGTTTGACAACAATCTGGCCAAGCGCGATCTGCGCACGGTCAAGTTGAAACAGAAAGTATCGGGTTGTTTTCGCTCGGTGTAGGGCGCCAGGACCTTCTGCTGTATTCGCAGTTACATCTCGACTGCTTGCAAGAATGGGCTGCGAGTGTTGGATGCTCTGCGCATGGCGATCTGTGGCGACCCGTTCTATCCTCCTTGTCTTTTGGCCCCGGCTGTGCCGGCAGCCTGAGCAGTTACCAACCCGCATGGCGCGCATGAGATGGAACACGCCGTCCATTGCGAGATGTTAAATTCCATGATCAATTCCTTAATAATATGTTAAAATTATCCAACCGGGTTCATGGCTCACACCTCAGAGGGGTAGGCAGCGTTACACATGAGACGCTTCTTGGGGGAAGGGCATAATTCTTCACGCTTCGATCTCGGATTTCGACGCGCCTCCTTCCTGCTCGCCATCCCCCTGCTGATCGTTCTTCTATCCCTGGCAACCCTGGCTCACCAGGTCGGGCGGGCCGCCGGGGCCAGCCCCCTGGAAGAAGCGCCGGCCTCCGAGCCGCTCCCCACCCCCCTCGACTCTCCTATTCCCTCCCCCGCCTCCACTCAGCCGGGCTCTCCGGAACAGTCCAGTGAGCTGACGGCTACCTCGACGCTCACCCCAACCCTGACCGCCACGGTCACCGATACGCCGTTTCCAACCGAGACCCCCACCGAGACTCCCACCGAGACCCCCACCGCCACCTACACTGAGACACCCTCCCCAACCGCCACCGAAACTGCCACGCCCACCACGCCGCCCACCGACACCCCCACCCCGACTGCGTCGGATACCCCAACCAGCACCCCGGAGCCCACTCACACCGACACACCCACCCCAACCTCGACGCAGACTCCCACTCCGACCCCGCCATCGCCCAGCCCCACACCTTCGTCGACAACGACGCCCACCCGGACGCCCTCGCCTACCTTTACGCCTACCCGGACACCCTCCGCCACCCCCACCCGGACGCCCTCGGCAACGCCTTCCCGGACGCCTTCCGCAACCCCAACCCGAACGACGACCGCAATCCCCACCCGGACTCCCACTCGCACACCCACCCGAACACCCACTCGAACCCCAACTAGAACTCCCACCCGGACGCCCTCCGCAACACCAACATGGACGCCCGCTCCCACCAATACAGCCACCGCCCGACCCAGCTCCACCCCAACTCCAACCCCAACGGCGATCCCAATATCCCTCAGACTGACCTCGCTGCCCAGCCGGTTCATCCCCGGCGAGGCGGTGAGCCTGCGCTGGTGGGTGGGGAGATGGGAACCCGACTCAAGGTTGGAGCTGGCTCTCACCGTCCCCCCCGGCTTTACCCCGCTGGGAGTTTCCACCGGCACCTTCGACCCGCTCTCCCGCACGCTGACGATAACCCTGTTCTCCTCGCAAGGCGAGCTGAGCTTTTCTACTCCGGCCAGCCAGAGCGGCCCGCTTCAGGTCACGGCTCGCCTGCGCAGGGCCGGGATTGAGCTGGCCTCCTCCAGCCTGCGCATACCCGAAGAGGGGCTGGCGATCGTCAACCCGCCCGGTGGACAGGCAAGTGGCTTCAGCGGACGAGTCAGGGTGAGCTTTCCTCCAGGTGCACTGGCTGGGGGTGTCGCTGTGCGGGTCAGGCGCCCTTCGTTTGAAACCTACCCACCGACCACCCTGAGCGGGCAGCCCTTCGAAGTCGAGGTGCACAGCAGGGCCGATAATCGGGAAATCAGCCGCCTCGGCCAGCCGCTGCTGATCCAAGTGGCTTACGACGAACAAACGCTGCGCGGCGCGGAAGATAGCCTTTCCTTGTTCTATTACAGCGAGATCTACCAGGAATGGCGGCCGCTACTGAGCTGGATCGACGCCAGGCGCAACCTGCTCTTTGCCCGGACCGACCGCCTGGCGGTCTTTGACTACGACACCAGCAACTGGCAGGCCGCCAGCCTGCCGGGCAGCGAGAGCTTCCAGGCGGCCCAGTTCACCGGCGCAGCGACCTACTCCTATCCATTGTGGGCGCCCCCGGGGCCAGGCGGACTGCAGCCCGAGCTCGAGCTCTCCTACAACAGTCAGGTAGTGGATAACGCCACCGCCCAGAGCCAGGCCTCCTGGGTTGGCATGGGCTGGTCGCTGGAAACCGGCTACATCGAGCGAGACATGCACGGCAGCGACAATGATCCCTCCGACGACTCCTTCTCGCTGGTCATGGACGGGGCGCGCCACAGGCTGCTGCCCGGCGCAGACGGCTACTATCACACCCTGAACGAGAACCACTGGCGGATTAATTACAACCGGATAGCCGACACCTGGACGGTATGGGATAAGACCGGCAAGAAGTATTTCTTCGCAGACCAGGCGAAGTTTCCCACCTTCATACCCGCAGGACAGGGCTGGCAGAAGAGTGGAGAAGCCACCTGGCGTTGGGCATTGAGTGGGGTTCAGAATAACTTCGGCAGGGAATTGCGTTACGTCAACAAAATAGATAGCCAGAGATACCTTTATCTGGACTCCTCCGGAGCTCCGGCCTCCGCCCCTGTGGATATTGCCATCTATCCGGAAGCGATCGAATATCCTAACGATCGTTATCGGCTCTATTTCTACTCCACCATGTCGCGCAGCGATTACGATATCGACTGGGGAGCCAATGTCTACTCTAAAGCGTTCTATCAGCGCTATCTGCTCAATGAAGTCAGGGTGGAGCACAATCCTGATGGGGTGTGGGGCAACGGGGACGAGGAGGTGGTGCGCAGGTACGTCCTGACCTACGATCCAACCCATCCCATCTTTCCCTACCTGGCCTGGTCGGCGGGCGGCAAGACCCCGGCCCTTCAGCAGGTGCAGGAGTTCGGGCGAGATGCATCCGCCCTGCCGGCCACCAGCTTCACCTATGGAGACGGCGCCCACCTGACCGGCGTCGAGAACGGCTACGGCGCCAGGATCGAGTTCAGCTATCAGGCCTGGTACGACCTGAGCAGCGCGCCGGAGCACTCGCTGGAACAACGCTTCGGATGGTGGGGGAACGCCTGCAACGACGGTCCCGATGACACCGGTGGTTGGGTGCCCAGGGATAGGAGCAGCGTGGTCTCCTGCGCCAGCGCGCCGGGAGACCTGCTGGTAAAGGGCGAGGCCAAGCACGTGCTGCGGGCCCACCTGGTTCGCCCGGGAGGCTGGTACCGGTCTTACGCCAAGGTCAAGAGTGCCGCCGGCGGCAGCACGGTGTTCCAGGCGGGGGTGGCCGGCAAGCCCGCGGGGGACGACCACTACGCCCAGCCCATCGCCATCGACAGCCGACCGTATTCATCCACCCCGGCGCAGGCCTTCCAGATCGCCCTCGATTCCACCCAGGCGCTGGGCTTGCTGAAGTGCGCAGATGTGGTCAATGGCTGCAAGGTAGACCTGGCCTGGATTGGGATGCTGCCTTTCCGGTACAGAGTGAGCTCCAGGACGGTGACGGACCTCTCCACCAACGAGGGCGCTACCTTCAGCTACCGCTACGACGAGCCGGCCAGCAACGACAGCCTGCACTCGGCGGGAGCCGACAGCTCCCTGCCCTACATGCCCCCCTACGCCGAGTTCCGCGGCCACGCCCAGGTGGCGGAGGTAGGGCCGGACGGCCGGGTGACCACCACCTGGTTCTACCAGGACGACGCCAAGAAAGGGCTGGCCCACACCACCCTGGTGGCCTCCGAGGAATTCCACGACGGCTTCAATGCAGGCAAGATCGATGACGCCCAGTGGACGCCGGTCATTGGGGCCGCGCCGCTGGCCGATCGCTGGCGCGGCGATTACGCCTTGAAGCTGGTCGAGGACTCTACCTGGGGTGGGGTGCAGCGCTCATCCCCGGCTCTCTCCGAAGGCGAGGCGGTGGTGACCCAATTCATGCTGGGGAGTGGGAGTGGCGAGGCCATCCTGGCCTGGGAGGTGGGCACCTGCTGCGGGGCCGGCTACTATCGACGCGGGGTGTACGTCAAAGAGGACGGCACGCTGGTGACCAGCATCTACGATAACGGGATACCGCTAGATGAGACCCTCCTGCTCTCCAGCGCCCAGTTCGCCCGCGACGCCTGGTATACCCTGCTCATGGTCGTGGACGACGACCTCTACGTGCGCATCTGGAAGCGGGATAATCCAATCCTGATCTCCGAGCAGGAGATCGCCCTCAGGCAAAACCCCTTCGCGGAGTGGCGTTTCAAATTGATGGCCAAATCGGGCAGCATCTGGCTGGACGAGTACAGCGAGGCCAGGCTTTTCACCCTGGAAGAGAACCAGTACTCGGTGACCCAGATCGACGCCGGGACGCTGCCCGCCAGGGGAGGCCAGGCCTTCACCGACCTGGGCATCAACTGGGTCTCCAATTCCCAATTGACCCGCAAGAGCTACGAAGGCGATGGCAGTTGGACCGGACGCCGCTGGCATTACCTGTACCTGGCCTCCGATCAGGACGGGATGCAGTACGGCAACCTGACCCGCCAGAGAGAGCTGTTCTACAATGGCTCTACCTGGACGTTCTATCGGGCCGCCAGGTGGCTGTATCACCCGGCAATAAATACCACCCGCTACCTGGTCGGCCTGCCCGGAAGCCTGAGCCGCTTCAGGTGCCCGGATGGTAGCTGCGACTACGAAGCCCAGGACCTCATGGCGCTGAGCGAGTACCTGTATGACGGCAGCCCTTCGCACAGCACCCCTCCCTCGATTGGTAAGCTGACCGGCGAGCGAACCCTGCTGCGCTGCGACGACGCTGCCTGCGCCGTGCCCTACTACTCCGACGTCAATTACGCCTACGATACCTGGGGCAACCGGATCACGCTCACCCGCTACACCGGCGAAGGCACCGCTTCCACGCCTCATCAGGGCGAAGCACAGACCGCCACTACCACCTATGATCCGGTCTATCATACCTACGCTCTCGAAGAGCGCAATGCCCTGGGCCACTCCACCTCCTGGATCTACGACTACGGGCTGGGCCTGCCGATCAGTGAGAGCGACCCCAACGGGGCGCTCACCCAGGCGCGCTATGACGGTTTCGGGCGCCTGATCAAGCTGTGGCGCCCGGGCGATTCCGAGACCTGGCCCACCCTCAAAGTGGGCTATTTCGACTGGTACTACGCAAATAACGGCGTGCCCGCCATGGTCGAGCTGTGGCAGAAGGTGAGCGCCAACGACTGGAATCAATATTCCATCCAGCGCCATTTCTACGATGGCCTGGGGCGCCTGGTACAGGACCAGACCAACGACGCCGAACTCGCCTCTGGTGTGCGAGAGGTGTTGGTAGATTACGATTACGATGCCTACGGCAGGCTGGTCCAGCAGACGGCGCCTTACGAGGTTATGGCCACCGATGGGACCGGTGGAACCCCCTATCGGGGGCGCGACCTGACCCGAGATTCCGCCTTCAGCGCCTACGATTTGCTGGGCAGGCAGACCATGATCTGGGGCGCAGGGGTGATCACCGCCACCCACAGCTACCACGACCTGGAGACCTGGACGACCGACGCCAGGGGCCTTACCACCGTGACCAGCTACGATCGCCTGGGACGGGTGAGCGCGGTCGACCCGCCTGCCGGGCCAGGGGTGACCTACGCCTACGATCAACTGGACCGCCTTACCGGCGCTGCCTATGGCGACTACACCGCCCGCCTCACCTACGACATGGCCGGGCGCAAGCTGTCCATCGTTGATCCGGAACGGGGTGTCTGGTCTTACGGCTATGACGCACTGGGCAACCTGGTAAAACAACAGGATGCCCGAGACAGGGTTCTCTGTCTCTATTACGACCTGCTCAATCGCCTGGTGGGCAAATATTACCTGGATAGCGGCGCCGCCTGCCCCGCCAGCCCGAGCATGACGGTGAGCTATGCCTACGATGAAGGCGCAAACGGCAAAGGCCGGCGCACCTCCATGGCCTATACCTCCAACGGCACATCGGGCGCCGCCGCCTGGACCTACGACAGCCGTGGGCGGCTGACCTCCGAGGTCGGGATCATCGACAAAGAGATGTTCACGACTCAGTGGGGCTACAACTCGGCCGACCTGCTGAGCTGGATGAGGTATCCAGGCGACGATCGCGGTGGAGCAGGAGAACAGCTAAACTACAGTTACCTGCGGCAATTGGCCCTGGATGGCATCGCCAATACCGACCCCTTCACCTACGTTCAAAACACCGGCTACGATGCCGCCGGCAGAGTCAACCTGCGCATCTTGGGCGAAAACCTGCTGAGGACGGACTACATTTATAACGCCTGGACCGCCCAGGGCGGGCGCCTGAGGCAGATACGCTCGGGGACGCTGGCCAACCCGTACGCGCTGCAGAGGCTGGAATACACCTGGGACCCGAACGGCAACCTCACCCAGGTCATCGATTACAACGCCGGCGGCATCCAGACTCAGACTTTCGGCTACGACGCCGCCGACCGCCTGATCAGCGCAGCAATCTCTGGGGCCGGGCAGGGTGGGTACGCGGAAGAAACCTACACCTACGACCCCGCCACGGGCGACCTGAGCAGCAAGGGCGGAGTGAGCCTGACCTACGGAGATATGGCCAACGGGCGCGCAGTGACCTATACATCCGACGGCTCTTCCTTCGAGTACGACGCCAATGGGGATATGATCCGGCGCAGGTTTGGCGGGAGCAGCTATACCCTGACCTACGACCATGAGAACCGCCTGGTGCGGGTGAGCGGGGCGGTCACGGCCGAGTTCGCTTACGATGGCGATGGCAACATGGTCAAGGCTGCCGTCGATGGCGTGACCACCTATTACGTGGGCGATTATTTCGAATGGAGCGGCAGCACCAGCAGCATGGTGAAGTACTATTATGCCGATGGGCAGCGCATCGCCATGCGGGAGGGCGCCGCCGGCGCCCTCTATTGGCTGTTCAGCGATCACATGGGCAGCACGACGGTCGCCGCCGATAGCCGCGGGGATAAGGTCGGCGAGCTGCGCTACACGCCCTGGGGGGAGCTGCGCTACACATGGGGAACGACGCCCACCAGGTATCGCTTCGCCGGGCAGAGGCAGGAGGCGCTGCTGGGCGGGCCAGATGGGCTGTATTTTAATAACACACGCTGGTACGACGCGGCTACCGGGCGGTTTATCCAGGCATCTCCCAGCCTGCCCGCAACAGCCAGCCCCTGGCCATCGAACTTTCCTGGATTATTCGCCCAGATTAGCGGACTCCCCTACTGCTCTTCAATGACCCCTCAACCAGGGATGGCGCCTCATACACGTATGCTGACCTGCCTGCCCTGGGTGCGTTTCAGCAATTGCGCCCAGCAGGCATCGTCCTCGAAATCACGCTGGCTCAGTCCATACTGCTCCTGCAGCGCCTCCGTCACCGGACGATAGGGCCTGCCCAGGGCAGCCTGCATCCTGGCGTAGTGGTGGCGCAGCCTGGAGTCGCGTCTGGCAATCGAAAGCTTCCCCGATTTCACTAGGCGCAGGTTGTTCTGGCGCATCTCCTGCAGCAGGTCTCTGTCATCGATCAGCAGGGCGGCATATTCGGTCAATTGGGCAATCTTCCGCTGGCGCGGCCACTCATTGGGCGCGAAGAGGGCGTTCTCCCGCTCGACAAACAGCTCACCGACGTGGCGCATGCCCTCGCCGCAGGTGGTCAGGATGTCCAGGCCCCTGGAGGCCGCCTCGACCAGCGCCAGGCCATAGCTCTCGCGCAGGGTTGGCGAGAGGAAGATGTGGGCCTCTTCCAGGATCGCCAGGTAATCCTGCCGCTCGACGACCGGCAGGACATCGATCCCCGGCGGGCGGTCTTTCACTCCCGCCGGCAGCGCGCCCACGTAGAGCAGCCGCACCGCCTCCCCATAACGCTGCTTCAAAACCAGGAAGACGTCCCAGGCGATATCGCCGCCCTTGTCCTGGTCGGTGCAGCCCGAGTAGACGATCGTGAGCGGACCTTCGGTTGGCTTCACCCCATCGCCGGGCGGCAGCGTTGGATAGACCACCTCCACCTTCTGGGCCAGCCGCTCCAGCTCTGCCGGCGCCAGCAGGTGCTCCCGCTCGATGGTCTCCAACGCTACGCTTGCCTTGTGCTGCGTCCAAAACAGGATGCCCTGGCATTGCTCGGCCAGGAAGTGCTGCAGCATGATCCACTGGCGCAGGCGCACGCGGCCCGGCGGCACCGCTCCCTGCCGGATGCGGGCTTCGTTGCCGATCACGAAGGACTTGCCGTAGTTCAACATACTGAGGAAGTCGTCGGTATCCATGATCCATGGGCTGGCGTTGGCTGCCGGAATGCGAGTGGTATGGATCAGTATTCCCATATTTACCTAGAGGCGCTCTCGATGGACCTTATCCTGACCGGAGCACGCCTGTTGTTATCCGGCGTATTTCTCACCGCCGGCCTGGCCAAGCTGGCCGACCGCCCCGGCTCCCGCCGGGCGCTGGTCGGCTTCGGCGTTCCACCGCGGCTGGCGACGTCGCTGGCCGGCGGGCTGCCCCTGGCGGAGCTGGCGGTGGCGGCAGCGCTCCTGCCGCTGGGCTGGGCCTGGTGGGGCGCGCTGGCCGGCCTGGCATTGCTACTGACCTTCACCCTGGCAATCGCCGTCAACCTGGCGCGCGGCCGCGCTCCAGAATGCCGCTGCTTTGGCCAGCTTTCCGCCGCACCGCTGAGCTGGAAGACGTTGCTCAGGAACGGCGCCCTGTCCCTGCTGGCCGGCCTGATCGTCTGGCAAGGCCGGGCCTCCCCCGGGCTGAGCCTGGTGGGCTGGGCTGGCGGGCTGCAGCTCCTGCAGTTGGCGGGCATGCTCGCCATCGGCTTGCTTGTTGTCCTGGCGGCCGTGCAGGGCTGGCTCTTGAGCCACCTGCTGCGCCAGCACGGCCGGCTGCTCCTGCGCATCGCCGCCCTGGAGGAGCGTCTTGAGGGGCGCAGTCCTGCGCCGCACTCTGCGCCGCACTCTGCGCCGCACTCTGCGCCGCACTCTGCGCCGCAGCCTGCGGCCGGCCTGCCGGCCGGCAGCCGGGCGCCGGCCTTCCGGCTGCGCGATCTGCAGGGCCAGCGGGTGACTCTGGAAAGCCTGACGGCGCATGGCAAGCCGCTTCTGCTGCTCTTCGCTGACCCGGCCTGCAGCGCCTGTACCGACCTGCTGCCCGAGGTCTCCCGCTGGCAGGGGCAGCACGCCAACCGGCTGTGGGTGGCGCTGGTCAGCAGCGGGAGCCGGACGGCCAATCGCCGGCTGGCTGAGGAACACGGCCTGGGCGCGCTGCTGCTGCAGAAGGACGGTGAAGTAGCGCGCCTGTATGGCGTGCGCGGCACGCCCTCGGCGGTCGTGGTGCGGACGGACGGGACCATCGGCAGCTTGCTGGCGGAAGGCCCGGATATGATCCGCCTGCTGGTGCAGCGCACGCTGGGGCTGCCCATGCCGGCCGGCGCGGCGGCCCCGGGCGAGATCGGCGGCAACGGCAGACAGCGCGCCCAGCCGGGAGCGACTCGGCCCCAGGTGGGCGAGCCTGCCCCGCAGGTCCGGCTGCCGGACCTGGACGGTAGGCCAGTCGACCTGACCGACTAC